>Ga0310697_10000030_pt1 | contig 190235 bp, 118 predicted proteins | sample 172DNAGHGlowgp2_FD_203883 | JGI IMG/M metagenome (GOLD analysis project Ga0310697, IMG submission 203883) | Sheep rumen microbial communities from Palmerston North, Manawatu-Wanganui, New Zealand - 1728 DNA GHGlow gp2 (v2) (version 2) | ecosystem: Host-associated > Mammals > Digestive system...
CCAACGGCATAAATCTCTAGCAAAGCTACAAAACTTAAACCGTATTGCATCCATCTGCAAGAATTATTTCATGAAAATGGAACAATCTCTATAATCGGATGCAAAGGTAAGAGGTACTTGGGTATGACGGCTCCTATGACTCAGGTCTGTCCCCACGGCTAATGAAGCCCCTTACGGCTAAGGGTCTGGATGTTGCCGTTTTTGTCGTATGAATAACTGGTGTTGTACCGGTTCCTGTTCGTCTGAAGGCTGCCCGTCTCTCCATAGGTCGCCGATGTCAGACGGTCCAGATTGTCATATACGAAATCATACCCGCGAGTCGTACTCGAAGATGTCAGGCTCCAGTCAGAGACATTCCAGATTGAACAGTGTGTGTCTGCTTTGTGAAAAGAAAAATGCATGCCCTGTAAAAACATGCTCTGGATTCTGGGCAGACCGTTTTGAAATCTCATTTATATGCCCCGAATCTGGGGGAAATTATTCCGACCTCGGAAAAACATGCCTCAGATTTCAGGCAAATAATTCCGACCCCGGGAAAACATGCCTCAGATTCAGGGCAGATAATTCCGACCTAGGGAAAACGTGCCCCAGATTTCAGGCATAAAATTCCGACCTCGGGAAATCATGACCCAGATTCAGGGCATATAATTCTGACCTCGGAAAAACGTGCCCCGAATTTCAGGCATAAAATTCCGACCTCGGGAAAACGTGCCCCGAATTTCAGGCATAATATTCCGACCTCGGAATATCTTCCCCCAGATCTGAGGCTATATTTTGCACCCCGTGCAATGTTATGCCCCAGATTCAGGGCTGACTTTTGCACACCAGAAACGATATGTGTGTGTTTTCAGACAGACTTCTCAACTTCTGGAACACGATGTTGCAAAATTCGCTCATACCATCGTATTGATCAAGGGGTCTCTCGGAAGCATCATTCTCCGCACACGGAGAATTACGCTGCTTCGTAAAAAACCTGGCCTACTCTGTCGATATGGTCACCAATGGGAGTACCTTTTTTCTTTTGATAATCCAAAAGGTCGACGGAGTAAAGAAGTTCTAAATCATCGATTTCACAGAGTATGCTAAGCAACAGGTTATAGTCAATATCCTTGCCAATCACGGCTAAGTCTATATCTGAGCCTGCACGGTAGTTGCCCTTTGACCTGGAGCCAAAGATCAGAACCTTCTCGATGTTCGCGTAACGGCGAAACACATCTTGCAGTTCCTTAATAACTGTATCACTTAGCCCAAATTTCATACCTGTTGATATTCTTGGTTTTGTGATAATTTCTCTAAGGATTCATCCAACTCCTTGAGCATGGGAGTATAGTCGCTAAAGATTAAACGGACGATAGGGAGCACTTCTTCTTCATCATAGACGTGACTCAGTGTGTTACGTGACTTTGCCATTTTCCGCCAACCGTCATGATCAGAAATCAATCCGTCCTCAAAAGCCATCTTCATCGTTCCATTAGGACCTTGCATAAACTCATAGCCTTTGTAGATAAGCAAATCCTGAAGAACTTTCCAAGCCAACTCAAAGGTATATTCAAAGCGTTGCACAAGACCTTCTATTTCCAGTTCCGACAAGTCCTCCATGAACCTGTCTGACTCTGTTACTGAAAGTAATCTGGCGCATGCCTTATGATAATTCGCATAACGCTGAATCCATCGAATGTCTGTTTGTTGCTCCATACTTTATTCTTATTATGTGGTTGCAAAGATATACATTATTTCTGAAATAAACAAATTTCATATAATCATTTTTAATCACAAGAACCTTTCCCGCTGACGTAACACGCTGACTTGGATACGAGGGAATGTATTTTGTAAACAAGGCGAAATGAAATGATTTCGGCCTGTATATTTCTGAAAGCGGGCCGATCTTTTTCAATTCTGGGTGAAGAAATCCTGCCCCCGGAATATCATCCCACAAATTTGGGAGAAGAAATTCCGACCTTGGAATATCTTCCCCCAGATTTCAGGCTAAGTTTCACACTGCAATGTGATATTGCGCGTGAATCCTTTCGATGCGAGTTACTTCACGATAACCTTGCGACCGTTCATGATGACAATTCCACGGAAGCCGGTCTGAATGCGCTGTCCCTGCAGATTATACATCGGAGTATTGTCGTTCGTATTCTTCAGGCTCTTAATGGCTGTCGCTGCTGTTTTTGCGGTAGCAGAGAGTTCCTTGCTCTCAGGATTCCATACGAAGGTTACATCGTAGAGACCGTCAGCGTCCACCGACATCTTGGCATTATTGCCGTTATCGCCATAATTCTCCGTCCAGTCGTGGTTGGACAACACCTTGAACTCATACTCCTTCCCGGCTTCCAGCGTCACGTCTTTCTTTACCAACTGGAAGGTACCGTCCTGCATGTCGGTCATGTCGTTGTTCGTGTCGTCCTTATCCCATTCACTGCCCATCAGTTCCTTTACGCCTGCGATGGTCCAAAGCTTGTCGGTAATCTCCGCATTATCCGTCTTCACGGCTTCGGCACCCACTTCCTTTGTTTCCTTATTGAATGTGAAGGTAACCTTGTACTGACCATTCTCCTCGACTTTGAGGACGTAGTTGTTTGACGGGTAATTCTCGTTCCAACTGTGATCGGCTACTACTTTGAATTCATAGTTTATGCCAGCCTCGAGTACGAGGTCATTTTTCACCAGCGTGTAGTTGATACCATCTGTTGAGGTCATGTCGTTGTCTGTGTTTGTAGGATCCCATTCAGTTCCACAAATAGCAGGAACGCCAGCGACAGTCCATGTCTGCTCTGCAAAAGTGGCTTCGCCTGTTTTTGTGGCATCGACCTGCACTTCTTGAGAGGCGACGGTAAAGGTGAATGTTACAGTGTACTCACCATCTGCATCGGGGGAGTAAGAGAGGTTATTGCCATTGCTGTCGCCAATCCACTCTGAGCCGTTCTTCACAATCTTGAATTCGTAGGCAGTGCTTTTGCGAAGTTTCACTCCAGTCTTTGTCAGAACATACGTCACACCGTCGTCTGAGGTGGTCATCTTGTTTGCTTCAGCAGAACCGTCCCAGTTTACGCCAAGGAGGCTTTTAGTGCCAGCCACCACATAAGTATCCTGTGCTTGCACACTAAGGGCAGCAACCATCATCACTAAAAGAGTTAATAATTTCTTCATAATCGTTTTTGTTTAAAATATTAATAATGTTAATTGAATCTTACCGAATCACAATCTTCCGTTTGCCGATGATGTAGAGGCCTTTAGACAGGTTGTCAAGTCGTCCGTCGGTACGCACCAACCGTCCGTCTAATGTATACACCTTACCGTCATTGGCAACAGCGGTGAATATCGGACTGATGCCTGAAGCGTAGTTCTCTGTCACATCATTCACCAGGTATTTCTCGCCGTCCTTCGAGGCGGAGATCTCAAAGTATTTGTCGGTGGTGACATTTGTCACATCGACAGTCTGCGGACTGCCTGAGCCTGTGCTGAACACGAAACTCACGGCATCGAACTCCTCGTTCATCGTGTAGGTCTGCGTGTACCATGTCTTGCCGCCCATCTCGGTGGTGCTCGTCACCTTGTCGCCTGGCCAGTTGCCGTTCTTCGGCGCATGACTGCCATCACCGCCCCACGTCCAGAAGTTCACGGCATTCCAACCCACCTGATCGGCATTCACGTAAACGGTGATGTCGTATTTCTCGAAGGTGCTGGGTGCGAATGTCGGGAAGACGATGCTTTCCGGCTCGATGCCGCTGACATAGTAGACGTAGTGGTAGCCGCTGATGACTTTCTTCCATTCAGTGCTTTTCGGCTCATAGGTGGCTGCCGTGGTGCCCACCACACAGAGCAACTTGCCGTTGGTACCGGTGGTCTGCACGACATAGTAGTCCTTGTTCGCAGCCATGTCCACCGGCTTACTGGTGTTGGTGATGCCGACGGCTTTACGCACAGCCACCATCTTGGCTATCTCCTCCTTGTAGGCTTTCCAGTGGGTCAGGAAGACACACGGTGTGCCTGGCATGGCCAACAGATAGGCATTGGCAGCGAGGGTGTCCTTCTTGATAGGATCCTGATTGTCGTTGGCACGCTTCTCCGTGTCGTGGTTCTCCACGAAAGTCACGGCATACTGACGGTAGGCTCCGCTCTCATAGTTCTTACTCACGAGGGGCCAGTTACCGTCGTTCTGCTTACCCAACAGACTCCAGTCGTTGCCATTGATGGCATTGCGCACGGTGTAGCGGAACTGGAAGTCGAAGGCAGCACTCTGTTTCTCGGTACCGTCGATCCATTTGCGGATGGTGTTTGAACTGTCCCAGCACTCGCCGACGGAGAACTGAGGCTTGGCCTCCTCATTGTACATCTTTGTGAAACTGGCGCTATAGCCTTTCACCATGTCATAACGGAATCCTGTGTAGCCGAGGTCTTCGATGAGGAACTTCAGGTAGGCCTTCACATTTTTCTGTACGTTCTCGCTCTTATGGTCCAGGTCGCGCATACCGCCCCAGCCCTCGCCAGTGTCGTAGTTCGTGCTGAGACTGTAGCCGTTGGCATCGGCCCATTTCTTCGTCTCGCCGCCATCGTCGTTGGCTACGATGTCTGTCGATACCATCTCGTAGGTCACACCGTTGTAGGTCTCCTTCGGGAAGTCCACCCAGTTGCTTACGTTCTTGCGGTGGTTAATCACCACGTCGGCGATGGTGCCGATACCCTTCGCCTTGAAGGTCTTGATCATCGAGCGCAGTTCCGCCTCACTGCCGAAACTGCTGTTCTGGTTGAACCAATAGAGATCGTCGTAGCCCATCGACGTACCGCCGCAGTTACCGCTTTGCGGCACCCAGACAAGATCGAAGGTGGTGGCCAGATCGTCGGCCTGTTTCTCCAGTCGTGTCCACTGGGTGTCGTTGAAGGAGTCCCAGAAGAATCCTTGTAACATCACGCCGCTGTAGTCCTGCGGCCAACCCTGAGCCGACACCGTGATGGCGGCGACGAGGGCAATCATTGTTGTGTAAAGTCTTTGCTTCATCGTTTCTGTTATAGTGATTGTTGTTCCTTTTCCGGTGCAAAGGTATAAAAAAAGCCGCTTGGGTATATTCCAAGCGGCTCTATTTCCGTCAGTTATATCGTGCAAACGTTTGCATGCGAGGCATTCGTCTGCAGTCTTGTCTTACTGGGCAACGATCAACATAGAGTTGGTGATGTCGTTCAGATAGACAGCATAGGTTCCGGCAGGCACCCAGATGTTGCCGCCACCATTTGTTCCAATCTTGTTGAACTCTTCGGCCACGTTCCAGTCCTTGTCACCGCCGAAGCCCCAGTTGACAGACCAGTCGTGGTTAGCACGGTATTTCAGTTGACCGTCGTTTTCCTGGGTAAACACACCGTACCAGTTATGCGGTGTCACCTGTGTCAGGTCAAAGTCACCGCCCCAGCCGTTGAATTCACCAATGAGCGAAATGCTTTCATACTCAGTAGGAGCCTGGTTGTCGAGTTTCGTCCAGGTGTAGGTCTGGGTGTTCATGTCGATAGTGAAGGTATAGAACTCTGCCGAGGGGGCTGAGATAGCCTGTGAACCGCTGTTGATGAGGGCACCGTTGGGAGAGTTGTCACCGTCGACGGCGCATCCCCAGGCAACATCCCAGTTGCCGAAGCCATCAGCATCCCATACCTTCAGATCCCATGCACCCGTCCACTTTGTGGTGTACGACAGCACGTTCTTGCCTTCGGGAGTGAACAGACAGGTCTTGTCCTTGTCGCTCCATCCCTGTACGCCGCCAACGACATAATACTGAGCCGCAATGACGATAGGCTTGATGGTGTAGGTCTGATTCATCATGTTAATGGTGATCTGGTAGAAATCGGCAGGATTGTCGCCTTCCTTGATGCACCATGCATTGGCACCGCTACCGGCCTGGTCGTTACCGTTCTTGTCGACGATAAACATACCCTCGAGAGCGGATGTGCCATTCTCATAGACACCTACCACTGTCGGACTATCCCAGATGCTGCCAAGTGAGAAGGCCGACTCTGGCATGATCTTGAACCAGTGGTCACCACCCTGTGCGGGAACAGTCACGGTGAAGACAGGATCGTCATAGACATCGCCACCGCCATTGACCATCTTGTAGTCCTGACCACCCCAGCCGTTTGCGGCACCTACATAGTAGTAGGCATTCTCAATCAGAGGAACAGGTGTGGCTTCCCATGTCTGGTCAAGCATGTTGAAGATGACACGGTAGTAGGCCGATCCGTCAGCGGGAATCACGAAGTTGTCACCGACATTATGGTAGTTGAACTTACCCCATTGCTGGTCTGATGCAATACACTCACTCCAGTCACCGCCAAGACCTGACTTCGGCGTCAGTTTGAACTCTACGTTGCTACCGTCGCTCATGGCAGGGATGACAACCACGTAGACAGGATTCTCATATGGATCCTTGCCACCATTGCTGACGGCATAGTCGGTGTTGTCGTTCTTCCATCCGTTGATGTTACCGGTCACGTAGTACACATCTTCGATGGTGGGTGCGATCGGCGTCAGTTCAAAGTTCATCTCTCCGGCATCGATCAGCGCGGCCTGACCATCCTTGAAAGCATCTACATAGACGTGTGCATTGAAAGGACGCGGCGTCGGACGGACACCATAGTAGCCGACAACGGCTGTCTGCAGGTCTTCCTTCAAGAAGTAACCATCGCTGGAGACTGCATTCAGAATGGTCTTCTGAGCACCGTCAAGTTCTGATGGGTAGATCTCCATACGCACATTGCTGAGGGAATAACCCTCAGGCAGGGCACCTCCATTGAGGCTGACAAGTTGTACGATCTCGCCTTCGACGGCATTGAGGTCGATGCCCGTTGCACTGGCTGCTGAAGCCGTGTAGCCAGGGATGGTGATAGCATCCTCCTGACCATAGGTCTGCTGTTTAGCCCAGTCTTTGAAGTCCTCGCTACAGGCCGTCATGAGAAGGCCTGTAATTGCGAGTGACACATAATATGCTAATTTTTTCATATCCGTTTCTTTTAGGGGTTATTACTTGATTTCACCAGTCTCGTTGCCGAAGTTCAGATAGAGTTTCTGACCGGCGGCACCTGCCACGCGCTCCTGGTCATCACCAGCACCGCGATAGACGATCTTACCGTCGAATACCATGAACTCTGTCTTCCACCAGTCGAAGCCGGGCACCTTCACATAGGCACGTACGCCACTGTCCTCGGCTGCGTTATTACTGAATGCAGGTGATACGAACTGTCCGTCGGAGGTCGTCGGGATATCGAAGAGACAGCCGTCCATGAACTCATCCCAGCCACCGGTAGGCGTCACGGTACCCATGAGCCATACCTCAGGTTTATTGAACTGGGCGTCGTACACGATGTCGCGGCCGGATACGGAGGTCGTGATGATCATCAGATACCATCCGGGATTCGAAGAGGCGATGTTGCCGCCGCCTTCGACAATGTCACCGGCGAGGTCGCCCTCAATTGAGTGGAGTTGGCTGTAGCCTACCTCACCACCGTCCCATGACTTGTTGGCGTTGAACTTGATACCGCTCTCGTCGATCCATACCATGTGCCAGAATACGTTCGTGCCACTGTGGCAGGGAACCATCTGCAGACTGGTATTCCAATCCCAACCGTTGAAGTTACCTGTGATATACAGGTTCTCAGGTGTGGTGACAGGAGGCAGAGAGTAAACCAGATGAACCTTGTTCAGGGCGATGATGTTAGAGATAACCTCTGTGCCCTCGATGGCATTGCCGGCATACTGCATGGCATTGCCGCGTGCCTGGAAGTAAACAGGGATGTCCATCGGGAAGTCTGTATCGGTCTTGCCGGCACTGGTCAGCATCTCGGTCAGGGTAGCGGCCATGGTGGCAGCATCCACTTCAATCAAGGCATAGGGTGTTGTGGCCATATCCACGGCACCACTCATGTCGGCATTGATCGACATGGCCAGCGTATAGTTCGTATAGGCGGGGAAACCGTAGTCGGGCAGACTGCCGAGCGTGAAATTGATGGTCGATGAGTTGGCCAGGTCGTAGACCACATTATCGGCCATGGCAGGCTTGTTCAGCACCAGAGCGCCGCCAGCGGGCTTCTGGAGCGTAGGATTGGAGTCGCGGTCATCCTCACAAGCCGTCAGGATGCATACGCTGCAGAGCAGCAGTAATGCGGACTTTATCATCTTTTTCATGTCTGTATTCATTTAATTGTTTATTTGTAACCCTGATTCTGAACCAGTTTTTCGTTCGTAGCAATCTCATTGGAGGGGATGGCGTAGATGTTGAGGTCTGCGCTGAACGAGGTGCCGTTATAAGCGCCGCCCTTCCATTGCCAGTTGTAGTTGTTGTTACCGCCATAGAGTCCGAAACGGATCAGGTCGACACGACGACGACCCTCGTAATAGAACTCACGGGCCCACTCGTCGATGATGTCGTTCAACGTGTAGTTGGTGCTGCTCGTCGAGGCATGGGCACGGCTACGGAGACTGTTGATCAGTTCAGTACCTTCATCTGTCGTGGTACCGCCGTTCGTACGGGCTGTAGCCTCTGCATAGGTCAGATAGGCCTCTGCCAGACGGAACAGGAAGAAGTCGGTGTCGGGGAACTGGGCGTTCTTGGTGGCACCATTGTCGCTGCGGAAGTTGGTCCACTTGGCGACGGCATAGCCGTTGGTGAACTCAGTGGTCTTCTCGACATCGAGGGTACGACCTTCGCTGCAGAACAGGGCACGGTCGTCACCGGCAGCCGTAGCCATATCGTACGACTGTGCCTCAGGAGCATCTCCCAGCGGGAAGAACTTCTTGACAAGTTCCGGACGGGCACGGTTACCACCCCATGCCTCCGTCGTGTTGTTGGTGGCTGTGTCGTCATTGGGATTAGCGTGCATGTTTCCGTCGAAGGTAGAGGCGATGCAGAAGAGTGTGCCACCCCAACTGGTGGTGGTGGAACCATCCTGCAGGATGGGGAAGATGGCCTCGTATGCAGCGTCGCTCTCACCGTTGTCGGCCATGAACAACATCTGATAGGCACTCCACTGGTTGACACCGACAGTGTTCAGTTTGTAATTGCTGTCAATCACCTTCTTGGCATAGAAGGCTGCCTTATCCCACTGGGCGGTGCCTGTGTAGACCTCTGCATTCAGATACAGACGGGCCAGCAACATCCAGGCGGCACCCTTGGTGACACGACCATAATCCTTATCGGTAGACTTCATGGCCTTGGCGTCCATCAAGTTCGGCTCAATCTCCAACAGTTCCTTCTCAATCCAGTTGTAGGCATCCAGACGGGAGATCTGCTCTGGCTTGGAGAGTGACTCTGTGAAGGGGATATTGCCAAAGGCATCCATCAGCATATAGTACTGCAGGGCGCGCACCCAACGTACCTCAGCCTTCATCTGGGCATCACCGCCGTCGCCGACCTCGTTCAGGTAACTGTTGCAGTAGTTGATACCTGTGGTCAGACGGTAGTAGTACATGTGCATCATCGGGTGGGAGGCATCATACTGGTTGAAGTTGAAACCGGCAATACCGGGGTCACCCCAACAGCAGATGGACTCATCCGTAGGCAGTTCGTTGGAATTCCACAACTGACGGATGAAACCGGCGGTACCGCCATCATAGCCGTCGATATCAGAGTCGCCGTTGGCACCACCGTTACCGGGCAGTGCAAGGTTGGCGTAGCACTTCAGGAACAGACCGTCCACACTGGTCTCCGTGGAGAGGTTGGGGTCTATCGGGTCCACATCCAGGTCTTTCACACACGAGGTCATTCCAAGTGTCAGTGCGAAAGCGGCCGCGGGAATGATATTCTTAATGATATATTTCATAACTTTATCTCCTTATTATTTTTAGAAATTCAGGTTCAGACCTAAGATAACAGAGAACGGACGGGGATACATGTTCTGATCGACACCATTGCCAATCTCAGGATCCAGACCGTCGTACTTCGTGATAGTGAACACATTGGATGCTGTCGCATAGACGCGGCCGTTCAGATACTTGCTGAAGGTGTAACCCAACGTGATGTTGTCACACTTCAGGAACGAGGCGTTCGTCACATAGTAGTCTGACTGGTTGGCAGTCAATTCCCAGGTCTGCCAGTTGCGCTCCAGGGCTGCCGTCAGGTGGTTGGCCATGTAAGCCTGCTGTACCCAGCCGCCGGTAGGACCGACGTTGCTGGAACCGCGAAGGACATCGTTGAACACATAGTTGCCGATGCTGGCGCGGAAAGAACAGCCGAGGTCGAAGTTCTTGTATTCCACACGAGAGGAGAGACCCATCGTCACAGGAGGCGTCGGGCTCTTGTAGAGATAACGGTCATCGGGTGTGATGACACCGTCGCCGTTACGGTCTACCACACAGTTCTCTATAGGCATGCCGTTGGCATCGTAAACCTGCTGATAGACATAGAAGGAATTGGCGGGGTAGCCTACCTGATGGGCCTGGACGTAGTTACCAGTACCACCACCGGCACCAGGACCGGTCTCAACAGGAGAACCATTGCTGGATACACCCTCAAGGTCGGTAATCTCATTCTTGTTCCAGGTCACGTTGTAGTCCAACTGCCAGAACCAGTCTTTCTTCTGGATGACCTTCCAACTGATGGTGCCCTCGATACCTACGTTCTTCAGAGAACCGATGTTCTGCCACATCATATTCTTATAACCCGACATGGCCGGAGCCTTGGCATAGTTCAACAGGTCGGTGGTCTTACGGTAGTAGTAGTCCACGCTGGCCGTCAGACGCTGATCCATGAAGCCGAAGTCGAGACCGACATTATAGGTGGTCGTGGTCTCCCACTTCAGGTCGTCGGTATAGTTGTCAGGACGATACAGGATACCGTCACCATAGATGGGATAGAGTCCGTTGGTACCTACGCTCTTGGAATAGGTATGGATCCATCCATAGTCGGATACACCGTCCTGCTGACCGGTCTTACCCCATCCGAGACGGAGTTTCAGGTCGCTCAGGGCATCCACATTCTTCAGGAATCCCTCATTCTTGATCTTCCAGGCCAGAGCCACGGAGGGGAACACGGCCCAGTGCTTCTTGAAACGTGAAGAACCGTCATCACGGACGGTAGCCGTCACCATGTAACGGTCCATCAGCGTATAGTTCATACGTCCGAAGAATGATACGAGATAATGTTCTGTCTTATACGACTTGTTGTCGTCAGCATATTCATAGTCGGCCTTCTGTCCACGAAGGTTGACGTCATTGTTGGTCATTGGGTAGTAACGGGGCTTGTCAGTGATTTCACTGCTCCAGAAACGCTGCCACTCATAACCACCCATGATGTCGAAGTGGTGGTTCTTGTTGAAGTCCTTGTAGTACTGAGCGTATGCACTCAGCGTCGTGTTGCGCTTGGTCTTCTGCCAGTAACCGCTCTTACCGTAGTACATGCTACCTGGAGAGGCAGGAGAACTGGACAACTGGTTGGTATACTGACGACCCTTAGAGATGTCGATACCCAACGTGAGGTGCAGACGGAGGTCTTCGAAACCATGAACTCTATATTCTGCGTCGGCACTGCCGATGAAAGAACGGCTGTGAGCCACCTCACTCTGTTCGGTGAGCAGTGACAGCGGGTTGCTGGTAGCATCCTTGAACTTGGTGAGTGGCCACTGTTCGTCGTTCAGTGAGGCACCCGAGCCCAGCCACTGGTAATAACCGCCGAGGTTATAAAGCATCAGGTCGGTGTTGTCACCCAACATCTCCTTGCTCCTCTGAGAAGTGAATGAATAAGGATCCTGTGTCGGGTCCATGCTGACGGCAGCACCGACGGCACCTGTGTTGGCATACTGCGAACGGGCGTACATGCCTTTGGCATTCAGGTTCAGTGTCAGATGGTTATCCAACAAGGTTGGATTCAGGTTGAGGGAGACCGTGTAACGATTGAAATCAGAGGTCTTCAATGTACCTTCCTGATCGGTCACACCCAGTGACAGACGATAAGGAATCTGTTTGATGGCACCCGAAAGGGTGATGTTATGATCGTACGACCAGGCCGTGCGGTAGATCTCTTTCTGCCAGTCGGTATTGGCTGTACCTAAGGCACGGTAGGCATCATGGTCGGTGCCATACAGTTTGGTGATGTAGGCACGGAACTGATCACCGTCCATCACGTCGAGTTGACCTTTGTTCGTGCTCCATGTCCAACTGCCGGCATAGGACACCTGAACACCGGCACCGACGCGGCCCTTCTTGGTGGTGATGATGATGACACCGTTAGAACCACGGCTACCGTAGATGGCTGTGGCCGAGGCATCCTTCAACACGTTAAACGACTCAATATCCTGTGGGTTGATGGTCGACAGAATATTGGGGGCACCGGCAACACCACTGTTGTCGATGGGGATACCGTCGATGACAATCAGAGGATCATTGGAGGCTGACAGGGATGAACCGCCACGGATACGGATCTTGGAACCGGTACCGGGCTCACCACTGTTACTGGTGATGTTGACACCGGCTACCTTACCGGCCAACATGTCTTGGGCATTCACCACAACACCTTTGTTCTTGGAGTCTGGCTTCAGAGCGGTGACCGATCCGGTCAGGTCGCTCTTCCTGGCAACACCGTAACCGATGACCACCACGTCGTTCAGGACGGTCTGGTCGTCTTCCAACGTTACTTCAATAGTCGGCGCTGCCTTCACCGTAACGGTCTGGTAACCGATGTAGGAGACGGTGATGTCTGCACCCTGGTTTGCCTTCAGCGCGAAGTTTCCTTCGAAGTCTGTCACGGTTGCGGTCTGTGTACCTGCAACGCGGACGGTTGCACCGATAATGTCTTCGCCTGTAGCATCTTTCACATGGCCTCTGACGTCAATTTGCGCAAAGGCACCTACCGATAGGAACAAGCCTAACAAAAGGCCGAGCATCCTAAGCGGAATCTGAATGTTTACCTGCTTCATCATTACATTTAATTAGAGTTAATTATTATACTTTTATTCGTTTTGTTTACAATTAGACATGATTTTACGGTGCAAAATTATAAATCTTTCGCCTACCTTATACTTTTTTTTCTTTAAAATCGTTATTAGAATAGTGCAAACGTTTGCATTGATATACATCAACTTAATGAGCGAATCGTGAATAGTGAACAGTGAAAAGTCGTAACTTTGCACTTGAAACTCAAACAAAATGGATAAAGATACCCCTATGACCATGAAGGATATCGCCCGGGAATTAGGTATTTCCGTGGCGACGGTGTCACGTGCGCTGAGAGATTCTCCCCGTATCAGTGAGGAACGGCGCAAGTCCATTCAGACGTTTGCACGCGAACATAATTTCTACCCGAATGCCATCGGCGAGGCATTGCGCCACAGTAGGGTGATGCCTATGCGTGTGATCGGTGTCATCGTGCCGGAGTTTACCCATTATTATTTCTCATCCATCCTGACGGGTATCGAGGAGGCGGCTTCCGCGCGCGGGTATAATATTATGGTGGCACTGAGCGACGAGAAATATGAACGTGAGGTCCGTATCTGTGAGAATTTCCATCGCAACAAAGTGTGTGGCGTCATTGTGTCGCAGGCCAAGGATACGCACAACTATGACCATTACCAAAAACTGATTGATGGGGGCATCCCCTTGGTGTTTTACGACCGCATCTGTACGGGTGTGAATGCCAGTCGGGTGGTGGTTGATGATTATCTGGGGGCCTACAATGCCGTGACGCATCTGATTGAGTCTGGTTGCAAACGCATCGCCTTCTATGGCAGTCCCATGCAGATGCAGATATCCAAGAACCGCTACAATGGTTATGTGGATGCACTCCTGAGACACGGACTGGCTGTGGATGAGAAGATTGTGCGGGTGTGTGACAATCGTGGCGATGCTGAGACCATCACACCGGAAATCCTGGCATTGGACCATCGGCCGGATGCTTTTTTTGCCGTCAACGACGATACAGCCATTGGTATTCTCTATACTGTGAAGCGTGCCGGATTCAAGGTGCCTGACGATATCTCCATCTGTGGCTTTACCAATGGTCAGCGGGCTATCGCCTGTGACCCAATGCTCACCACCGTTGAGCAACGGGGACATCTGGTTGGCGAGGAGGCTGCCGAGATCCTGATGGATAAGGTAGAGGGTCTGTCGCCCATCGAGAAAATAGAAAAACGGGTCGTCCGCACCCGGTTGATTATAAGAGGAACAACGAAGTAGTGAAAAGTGATTAGTGAAAAGTGAATAGTTATGAAACAGAAACCTGATTTAAGTTTTTGGAATTTGTGGAATCTGAGTTTCGGATTCTTCGGCGTTCAGATTGCCTACGCCTTGCAGAGTGCAAATATCTCACGTATCTTCCGTACCTTGGGGGCTGACCCCCATTCCCTGAGTTTTTTCTGGATCCTCCCGCCGTTGATGGGAATCCTTGTGCAACCGATTGTCGGTACACTCTCCGATAAGACGTGGACGCGCTTTGGCCGTCGCATCCCCTATCTGTTTGTGGGTGCCGCTGCTGCTGTGGCCGTGATGTGCCTGTTGCCGAATGCCGGTTCATTCGGAATGGCTGTCGGTACGGCTTTGATCTTCGGATTGATTGCCCTGATGTTGCTCGACACCTCCATCAACATGGCCATGCAACCGTTTAAGATGCTCGTCGGCGACATGGTCAACGAGAAGCAGAAGGCCAAGGCCTATAGTATCCAGTCGTTCCTCTGCAATGCCGGCTCGGTGGTGGGATTCCTCTTCCCGTTTGTTTTCACGGCTATTGGCATCAGCAATGTGGCTCCTGAGGGGGTCGTACCTGACTCCGTCATCTGGTCGTTCTATTGCGGTGCCGCCATCCTCATCCTCTGCGTGCTCTATACCACATCGAAAGTGAAGGAATGGAATCCGCAGGAATATGCAGAGTATAATGGTATTTCCGATAATTCCGGAGAATCCGGAGACCCCGGAAAATCCGAAACCTCTGGCAACTGGATCACCCTGCTGAAGAATGCCCCTTCTACTTTCTGGAAGGTCGGTCTGGTACAGTTCTTCTGCTGGGCAGGCATGCTCTATATGTGGACGTATGTGGTGGATGCCGTCTCAGAGACGGTATGGGGTACCATTGATCCCGCTACCAGCGACTATCAGGAGGCTGCCAACTGGACGGGTGTCCTTTATGCCATTCAAGCAATGGGTTCTGTGGTATGGGCCGCTATGTTGCCGCGCTTCAAGGATACCAAACTGGCCTATTCCGTCAGTTTGATTCTGGGTGCAATCGGTTTCTTACTCATCCCGTTCTGTCCTGACAAGTATTTGCAGATCATTCCGTTCCTGCTGATTGGCTGCGGGTGGGCGGCTATGTTGGCCATGCCGTTCACCTTTGTGACGAACGCCCTGCAGGGCTACGGACATATGGGTGCCTATCTCGGTCTGTTCAATGGTACCATCTGTGTACCCCAGATCGTGGCTGCTATCTGTGGCGGAACGATCCTCTCGCTCGTCGGTCACCATCAGTCTACGATGATGATTGTAGCAGGTGTCAGTTTCCTGATCGGATCGCTCTGCGTCTTCATCATCAAAGACAAAAAATAGGCGGTTCCGCCCGAGGTTGGTGCAAACGTTTGCATTGATAATTATCAAGAATCCCGCCGGTTGTGCAAACACCGACGGGATTTATTTTGTAATTTTGCGACAAAGAATCAATAAAAAGGACAGTCTATGAAGTTACAATTCAATCTGGAATACCAGACAACCTTCGGAGAAGAACTGGTATTAAGCGTGTTCAACGAGGACGGGAAAACCGCCTCAGTAAAGACAGAGCAGTACAAGATGTCGACGCTCGACGGTCTTCACTGGAACTGCGAATTGAGCAGGTCGGTTAAGACAAGTGCTTACATGGATTATTACTATAGTGTGTACCGTGGTGACGAACAAGTGCGCCATGAGTGGCTGGTCGTACCTCACCGGTTGGAGTTCTCTGCCATCAGAGGCGTGCGTTATACTGTTTATGACCACTGGATCGACATTCCCGAGGACAGTTACATGTATTCTTCTGCCTTTACGGAGTGCGTGGCAGCCCGTAAGTGTAAGATGAGTGAACAGGAGGAGTTTGGTAAGACCATCCGTATCAAGGTGCGTGCGCCCCAGTTGCGTGGCGACGAACGACTGGCACTGGTCGGCGGTGGTGCTGCCCTCGGCAACTGGGAGACCAAACAGGCGCTTCCTATGGCAGAGCACGAGAGTAATGAATGGGTAATCAGTCTCAATGCAGACAAGTTGCCGCAGACGTTTGAATTCAAGTTCGTGGCGATGGCAGAGGGCAAGGATGCGACTCCCGTTTGGGAGAATGGTGCCAATCGTACCATCTGTTATCCGGAAATGGAAGTGGGCGAAGTGGTGGTCTATGAACTGACACAGGCCTATTTCCCCGTCTATCCTTGGAAGGGTGCCGGTTGCGTCATCCCCATCTTCTCACTCCGCAGTGAAGGCAGTTTTGGCGTGGGCGACTTCGGCGACCTGAAGATGATGATCGACTGGTGCGACAAGACCAAGCAGCGTGTATTGCAGGTGTTGCCCATCAACGATACCATCAACACCAAGACATGGCAGGACAGTTATCCCTATAACGCCATCAGCATCTATGCCCTTCATCCGCAGTATACGGATTTCCGTCAGTTGCCGCCGTTGAAGGACGAGCAGAAGAGGAAGGCGTATGAGGATATCCGTCAGGAACTGAACGCCCTGCCTCAGATCGACTATGAGAAGATGATCAAGGCGAAGATGGATTATCTCAGCGAACTGTTCGCTCAGGAGTGGTCCACCGTTAAGAAACGGGCTTCCTATAAGCAGTTCTTCGAACAGAACAAGGAGTGGCTGGTGCCGTATGCAGCCTATTGCTTCTATCGCGACAAGTATGGTATGGCCGACTACACCCAATGGCCCAAAGAGGCTACGGTACAGAATACCCAGAAGCCCAGTTTCAAGGGAAAGAAAGAGTTGGATTTCTGGTATTTCGTGCAGTATAACCTCGATGCCCAGATGCGTGAGGCGCATGCACATGCGCGTGCGCATCGCGTGATATTAAAAGGTGACATCCCCATCGGTATCAGTCGTGAGGGTGTGGAGGCCTGGGTGGAGCCGAAGTATTTCAACCTCAACGGTCAGGCTGGTGCGCCGCCCGATCCGTTCTCTGCCGACGGTCAGAACTGGGGTTTCCCCACCTACAACTGGGATGAGATGCTCAAGGACGGCTGTTCGTGGTGGGTACGCCGGTTCCGGAAGATGGCACAGTATTTCGATGCCTACCGTATCGACCATGTGCTCGGTTTCTTCCGAATCTGGGAAATTCCCGTACCACATAAGTCGGGACTGATGGGACAGTTCTCACCGGCTCTCGGTATGAGCCGTGAGGAGATTGAGGCCTACGGCGTGCAGTTCAACGACGGACTGTTCCTCGTTGACCATAAGCGTGACGACCGCTGGCATCCGCGGATAGCCGTGCAGTTCCAGGAGGCTTATGAACAACTCAGTGAGGAACAGAAGAATAACTTCAACCGTCTATACAACGACTATTTCTACCGTCGCAACAACCAGTTCTGGTACACAGAGGCCATGAAGAAACTGCCGCGCCTGACACAGGCCACGCGGATGCTTGTCTGTGCCGAAGACCTCGGTATGGTGCCCGACTGCGTACCTTGGGTGATCAACGAACTGCGCATCTTGAGTCTTGAGATCCAGTCGATGCCGAAGGATCCGACCATCCGTTTTGGTAAGTTGTCGCATAATCCGTATCGTAGCGTCGATACCATCTCTACCCACGACATGCCGACCCTGCGTCAGTGGTGGGACGAGGACATGGAACGTACACAGTGCTATTACAATACCACCCTCCGTCGTGGGGGAGAAGCACCTCATCCACTGCCGGGATGGTTGGCAAAGGATATCGTAAGCCGTCACCTGACCTCACCGTCTATGCTCTGTCTGCTGTCCTTGCAGGACTGGCTGAGTATCGACGAGAAACTCCGTCTGCCGGATGTGAACGGAGAGCGTATCAACATCCCCGCCAATCCCCGTCACTATTGGCGCTACCGCATGCACCTCACCATCGAGCAACTCCTCGCTGCCGATGCCTTGAACAATGAGATCAGCACATTAATTATACAAAGTGGAAGAAAATGAAGAAATTACTATTATCAGTCCTGTTGGCTTTGCCGATGATGGCAAGTGCCGGCAGCGTGAAATCGCCGAATGGTAACATTGAACTGAAGTTTTCTGTAGACGGTACAGGCCGACCTGTCTATGAGATGACTTATAAGGGTCGTGCCGTGGTCAAGCCCTCATTTCTCGGTCTTGAACTGGCCAAGGACAAACATGCCTCAAAGGGGATGGATGAGACCGACCTGATGGATGGCTTTACCATTACCAAGGAAGAGTCGTCTACCTTCGATGAGACCTGGCAACCTGTATGGGGTGAGACCAAGGACATCCGTAACCACTACGTCGAGTATGTTGCTGTGCTACAGCAACAAAAAACCAACCGCACCATCCGCATCCGTTTCCGCGTCTACGACGATGGTATTGGTTTCCGTTATGAGTTCCCGCAACAGAAAGAACTGATCTATTTCCTCATCAAGGAGGAACGGTCGGAATTTGCCATGGCAGGCGATCATATGGCCTGGTGGTTGCCTGGCGACTACGACACGCAGGAGCAGATGACACAGCAGACGAAACTTTCTGAGATCCGTGGACGGATGAAGGAGGCCGTCAACTGGGACAACTCCTCCGTGGCTGTGTTCTCACCGACGGGTGTGCAGACATCACTCCAGATGAAAAGTGATGATGGGCTTTATATTAACATCCATGAGGCAGCGTGTGCTGACTATGCCACGATGCACCTCGAACTGGTGGATGCGCAGACGAAGGCACTCACCACACAACTCGGTGGGGGCAGTAATGCCTATACCCCCAATCCCAAGCCATCCACTTGGCCGATACCTGCACCTTTTACTTTCGTGAGTCACCTCACGCCCGATGCCACGGGTCTGAAGGGTGCCATGCAGACGCCTTGTCAGACACCCTGGCGCACAGTGATGGTCAGCGACGATGCCCGTGACATGCTTTCGAGCAATCTGATCCTCAACCTCAATGAGCCCTGCGCCTTGGATGACGTGAGTTGGATTCATCCCACGAAATATTGTGGTGTGTGGTGGGAGATGATTGTGGGACGTGGTTCCTGGCACTATACCAATGACTATCCCTCCATTCATTTGGATCAGATTGACTGGACGAAGGTAAAACCCAACAGCACGCATAAAGCCAACAATGAGAACGTCAAGCGATACATCGACTTCGCTGCCAAGAATGGTCTCGATGAGGTACTGGTGGAAGGCTGGAACGTTGGTTGGGAGGACTGGGCGAATATGTGGAAGCGTGATGTCTTCGACTTCGTGACGCCTTATCCCGACTTCGACATCAAGATGCTCAACGACTATGCCCACTCGAAGGGCGTGAAGATTTTGATGCACCACGAGACATCCTCCTCGACACAGAACTACGAGCGTCATCTTGAGGATGCCTTCAACCTGATGAATAAGTACGGCTACGACGCAGTGAAGACGGGCTATGTGGGTGATATTATCCCCCGTGGCGACCACCACTACTCACAGTCGATGAACAACCACTATCTCTACGTGGTGAAAGAGGCTGCCAAGCATCATATCATGGTGAATGCCCACGAGGCCACACGTCCTACGGGTCTCTGTCGGACCTACCCGAACCTAGTCGGCAACGAGAGTGCCCGCGGCACAGAATATGAGGCTTTTGGCGGTTCGAATCCGGATCATACATGTATCCTGCCGTTTACCCGTCTGCAAGGTGGCCCGATGGACTACACCCCGGGTATCTTTGTCACGAAACTCTCTGAGTGGAGCAATAATACCTCTTGGGCTCGTATTACCATTGCAGGCTCATTGGCACTCTACCTCACGATGTATTCGCCTCTTCAGATGGCTGCCGACCTGCCTGAGAACTATGAGAAGTTCGATGATGCCTTCCAGTTCATCCGCGATGTGGCCTGCGACTGGGACGACTCGCGCTACTTGGAGGCTGAGCCGGGTGACTATATTACCGTGGCCCGTAAGGCGAAAGGCACCGACAACTGGTTCATTGGTGGCAAGTGTGATGAGAACGGTCACCAGAGTGTCATCAAACTCGATTTCCTCGACAAGGACAAGAAATACGACTGTACTATCTACGCCGATGCGAAGGATGCCCATTACGAGACTAATCCGCAGGCTTATACGATAACCAAGAAGGTTGTCAAGGCCGGTCAGACCCTCAAACTCACCGAGGCCCCCGGCGGTGGCTTCGCCATTTCCCTGATTGCCAAATGATACGTACGCTTTTATTGATTCTAGTTTTAGGGCTTGCCCCCACAGTAATGGCCCAGACAGATGAGTCTGTGGACCTTGATGCCCTTTATCGGCAAATTGACGACGCCATTCGGGAGTCACCAAAATACGTCGCTGTGCGGGAACGTCAGATTGCTGATTGGCGGAAACGCCTGAATAAGGAGAAAAATGTGGAGAAGAGTGTCCAGATTGCTGAGGAACTCTTCCATCTTTATCAGCCTTATAGAAATGACTCGGCTCTTTATTATGCTGAGGTATGCATAGCCATTGCCGATTCGCTCCGCCGTCCTGATCTTGCTGGGCGGTTCCGTTCGATGCTGGCTTATCAGTTGTCTGATGCCGATATGTTCACAGAGTCCCTGGAGGAACTCCGTACCGTCAACAAGTCTGTTCTCGATAGTGTGGGACTGGTTAACTATTACCATGCATGGATGCATGTCTACGGTGAGTTAGGCTCAAAAACCCAGCGCCTTGCTATACGACTCAAGTATTTTGGCTTGCAGGATGCATATCGTGATTCTGTATTGATGGTAGCCGATGAGGGGAGCGAGGAATGGCTCCACCTGAAGGTGGATATTCTCTGTGCCCGGCAACTCTATCAGGATGCTTTGGAACTGAGCAGTGAATGGCTCCAGAAGGTGACTGACGGCACTCACGAGAGTGCATACGCTGCCTTCTACCGCTCCATGATTTATGACAGACTCAAGAACCACGACCAGACCTGCTATTGGATGGGGAAATCGGCTCTTGATGACATCAGATGTGCAGTGATGAACCAGGCCTCGCTCCTCTTCCTGGCTGAACGTCTCGCTAACGACGGCGACATTGATCGCGCCTACCGTTACACGGAGTTCGCTAAGGACTGCAACCAGATATTCTGCCCTCGCTTGCGTATCTATCAGGTCAATTCTGTCATTAATGTCATCGAGAAGAACAATCAGGCAAGTCAGATGAGGGCAAACAGGATCCTCGTTATCGCTTCCATCGTGATAGTCCTGCTCATCATAGCCCTGTTGTTTACTCTCTATCGATTAAGGCGAAAGAATGATGGACGCTGAGTCGTATGGTTATACAACTAAGAAAGCCGGATTCTTCACAGAGTCCGGCTTTTTCAACTAACAAATCAACTAATCTTTTTTATAACTAACTAATTAACCTTATTGAAATTTGAACGGATAACGACCTGCTATCTGACCTGACGAGGGGCCTACAAGACCCTCGAAGTCGCCGGGCTCGACTGTCCAGTCAGCAGTGTTGTCATCATAGAAACTCAGGGCAGACTTGTCGATGGTGAGGTTCACCTGTTGTGTCTCGCCTGGCTGGAGGAACACCTTCTGGAAGGCCTTCAGTTCCTTGACGGGGCGCTCGACCGACGACTTGACATCGCGGATGTAGAGTTGTACAGTCTCGGCACCGGCACGATTACCGGTATTGGTAACGGGTACGGTAAACGTGATCTGGTCTTTGGCGGTCATAGTCTTCTTGTCTGCCGAGACCTTACCATATTGGAAGGTGGTGTAACTCAGACCATAGCCAAAGGGGAAGAGTGGCACTGCCTTCTGCTTCGCAGCCTTGCCCTTGGCTTCAAGGGCGAGACGGTCGATCCAGCGGTAGCCCACAAACAGACCCTCCTTGTATTCCTCATCAATAATCTGGTGTCCCTCACGCCACGTACCGGGATAGGTATTCAGGGCATGGGCACCGCATTGGTCGAGCGAGGCATACCAGGTGAAAGGAAGTTTTCCAGAGGGATTGACATCGCCGCAGAGCACGCTGGCGATGGCCTCGCCAGCCTCGGAACCGATGAACCAGCCCTGTACGACGGCGGGCACCTTATCGAGCCAAGGCATGGCCACACAATTGCCGGAGATATTGACATACACAAGGCGCGGATTGACTTTCACGATGGCCTCGATGAGTTCGTCCTGTCCGTAGGGCAGACCGTATTGTTGACGGTCGTGGCCCTCGCTGTCTTGATAGCCGGCCTTGTTCAGACCGCCGAAAAAGATGACGACATCAGCCTTGCGAGCCTTCTCCACAGCCTCGGCAGTTAGTTCTTCCTGACTGCGGGTCTCGTAGAGTGAACGACCTACCGACACGCCGTCGAAACTCTGGATGGTATCGCCCACATAGCCTCTCGCATATTCCAGACCCGCAATACGGGCCTGAAGGGCATCGAGGGGTAGAATCTCACGCTGCACCTTCAGAGAGGAGGAACCGCCGCCGACGGTCATCATCTTAATGGCATTCTCGCCCACCACCAGAATCCGTTTCATCTTCGTCAAGTCCAGCGGCAACAATGGCGCAGTTTCCTGACTCTTGATTCCTTCATTCTTCAACAGCACGATGCCTTCTTGAGCAATCTTCAGGGCTGCCTCGTAATGACTCTCACTGCAGAGGAAACCAAAAGGCTTCTCTCGTTGCATCGTGGTACGATAAAACAGGCGCAGCACGCGGCGCACCTTCTCGTCGAGTTCCTTTGTGGTGTATTTCCCAGCCTTGATGGCCTGCTTGTAGGCCTCGGCCATGTGGTAACTGTCATAGGCATTGGTGCGACCCATTGTCAGACCGTCTGTCCAGGTGCCGAATTCGAGGTCAAGACCGTTCTTCACGGCTTCGTCGGTATCGTGGCAACCGCCCCAGTCGGAGATGACCACACCGTCGAAGCCCCAGTCCTGCTTCAGAATCTTATTAAGTAAGGTGGCGTTATGACAATTGTGCTGGTTCTGGTAGAGGTTGTAAGCGCCCATGATGCTCCATGCCCCACCCTCCTGCACAGCGGCACGGAAGGCTGGCAGGTATATCTCGTGGAGGGCACGGTCGCTGACGATGACATTCACCTGATGGCGGTACTCCTCGTCGTTGTTCAGACAGTAGTGCTTCACGCAGGCTGCCACACCCTTCGACTGGAGTCCTTGGACATAAGGTACCACCATACGGGAGGCCAGATAGGGATCCTCGCCCATATACTCGAAGTTACGACCTCCGAGAGGCGTACGGAAGATGTTGACTCCCGGGCCGAGGATGACACTCTTCTTGCGGTAGAGGGCTTCCTCGCCCAGACTCTCGCCATAGAGACGGGCCATGTCGGGGTTCCACGTGGCAGCGAGACAGGTGAGGGCGGGGAAGGCCACGCACGAGTCGTTGGTCTGGCCAGCCTGTACCCACTCGTCCCAGAGCACATCGGGACGCACACCGTGAGGACCGTCGTCCGTCCACAGGTCGGGGAAGCCGAGACGTTTCACACCAGGGCTCGAGAACTTCGACTGTGCATGGATCACGGCAATCTTTTCATCGAGAGTCATACGTTTCAGGGCATCGTCGATGCGCTGCTCCACGGGCTTACTCTCGTCGAGATAAATAGGTACTTCTTGAGCACGTAGCGGACTCAGGCTGACCAAGCCCGCTACACATGCAGTGATGATATGTTTCATTGTCTATTTCTTTTGGAATACTCTTACGTAATCGACTTCCATCGTGACGGGCAGGGCATTCTCGTCGACGCCCTGCGATCCGCCCCAGTCACCACCCCAAGCGAGGTTGAAGATAATGTAGAAGGGATCGGTATATGGCCAGTCATCGCGACCCAGACCACGGTTTTCGTAGTAGAGTTGCTGCTTTCCATCAACGAAGGTGGTGATATACTGGGCCGTCCACTCGATGGCATAGGTATGGAACTCACCCTCGGCACCTTTGCAGTACATCTCGTGGGTCACCTGCGTGCCATTGCTGTGAACATGAGAATTGGCGTGGAGACTCGAAGAGACATAGTCAGGATGATAGCCCACCTCCTCCATGATATCGATCTCGCCGTCGGCAGGCCACGAACGGAAGTTCACAGGCATCATCCAGAAGGCGGGCCAGGTGCCCTTACCCTTTGGCAGTTTGATGCTGGCCTCGATATAGCCATAGGTCCAACCGCTCTTCACATGGGCATAGACGCGACCGGAGTAGATCTTACCGTCCTCTTTGAAACAGTGGATGAGCAACTTACCATCCATGATCTCCGTGACATGACGACCCTTCGGGGTCTTGTGATCCACGTAGTTCTGAAGTTCATGGTTCACCCAACCGCTACCCTGCACCTCGTGCTTCCAGTCAGCGGGATTCAGTTCGGTTCCTTCGTTAAACTCATCCTGCCACACCAACTGATAACCGTCGGGCGCATAATAAGCAGCCTGTGCTGCTGCCGCCTGGTTGACAACAATACTCTGTCGGGCCGAGCCTGACATGACGGTGACAGCACCAGAACGGGCTTCGGCCAGAGGATTAGCAGGTACCGTGATGGTGACCGTACCCGTCTGGGCTGTCGTGTTCTGGGTCTTCACGGTGAAGAAGTTGTCACCGCTTGTCATACTAGTTCCCCACTCCTTACCCGTCGTGGTGACGTTGACCGTATAGGTGCCACCCTCGGCAGGCGCATTGACTTCCTGTGGTGAGACAGTGATGACAGGCACTGTGGGTTCAGGGTCGTCCCCACTCCCACCGCAGCCCCAGAGGGCTACGGCGAGTGTGAACATAATACTGTTAAGCATGAATCGTCTCATTTATCGATGCTCTCTGAAGATGATCTGGCTAATTTTCACGGTAGTGCCGCCAGGAGAACCTCCGAAGTCGAGGAAGAAGCGGATAGCATCTGCATCTGCACCCTCCTTCAGCGAAACGCTTTCCCATCTGAACAGGTTGGTGCCAGCGAACACATCGTTACGCTCCTCAACGAAACAGTTGGTATCACCGGCATCCGTCAGTTTCATGGTGACCTGCGAACAGTCATCATCCGTCTCGATAACAAACTGGAAGTCGTAAGTCTTCGCAGCACTGGCCGTCAGTTTCGTATCGATGTGGAACTGGCTTTGCCACTGCAACTTGCCATTGTCTACGGGTAGGGTGATGGCGTAGGTTTCACCACTGTGAGTAGCCTCTGTGAACTCGATAGAATGCCAGTCGTCGCCAGCAGCGAAATAGTAACCGAGTTCATAGGCTTCATTATCATCGATGGCCTTCCAGAGGTTGTCGGGATCGTCGTAGTTCATGGGACTGGTGCTGCCACCGCCATCGCCGTCACCGCTACCGCCACTGTGCTCCTTGAAGCACATGTCGGTAATCTCAACCACGGTTCCGGCCTGACAACCGCCGAAGTCGAACACGAGGTGGAACAGGGCGATGTCTCTTCCGGGCATCTCACTCTTCACAAGTACATACTCTGTGTCTCCTTCCAGAGGAATGACCTCATCGAAGTAGAAGTTCGTATCGTCGGCAGCGTCTGTCAGTTTCACGGTAGCGCTGTTCAAATCCTGATTGGCCTTCAGTTTGATGGAGAAGTCATAGGTCTTGTCGGCAGAGGTAGAGACGCCTCCAAGATTCTGGAGTTGGAACTGAGCCTGCCAACGCTGGTTCGACTCATAGGGCAGATTCACCACAAATTTCTGGTTACCCTCGTTGGTGTAGGTGATATCCTCGGCATTGTAGCCTTCCCAGCCGTCGCCATGGGCATAGTAACGGGAAATCTCCCAAGTGGCACCCTTCAGCATGTTACCGGGATCATTGAAGTCGAAGGGGAGAAGTGTCTCCTCGCCACCACCCTGACCGTTATCGTCGGGCTGGCCTGCGCCGTCGTCGTAGGCATGATCTTTCAGTACCATATCTGAGATCTCAACCACGGTTCCTGCCTGACAGCCACCGAAGTCGAACACGAGGTGCAGCGTCGCAATGTCCTTACCCTCCATATTGCTCTTCACGAGCAGATACTCGGTCTCAGCCTCCAGAGGAATAACCTCATCGAAGTAGAAGTTCGTATCATCCGTAGCGTCCGTCAGTTTCACGGTAGCACTGTTCAGATCCTGATTAGCCTTCAGTTTGATGGAGAAGTCATAGTTCTTGCCAGCCTGTGTGGAGACACCAACAAGGTTCTGGAGTTGGAACTGTGCCTGCCAGCGCTGGTTCGACTCGTGAGGCAGTGACACCACAAACAACTGGTTGCTCTGAGTGGTATAGGTGATATCTTCAGCATTGTAGCCTTCCCAACCGTCGCCGTGAGCGTAATAGCGGGAAATCTCGTATCCGGCATCGCGCAGCATGTTACCGTCGCTGTCGAACTTATAGCCCTTGAAGGCCTTGGGTGCATCGTCCTCCTTACTGGTGAGCATGAAGCGCCAGGTGATGCCGTCGCCTTCGTATAGCAGTACCATCTCAGAGTTGGTGAGTTTGGTGACGGTGAAGACTGGATTAGCAAACTGTGCATCGCTGGAGATATAGGGGAAGAGTGTCGATGGAGGGAGTTGCAGAACGATATCCTCGCCAATGACATCAAACTTGTAGGAAGTTGTCTCAGTCTCCACGGGAGCCATAAAGTCTTGACCGTCGTTGGTATTGTACTCGGCAAACACGGAACAGCCTGTATTAACATACATGGTGCCACCCTCACCCGGATCGTAGGTATAAGTACCATCGGCCGTGAAGGTGAGGCGGTCGTCATAGACACCCCAGTCGGCCTTGTCGTTAGGATTTGCGCTCCACCAGTTGCTACCGTCGGTACCTGGTTCACCGCAACCCATGTGTCCCACCTCGGCATAGTTGATGCGCCAAGTGCGGGAAATACGAGAGTAATAAGGTGTGAAGTCCACCTGAGAGTTCTCGAACGTAAAGGTCTTGCTGATGCTGCTCTGACTGAAACCGTTGCGGTTGCCAAGACGCAGTTCCACGTCGTAGGTACCAGCCTTGCTGTTAGACCAGTCCATAGGGTTCAACGTAGAGTAAGTGTTACCGTTGACCTTCCAGATGGCGTAGGTCTGTGCCGGCATGTTGGCTACGGTGAAGGTGGCCTGGTTCACACTCTGGTCCACGATCATATTGATGTCCACATTCGCTGTGGAGGGAAGGCCGTTCTGGTTCGGACCGTCGAACTCCTCTGGCGAACAGGCCGTGAAAAGGAGACTGGAGACAGTAGTCAGGATACAGTAGAATACTCCAGCCACAATCCTATTATATTTTTTAGTAATCATAATTCCTAATTTCTAATTCCTAATTTCTAATTAATCAATAGTTTCCGTTCTGCTTGAGAGTACCCTGGGCAGCATCGATGTTGTCCTGCGGGATGGGCAGATAGCGCACGGCCTCAGACCAAGCCTTGGTACGATAGCCACCGCTGTCGTTGGCGGGTGTCAGCACGGAGGCAGCCTTACCTGTACGTACCAGGTCGAAGTAACGCTTACCCTCGCCCATGAACTCATGACGACGCTCGTTGATGATATCATCCTCAGTGACACCGTTAATCGCATTCAGACCGGCACGGGCACGGACTTCGTTGACGTATGCGGCTGCATCAGAGATGCTGCCACCTGTCTTCAACAGCAGTTCTGCGGCATTGAGCAAGGTCTCGGCATAACGGTACACGCGGAGGTTGTTGTTGAAACCGAGGTCGGCGTCAGCCTTCTGGTCTTTGTTGTTACCCTTACGACACATATACTTATAGAGGCAGTAGCCGGTATTCATCCAACCTGGATCGTCGGAGGTACCGTGTGCATTGAGGTCGAAAGCAGAGAACTCCTTGCGGATGTCACCCTCTTCGAAACTGGCCACAGAGTGCAGGGGAATGGCACTGAAGCCCCAGCCTGCATCAACATCCTCGTAGGGATCACCGGCATTGGCCTTGAAACTACGTGGGCCGTGGAGGCGTGGGAACACGCAACCGCCTGCGGCGAGTTGGTTGTTCCAACCACGGACAGAGTTGTCGTCGAAGTAGTTGATCTCAAAGATAGATTCTTTATTCCACTCACCGCTCTCGTCCCAGATATCCTGGAAGTTGGGGGTGAGTTGGTAACGGTTGCTGTTGATCAACTCCTGCATATAACTGAGTGCCTTGTTATAACGGCTGTTGTCATTCTGGATCATCACCATCTCGGCATAGATCATATAGGCCAGCGGCTTGGTGACGTGACCCTTCTCCTCTGCAGGATAGTCGTCCTTCAGGGCGCCAGTACCGATAATGTCCTCAAGTTCAGCAATCACCTTGGCATAAACCTCGTCGGCAGTCAACTGATCTGAGATATAAGGAGATTCCAGATTCTCGAAGTAGCAGGGCACATTACCATAGAACTTCCAGAGTTGGAGATAGTAGAACACGCGGAGCAGACGGGCCTGAGCCTCGTAGTCGGCACGCTGTGAAGCGGAGATGTTACCGGCTTTTTCCACCCACTCTGCATATTTCAGTACGTCGTTCGAACGCTTCACACCTGAGTAACTGTCACTCCAGACACCTGTCAGACAGACCACAGGGGTACAACTATAGTTGAACATCAACTGCAGCATCGGCTGGTCTGTATTACTGCTGCCATTGGGATACATATCGTCACTCATGAACTCAGAAATGAAGTTCAGGGCGTTGTATTGGTAGGTGGAACCGTAGTCGTACCAGTGCAGGGGGGCGTAGGCGGCCACCAGCGCCTCGTCGAGCGATGTCTTGGTGGTATAGTATTCCTCGATGAAGGTGTCGGTAGGACTGGTCACCTCCAGGAAACTGTCCTTACAACCAGTCATGGCCAAGGCTGCAAGCATTCCTAATAATATCTTATTTGCTTTCATAACTTTCATATTTAATCTGTGATAATCTGTGAAATCTGTGGCTTAGAAGGTGAGGTTAAATCCGACGCGCAAAGTGCGAGGCTGAGGATAGACACCGAAGTCGACACCACAGGAGGTGGCTGCTGAAGAGATTTCAGGATCGAAGCCCCAGTACTTGGTGAAGGTCAGCAGGTTCTCTGCTGCCACATAGAGGCGCAAACGACTGATGAAGGCCATCTTCGTCAGGTTCTCGGGGATGGTATAACCCAACTCGATATTCTTCAGACGGAGATAACTGCCGTCATGGATATAGAGGTCGGAAGCCTGCCAGTTGGTGGCGTCACCCTGAATATAGATAGGATACTTGTTGGAAGTGCCTTCGCCTGTCCAGCGTCCGAGGAACCAAGAGGGCAGGTTGATGGCGGGCAGGTCGAGACGACGGGTGGCATCGAAGATGTCGTTACCGGCGGTACCCTGCCAGAACATCATGAAGTCGAAGCCCTTCCAGGCTGCGTTGAAGGTAGCACCGAAGGTCCAGTCGGGCGTACCCTTACCGATCTTTGTGCGGTCAGCATCGTCGATGACACCGTCATCGTTCACATCCACGAAGCGGACGAAGCCGGGACGTGCGTCAGGCTGGATCAGTTGTCCGTCCTTGGTGTAAGCGTTCACCTCATCCCAGTTCTGGAAGATGCCGTCGGTCTTGTAACCCCAGAAATAGGGGAAGGGCTCACCGGCCTCCGCACGGGATATGTTACCGAGGTTGGATACATTGTCGTAGGTATCGAAACCAGCGGCATTACCCAGACGGATCAGTTTGTTCTTCAGGTAAGAGGCATTGGCCTTCACCTGGAACTTCGCGTCAGAGATATTGAACTTATAACCCAGTTCAAATTCAATACCGGTGTTTTCCATGTCACCTACGTTACCGATAGGCTTCGATTCGCCGACATACGACGGGATGTTCATGTCCTTCAACATACCGTTGGTCTTCTTCTTGAACCAGTCGAAGGTGAAGGTCAGTTTGTTGTTCAGGAAGCCGAAGTCGACACCCAGGTCGTACTGCTCAGACTCCTCCCACTTCAGGTCAGGATTAGCCAGACCACTGGCCTTTGAACTGGTCTGTTCCTTCTCGCCACCAGCCATACCGAAGCCGTAGTTGTTACCGCCCTGTGTCAGCACGGTGTAGCGGAAGTCACCAATATTATCATTACCATTTTTACCCCAACTGAAACGAACCTTGAAGTTGTTCATCCAGTCGTTGGTGTTCTTCATGAACTGCTCGTTCATCACATTCCAACCCAGGGATACAGAGGGGAACGTACCGTATTTGTTGTTTGTTCCGAAGCGGCTTGAACCGTCGCGACGGATGGTTCCCTGGAACATATAGCGTTCATCATAGTTATAACTCAGACGGGCAAAGAGGGAAGACATCGTGTGCTTGATGCCAGGTCCACCCCATCCGTCACGGTCACCATCGGCTGCCAGACCTGTGGCGGCGTTGATCCAAGGCTTCTCATAGTCTTTCAGATTGTTACGTGAGGCACCCAGTGTCCAGCCGGAGTTCTCGAAGGCGCTCTGACCCAGCACCACATTTACGGTGTGCTTGTCGAAGGTCTTGTCATAAGAGAGCACATTCTCCAACTGCCATACGGTACCACGGTCGCTCTCCATTGAGGCTGAAGAGTAGTTACGGTGCTTGGTAGGCGAAATCCAATAGGGAACAGCATGGTTCTGGTTGCCCCAGAACGACATGTCGGTGCTGTAACTGACACGGTATTTGAGTCCGTCCCAGATACCGAGGGTGGCAGAGAAATTGCTCACGAACTTGTGGCTCCAATTCTGTGCGATAGGCAGTTGGAACGACATCAGCGGGTTGGCCATCTCATTGAAGCCGGCACCGGGGATGTTCAGCAACTGTCCGTTGTCGCCGTACATGGGTACATACTCGTCGGGATACTGAGAAGAATAGTAGTCTATCTGATCCTGTGCCTCCTGACCGGTGACATAGGGAGCAATCACTGGCGGCAGAGCCAGGGCAGAACCGATCTCGTTACCCCACTGTGAGTTGGGATCCACACCGGCATTCTTCACACGGGCATAAGAGAGATTCACCTGTAAATCGAGTTTGTTGAGCCAGTTGCGCTCCTTCGTCACGTCGAACACGTTGACATCGAAATTGCCACGGAGGGTCAGACGCTGGTAGTTGGAGTGACCGTAGTTACCACCCACGATACCTTCCTGATCGTAGTAGCCGAGTGAGAAGTAATAGTTCACACGCTCGGAGGCACCGCTCAATGTCAACTCATGGTTCTGCACGGGGGCATTGTCGTTGAAGAGCAGATCCTGCCAGTCGGTATTGGTAGTCACATTGTAAGGATCGGCATACTTCGGAGCCTGTCCGGCATTCACCAGACCTTCGTTCTGCATCACCATATAACCTGTGGCATCGAGCACGTCGCGGTGCTTCCAAGCCGTCTGCCATCCCTGTGAGAAGTTATAGTTCACAGTGACACGACCCAGTTTACCCTTCTTGGTAGTTACGAGGATGACACCGTTGGCGGCACGGGCTCCGTAGATGGCACCCGAAGCAGCATCCTTCAGAACTTCGATACTCTCAATGTCGCTGGGGTTGATGTAGTCCAGACCACCCTCAATAGGCATACCGTCGACGATATACAGCGGATCACTGTTGTTCACCGATCCTATACCACGCACGCGGATGCGTGAGGCAGCACCGGGCTGACCGGATGAGGAGGTGACGTTCACGCCGGCTGCCAGACCCTTCAGGGCATTGTCCATGCGGACAGGTGCTGTACCGTCGAGGTCATCGGCAGAGACCTTCGCGATGGAGGCCGTCACAACGCTCTTCTTCTGAACACCGTAACCGATGACCACCACATCCTGCAACGTCTGGGCGTCTTCTTGCATGGTCACTTTCATACCATTGGTTGCTCTCACCTCCTGGGTGAGATAGCCAATATAACTAATAATAATAGGTGTACCCTCGCTCACCTTGACGGTGAAATGACCATCGAAGTCGGTGATGGTGCCGTTCTGAGGATTACCTTTCTCGACGACGGAGGCTCCGATGACGGGCTCCCCGAGATCGTCTGTCACAGTACCCAAGATGCCTTGGGCTCGCGTTACCATTGACACCATCAGTGCCAACAACAACCATAGATACCTGCTTTTTTTCATACTTAATGAGTTAATTGTTAATATTGAGTTAGATTTGTACCTTCGAGAGGTTTTCGGGTGCAAAATTAGATAAAAAAGGAATACGTCTCGCGACGATAGATAGAAAAAGTGGACGATTATAATTGTTTTAGAATACTATTTGTTTGATTTTTAGTTATTTACATTTTTGTCTACTCTCAAAAAGAGTGGATGGGATATAGAGGTGTAGTTTCTACATTTATCGTCTTTTTACAAGGTTTTTACCTTGTTCTCGAATTGTTCGCGGTTGCCTAAGGCACCGTTTTTGATACGGGCACGGTAGTTGTAGATAGTGTTCACGGAATAGTGCAGGAACTCGGCAATCTTCGACGAGTCTTCGAAGCCCAGGCGGATGAGGGCAAAGATGCGGATGTCTGTCGTCAGCCGGTTCTCCTCTTTGGGATGGATACGCAGTTCCGGCTGGAGCAACCCATTGAAGTCATCGATGAAATTGGGGAAAAGATGCAGGAAGACGGTGTCGAAGTTTTCATAGAGTTCTTCAAGTTCCTTCTCTTTCAGTTCCGTTGATTTCGATATCTGGAAGAGTTCGTCGAGTTCCTTGTTTTTCATCTTCTTGTTCACCATCTTACGGAAGTTGTCGAGTTTGTCGATATACTGGGCACAGAGACTCATGAACCGTCCGATATACTCCTCCTTCACACGGTTGCTCTCGGAAAGTTGGGAGTTGAGGGTTGAGAGTTGGGCGTTGAGGGCGGACAGTTCGTCTTTCTGAGTGGACAATTGGGAGTTGACCGTTGACAGTTGTGAATTGGCAGTTGAAAGCGCCTTCCGCGCCATATCCAACTGCTGGTTGCGTCGGTGGACAAGGAAGAGAACCACGAGCAACAGCAGGGCGAGGATACTGATGGCGGCCAGGGTCATCCACAACTGGTGGGTGGTGCGCTCACTCTGGGCCTTGTAGTTCTTGGCGATATGCGACAACAACGGAGCAATCTGCCAGTTGCGCTGACGGGAGCCGTAGCGGTTGGCGCAGTCGCTGGTATAACTGATGTAATGGGAGGCACGATCGAGGTCGCCTTTCAGCATCAGTTCATTGGCCAGTTCCCACATCGATCCCTGGTCCATGGCCGCATTGCGGATATCAGCCAGTACCGACTCTGTCAACCAGTACATCATCTGTGCCGAGTCGCCCTGCAACTTGTATTCGATATAACGGTAGAGGGCTGTCAGGGCGTAGGGATGACTGCCGGCTTCCACGGTCTTGAGCCACTCGTCATTGATGGCCATCGATGTCTTGAGGTCGCCTTCGCCCTGGGCACGCTGTTCCCGTTTCAGCAGACAGGTCTCGTAGGTGGGTGGCAGTTGCTCATGCATCAGGCGCTCATAATAGTAGGCCTTGTCGAGATAACGCTTCTGCATATCGTCAAGACGGGTGTAGTAACTCAGTTCGCTATATACATTATTATAAGCCTCGTAATAGGTGCCTAAGGCCGTCTGTTCGATAGGGTTGGGCAGACGGATGGAGTCGAGGATGTTCAGGGCTTCGTCGTATAGGCCGATGTTCGTGCAGCGGATGGCCAACTGTGACCTGCAGTGTACCGAGGCCGACAGGTCGCCCAACTGTTCGGCCAGTGTGATGCACTGGCGGATAAACCAGATGGCAGAGTCGCTGACAAAAGGCCGGTAGAGTTCGTAGAGTTTATAGCCTTCCTCATATTGCTGCCTGCCGGTGGCATGTTCGAAGGCATGGCGTGCAGATGTTATCTTTGCCTCACGCTGGGCCACATAACGGGGTGACTCGGCAATGGCCTGGTCTATCTGTTTGAAGCGCGACTCGATGTCTGGCGTCTGTGCCCAGAGAGCCGTCGACAGAAACAGCAGGGTGGTCGTGAAGAGGTATCGCATAGACATTAATAACTAGACAATGATAACGTTTGCACACCGCAAAGATACAATATTTTTTGGAAATAGCAATCTTTTTTCTTTTTTTTTCTTATATTTGCAGCGATAATATGTAAATAACTAAGAATGAAGAGTTTGATAATAGCAGGAATTTTGTCTTTGCTGTCGCCCAGGACAGTGGCAGCGCAGACGTTTCAGGAAGTGGGTTATACACCCGAGATGACCGTGTTTTCACTTTTTGCACCCAATGATGCCAAAAAGGTGACGGTACGTCTTTATCGCGACGGACTGGGTGGTAAGGCCTACAAGACCGTCAAGATGACACGCACTGCTCCCGAAAGGTGGCAGGCCTCAGTGAAGGGCGACCTCATGGGACAGTTCTATACCTTCGACGTGGGCCGTGGTGAGTGTCCGGGCGTCTTCGCCAAGGCTGTCGGTGTCAATGGCAAACGCGGGGCCATCATCGATATGACCGAAACCAACCCGACAGGGTGGGAGAACGACTGTCGTCCGGTGCTGAAATCGCCTGCCGACCTTGTGGTCTATGAGATGCACCATCGCGATTTCTCCATCGCCCGTCCTGAGGCGAAGTATCCTGGGAAATTCATGGCGCTCACCGAACCCTGGGCCATCGATCACCTAAAGGCGCTGGGCGTGAACGCCATCCATATCCTGCCCAGTTATGACTATGGCTCGGTGGATGAGACACGCCTGGATACACCCCAATACAACTGGGGCTACGACCCTGTGAACTATAACGTGCCCGAGGGTGGCTATTCGACGGATCCTTACCGTCCTGAGGTACGTATCCGGGAATTCAAACAGATGGTGCAGGCGCTCCACAAGGCGGGCATCCGCATCATCCTCGATGTGGTCTATAACCACACCTACGACATCGAGCACTCCAACTTCCAGCGCACCTACCCCGATTATTATTATAGGAAGAATGCCGACGGTACTTACTCCAACGGCTCCGGCTGTGGCAATGAGACCGCCTCTGAACGTCCGATGATGCGCCAGTTCATGATCGAATCCGTCAAATACTGGATCAACGAATACCATATCGACGGTTTCCGTTTCGACCTGATGGGCTGTCACGACATCGAGACAATGAACCTCATCCGTCAGGCTGTCGATGAGATAGACCCCTCCATCTTTATCTATGGCGAGGGGTGGAGTGCCGGTGCCTGTGCCCTGCCCAACGAACAACTCGGCATGAAGGCGAATATCCCGCAGATGCCGCGCATCGCCGCCTTCAGCGACGAGATCCGCGATGCCCTCCGTGGTCCCTTCGACGATGACACCAAGGCTGGTTGGCTCGGTGGCAAGCCAGAGAAAGAGAGTTTGAAGTTCGGCATTGCCGGTGCCATCGCCCACCCGCAGGTGGACATGTCGAAGGTGAACTACTCCAAAGCCCCCTGGGCCATCGAACCCACCCAGATGATGTCCTATGTTTCCTGTCACGACGACATGTGTCTCGTCGACCGTCTCAAGGCGAGTATCCCGGGCATCAGCGAGGCTGAACTCATCCGCCTCGACCTGTTGGCACAGACGGCTATCTTTACCTCGCAGGGTGTACCGTTCATGCTCAGCGGCGAGGAACTGCTCCGCACGAAACTCGGCGTACACAACTCCTTCGAGTCACCTGACAGCATCAACCATCTCGACTGGTCGAACAAGCAGAAGTATCCGCAGGTATTCGAGTATTATAAGAATCTGATAGCCCTCCGCAAGCACCATCCGGCCTTCCGCCTTGGCAATGCCGATCTGGTGCGCAAACACTTGGAATTCCTGAATACCTCGGATAAAGTGGTAGCCTTCCGATTGAAACACTATGCCGGCCGCGACGACTGGCGTAACATCATCGTTATCCTCAATGCCAACAAGACCGATACAGAGGTCACCATCCCCGAGGGGAACTACACCATCGTCTGCTGCGATGGCGTCATCAACGAAAACGGCCTCGGCACCTTAAAGGGCAACAAGGCCGTGGTCGATGCACAGTCAGCACTCATCCTTCACGACTAACGTAGAAATATGAAACAAAGAGCAATTCTCGCAACCCTTGTGGGGTGTCTGATATCAATGACAGTCTCAGCCGGTAATGTCCGTGAGACCATCCGCCTCGATAAGGGGTGGAGGTTTGCCTTAGGCCATGCTGCCGACCCGAAGAAGGACTTCGGCTGCGGCACGGAATACTTCAATTACCTGACAAAGGCCAACTCCATCCATAACGAGGGACCGTATGCCGCGAAATTCAATGACTCGACATGGCAGGAGATACAGATCCCCCACGACTGGGTGACGACGCTGTCCTATGCGCCCGAGGCCAGTCACTCGCACGGCTATAAGACCGTGGGGTGGAAATACCCCAAGACGAGTGTGGGCTGGTACCGGAAAGTGATGAAGATCGATGCGACCGACTTCGGCAAACGCCTGCTGTTGCGCTTTGACGGAATCTTCCGTAATGCCACAGTATGGTTCAACGGCTTCTATATGGGTACGGAACCGAGTGGCTATGTGACGCAGTTGTACGATATCACACCTTATATTAACTATGGTGCCGATAACCTGATCTGTGTGCGGGCCGATGCCTCACTCGAAGAGGGTTGGTTCTATGAGGGGGCGGGCATCTACCGCGACGTGTGGCTGGAGAAGTCGGCGGAGGTGAGCGTGGCTCCCTTCGGTACGTTTGTCTATGCAGAATTAAGCAAGCCTTATGCTGAGGCCAGACTGGTCATCGAGACGGAGGTCCATAACAGCAGTCTGAAGTCTCAGTCGTGTGAGGTGTCGCAGCGTCTGTTCGATGCTGAGGGCAACGAGATCGGCCGAAGCGAGACTGTTGGCCTGAACCTGCAATCCAAACAGACGCAGGCCACCAAACAAAGCATCACCATCCGTAAACCACACCTCTGGAGCACCACCGACCCCTATCTCTACCAGGTGGAAACAACCATCCGACAAAATGGCGAGGTGGTGGATGTCTACCAGACCACCACAGGCATCCGGGATATTGCCTTCGATGCGGAACGCGGATTCCTGTTGAATGGCGAGCCTTTGAAACTAAAGGGCGTGAACATGCACCAAGACCATGCAGGCGTGGGCGCTGCCATCCCCGATGCTTTACAGGCATGGCGCATCCGACAACTAAAAGCCTTTGGCTGTAATGCCTATCGGGCCTCACACAATCCCATGACGCCGGCCCTGCTCGACATCTGTGACCGCGAGGGCATCCTCGTCATCGACGAAAACCGCTTGATGGGCATCAACGAGGAACACCTACGACTCCTTGAGCGGATGATCAAACGTGACCGTAACCACCCCTGCATCATTCTCTGGAGCGACGGTAATGAGGAGTGGGGATTGGAGAACACGGTTCAAGGAACCCGTGTGGCGGAGGCGATGCGCGAATACACAAGACTGTATGACCCCACACGTCCCAGTACGGTGGCCAATGCCGGCGGGGTGGAACTCATCAAGGGCCTCGACGTGGTGGGCTTCAACTACATCGTCCAGAACGATGTGGATAATCGCAAAAAGGCCAACCCCACATGGAAGATTGTGGGAACGGAAGAAACGTCTGGCTGTGGCACACGTGGTGTCTATTTCAACACCGCTGTTGGCAGGATGATAAGCATTAACCGCACCGATAAACCCGGCGTGGAAAATGTCATCGAACGCGGGTGGCAGTTCTATGCCGACCGTCCTTGGGCCGCAGGACTCTTCTATTGGACAGGTTTCGACTACCGTGGCGAACCCAATCCCTTGCAATATCCCGCCCATGATTCGGAGTTCGGCATCCTCGACTACTGCGGTTTCCCGAAAGACGAGGCCTATTACTTAAAGTCATGGTGGACGGATGAGCCCGTGCTCCATATCTTCCCCCACTGGAACCTGCAGGGTCATGAGGGCGAGGAAGTGGAACTCTGGGCCTACAGCAACTGCGACGAGGTGGAACTGACGGTCAACGGGAAGAAACTGGGCCGACAGACGATGCCACGCAACGGCCATCTGAAATGGAAAGCCGTCTACCAGCCCGGTAAGGTCGTGGCTATAGGCTACAAAAACGGCAAACGCATCCTGACGCAGACCATTGAGACCACGCGACCTGCTGCGAAGACATTCCTCAAGACAGACCGTCAGACGCTCATCGCCGACGGACGCGACCTCGCTGTCATCACCATCGAGGTACAAGACGAAAAGGGTCGTCTCGTCCCTGAGGCCTGTCCGATGCTGACCATCCAGTTGGAGGGAAATGCCCGTATTCTCGGCGTCGGCAATGGCGACCCGATGTACTTGGGTGAGGATCATCCCGGGGATCTCCACTGCAAGTCTTTCAGCATCCCCGCCTTCAACGGACTGGCGCAGGTACTGGTACAGAGCGGTGACCAGCCTTCGACAGTAGCAGTGAGTTGTCGGGGCGAGGGTCTGAAGACCGCCACCCTCCAGTTAGCAACGAAACAGATAAACGAATGACAATATGAGAACTTTTTTATTAGTAACCGCCATGCTGATGGCAAACATGATGACAATGAGTGCAGCAAAGAAACAAGTGATTGACCGGATCGAACCCACCGACTGGTACGTGGGACTGAAGAATCCCTCGGTGCAGTTGATGGTCTATGGCCCGGGCATCCGCGACGTAGCCGAGGTGACCACCGACTATCCCGGGGTCCGCATCGACAGTCTCGTGCGCCTCGACTCGCCCAACTACCTTCTCATCTATATGAACGTCCGCAATGCTCAGCCCGGCACGATGACCCTCTCCTTTGGAAAGACCAAGGTGCCGTTCGAACTGAAGGCACGGGAAAAGAATGGGGCAGAACGCTACGGCTTCACCAATGCCGATGTGCTCTATATGCTCATGCCCGACCGTTTCGCCCAAGGCGCCAACCACAACCCACAGATCAAGGGTATGCGTGCCTACAAGGAAGACCGCACCAAACCCTCCCTGCGTCATGGCGGTGACCTCAATGGCATCCGCGAACATCTCGACTACTTCAAGGAACTCGGTGTGACGGCCCTCTGGCTGACGCCGGTACTGGAGAACGACTCTCCCGATCAAGAGAACGGTTTTTCGACTTATCACGGCTATGCCACAACCAACTACTACCGCGTGGATCCCCGTTTCGGCACGAACGACGACTATAAGAAACTCTGTGATGAGGCACACGCCAAAGGCCTGAAGGTGGTGATGGACATGATCTTCAATCACAGTGGTTTTGAGCATCCCTGGACCCACGACATGCCCTCCAAGGACTGGCTGAACGTCCCGGAGTGGCTCAACGAGGATAATTCTGGCCGTGACCCCATGACAGGTTTTACTGCCAATGCCGACGGCTCTGAACCGGCAAAGTCGGCTTATTTGCAGACCTCCTACAAACTCACGCCCGTCATCGATCCTTACGCCTCGAAGATCGATCTCAAAGAGACCACCGAGGGCTGGTTCGTGCCCTCCATGCCCGACCTCAACCAACGCAACCCCCACCTGATGCGCTACCTCATCCAGAACAGCATCTGGTGGATAGAGACCGTCGGCATCGACGGTATCCGCATGGACACCTATCCCTACGCCTATGCTGAGGCCATGGCCCAATGGATGAAGGAACTCGACGAGGAATATCCCAACTTCAACACTGTCGGCGAGACCTGGGTCACCGAGCCCGCCTACACCGCTGCCTGGCAGAAAGACTCGAAACTCTCCGACCACAACACCTATCTCAAGACCGTCATGGACTTCTCTTTCTTCGACAAACTGAACCAGGCTAAGAATGAAGAGACCGATGGTTGGTGGAACGGATTGAATCGTCTTTACAATTCCTTTGTCTATGACTACCTCTACCCGAATCCGTCGAATGTGATGGCCTTCATCGAGAACCATGATACGGACCGTTTTTTGGGCAACGGAAAGGATACCCTCGCTCTGAAGCAGGCACTTACTCTGTTATTAATTGTTAATCGTACACCACAACTCTATTACGGCACAGAAGTGCTCATGAACGGCACGAAAGAGGTAACCGATGGAAATGTCAGAAAAGATTACCCGGGCGGATTCCCTGGCGATACACATAACTGTTTCACGAAGGAGGGCCGCAGTAAGGCGGAACAGAGTATGTTCTCTTGGCTCTCCCGTCTGCTTCACTGGCGCCAGGGTAACGAAACAATCATAAAGGGTAAACAGATTCAGTTCATTCCTTACAACGGTATCTACGTGATTGCGCGGCAATACAGAGGCAAGACGGCCCTCGCCGTACTCAATGGCACTTCCAAGCCTGCCACCCTCGACGTGGCCCGCTACGCCGAAGTAATTGGATCTGCTGCCCGCGTCAGGGATGTGCTGACCAACCGTTATTACAACCTTGCCGCCAACTTCGAACTCAAGCCTCGACAGTCTTTAATCCTTGAATATTAAATGGGAGAAGTCTCTGCCCTCCGTGCATAAATGTGCCCTGAATCTGGGACAAGTCTTTGCACACCGTGCATAGATCAGCCCTGAATCTGGGATATGTTTCTACCCCTTGTGCATAAATGTGCCTTGAGTCTGAGGTATGTCTCTGCCCCCGGTGCATAGATCTGCCCTGAGTCCGAGGCATGTCTCTGCCCTCTGTGCATAGATCTGCCTTGAATCTGAGGCATGTCTCTGCCCCCTGTGCATAGATCTGCCTTGAATCTGAGGCAAGTCTCTGCCCTCCGTGCATAGATATGCCCCGAATCCGAGGCATATTTCTACCCTCCGTGCATAGATATGCCCCGAATCAGAGTCATGTTTCTACCCTCCGTGCATAGGTGTGCCCTGGATTCTAGGTATGTTTTTACGATTTCGTTTTGTAAATAAAAATCACCAGTTTATGGGTTGGAAGAATAAAAATAGTCCCCTTCTTGTTCGTAAAAAAACGTTAAACTTTACAATTTCGTCGATAAAAACATGGTTTTTATGGTAAAAATCAGTAATTTTGTCGTGACAAACGTTTGAAATGAGTAAATTTACGACCAAAAATCGACCGATTTTAATAGCTTTGCTATTATTTTTCTGCGTCTCTCACGACGCGGTTGCTCAGCGCGTTGCACTACGCAACAATCTCCTCTATGATGCGACCTTGACTCCTAATCTCGGAGCCGAGATGAAACTGGATTCCGCTTGGTCTGTAGGATTGAATGTCGGGCTTAATGCCTGGGACATCAACAAGTCCTCCAACAAGAAATGGCGCCATTTCCTCGTGTCTCCGAATGTCCGCTGGTACCACAACCACAAACGTGATACCATCGCTATCTCCGGTCAGAGTCACGGCACGCACAGTACGGTGGACTATAATGTCCTCACCCGTCGAGTCAATTACATGGAACTGGATGCTATCTACAGCCACTTCAATGTGGGCAACACCCGCATCCCGTTCGGTCTCTATTCCGCCGTCAAGGATCGTCGCTTGCAAGGTGACCTCTTTGCACTGGGCGGTAAATATGGTTATAGTTGGATTCTCTCCCGCGACTGGCGCATCGAGGCCGAGGCTGGCATAGCCATTGGCTACGCCTGGTTCAAGGAGTATGAATGTGATCACTGCGGCACCTATTATGGTAAGGGTGACCGCATCTTCCTCTTGCCCCAGTTGGGTGTGAATGTCGTGTATATCATCAATTAAAATGAAAATAAACAAATGAAATTAATAAAAAACAATCGATTTATGAAAAAGAATTTTGTGTATGCCATTCTGAGCGCGATAGCACTCTCTGGCGCAGTTTCTTTCTCCGCTTGCTCGTCGAGCGATGAATTGGAAAATGTAAATCCTACTTATGACGGAACAAGTGTCCGCACTGACTTTGCTTTTAACATCGCAAAGGGAACAACTGGAACAACCACACGTATGATTGCTAATAACACTCAAGAAAGTGGAAATTTCCGTGGTTTGACAAACATGATCTTAATGCCTTTTTCGGCAACTCCTGATGACAATGTGGAAACCAATTCCACCGTATTTACCTTAGGAAGTCTTACCTCCTCGGATATTTATACCATTTCAGATCCTACTCTGTCAAGCCGGGTGTATTCTCTGCAGTTACCTATCGGTACAAATAATTTCCTATTCTATGGATTAGCAAATCGTAATAGTTTAACGAACAAAGAAATTGGTCAAGTGACCACTGACGTTTGGGATATCACCTCTGCTAACAAGGTCAACACCACTCTGGCCAATGCTACCACAGGAGTCAAGTCTATCTCTTTCGCTCTGACCCCCATTCAAAGCACGTTAGCCGGTGATGCTTCTAAGATTCTTGGATACCTCAATGCTATCTCTGACGCTCAGACAACAGATGCAACTCCCGTTCTTTGGTCATCGTCTGTCACAACTGCCGCTACCGATGGTGCCTATAGTTCACTGGCTGATCTTTATACCAAATTTACGACGGTCAAGGTTGGTGAGGCTCGCTCAGGTTCGGGTAAGTCTGTAGTACGTATGGTGCTCGACCTCTACAAAAGCGCAAGGGCAATCAATGAGCAGAGTAGCGTTGCAGGTGTAAAGGCAATCGCCCAGGCTATATGTAAGGCTATCACTGATGGATATTCTGAAACAAGGGTGAAGATTCTTGAAAGCGATGCTGCTAATGCAAGTGAGGTTTCTTCTACGACAGATATCAGTACAGCAGATAACTGGGTAGGCGAGGCCGACGGTTTCGACGTGAATTTTCCCCACAATACGGCAAACAATTTCCTGCCGATGGGCGCTGCTCAATTAACATGTTCAAGTGGCAATTTTGATTATAACAATTCTACGACATGGGGAGAGACAGGAGGAAGCGCTCTTACTACCAATCTAAGTAAGATAAACTATCCTGCCGAGTTGATATATTTCGACAACTCACCGATTCTCGTGACTGACACCTATAAAAAGTCAACAGATTATCCTACAACAGTTGGTACTTGGGATACTGATGGATCCTGGTCGACAGACTGGTCAAAAGGGGCTATTACTTCTTCTACACGTGCCGTAGCCTTGAAGAATAATGTCAACTATGGCGTGGCTCTGTTCCAGACCAATGTCGCACTTAATGGAACATCTGGTGATGCCGAGGATAAAAAGAATCTCTTTACTGACAACAAAAATGGAATTATTGGTGAAGCCAACCAGACGGACATTGACGGTACTAAGTTTACGGTAACAGGCCTCCTTATTGGTGGACAGCCAGGTACTGTAGGTTGGAACATGGTGAATGGAACAAGTTTTGACAATATGATCTACGACTCTGACGTGGCCGAAACTCTTGGTAAAGTCAGCCTCTCAAAAACGGCCACCGCTAATAACTACACTATCGTCTTTGACAACTGGTTCAATGGTGAACAGAAGGATGTGTATTTTGCCTTGGAACTTGTGAATGGGGATAAGGATTTTTATGGCGCACATAATCTGATTCCCAAAGGTAGTACTTTCTATCTTGTAGGAAAGATGGCAATATCAGGCGCAACATTGACAGCCGCACATCAAGCCAAAGATACGGACTATCGTATCACCAACGAAACGACTCCACGCGTATTCCTTCAGGACTATAAGACTGTGGCTAACATCACCATTTCGACAAATGCCCTACAGAAAGCCTATAGTACCATCCCTGACTTAGTTTCGACGCAGACTGTATTCGGTCTTTCTGTTGACCTGTCGTGGGAGACGGGCATTTCCTTCGATGTAGAGATTAACGGCAACTAATATCCTAGTCATGCAGTCGGGAAGGATCATCTGGGTATGGCTGGTGCTGGCACTGCTGCTCGCTGGCTGCACCTCTGGCGATGAGCCGGGCGGTGCATCGGGGAGCGATGTGCCCACCGTGAGGGCGCAGTTTAACTTCTCCCTGCCACAGCGCATCGTCGGCAAACGGAAGACGGTGCGTACCCGCATGACCCCCGACATCGTGCAGGAGACGGAGAACGAAGCCGACTTCCGGGGTCTCGGCGATATCCACATGCTCTGCTTCGACCGTTATCCGACGGCGAATACCCAAAAACTCGGAAACATGATCGAAATGAATACCGAGAAGGGTGAGGAGATTGAGCAGTCTACAGAGGAAGATTACTCCGTTCGTCAGGAGATCAGCATCCCTATCGGCACGTCGCACTTCAGTTTCTATGCCCGAGCCGACGATGCACCTCGTACCCATGAGGAGCGTATGCGCTACGGCATCATCGAAACCGTCGGTTTGTCGAAGAATACGTATAGGGATAACAGTGCCATCCGTTTCCGGCCGGTACAGATATGTGCCTCCGATGAACCCTTCGGTGGAAGTCCCAAGGGTGCTGCCCTGCTCCAGTTGCTCAACAAGGTCATGAATGTCACAGGCCCCGAGGCCGCACCTAACGACAAGTGGGCTACGGTGGACAATGAATTCCTTATGGATACTTATGAGCGCATGACGAAAATGAAGACACTCTCGTCACAGAATGTGCAGATGACACTCTATTCTTTGTGGGGCGTCGTCACCCTTGCTGTCGATGACGAACAGGGTGGACAGTTGGCTTCAGCCATAGCCAACTGCATCATCGAGGCTTTTGAAACGGTGGATGGCGTGCGGCAGTTGAAGGAAGAGTATCAGGGATTCCCCGACGACCTGCACCTGCCATACGGTTCTGCCCGTATTGAGTGGGATGAGGAGAAAAACCTTTTCGTGGTACCCGATGTGCAGGCCTATGGCAAGGAGATGGACATCATGTCGATGAGTGATTATGTCTATCCCATGAACTTGCAGTATCAGGTATTCTCCGACATCGTGGCTTCTGACTCGTTGATCATGACTCCTGAGGTTTCCGATACTCAGGCTGCTGATACTTTGCAGACTGACTCTACACGGTTCAGCAGTTGGCAGGAACTGATCGACAGTGCCTATGTCGGGGCTTCAAAGGTGGTGGAACAGAGCACGCAGTCAGTGGCAATGGTGAAGCAGGTGCAGTATGCCGTAGGTCGTCTGGCTCTCCACACCCGTATTGCGGATGGTGACATGTATGATGCCAAGGGACAGCGTGTCGACGTATCGAATGGCTTCACGCTGAAGGCATATATCATTGGCGGACAGCATGAGGTGGACTACAATTTCCAGCCTGTAGCCGACAGTCGTGAGTTTGCCATCTATGACACGGATCTCAATGGCGGTCCACAGCCCGTGCGGCGTCACTATTGGACCGACTTCGACTATATCCTCGGTCTGGGCACGCCCTCCAACAAGAATATTTATATCGCTCTCGAACTCGTGAACGATGGCAATGACTTCGAGGGAGCCGATGGTACCATCTTCCATGGTGCGACCTTCTACCTTGTGGCCGATCTGGATCCTAGTGAGGGCACAAACTACACCATCGGCAGTTTGGACCGTATCTTCTCGAAGGACCTTGCCACACAGGTACACTTGACCATCTCTGAGGGCTGGCCCGATAAGGACGGTGACGGCATTCCCGACCCTGATCTGGATGGGAAAGGACAACCTAAACCTCTCAACGGTTTGGCAACGGCAACGTATGGCATGCCGAAACTCGACGTACCCAGAACAACACTGGGCGTGAGCGTCGACCTCAGGTGGGAAGAGGGCTTGTGGTATGATAATATTCCTCTTTGAGTGATAATCTATGAATAAAGATAATAAAAAATAGAAGAATGGTTATGAATAAAGTAAAAACATTAGTCCTCATGTGGGCCGTGAGCCAGACTGGGACCATTGGAATCACTTCATGTTCCTCGAGCGATGTCGAGGATAACAGTAAGGTGGTCTACGACGAACAGGGAAAGGCTGGCGTTATGCCGGAGTTTGTCATCTCTATCCCTCGTAGCGTTGTTGGTGCTACCCGTCAGTCCAACGAAGTGACGCAGAACAACGGAACCGTTGATCAGTTCCGCGGTATGGACAACATCCGCTTGATTCCTTTCGACAAGGAGCCGACATCCACTACGACGAAACTGTCTGACATTATGCGCTTGAGTCACATTAAAGCGCTGAATAGTCCAGGTGCCGTCAACTACAAGGTGTATGCCGACCAGTTCGTTCCCGTTGGTACGAAGAACTTCCTTTTCTACGGAAAAGCCATCGACGTGGAGGCTGAGCAGGAGATCTCAACGATGGATGAGAAATTCCGCTATGGTGTCCTTCATGTCTCTGGTCTCACCAACGATGAGTTCAACACGCCCAATGACATCACCGTGTCGTTGGAGCAGATTAATACCAGTATAGAGGCTCAGGCCGGTAACTCTGTCGGACGTAACATCGTGCAGTTGCTCAACAGTCTGGCCAACACCACTGTGTCGGGCGTGGCCGCTCCTAACGACAAATGGAGCACCACCACCAACCAGACGCTGGCTCACCTGTATAAGAACTTCCTTGGTACGACAGTGTCGTCATCAAAAAGCGTGTCCTATATCCTGAGTAAATTGTTCTTCGGTATGGAGCGCGTACAGTCTAAAGACCCGGCACGTCCTATTGCTGATGCCATCTGTCAGAAAATCCTCGATGTTTGTGCATCGGCTCCTGTCAGCGGTGATCCTGTGGTTCTTAATGACGACTACGCTGGCTATCCCGGCAATATCGGCTTGCCCGACGGTGCTGTGCGAGTGCGCTGGAATTCCGGTGGCCTCAATTCCAATAGTTTTACGGACGTGACTGCCAACTACAGCAAGAATATGCGCACCGAGATTACCGACTACGTGTATCCCGCTGCTCTTTGGTATCATATCAGTACCCCGCTGAAGGCATCTGACAACATCGAGTCGTCGGAATATGATATGGCAGGTAACTGGGAAGGTGTTATCAACGGCGTCTATTCTGCTGCTGCCGACGAGGTATCGGCCACAACACAGTCTGTCGCATTGAGCAATGCAGCAGAATATGGTGTGGGTCGTCTGGAGACGCGCATCAAGATGGGCGACGGTGTATTCTATGATGGTGATGGTAATGAGGTGAACGTTGGCGATGGCTTTATTCTGAAGGGCATCCTGCTCGGAGGCCAGAACAGCGCCGCCTTTGATTTCACATCGAAAGGCAATGAGAACATGACCATCTACGACCGTGATATGACAAGTGGTAACATCATCGCCATACCCAACTATACCACTGCCACAGCCAACCAGACGCTGGCTCTGGAGACAAAGAGCAATCAGACGGTTCTGGCTGCCCTGGAACTGGTCAATGGCGGCGATGAGTTTAAGGGCTTTGACGGTGTCATCCCTGCTGGTGGCACCTTCTATCTGGTTGTTCAACTCGATCCCACTACGGCAACGAACTACGTGAATGGTTCCCTCGACAAGATCATCATCAAGGATCACGTCACCAAACTCACTGTGACCATCAAGAACGGTAGTACAACGGCTGACCGTAATGGTGATGGCATTCCTGACGTGTATGTTAAGGATGAAGACGGAACCCCCATTGGTGTAGATGCTGATGGTGACGGCGAAGTGGATCCTTACGATATCGATGGCGACGGTACGCCTGACGACTTCATTACCGACCCGGCTCATGGTGGTCCCGGTTGGGATACCGACGGCGACGGCGAAGTGGATGTCCCCGTCCTGCCCGATCCCATCAGTGGCGAATATCCTGATGGACCCAATGTGCCTGAAGGACTTGGAAATGCTGTCACAGGTATTCCTGACCTGAAGAGCCCAGGTGTTGAACTCGGTACGTCCGTGAACCTGGAGTGGCAGGAAGGTCTGAACTTGATCCCGAGCATTTAAGAAGTGAAAGGTCTAGAGTGAATAGTGAAATGATGAGGTATCAGACGATATTTTTCACCTTTTTACTTTTCCTGTCCTCTTGTTCGATGATCGACGAGGACCAGAGCGACTGTGAAGTGAGCGCACCGGCTGAAGTAAATTACGACATGCAGTTGGTGACGAACATGACCACAGAGATTCAGACGCAGTTGTCGGCACAGACGACTTTCACGTTGGCTGAGTCACTGCGTTCTCACCTCAGTGAGATCTTCAGTGACTATGCCCACGATGTCGACCTGTCCTTCTATGATACTGTGGATGACTCCGTGCGCTTGCAACACGACCGCCATATCATGGATGCCAATCAGGCCAGTTACACGCTGAACCTGCCGATGCGACAGTATATGCACTTGGCTGTGGCGAATATCGTGGAGAACGATCTGGTGGGGATGGCTAATGATGAGTATTGTCATCCGTCGAAACTCCAACAGGTGGCTCGCGACACCATAGAGTCCCACAGCACGGGTATCTTTACGGCCCGTCTGCCGATGAATGTGCTGGAGGGGGTGGACCAGACTTTCGAAGTCCACCTGTTCATGGCCAACTGCGCCGCTTGTCTGGTGATTGACCCGCAGGGGAATGATGCCTCTGGCGTCAAGGTGTTCAGCACCGGTTTTGCCACCGGCTTCAACATCTGCGACAGTGCGTTTGTCTATCCCCAACAGTCGCCTATTGTGCGTGCGACAGCACTGACAAGACAGAATGACAGCGATGAGGTGGGCTTTTGCTCCGTCACATTTCCGTCGCCCGAACCGAAAGAACAGAAGTCCGGACGTACACGAACGGTCATTGAGACAGAAGAGCCTTTCATCGTCGAGCCAGGCGAGGAGTCATTGTGGGAGTTCCGCGTCTATGTGCCGCAGCCTGACGGAAGGGTCACTGAGACCATCCTCGGTATCCGAGAACCGTTACGTGCCGGTCAGTTGAAAATTATTAAGGTACGCCTGCGCGCGGACGGAAGTGTTGATCCCGAAACTCCCGAAGTGGGTGCGAGTGTGACGTTAGACTGGAAACCTGGCGGCGAACTCAATCCTGGTGTATAAATTGAGAATTCAAAATTGAAGAGAAGTATTGACATATGGATCCTGATGGTGGTCGCTGCAGTCTTTGCAGGCTGCTACGACTATGACAAGATCGTTGTAAGTGGCGATCCTGTCAGGGTCAAGATGTCCTATACCTTCTCCTCGTCTGTTGCTGGTAACAGGACGCGCCAACCTGATGATGTGGTTCAAAACAAGAATAAACTTTACCCCGGAATTGGTAGTCTGCGGATCATTCCAATGCGAGATATGACCCCCACGGTTCCTGAACTCACTTTGGAAGAACCTGTAGATAAAGACGATCCTACGTCATACTTCTATCATTCCAGTTTCTGTGATTTGGAACAGGGTGTCAATGGTTGCCTGGTCTATGGTGCGGTGGATTATGGTTCTTCCCCTTCATTGGTCGATGTCGGTAGTCTGATAGCACAAAAGCCTGATGAAAACGATCAAACAAAGTTTGAGACGATTGATATGGCAACTGAACCTATTAGTACCCAGCAAAATCTGTCAGACATCTCGTTTAGTCTCGAGCCTATGTGGGATAACAGAGACCATGGCGCTCCTACTGAAGCTTTGAAGGTGGCGGGCTATCTGACAGCGGTGGCAAATGTGTTTGCCACTGTTGGTAGTAATGACTTATATTGGAAGAATTCTAAGAATGAGGTTCTGAAGGGCCTTTTCATCAACTTCACCAACCATGAAAACAACTTGCCCGGCTCCGAGGTTGCTGTGAAAAAATGGTTGGAGATTTTAGTGGATGCTGTCGACTATTATCTCAATCCTTCAACTAGGCCTGTTTCTATACAAGACAACGAAGAGGCAATTCTTGATGCCATTAAGAGCAAAGCAGAAGAACAAATTGCTATAATTAATTCAACGGAAAAGACCAATTACCCCCGTAATATCAATCTCCCCGACGGGGCTGCTGTTTTGCGATGGGTAAGGAGTACTACAGAAGGAGATAAATTCCAACCCAGAATGAATAACACGAACCTTGACAATATCAACGGTGTGTTTCGTTTTGCCTATCCTGCCAGACTATACTATTTTGTAGGTAGCGAACTCAAGACATCCAACAATGTGGTTAATTCCTATACAACCAATTTTGATGGTATTGAGTCTGATGCATCAGTGACAGCATGGGATAAAGTACTGGAAGAATTTGAAACAGATAATGGTTCAGTAACCTCATCTACAAAGTCGGTGGCTTTGAAGAAACCTGTGCAATATGCCGTGGCTCAACTGCAGGTAACTGTCAAGGCGGCAACAGAAACGTTGCAAGATGCCAAGACACCCACAGCGAACGATGTGAATATCAATAATGCTGAATCAAGCGGTTGTAGTTTCCCCCTTAAGGGCATTATCATTGGTGGTCAGCGCCCGGTAGACTATAGATTCCAACCAGTCAACTCTGATGTTGACACGAAGTTTATCTACGATAGTCAGGTCAAGGACTGCTACCTGACGACTACACAGACTGCTGCCTGTAACACTCTCGTGCTCCAGAGTTATCGAGGCGAGGATGTACTCATCATTCTGGAGTTTGAAAACAATAGTTCTACTGATTTTGAAGGTGTAAATGGCACAGTGTATAGAGGTACCCGCTTCTATCTGATAGGAAAGGTAAATGCACTCACGGAAGAGCAAATGGACAGTTCAAAGGAAGAAACGAAGCAGGTCTTTACCAAGGACTATATCACGACGGTGAAAATGACTGTTTCGTCATTGGCTAAGGCTTATTCCGTACTGCCCAGCCTGTTGAATAACAATCTTGAGATTGGTATAGAGGCCACTCCACAGTGGGTTGCCGCAACACCTACGGTACAAAGACTGGAATAGGATGAAGAGAGGACGTAAATATATGGAACGGTGGTACTTGGGTGGCATAATGATGCTGCTCCTGGTATTGATGGCTTGTGAGGAGTCGAAAGAAACTTATGAGAAGCCTGTGCTTAAAATCTACCTCTTTGCGCCCAATAATCCTTTTGTTACCCGTGCCGACGAAGGATATGTGGATGCTTCAACCAGCGAGAACAGCATCAACACCCTTGATGCCTGGGTGTTTGAGAGTGGCAAGTCTGTGTTGGTCGGCTATGCCCATGTGAATGACCTGATATTTGATGCAGGAACAGGACAGAAGGAAATTACAATGGAAATCAGCAAGGAGTTTGCTGAACTTAGCACGAAGCCTCGAGTGGATATTTATGTGTTAGCCAATGTGACAGATGATAACTGCGGGGTGCACTATGATGAGAATACGATGCCCTCTGAATTGATGGCAGCACTCTTAGAGAAGAAGACTGATGGTGATTTCTTCGGCATGACAGGTCTGACCAGTCTTACAAATCCCATCATGTCTGTACCTACCGGGGGACTGCCCATGTCTGGCTTCCAGAAGTCTCAGGAAGTCACGGGGGATGCCCCTGTGTTCTCTGCCAACAAGAACAATGTAAGGCTTGTGCGGGCCGTGTCGAAGGTACGTTTCATCTTCAGTAAAACTATTCCCGAATCTCATCCGCCTGTTATCTCAAACCTTACCGTCACTCTCAATGATGGTATGGTGCCACAAAAGGAAAACTTATTCCTCAGTGAACTTTATGATTACCCAAGTACTAAAAATCAGAGTAATATTCCTTCTGGCACTACCTATGATGGCGGAACGCTCTTTACCATATCGGGTGAAGTCACAACCATCAACGATTGTGTAAACCCTGCTTCGTATGCCTTTGATGGCACGACAGAGACAGGACAATCCTACGAGGATAAGATTAATCTGGGTCTCACCACTCAGGCGGGGCAGAATGATCCCGACCTCTCGGAATTAGGTCGCTTCTATCTCCGCGAGTCTGACAAGCAACTGAAGGGAAAAATTTCATATGATTTGAAAATTTCCGAGACATCTACTCAACATAAGGACGTTGATTTCACAATGGCCTCAGCGGGTGACTTCACGCGCAACCATACGTGGATCGTCTATGGCTATTTCCTTGGCAGTGGCGACCTCGTGCTGAAGGTGGTCGATGTGAAAGATTGGGATCCCAATAATGATACGGGACAAGTTTATAATTGGTAAGACAATGAATGATGATAAAGGCAAGTAACATAGTTCGGTGGTTATGGAGCAGTCTCATGTTGATGGGGCTCCTGGTGCTGGTGGCTTGTAGCGAAGACAATAGTGATGACATCACACCGCAGACCGACAACTTGCGTTTGTTGTCTGTCACCCGTGCCAACAGCCCGCTTGTGCCCGATGCAAACAGCAAGATTAGGTTGTTTATTACCACAGAGAATGCCACTACAGGAGATGGCGGATTCAACTGGAATACGGGTGAGAACAAGTGGGACAATGATGCTGCTTTTGTCAAGGAGAATACGCAATACTACTTCTACGGCTATTCCCCCAATGATAATAGCGTTGTGGACAATAACAATAGTGGTATTTCGGCAACTTCCACAGATATTAACGGCGACTATTCCAAAGGTGCCGACCTCACAATGAGTGGTTTACCTGTCTTCACCAACCAGGACATTCTCGTCATTGTCGGTGTGCAGAAAGCAATAGTTAATGCAGACCATACGGTTGATGTCCCTCATGTTCCCGCCACTCAGGGAAACTATGGCTTCCTCTCTGGTCTTGCCAGCGAGAACTATGTCAACCTCCTGATGGACCACCTCTACAGCCAGTTGAAATTCCAATTCTGTGTTGACAAAGACTATTACGCCTTGCGGCGCATCCACCTGAAGGAGGTCACGCTGAAGTCGAGCTATGTAGAGAAGAATGCCAAGGTCACTGCTACAATCAGGCTGAGAAATACCTATGGCCTCGTCGACCATGTAGGTTATTCTGATGCGGCTGCAACAAGGCCTAACCAAACAGAGGACTTCCAGGTGCTGAAATCTGGTGATGCCGATCTGGGTACAAAAGGTTATATTGACTTGCCCAGTGTTGAAACGCCCCCGATAGTCCTCTCGAAAACGGTTAACTGTCCTCACATTCTCTTTGACACTGATGGTACCTATCTCTCCCTGGTAAGTAAATATGATGTCTATGCTGCTGACGGTACAACCAAAATCCGTGAAAATCAGACGGCCATCAACAAGGTTAAGGTGTCAACACTCATGACGCCAGGCATGTTGAAGACGCTCACGCTCACTGTGACCCCTACCTATCTGTATGTGCTGGCTGATCCTGATATGGACAACCCGACGATAAAGATAAATTGATAGTTGAATAATGAAGATATTGCCTCTATATTATCATAGAATAAGTACGCGCGCGATGAGTAGCATCCGTACGCTTCTCTTCTTTGCACTGATGTTGACAACGTCGACGACCTGGGCTCAGATTGATATCAAAGGTAAGGTATATGGTGGTGCCCGTCAGGCAAATGTCGGCAAGTCAACTGTTGTTGAGATCGGGGCCGACAATCACGATGTGTTGATCTCTGCCGTCTATGGCGGCAACGACATCTCGGGTACTATTGGTTATTCGGAGAATCTCCCAACGGTCAAGAAAAAAGAGGGTAATAATATTACAGAGGTTCAACTATTAGACGAGGCGCTTGCAAATGGCATCACTCAGACTGCCGGAGAAAACACAAAACAGTATAACGCCTTTGTACGCATCAGTCCTGAAAAAAACCAGGGTTCTTCACAGAATTATCATATCTTTATCGGCAACCTTTTTGGTGGTGGTAATGGTGATTATATCTATAGTGATTCAAAGGCGACAGAAGGCGATTATAAGGATAAGTATACTGCCTCTGAGATCGTAAAGGACGCAAACGGCAAGACGGTGAAGGACACCGATGGTAATCCTGTGACCAAAGTGGTGGCTTCCAGTACTAGCAAGTACGTAAAGCCCGAACTCAGCAAGGTCTATCTTGAGATCAAGGGTGGTACCATCGCCTATGTCTATGGCGGAGGTAATAATGCTACCGTGACCAGTGCCACTGACATCTGCATCAATAACAACAGTGGCGTAACTACGAAAATTCCTTCGACAGCGTCTGCTGCTGATAATAGTGACAACCTGTTACTTAAGGACAATGCCCAGCGCTTGAAGGATATGGGCATACCTATTATTGAAAATGTCGTCTTGAGAGATAAGTTCCATTTCTCGCGCGTCTTTGGCGGCAACAACAAGGCTGAGATGAAGATCATCCCCTCATGGCATCTCGAAAAGGGTGCCATTGAGAACCTGTATTCGGGTGGTAATGCAGGTAACATGACCAGTCCCAACGGTCTGCTGCTCGAAATAGTTGCCGACTCACATATTATGGTGGAAAATGTCTTTGGCGGCTGCCGGAAAGCCGACGTTCATCCAATGGATGAGGCGGGCAAAGATGTCACTCCAACGAATGCAGGTCTGAACAGATATCTTGGATATGAGACACAGGAGAACTACCGGTATCATTTCCCCGATAAATTGCCTGCCCGTGTGATTATCCGTGGTGGAACAATTACCAATGTCTATGGCGGCAACGACATCTCCGGTAAAGTGTATGGTGGTAATGCCATAGGTGTCTATCATACTATCAATGGTAATGTCTATGGCGGTGGCAACGGCTCCTATCCTTATACTGACAAGACTGAATATGAAGAGCATCCCTACTATGGCGATTTCTATTACTCCCCAGGATCCAACTCCGTTGAGGCGCTTAACAATTTCCGTCCCAATGCAGAGCAGGTATCCATCCGACTGGGAGGTACGGCAGCGAAGAAGACCGTCATTCATGGCAGTGTGTATGTAGGCGGCAACAGCGCTACCCTTAAAACCACCATGGAAAGCCCCATGGTCGACCTGAAGTTTGGCTCATATGTCATTGCCGACAACGTGTTCCTCGGAAATAACGGTGAGAATATGGTGACAAGTAGTCTCCTGAATGAACTCAAGACAGTCAATACCATGGATTTGACCGACGAGAGCACCTTTGCCAAGTATATGAAGGGCTGTGCCATGAGCCTGATGCCTAAGGTGAAGTTCGATGGGGATGACACAAACGACGTTGACACTTACAAAGACTATACCACGATGATTGGTTCACTGTTTTGTGGGGGTAATGTGGGGAGTATGACTGTGCCTGGCAAGACCACCATTGAATTCAAGCGCAAACTGATTGTGTTCGACAAGGTGGTGGGCGGATGCAACAATGCCAACGTGGATGAAGTCACAGGTGTGAACGCTGCCTATTATGGTGGTCTCATCGGCTCGGACGAAGATGGACTGGGCACGGATGGATTATTCACAGATGGTAATGGAAATATCAAGGATCGTCTGGAACTGAATTTCGAAGGTCTGAAGATTCAGCCGAAACGCTGGAAGGTAGATACTCATGGCGATTATGTGCTGGAGGATGGAGAGCGTGTGCTGGAGTGGAATATAGTCAGTGCAGATACTGGTCAACCGATAGCAAACATAACTCCAAATGACCCTGATGTAGTAATAGAAGAAACGAGTACAGATGATGACCATAACCGCCGTCTTTTTGGTGGCAATGTCTATGGTGGATGTTATAACACCGGCCATGTTAACGGTAATGTCATCATTAACCTGAAGGCTTCACTCATGGACCGTGTCGGAAAGGATGCCATTTTTGACAGTATCCAGATTAATGAAGGTGAGGCACTGTTGTATGGCAATGAAAACTATAAAATCAAGAATCGTCGTACTGGCGTCATTCTTGACATGCAAGGCATGGACCCGCTTGGCAAGGCACTGAACGTCTTCGGTGGTGGCTTTGGTGAGGGTTCTGAGATATGGGGTAGCACTACGATTAACCTCCAAAAGGGTTACACCTTCCAAATATTTGGTGGCGGTGAGAAAGGTGCTATCGGCAAGAAAGGTACAGACGGCAAATACGCTTATGATCCACGCTTTAGTACCCATGTCAACCTATGTGGCGACAAGGAGGGTGTTTACAGGGGATATCAAGATGCCAATGACGATACAAAGAGCGACGATCCCACGATGGCAGAGGCCGAGTTTATCTATGGTGGTAGTTTCTTTGCCCCGATAGCCGGTAATACCATCATCAACCTGGGTAACGGACGTATCTTCAACTCGTTCGCAGGCTCCTGTATGGCTAACATCCTCGGACATACTGAGACTTATATCGGACGCAATAGTGACAATGATACAGATCTCGGTTTCCCCTGGATTCGTGACCATGTCTACTGCGGCAACGACCTGGGAGGTAAGATTGAGGACAAAGACCCCAAGAGTTTTCTCAGTCGTGTCAGTTCTGACATTCAGGACAAGGTGTATGATACCGAGGCACTCAAAGCCTCAGCCTATGTGGAGTATTTGCAGGGTCGTGTTGACTATATCTTCGGTGGCTGCTACGGTTACTACAACTATAAAGAATCACATTACAGCGATTTTTTCACAGATGCCGGTATAGCAAGGGATGGCTATATCAAGCCTCGTTTGGACAATGCCTTTGTCAATTTCAAGCCAACCTCCAACCCGCGTAATGCCGTGTCAAAGATCTATGGTGCCGGTCAGGGCTACTCGGGTGATTCTGACCGTGACATCATGCAGAACCGGAGTTACATCCTTATCGATATTCCGCAGACGCTTACGGCCTTCCAGAATATGGATGTTTTTGGTGCAGGTGACTATAGCGGCGTGGGTATGGGCGTTGAAAAGACGTTGCTGGTGGATCATATTGTAGAAGGCAACACAGTTGATGGCCAGCCCAACAAGGCTTCTGCCATTATCGACCTGATGCGTGGTCGTATCAACTCTGTCTATGGAGCCAGTTATAAGGAAGGCGTCACCCGTCGTACCGTCGTCAATGTGCCAAGTGTATCGACCATCCAGTTGAATAATATCTTTGCCGGTGCGTTCGGTATCGATAATACTCATCCGTGCGATGTCTATGAGGGCATCGTCAACTACAACAGCCAGAATGCGATTGTGACAGGTGCATTGTATGGTGGTAACAACAGTTATCGACGTACGCTCTATGGTACGGTCAACGTATCATCGCCTGTATATGCAAACTCTGCCCAGACCAAACGAGCCAAGGTCTATGGCGCTGGTCTTGGTAAGGATACCTGGTCGCAGTACACCGAAATCAACCTCCATGATGGCGCTTCAGTACAGGAGGTTTATGGCGGTGGTAATGCCGGCAGGGTGCTCTGTAAGGAGTCCGTCGAGCAGTGGCATGCTCAAAACACAGGTATACCGATAGATTTAGGTAATGGCTATGAAGACACAGGTCTCAATAATCCGATTGCTCACGGAAACGAGTTACACAAATGGGACAGCAGCAAACCGGAGAAATACAATACGAACGTACATATCTACAAGAATGCGGAGGTGCATGACCAGCCGCGTGACGGTAGGAGTGGAACCGATGGTGGTTATGCTTTCGCCGGTGGTGAGGGTACGGATGCCGATGTCAGTGGCACTACCTTTATCGAATGTCTTGGCGGCAAGGTATGGAAAGACCTCTATGCCGCAGGTTATGGCGGCTCTGTGATGGACTTGTACGGCAGCGATGGCAATACCAGCAACCTGGCCAGTGCCACAGCCTATGTTGAAGGCGGTAAGGTGCGTAAGGTCTATGGTGGTGGTTATCAGGGACATGTGGGCAAGCATGTATTACCAAATGACATTGACAGCAAATATGCAAACCGTCCCGTTGCCGGTTCAAACACCAATAATGATATTCTTGCCAATTCCTATGTCGTCATCGGCATCCGTGAGGACCAGAGTAACGTACCTGCTGACTATGGCTATTACCATGGTGTGCCATCTATTGAGTTCAATGCCTACGGTGGTGGCGAGGGTGGCTCTGTCTTTGGCACGGCCCACTTGACTATTAACAACGGTTTTATCGGCTATCGTTACTTCGTGGATGAACCCACGGATATAACAAGAACCATTGTACCTGCTTATGGTGGCTACTATCAGGAGAAATACGATGATGAGACTCAGCCTGACGGTGTTGGCAAAAACCGTCTGAAAGACTGCGGCAATGCATTCGGTGGAGGCTATGACGACTTGAGCACTTGCGACTTCACCAACACAACTGTCTGGGGCGGTAATATCCGTAACTGTCTCTTCGGCGGTGGTGAGATTGCCACCGTAGGACGTGGAGCCACTAAGCAGTCTACAGGTGCTCAGCGTGAGAAGGACATTATCTGGAAGCATGGAGGCACAAATATCGAGATGTACAACGGCCATGTGTATCGTAACGTCTTCGGTGGCGGTAAGGGATACAATGAACTGAAATATGGTGAGGGAAACAAACTCTATACCGATGGTTATGTGTTCGGACAGACGGAAGTGCATATCCATGGTGGTGAGATAGGTACGGCTGCTGGTGTTGCCGATGGCTACGGTAACGTGTTCGGTGGCGGTGATATTGGCTATGTGTATGGTAAGGGTGATAAGAGTACAGAATATACAGGATCGCCTGGCCATTACTATTATTATGACGGTACAGGTAAATTGACCGAGGATTGTAAGGTGGTTATTGCCCCCTATCTGCAGAAGAAGTCGGCAGGAGTGCAGACGATTGGAAGCCGCTCATATAACCAGTGGGACTATGTAAAAACCGACGACCTGAATACAATTCTTGCCACAAAGGATAATGATGGAAACTGGACGGGTATATGGCTAGATGACTTGTTTACAGGTGATGCCGATAATGAACCAGAGCGCGGTGTGACCATCCATAATGCTGTTTTTGCGGGTGGCAATGTGGCAAGCGGTAGTGAAGAACAGTATGCCAATGCGCCGACAGTATTCGGTAATACGACGGCTACGCTCTATGATGTCTACTATCGAGACTTCATTACCGTGGGAACAGAGAAGATCGGAGGTCTCTATGGTGGTGGCAACCTTTCGGTGGTGGATGGCTACCGTGAGTTGAACATTACCAACTATGGTACCGACTATTACGGACTCGACGATAAGATTACCTTAGAGAAATACCAGAATCTCTCCAGCCGTGAGCGGGCCTACTTCCAACTGCAATACGAATGCTTACAGGAATGTACCATCAATGGTAAGACCTATAAGGTGGGCGATAAGGTTTCAGAAGAGGATTATAATAAATTCACAGAATATAATTCGGACCAATACTGGAAACAGTATGGTTTCTGCTCCATCTATGCCGGCCGACTTCTGAACACCATACAACGTGCAGATCTCTGCGGCGTCTATGGGTCGCGTATGGTACTGCAGGGTGCCAAGGACCGTGTGACAGATAAGGCCGACAACACCCTCTACACAATCAACCGTATCGGTGAACTGTCACTCAACAAACAGAAAACAATTGCCAACGATAATACCGACCAAGCGGTACACGGTAACTATTTCGGCATCTATAGTGTCGTGAATTATCTGGGACATCTTACCAGTGATGTAAAGTTTACTGATGATCGTAGATATATAGAGACGGTAAAGGTAAGTGGAGAAGGTGAAGAGGATAAATATGAGGAGACCACCCAGGTATCAGACCAGTCCTATTGGGAGTGGAAGATAGATCCAACCACAGCGAAAAAGGAACGCAACAAAGGTACTTGCCACAACCTGATGGCGTTGGCATCGGGCGTTTATTTGGAATTGACCACTGAGGAAAGCACTGCCAATAATAAGGTGTATGGCGACATCACGGGTATCGTGGAACTTGACCTGATCAATGTGCGAAAGGAATTGTCGATGGGTGGCGGCTATGTGTATGCTCGAAATGAGCATGGTTCGCGTACTTACGATGAAGACAAGGCTAATGTCATCCTTTCTCCATATAATAAGGGTAAGACGGTCGGTAACAAACAGATGAACATAGAGGCTCGTACTTATAAGCGCTATACTTATGCGACCTCGGATGAATCAAAGGGTGAATTTGAGACCTCAGGAAACTTTATTCATCGCAGTAAACGTATCATCGACGATTGCTATCCTAAGAATGGTTCTTATAAAAAGGTGGGAAGTGAAGATCCGTCACCGGCTCACTATTGGTATATCAAGGGTGATGTCTATGTCTACGACCAGAATGTGTCAGCATACGTCGGCACTGCCTCGGCCTACTCAAAGGAGGTGAAGATACCGCTCACCATCACTGCAGGCTCCAACGGACAACTGAAACTGCTGAATGTCCAACCCAGCAAGTATGCTTATTTTGCCCCTGATAGAGACCACCCCCTCAGGGCTTTGACAGAAGCAGATAAGATTACGGCAGACGGTGTGAAGTTGGATCAGGAGAGAACAACCTATTATCTCAATGATGTGGTGTCGTGGTGGGATTGGCAGTTGTTGACAAACGAAGAACGGAAGGCTTTTGTCAAGGAGACTTATGTCAATGCAGATACCTGCTATGTGGATGGCGTATTCTATCCCACAGGTACTTATGTGTTGGAGCACGACCCGTCAATACATAATGACAATGCAAATCTGACGGCTTATAGTCGGTTCGTGGCAAATGCAAGTGACCACACCTTTACAGACAAGAACAATCAGCCGTACTTGAATCTTGATGGCACAGACATGTCAAAAGATGATATTGTGGCAAAAGTGTTCCACTCGTCAAACAACATCAGCCATGAAAAAGGCTACGTGGTCACCTTCGACATGGATACACCGGGTGATTGGAACGACTGGTATACCCTCACAGATGATAATGATCCTGATATAAGTACTTATAGCCTTAAGCAAAAGATTAATAAGGCAGAATACGAAGCACTGGCTTCTGATTTAAAGAAAAAATATACTGAAGGCCCGACATTCCGCTTGAAATCAGGAGAAACTGCAGCCCTGTATGGTCAGAAAGACTATGAGGTAGGTGATATTATCTCGAAGGAAGTTCATGATGATTATGAAAAATCGGTTCTGAATGTGACGCTACCATCTGGTCAGGCCATAGTAGATCTGGCCTACATAGGTAAGAAGGAAACCTCGGTAGAGGGCAATGTAGTTCCTGAAGCACAAAAAACGGATGATTATGAGAAGGCTCTGCTTTGTACGAGTTCCCTTGAGTTGGGCAAAGAGGAGTTCATTCTTCAGGGCGAAGTGGTGGCAGAGAGTGCCTTGGATGCCATGGCAACGAAATACATGAACTATCACAACGCCCAGACTAATGCGGAGGTAATAGATCTTGCACAGGCACTCAATGAAGTGAGCGGACATTTTGACGGCGCTTATTACTGCACTACTGCAGGAAAGTACGGCGGCCAGCATTTCAAGGTTGACCAGAACTACACAGCCATTAAGTCATGGTGCTCGCTGACTGACGACCGCCAGAAGTTCGATTTTAACTACGATGCTTTCGATCTACTTATAGACCCGGACTATTCTGGTGATCCTTCGCTTTATCGTAGTCCATATAGCGATGTGAAGTCTGTGGAGTATGAGGCCGTCTATACAGGATCGGGTACACTTGAATATACGAGAGAAGACAATACAACAGGCAGTGTACAAAGTGGCCATTCCATTACGCGTGAAGAGTTTGAGAGTCTCAAGAACGAGCAGCGTCACTACACTCGTGTAAATATACCGGTTGCCACAAATGAAGATTCTAGTGATCATACAGTGTATGTATATATTGTCAATGATAATTTCTACGATAAGGGCACACCTTATGCCAAAGGTCAGGATCTCTCTCTGGATGAGTTTAATGCTTTGGATAATGAGAATCTGAGCAAAGTGACAGTTGTAGAAACCACAAACGAATCTGAATCTGCTGTTGTGATGTACTATTGTTATGAGGGGGCAAATGCTGGCAATTTTATCACTCCTGATGCTTATAATACGCTAGGCGAAAGCAACTATCAGAAGTACTTTACCATTCGTGGCGTGGAGCCAACGGAGACCACGATGCTCTATGTTTCCCGTGAATCTGTCATCAAGGATGTCACACAGGAGAAAATTATCAGTGTGGTCTATCAGTATACCTACTACGACGATGATACAGACGGTGAAGGCGTGAGTTTGGTGAATGAATTGCATGTGGTGAACATCCACTTGAATCTGGAGAGCGGTGTGCCGGAGATTGGCCCGCTGAACCCACCGACAATAGTACTGCCAGGCAATCCGGTGAAACTGACAAAACCGGAGGTGATACCTGGTCTCTATGAGGTGCTTATTAGCGGCTGGGAAATGTACACTGACCCGAATGATGCGGAGAATCATCGTAATGGCGTAACTTTCCTGAACAACTCCACACCTGTCTACTGGTATCAGAACCAGAAATTGTGGGTGGCTTTCTACACCAGGACCTATCTGGGCCTGACCTATTCGAACCCCGTGGAAATATCGGTGGCTAACTACCATGACCTTGGGGCTGTGATGGCTGATATGAATCACCTGTATGTGGATCATCCAGGTGTGGATCGTGAAAGCAAGATCTATATCGATAATCGCGACCTGAAACGTGATGACGGAAAGAATGAGCTCGATCTGTTGAAGGACTTCTTCGACTTGAGTGTGTTTGAAGATCCAACTCCTTCTATCGTGAACAGTGAAGGTTTTATTCAGTCTGGCAATTTCAAGGACCATCACACGCTTAATAACCACGTGCACGCTGGTCGTAACCTGGAGTTCTTCCTCAGTAGCGATGTCAGTCCGAATGTCTATACCGATTGGACACCTATCGGTGGTAATAACATCACAGACGATCCGACGACCGCGGATGTGGATGAGGCTATTACCAACAACGGTCAATGCTTTGATGGTACGCTGCATGGCGACGGTCATACTATCAGCGGACTTAATAAATCTCTCTTCGCACATCTTTGTGGTGATGTGTACAACCTTGGTGTCACAGGAACGTTCCAGGGCGCAGGTATTGCCGATGAAGGTTATGGTTATTTGGAGAACTGCTGGACCAGTACCAGCAGCACAACGACAAAGGCTGCCAAGCCGGTATTTGGTGCTCCATTGCGATTGGAAGGAGATCCAAGGGGTACGATCCAGGTGGTGAACTGCTACTATCAGGAGGAAGATAATGCGACGACTCCATATGGCAATGCTACAGATGACTTACATGGTACGGCCATCCGCAAACCGATGCAGTCGTTCTACAACGGAACCGTGGCATATAACCTGAACGGCTTCTATCTGAATAGGCGTTATTATGATGGAATAGGACAGTCAAGTGGTACGGACTATAATTATCTACCAGTTCAGGCCGATGGTAGCCTGCCTACCGAGATGTCGCCTATCTATTATCCTGCCGAGACGGATGAGACATGGAATGCCAAGTGGGGCGACCTGGGTTATGTGGAGCGGCGCTATGAAAATGAAGACTTTATCTATGCCAGTGGACGCATACCCGAGGGGCTCAACATCCGTCTAAGGACTGAAGAAATAGAAAAGGCGAATGGAGAAAAAGAGATGGTGACTCGCTATGTTCCTATCTATCCTGATGACTATATCTTCTTTGGGCAGATGCTGACCTACGACTATGATGCGGCACATCCGCACCAGTCGCTGCCGTCGAGCGTGAAGAAGGCGGGCGACCGGTTGGCCACAGATGACAACGGCAACCGCGTATATCGTGCACCGGCCTACTTCGGCACAAAGGAGAAAGATGCGGCCCATTTCAATAGCATGGCCTATCTTGCTGCCTACTCAAAACCAACCTCGATAACGAGCAATGACGGCAAACCGGCCTATCCCGGTATGACTGCTATTGACTTTAAGGGCCATAACGATGCCGTGAATGCACAGGGCTTGAATGGCAAACTGTTCTATCAGCCGATACTCGACGAGACCGGACTGTTTGGCATTGCCAACAAGGGAGAAACGCCTAATCTGTTAGTCTATGCACCTGCAGAGGCCGACAACCAGAATACTTATACGGTGTTGAATGACTATTTCATCGATGAGCCATATAGCAAGTATACGGAATTGGGCGATCTCTTCACCGACGGCAAGACCTATGGTCGTGTGGCTGTGGCCAACAGCGGTAACATTGTGGGTCACCTCGTACAGAGCAATCTGAAAGCCACCACCGACCACCTGCTTGTAGACAGACAAGACTTCAACTGCCCGATAGGCTACAGTTTTGACACGAACTACCGTATGTGGTATCAGCGCAAGCCTGACAACTTTGCCGGACAGAAGAAGGACGGCACCATCGACAAGGCATCAGGATGGGAGGGCGTGAGCCTGCCGTTCATGGCAACAACAGTGGCAGCCCATGAGAAGGGTGAGATAACCCATTTCTACCAGGGAAGTCCCACAGGACATGAGTACTGGTTGCGCCAGTTCAGGAGTGCCTCTGCCCCGACATCCAGTGGTGTAGTAACGGCAAACTTCACGGCACCCGATGCTGTGTCTGGCAATTCTAAGACCGATAACAATAAGTTCCTCTGGGACTACTATTACAGCAAGGCCACCCAATTGGATGAGAATACGGATCAGTATCAGACCTATTATAATAGTGGTCGTTCTTATAGCGGTTATCCCTATCAGCAGGCAGGTATGCCGTATCTTATCGGCTTCCCAGGCAAACGCTACTATGAGTTCGACCTCAGTCGTACATTTGAACCGGAACATGAGTATGAGGAGATAGAAAAGTTGAATGCAGTACAGGTTATCACCTTCGCTGCAGATGCCTCTACAGATACAAAGCCGTTAATCATCGCTGTCAGTGATGATGAGGCTCTGGCACTCGCTAATGCTAAGACGGCTACATTCAATGGCTTTGTCTTCACGCCCAACTACCTCAATAAAACCTTCAAGCCAGGTACGCCCGACGCGCTCGACGTATATACGCTTAACACCGATGGTAGCAGTTATGATGAGGTGCCGGAGGCTAGTACAGAACCTGATGTGAAGGTGATCGCTTTCCGTCCGTTCTTCACAGGGTCTTATCAGGCTACGGCCCGCGAAAAGACCCGCAGCATTATCTTCTCTGATAACGATGAACAGTTGAAGGGTGTGGACGATCGCGACCTCCGTGACGAGGAGTTTGGCAGCCTGAGCATCTATGCGAAGCGCAAGAAGATCGTTGTGGAGTCGAACCTCCATGAGACGACCGAGGTGCGCATCGTGAATACTGCCGGAATCACTGTCACCACCTTCGACATCGAGCCGGGCGAGACCATAGAGACTCGCATCACCAATAGCGCCGTCTATATCGTCCAGACCACCGACGGCCGCTACAACAAGAAACTTGTAGTCAGATGAATATGATGTACAATATGAGTCGAAATAGAATGGGTTATCTTTGCCTCATTGAGACTATCTCTATGGGTCATTCGGATTATCCGAACGACTCATTGAGATTATCCCTTATAGGGTATAGGGATTATCCGAACGACTCGTTAAGACCATTCGAATGGAGCAAAAGGATTATCCGGATCCCGAGGCCTCGCGCGCGGGTTAGTAATTAAATTAATTAATAATTAATTAAGCCCCCTATAAGGGGGGCTATAAATTAAATTTAAAAGAAAAAATTAATAAAAAAGAAAATATGGCGGTTTCGCAGAAAAGTAGTACGACATGAATCGAAATATGTTACAAGATATGACGAAGGATACGATATTACAAACAATAGGCCAACTGATAGTCCCCTTGAAGCTTACTATGAGTCCCCTTGAGGCGGACTCCCACTCCGCTTGTGGTAGACACTTCTTCAACCGCTTGCTACTCCTGTTGCTGATGATAACCGCAGGAGTTACGGGAGCGTGGGCAGATGACTATACTGGCGTTTGGTACATTGCTCACGGCAATGGTTTTGATGCTAGTAATTCTACAAACAATTGGTATGTTGTCCCCGCAGATGACCCTCATCAGACGGACAAACGCGATGCTTACTATTCTGCAGACTATTCTGCCGCAGTTGGCGATCCAGAGAAACCATTCTTAACGGTCTATAAGACAAACAAGGATCAAGCAGCCATACCTCAGGGCGTCACTGTTCGCCAGCATAATTCCGTATGGGTCTTAAGTCCAGTATCAGACGAAGATGGTTTTTATTACATCATTCATGCCGCCACGGGTAAATATGTTGTTTACGAACCACCTCATGCAACGAAGCCTAATCGTAAATCCATGCACCTACTCGCCACAGATAGCCCAAGTGATAACGCAAAGTTTGAAATAACCGTAAGCAGTTCAAAGCTGATATTTAGGCCCAAAGAAGTCTCCACCTCCACCAATAATCGCTATTTTAACCCTGCTGGTAGCCATGCCAACCAATACTATGCCAATGGCGGAACTGACAATCCTGCTACACAGTACATTGATATAATTGGATTGGCTGCTGATGGTGTAAATTCCCGATGGTGTACCGAACCAGCAAACTTAGACGCTCCCACCATCAGCGATGTGTCATCATCGACAGGTAAGGTGACTATCACTGAAAACAACGGCCTGCCCTCAGGGTATAACATCCGCTACACCACCGACGGCACTGCCCCCACAGCCAACAGTTCCATTATGGATGCTGATGGCTACGTGGTGACGACATCATGCACCCTCAAGGTGGTGATAGAACGATATGGTGTGGTATTGACTGATGTAGCGCAAAAAAGTGTTGAACCAGTAGGATGTGCCACACCCGTTATCAGTTTTGACTACACCACCTCGACAGCATCTATCATCTGTATCACGGCAAATACTACCATATACTACACCACAGACGGCAATGACCCCGTTGTAGGTACCTCCTCGACCTTTAGCACACCACTTACAATAACCACCCCCACTACCATCAAAGCTATTGCTACCCATGAGACTTTAGCTAATTCTGAAATAGCCACGCTGGTAATCAGCCAAGTTGCTACACCAACCATCCAGAATAACGGAAGTAATGCTATTTCGATTACCTCGGCCACTCCCGGTGCCACTATCTATTACACCGTCAATGGTAGCAGCCCTACCCCTTCGAGCAGTGTGTATACCACACCATTGCGGGAGAATGTCAGCGGTGTCACTATCAATGCCATTGCTGTCAAGGAGAACATGATAACCTCTGCTATGGGTAGCGGCGCAGTGACCCTGCAGTGTGAAGCTCCTGTTATTACTCGTAACGGTAACAACGGCTTCCGCGTCACTTGTCCATTCCCAGCCTCGGATGTTACCATCTACTACACTACCGACGAAAGCGCTCCCACTACCTCGAGCAGCAGCATTGCTTCGGGTGGCTCTGTGACGCATGCACTGCCAGTCACCGTCAAAGCTATCGCTGTGGCTTCGGGCTATAGCAACTCCACGGTGACTACCGTCGTCTTGACCCAAGGTATGGGTGGCGATGGCTCTGCTGCCAACCCCTACATCATAGAATACCAAAGCGATGTAACCGACTTCATCACCAAAGCCAATACTGCGGCCGAGGCTTCCAAGCACTATAAGGTCACCGCCACCGAGTCTCTTAACTTCAGCGGTGTTGCAGCCATTACCCAGGAATTCAGTGGTACCTTTGACGGTGGCCTTTGTATTCTCAAAAATCTCACTCATTCCCTCTTCAACAAAATCAACAACGGAACGGTGAAAAATGTGATTCTTAAGGATATAAACATACAAAGCGGAGATAGCGATGGAGATGCTGGTGCCATCTGTAACAAGGCGACGGGTAACAGTCGTATTTATAACTGCGGCGTATTGGGAACACTCACTGAGACAAAAGACGCTTATGGCAACGTCACCAACATTGAAAGTACCAGTTCAATTAGCGGTAGTGGCAATGTAGGCAGTATCGTAGGTTTGCTTGATGGCACCTCTCGCGTTATCAACTGCTATAGTTATGCCAATGTTAGTGGTGGCACCATGGCCGCAGGTATTGTTGGTAATAATGCCCAGGCTTCCACCCAAAGCAGTCTCAAAACAATTGTTGTAAACTGCATGTTCTACGGCGACATTTCAGGCGATGGTTCAAAGTATCCCGTATATGGAAATAATTCCATCAATAATGATTCCGATACGGGTATTAATCCTTACTGCTATTTTCGTAAGAATGCTACGTTTACGCCAACAGACTACAACCGTTCATGGCCTGCAGAAGAGAAGAATCTGACTCGCTTTGAGTATTATCGGAGTGTGCTGAATAGTAATCGTAAACTTTGCACTTGGTGGGTGAACGGTACCAATGGTACAGCACCAACCGACAATGACGTGACTGATGTCGGTATTGCCAAATGGGTGCTCGATCCAAGCATCGCTCCCTATCCTATTCTAAAGGAGTGGGGCAAGTACCCTTCCGTCATTAATCAGGATTCTGACAAACGTGTTGACCCATCAACCAAAACATGGGAAAAGAGAGATAATGCATCTGCCAATTGGGGTAAAGACATGGCTCCTGAAACAGAAGGGCAGATACTTGGATCGGTCTCCGTTACGATTAATGGTGGTACTTATCATTCGGGTACAAAACATCCTACGGGTTCAACCAGTAAGTTCATCAATATCACGGCGATGGATACGGAATACAATGATTATTGTTATGGAAAGATACAACTGCCTTATTATAACGAAATCTTTGGCAATCCTGATGGAAATACATGGGATGTGAAATATGGTGGTAACTATTCCGATTATGTGGTGACGGGATGGGATATTTCTGGTGGTAGTAATGCTGAAGATTATAACTTTGCGGATCGTGATAGCTACAAAGGTCGTGTATTTGCTCAAGGTGGATACTTTTATGTTCCTAAGGGTGTTACCTCCATTTCCATTACTGCCCACTGGGGCAAGGCAGTTTATCTGTCTAACCGAGGATATAGCATTGACCGTGTGAAAGTAACAAAAGCTGCATATAAAGAAGACAAAGCATTCGCACCTGCTGGTACCATATCTAATAATTTTCAGGGATATGATGTATATGATGATCTTCAGAATGCTATAAAAGCTCTTGGAACAAATACTGATTATCCTACTGTTTATGATCAGGCTATAGTGCTGATAGGTAACCATCAGGTAAAGAATGGTAGCAATGATGTGGGGTATAATTTGGATAGCAAGTGGCATCCCTTTACTTTTATGAGTGCTGATCTCGACTTTGACAATGAACCCGATAATTGTTTGGAGCTTCAGTTCAGAAATGACATTGATCGTCCTGGCATACAGCCAATCCGATTCGATTTTCTGCCTGTCATAGAGCTAGGTCTTGCCTTACGTCACGATAACTTGGCCTATGCCATCGGTATCATGGTGCCTCAGGGGCATTTCGAAGTAACTGAGACCGCTTTTATGCGTACCACTCAATTTGAATATGATGGATTTAGAAGCTACACAGATAAAAGAATAGAAAATAAGTCTCCTGTCATTATTAATGGTGGCGAATATGAAATGTTTACCGTCAGGTATCATAACTCTAATCGTACCAGCTATTTCTTATTGGGTGGAAATGCTTGGATACACCGTTTCGCTCCTGGAGCACACCCTAATATGGGAAACTCTCCTCAGATATACTTGTGTCCTATTAATGTGATAGGCGGTGAGGTGAAGGAACTTTACCTGACAGGTCTTTATCGTCCAGAACTGGCAGCTCCTGCCAATCAGGGTGCTCCCCGTTGTTATACTGATGGTGGTAAATTCGATATTATAGCTGGTGCAGGCTATGATAAGGTAGCAGCCGGTTCTAATGTCACCTTTATAATTAATCATTCGAAGATAACCGAGTTCTATGGTGGAGGTATCAATGGCTCTAATGCTATCAGCGGTAACATTGACGTCACCATTGACAATAGTTCTGTAGATAAGTATTGCGGAGGTCCTAAAGTCGGGGATATGACTGGGAAGACCGTTACTACTCATGCTACTGGCACCACTTTTGGTGTATTCTATGGCGGTGGTAATGGTGGTAATAGTTACTATAGACAATTACAACGTGATGGTGACCAACCTTCAAGTAATATTGGCAATTGGAATTATGATCCCCAAAATTATACATATCATTGGGATGATTTTACTCCATTAGGTGTTAAAGACGATGATGTCAATGACGAGAACAAAGGATACCATGCTGAATACGAATTTGAAGTGTTCAACCAGTCAAATGGTGTTAAAGACCAGATTACGCAGCGTGGCTTTATCAAATGGATTCAGTTTGGTATTACGAAGACGGGTAATGTAAGTAATACGCTATCGAATTGTAAGATATTGAATAACTTCTATGGTGGTGGTAATCTTGCTACGGTCGATGGTGATGTCACTTCAACACTTACCAATACTACCGTTAACGGTAGTGTCTTTGGTGCAGGTTATTCTGCTGCTATCCCTACGTTCCAAGTACACGACAAGAGTACTGCTGTGTTTCCATCAATTACTGCAGGTGTCATCACTGATGGTCACATAGACTATGATAGTAAAGTGTATGAGTGGACAAACGACCTCAATGGAAAAACGGAAGACGAAAGAAAGGCAGATCCTACCTATTCCAAGGTTGTAGATGGTAAAACGAAATGGTATTGCTATACCTGGAATCCACTTGTGAATCTTGGAGCAGTTACGGGTACAGCCACGTTGAATATCAATGGAACAACGACTGTTGTGGAAAGTGTCTATGGTGGAGGAGAAGAATCTAACGTAAATGGAAATACTAACGTAAATATCTGCGCTGTTCTGAATGGAACGGATTATTCACCTGAAGCAGGTAATCCTGTCATCTCTGGTAATGTGTTCGGAGGAGGCAAGGGTGTTGCTTCTTTAGTACCAACAGAGGTCGGTGATGCCTTTGAATGTGCGAAAGCCATGGTGGGAGTTGCTCATTCAGAACCAACAGATCTCAATGGCGGAACGCAGGTCAACATCGGCAACGGCACGGTGATAGGTTCCGTCTATGGCGGCGGTGAGGTTGGCCGAGTGGAAAAGAATACGAAGGTGACGGTAGGAATTGGAGATGGGGTGGTATCTGGTATGCCAGATAGTGCACCCGTCATCAAGGGTAGCGTGTTTGGTGGAGGCGCAGGTAAGAAGACTCATGGGTATTCGGCGCTGGTGCGTGGCAACAGTTCTGTCACCGTGCAAGGCAATGCAAAGGTGGAACGTAGTGTCTATGGCGGCGGCGAGGTAGCGACGGTGGGTAGATACAATCTCAACGATGCCGGATTACCGACAGAACCTTATGGTGGTGATTATGGCGGTGGAACATGTACTGTCGTTATAAGAGGTTATGCCGAGATTGGAACCGATAACCAGGTGATGAACAATACCGAGACACATGTACCAGATGATTGGGGACATGTGTTTGGTGCCGGTAAGGGTATCTTGCCATACGAGGGTTATGATGATTCTGCAAAGCCTAAACACATGGATGCTGATAAAATAGAGGGTGTTTGGAAGGATCATTATAAAGAATATGATGCATATAATACTACTCAAGGAAACAACGATGTTACATACAAAAACTTTATCAAGACCCTTGGTTTAGCCTCCAATACAGACGTGACCATCAGCGGGCACGCCTTCGTCAAAGGCTCTGTCTATGGTGGCAGCGAGAATGGTTTTGTGCAGGCAAATACCAAAGTGACGATTGAAGGTGACTGCCAGATAGGTAATGGATTCAATCCAACGACAAAGCAAGGTGTGAATCGCCTATATACAAGTGCCGAATGGGCAAGTAATAGTCTGTATGAGTGTGCTCATTGGCCTTATGTATCTCCATATGTTCCTTACGATATGTATGCAGATAAATATCAGTCAAGTGGTGGAGCCGTTTCTGCCACCGACGGTCACACCTACTTCGGCAATGTGTTTGGCGGTGGTTCGGGCTGTATACCCTACCGTCCCGGCAAGTGGTTTGAGTATGCCGGTGCTGTCTATGGCAATACCGAAGTGATTATCAAAGGCGGACACATCCTGACCAGTGTCTATGGCGGTAATGAGCAGACCAATGTGGGCAAGTACAAGACTGATAGTGAGGGCAAACTTACGACCACACCTGCGGATAATAATCCGGGAGGCAAATGTACTATCTACATGACAGGTGGTACGGTGGGTGTGCCCCGTACAGAGGCTGAGATAAAGGCTCACCCCGTGACCTGCTATATTTTCGGTGCAGGAAAAGGTGACCCGCGTACCATGTTTAATACATGGACTAATGTCAGGGAGACGGAGGTCAATATCTCAGGAACAGCACGTATCTATGGATCTACCTTCGGTGGCGGCGAGGATGGTCATGTCATAGGTAATGTAACAACCAACATTGGTGGCACTGGCACCATTGGAACAACATCCTACTCCCATAGTAACGTTGTTATCGGCTCTACCGGTACATCGGGTGCCGATGGCAATATCTTCGGCGGAGGCCGCGGATTCTCGCAAGTTGCTTTGACGGCTGGTGTGGTGCAGGGTAATGTTTATTTGAATATCTTTGCCGGTAAAATGCTGGGTTCTGTCTTCGGCGGCGGACGACTGGCCTCGGTGGGTACTTATCTTGTGCCTGCTACTGATGGTAATTATGGTAAGTTGCTGCCTGAAACAGCAGATGATCCTGCTACCACCACAATTGATGAGAGTAAGTTACACGGACATATCTATGTGAACATCAGCGGCGGCGAAATCGGTGCTACAGAGACCACCGGTGAATCTGCAGGCGAACTAGTAACGTCATCGTCCAGTATCGGTGAGGTGTTTGGCGGTAGTAAGGGTTCTGCTACAAGTCCACTGCCTTTCGGTCTGGCAAGGAGCACAACAGTGACGATTTCGGAGACGGATGCTACTAACAAGCCTACGGTTATCAATAATTCGGTGTATGGCGGTGGCGAGGCCGGTGATGTGATGGAAGATGTGAGGGTAAGCATTCAGGGCGGTACTATCAAACGCGACGTGTATGGTGGCGGTGCGTTGGCTCATACAAATATCGGTAATTGGGATGCTACGGCTACACAAGGTGCTTGGAGTACTCAGAAAGATCCCGGTAACTGGGCTAATCTCACAAAGACTTCCAGTCTCTATACTACAACTGTCAGTCTGACGGGCGGTAAGGTGCGCGATGCCTATGGCGGTGCTTTAGGTGATGCGGATACTCCGGCATACGTCTATGGCGATACAAAGGTAGATCTGAATGGTACGTCGGAAAAATCTGGCGATAATTATACCGTCACGACGATATCGACTAAGGGCTGTATAGTTGAGAGAATTTTCGGCTGTAACAATGTGAATGGAACGCCGAAGGGTAAGTCGTTGGTTTATGTGCATGCTACGCAGAGCACTGACCAGGGAGAAACAACGTACGCGACTGTGGCAAACAAACCTGCTCGCAATACCGATCCTGCTGCCGCGAACGCTGTTTATGATGTGAAGGCCGTCTATGGTGGTGGCAACATGGCGGCATACGAACCGGTGTTGGCTACGGCAACTGATCCAACAGAGAAGGAGAAAGCGTTTACCAATGTGATTATCGATGGTTGTGATTGGACTAGTATCAAACAGGTGTATGGTGGTGGTAATGCGGCCTCAACACCTGCTACCAAGGTTACTGTGAATGGTACGTATGAGATATTTGAACTGTTTGGCGGTGGCAATGGTTACGATCCAATCTCCTACGACGGTGGTGCAACATACATCTCTAATCCTGGTGCCAACGTGGGATTCTATGATTATTCTAAGGACGAGGATAAAGAATGGTGTGATGAGAAAGAGGAAAGAGACCCTGATGATTCACGATTTAATTCTGAATTTGCAAAATATATCTATGGCTCAGGTGTCGCAACCTTGAATGTCTTTGGTGGTTTGGTTCATCGCGTCTTTGGTGGCTCGAACACAAAGGGTAATGTTCGTAAGACGGCGGTGACGCTGCTTGAAGAAAAAATGGAGGACGGAAATACCCCATGCTGCGCCTTCCTGGTTGATGAGGCATACGGTGGTGGTAAGAGTGCACCGATGGATGCGGAGGCATTACTGCACATGGCATGTATACCGGGACTGAAGGCGGCTTACGGCGGTGCCCAGGAGGCCGACATCCAAGACAATGTGACGCTGAACATCACCAACGGGAAGTTCAACCGCGTGTTTGGCGGCAATAACCTCAGTGGTACAATCAGAGGTTCTATTACCGTCAATATCGAAGAGACGGGTTGCCGGCCAATCATCATTGGTGAACTCTATGGTGGCGGTAACCAGGCGGGTTACTCTAAGTATGGCTATAAGAAACAGACCGTAAAAAAGCCGAACCCTGATAATCCGGAAGAAGAAATAGATGTGGATATATGGGTGCCTATTGAGAATCCTAACGATCCTGAGGCACTGAAAGGAAATAATATCTATAAAGATCCTGTAGTGAACGTCAAGTCGTTTACCAGTATTGGCGAAGTCTATGGTGGTGGCTTGGGTTCAACTGCCACAATGGTGGGCAGTCCTCATGTGAATATCAATGTGGCTGTGGGTGACAAGACAAATCACTCAGAGGCAAATATCGGCGAAAATGCAAAGACATATAATACTGCTGATGGCCTTCCCATTCCCTCGCATACGCCTGGGGACATAGGTGCCATCAATAATGTTTATGGCGGTGGTAACGAGGCCAAGGTGATAGGTGATACGTATGTGCATATCGGAACGGCAGAATATGTGCCCATCACAACCAATATCGTAGTTGGTGAAACTAATGTGAGCAACTATTATATTCTTGATAATGGGACTTACAGACAAGCATCAGGTAAAGCCGTAAGTGGAACGACATATTATCTCCCCGTCATCGGTGCTGACATCCGCGGCAATGTCTATGGCGGTGGCAATGCTGCTGACATGACAGGAGAGACGCACGTCGTCATCGGAAAAGAAACCACCGAATAACACAACAATAGTGTTACAATAGCCTTTCGATAGCGCTACGATAACCCCATGTGGTTGTCGTAGCGCATGAGTTTGGAGGCGGAATTCAAGGCGAATTTACGCTGAATTCGATGAGAATTCAGCGTAAATTCGCCAAATATAATTCATTTAATTTGTGAGGTGAGTGGTCGAAGAATGAACAGGAGACTTATTTTTCCGGCTTGTCGCGCTTCTTGTCGAACTTGTCAAGGATGATCCTAAAGGCCTCGAGACCGACGAGGACGAGGAAGGTAGAAGCGGCGGCAAGGATATACATGCCACCTCCACAGGCCAGACCGATGGCAGCAGTCACCCAGAGACCGGCGGCGGTGGTGAGACCGCGGACGGCATTCTCGTTCTTCTGGAAGATAATGGTACCGGCGCCGATGAAACCGATACCGGACACAACCTGGGCAGCCACACGCGACACATCCCATCGGTGCTCGGGGGTACCGAGGGCACCCTCAAAGCCGTAGGCCGAAACAATCATAAACAATGCCGAACCCAATGCCACGAGGAAGTGGGTGCGGAAGCCGGCCTCCTTGGCACGGTATTCACGTTCCAAACCGATGGCACCGCCCAAGAGCGCTGCCACAAAAATACGCAAGACAAAATCCCAAGTCATTTCCATGATTTTAATGAGTAATTAGTAATTACTAATTATTAATCCCTTCTTATAGCAGCGGTGGCGGCGGTAGGGGGTGGATTCCAGGTATTGCCACTGCGAGAGGACACCCTCGTTGGTCTCCATCTGCGGACCGGTGATGGCCCACTCGAATCCGTAGCGCTGAAACTGACGGATGAGGTCGTCGAAAATCAGGGCGTTGGCACCCTTGGCGCGGTACTCGGGCAGTACACCTATTAATAATAAATCTACGATATCCGTCTTGTGCCACTTCAGGATTTTCAGCAAGTGCCACCAACCGAAAGGCAGGAACCGTCCGTCGCGGGTCTTTTGCAGGGCACGGGAGAACGAGGGGAAGGTGATGCCGAAGCCCACCATCTTCTCACCGTCCATGATGGCGGTGACAAGGTTCAGGTCGGCAATCTTGATGTAGTCGTTGACGAGTTTGTCGATCTGCTTCTGCGAGAGTTCGGAGAACCCGTAGAGATCCTTATATGTGGCATTCAACAAATGGAACACCTCGCGCCCGAAGCCCTCCTCGATGAGTTCGTGACGGGTGAACTTATGGACGCTCAGACCGTAGCGCTTCTGTACCAGTTGGGTGGTCTTCGCAAACTTGTCGGGCACCACCTCTGGCACCTTTACCTTGTATTCCAGATAGTCGTTGTCCTTCACAAAACCGCTCAAGCGCTCCATGTGCTTGGAGTAGTAGGGGTGGTTGTAGTTGACATACATCGTGGAGAGTTCGTCGAAACCTTCGACGAGCATGCCCTCACGGTCGGTATCGATGAAGCCCATCGGACCGACAATCTCATTCATGCCTTTTTCACGGCCCCAGTCTTCGACAGACTTCAAAAGGGCGGTAGATACCTCGATGTCGTCGATGAAGTCGAACCAGCCGAAACGCACGGCTCTCCGGTTCCAACGCTCATTGGCGCGGTGGTTGATAATCGCCGCCACACGACCCACTACCTTATTATTTTTATAGGCCAAATAGTACTCGGCTTCACAACACTCAAACGAAGGGTTCTTGTCGCGACGCAACGTCGCCATCTCATCGGAATAAAGGTATGGTACGGCATATTCGCTACCGCGATAGAGGTCGTAGTAGAACTGGATAAACGCAGCCAGTTGCTGTTTCGTTTCGACTCGTTTTATTGTAATCATCCTTCTAGGCTATCGCTAAGTGGGTGCAAAATTACAAAAAAAGTTGTTTTGTTGCGTCGTTTCGTGACAAAAATTTGGCAATATGCGTGATTTTATTTAATTTTGCACCCAAATAAATACGATACGTATGCAGACAAACAGTCATTTATCCCGTTTGATACACGATCAGGCCAAGAACTATGGCGATCGCGAGGCACTCGTCTATAAGGACTTCGGCGGCAAGGAATGGAAGTCGATGTCGTGGAATCAGTTCTCCGACAACGTCAAGCAGGTGTCGAATGCGTTGCTCAACCTCGGTGTGAAGGTGCAGGAGAATGTGGGCGTGTTCTCGCAGAATTCCATCCAGTATCTGTTCACCGATTTCGGCGCATGGGGCATCAGGGCGGTCACCATCCCCTTCTACGCCACCTCGTCGGAACAACAGATCCAGTTCATGGTCAGCGACGCAAAGATGCGGTTCCTCTTCGTCGGCGAACAGGAACAGTACGACAAGGCGCGTCGTGTGGTGTCGATGTGTCAGTCGTTGGAGCGGATCATCATCTTCGACAAGAACGTACGTATCTCAACCCATGATCCCAATGCGATGTACTTCGACGACTTCCTGAAATACGGTGAGAACCTGCCCCGACAGACGGAGGTGGAGTCGCTGCAGGCACAGGCATCGATGGACGACATCGCAAACATCTTATATACTTCTGGCACCACAGGCGACTCAAAGGGTGTCATCCTGACTTGCGGACAGTATCATGCGGCCTTTGTGGCCAATGACAAGTGTGTGCCGGTGGGTGAGAAAGACCGTGTGCTGAACTTCCTGCCGTTTACGCATATCTTCGAGAAGGGCTGGAAGATACTCAGTATCACAGAGGGAGCCACACTGATTGTGAATACGTATCCCTTGGAGGTGCAACAGTCGATGAAGGAGACGCATCCCACGTGTATGTCATCGGTACCCCGCTTTTGGGAGAAGGTGTATATGGGGGTGCAGGAACAGATTGATAAGGCCAGTGCCCCGAAACGGAAACTTTTCCAGCATGCACTCAGTGTGGGCAAGAAGCATAATATAGACTATCTCTCAAAGGGTAAGCGTCCGCCGTTGGCCCTCCACTTGGAGTATGAGATGCTCAACAGGACCGTCTTTTCATTGGTACGCAAGGAGTTGGGACTGGAGAATGCGCATTTCTTCCCTACGGCAGGTGCCACGGTCAACCCGAAGGTGGAGGAGTTTGTCCATGCCATCGGCATCAACATGATCGTGGGCTACGGTCTCACCGAGAGTCTCGCTACCGTCAGTTGTAATCATCTCGGTAAGCCTTGGACGGTGGGTGGTGTCGGTATTCCCATCGAGGGCATCGACATTAAGATTAGCGACGAGGGTGAGGTGTTGCTGAAAGGCCCGACGATCACCATCGGCTACTACAACCGCGACGACCTGACGCGGGAGGCGTTTACCGAGGACGGCTACTTCAAGACGGGCGACTCGGGCTACCTGAAAGATGGTGAACTCTTCCTGAAGGAACGCATCAAGGATCTCTACAAGACCTCGAACGGCAAGTACATTGCCCCGCAGATGATTGAGTCGAAATTGTTGGTGGATAAGTTCATCGACCAGATTGCCATCATCGCCGACCAACGGAAATTCGTGTCGGCATTGATCATTCCAGTCTATCCGCTTTTGGAGGAGTATGCCCGTGAGCACCATATCCCGTTTGAGAACCGTGAGGAACTCTGCGCCGACCCGAGGATCAATGAGATGATGAAGGAACGTATAGACACGCTTCAGCAGCAGTTGGCACACTACGAGCAGATCAAGCGCTTCACACTGCTGCCCCACCATTTCTCGATGGAGAAGGGTGAGTTGACCAACACACTGAAACTCAAACGTCGCGTCCTGAACGAGAACTACCGGAAGGAAATCGACAAGATGTACGAAGAATGATTACACAGGATCAACTGAAAGACGTATTGGAGCGGGCAGATGCACTGCACCGCTACCTCGAAATAGACAAAAAACAGATGGAGTACGAGGAGGAGGATCTTCGTACGCAAGCACCTGACTTCTGGGAAGACCGCAAACGGGCCGAGGAGCAGATGAAGAAGGTGAAGGGCATCAAGAAATGGCTTGACGGTTATAAGGAGGTACGTACCCTGGCCGACGAACTGCAACTGGCCTTCGATTTCTACAAGGATGAGATGGTGACGGAGGAAGAGGTGGATGACACCTACGCCAAAGCCATCCAGGCCATTGAGGACCTGGAACTGAAGAATATGCTCCGCCAGAAGGAGGACCCGATGGAGGCGGTGCTGAAGATCAACTCGGGTGCCGGTGGTACAGAGGCACAAGACTGGGCGTCGATGCTTATGCGTATGTATATGCGTTGGGCGGAAGCACACGGTTATAAGGTGACCATCTCCAATCTGCTTGACGGTGATGAGGCGGGTATCAAGAGTGTGACGATGCAGATAGAGGGAGGTGACTATGCCTACGGTTATCTGAAATCGGAGAACGGCGTGCACCGTCTGGTGCGTGTGTCACCGTTTAATGCCCAGGGCAAGCGTATGACATCCTTTGCCTCGGTGTTTGTCTCGCCACTCGTGGATGATACGATTGAGGTCTATGTCGATCCCGCCAAACTGTCGTGGGATACCTTCCGCAGCAGTGGTGCCGGTGGACAGAACGTGAACAAGGTGGAATCGGGAGTACGTCTGCGCTATTGGTACACCGACCCTGATACGGGTGAGGAAGAGGAAATCCTCATCGAGAACACGGAGACACGCGACCAGCCGAAGAACAAGGAGCGTGCCATGACGTTGCTGAAATCACAACTCTACGACCGGGCGATGAAGAAGCGCCTGGAGGCTCAGGCGAAGATCGAGGCGGGTAAGAAGAAGATCGAGTGGGGCAGTCAGATACGCTCTTACGTCTTCGATGACCGCCGTGTGAAAGACCACCGCACCAACTACCAGACCACCGACGTGGATGCCGTGATGAACGGCAAGATCGATGACTTCATCAAGGCCTACCTCATGGAATTCCCCGTGAATGACGAAGAGAATTAATAAATAAACAAATCATAAATAATAAACACAATGGCACAGATTGCAAAAGCATCAAAGGCTACCGGCAAGAAGGTGGCTTATCAGAAAAAAGTGGAAGACAAGGGTAAGAAAGTGGTGAACTGGATCTTCGCCGCACTCATCATCCTCGCCCTCATGTTCGTGGTCTATTCCGTCTTCATCGTTTCTTAATGAGCGGACTGGAGATAGAACGCAAATTCCTGGTGAAAGGTGACGACTATAAGCAACAGGCCTATAGTCACAGTCACATCCAACAAGGTTATATCTGCAGTAGTCACGGACGTACCGTCAGGGTACGTATCCGTGACGAACGCGGATACCTGACCATCAAAGGCCCGTCGGAGAACGGGGGACTGAGCCGCTATGAGTTTGAAAAGGAGATCACGCTTGATGAGGCGGAACACCTGATGCGACTCTGTGAACCGGGTATCATCGATAAGACGCGCTGGCTCGTGAAGAGCGGTCGGCACACCTTCGAGGTGGATGAGTTCTTTGGCGACAATGAGGGACTGGTAATGGCCGAGGTGGAACTCGGCGCAGAGGATGAATCTTATGAGAAACCAGATTTCATCGGTCAGGAAGTGACCGGCGACCGAAGATACTATAACTCACATCTGAGGAAGAATCCCTTTAGCGCCTGGGGAAAAGCAGTAGAAGGCACAGACCGATAAGTGCTGCAACGGTGACACCTGTGGCATTGGCAGCCAGGTCGAGAAGGTCGCCATTGCGACGACCACCGGTGCAATACTCCTGTAGCAGTTCCAAAAGACCGCTCATCAGGATGGGAGTGAGCCAACCCCACCAGAACAGTTTTTCCCAGTCATACTTCTTGTGCTTGAAATAATATTCCAGCCAGACGACGGTAAAGGTGCCGCCATACATCAGGATATGCACCCATTTGTCGATGAAACGCACATTGTCGAGTGGCGTCTCAGGGAAGAAGGGGGTGAGCGACAGGATCCATATCAGGGCGATACAGACACTGGAAAACGGATATTTCTTGACGAAATGGCGGATTAATTTTATCATTGTAGTGCTATTTTGGCTGCAAAATTACAAATAATTATGCATTATGCTTTATTAATTATGAATTATTTCGTACTTTTGTAGGCAAATTAGAAGAAATAGCAAATGGCAAAACTGGAAAGGGCTAATTTCGGGAGCAAACTCGGCGTCATCCTGGCTACAGCCGGTTCAGCGGTGGGACTGGGTAATGTGTGGCGATTTCCTTATATGACGGGACAGAACGGTGGGGCCGTATTCATCCTGATCTATGTGGGATGCGTCCTGCTCTTGGGTATCCCCTGTATGATCAGCGAGTTTATCATCGGACGTCATGCGCAGGCGAATACCGCCAGAGCCTATCGGATAGTGGGCGGACGGAATCCGCTCTCGCTGATCGGTTACATGAGTGTACTCACGGGTTTCCTGATTACGGGCTACTATGCGGTGGTGTCGGGCTGGTGCCTCCAGTATATCTGGGCGTCGCTGCTCGGACATCTGGACGGCGACCCAGCATTCTTCAAGGACTATTTCGTGCAGTTCTCCGAAGATCCCGTCAAACCAATCTTCTGGACGTTACTGATGCTTCTCGCCACCTACCTGATCATCGAACATGGTGTGCGCGACGGTATTGAACGAGCCTCGAAACTGATGATGCCCACCTTATTTATATTATTATTGGTCATTGTCGTGGCAGCGTGTATGTTGCCCAATGCCTCCAAGGGCATCGAGTTCTTGTTCAAGCCAGACTGGGACATGATCAACGGGGATGTGTTCCTCGGGGCTCTCGGACAGTCGTTCTACTCGATGAGTATTGCGATGGGCTGTATCTGTACTTATGCGAGTTATTTCTCGAAATCCACCAACCTGACGGGCTCCGCCGTTCAGATTGGCATCATCGATTCCGTGGTGGCTATCCTCGCAGGACTGATGATCTTCCCCGCAGCCTTCTCTGTGGGCGTGAATCCCGACAGCGGTCCTTCGCTGATCTTCATCACCCTGCCGAATGTGTTCCAACAGGCCTTCGGCAATGTACCGGTAGTGGGGTATGTCATCTCATTGCTGTTTTATCTGCTTCTGTCGTTGGCAGCACTGACATCGCTGATGTCGCTCCATGAGGTGAGCACCTCTTTCTTCCAGGAGGAGTTCCGCATCACGCGTAAGATGGCAGCCCTCATCGTCACCGTGTCATGCTGTGTCATCGGTGCCTTCTGTTCACTGTCGTTAGGACCTTCTGGACAGTTCATGCACCTGTTGGGCAAAACCCTCTTCGACCTCTTCGACTTTGTGACGGGACAGATCTTCCTGCCTATTGTCGGTTTCCTGACATGCATCCTCATTGGCTGGTTCGTACCGCACAAACTGGTGCGCGACGAGTTTACTAACTATGGAACCCTACGGGTGACACGTTTCTTCCATGTTTATCTCTTCCTGGTGAAATACGTCTGTCCGATCTGTATCCTGTTTATCTTTTTGCATCAACTGGGACTGCTATGATAGAGAGAGGAAATTTCGGAAGTAGGATAGGTATTATCCTGGCGACGGCGGGATCGGCTGTCGGACTGGGAAATGTGTGGCGTTTTCCGTATATGACGGGACACAATGGTGGTGCCGCCTTTATCCTCATCTATTTAGGATGTATCCTGATGCTGGGCATCCCTGGGATGGTCAGCGAGTTCATCGTGGGACGTCACTCGCAGGCAAATGCTTATCGTGCCTATGCCAGTTTCTCCAAAGGCAAGGGCTGGGGACTCGTAGGCATCCTCGGTATCATCACCTCGACGATTATCCTCGGCTTCTACGCCGTGGTCGCTGGCTGGTGTCTGCAATACTTAGGGACTTCCATCGTAGGAGGCCTGAAGGGAGACACGGGGTATGTGCAACAGTATTTCCAGAAGTTCTCGGGCGATCCCATCAAACCAACTGTCTTAGGCATCGCCTTTATCCTCATCACGCATTTCATTATCGTACGAGGTGTACAGAATGGCATCGAACGGGCTTCGAAACTGCTGATGCCCCTGCTTTTTGTCCTGTTGCTGGTCCTCGTCATCGCCTCGTGCTCGCTCCCGAACGCATCGAAAGGTATAGAGTTCTTATTAAAGCCCGACTTCTCGAAGGTCACCAGCAGCGTGTTCCTCGAAGCCTTGGGACAAGCGTTCTTCTCGCTGAGTCTTGGCACGGCCTGTCTCTGCACCTATGCCAGTTATTTCACGAAGCATACGCGTCTGTTGGCTTCTGCCACGCAGATTGCATTATTAGATTTCCTCATCGCCCTGTTGGCGGGACTGATGATCTTCCCTGCAGCCTTCTCCGTAGGGGTGCAGCCCGACAGCGGTCCCTCGCTCATTTTCATTACCCTGCCAAATGTGTTCCAACAGGCATTTGCGTTTATGCCTGCATTGGGCTATGTCATATCGATTATGTTCTACGCCCTGTTGGTGTTCGCTGCCCTCACTTCCACCATCTCCATGCATGAGATTGGTACGGCGTTTTTCCACGAGGAACTGAAGATGAAACGGTCAAGTGCGGCTTGGATCCTGACGGTGGTATGCAGTGTGCTTGCCATCTTTTGCTCCTTGTCAGTGGGGAGGCCCAACATTCAAGTGTTTGGCAAACCGCTCATGGTTTTCTGCGACTATCTGACGGCACAGATTATGTTGCCTATGGGTGCCCTGTTGACGAGTATCCTCGTGGGTTGGTTTGCCTCCAAAGCCTTGGTGCGGGAGGAGTTCACCAATTGGGAGACAGCCGGGCCCAAGTCGCTCTTCACGGTCTACATATTCTGTGTCCGGTATGTGGTGCCAGTCTGTATCTTCCTGATACTGATGCATCAGTTTGGGGTGATATAAAAGAGGAAAGTGGAAAGAGGAAAGTGGAATGAGAAATGTCTTCCGGGAGTTTTTGTATTTGAGGAAATCGGATAGGAAGGTGATTCTGTCGTTGCTGTGTGTGATCGTAGTGGCGTTGGGTGTCATTTTCTTTGCAAGCGGCAATGAGCAGTCGAATGGTTTGGTGGCGGCAGACACGCTTTCTGTCAAACGGGACTATAAGGATTCTTTCCGACAGAAGTCATACCCAGAACGTACCAAGACGGTCTATGTCCGTACGAAGGTGGTGTATCGCGACACGGCATACCAAAGGGGGAGGGCTCTCCATCGGGAAGAGCACGATTCGGCGGTGGCGCACTATCAGGTGAAGATCAAACCGGGCGAGCACATCATGTTGAATACCGCTGACACCACCCAACTCAAGATGATACCGGGTATCGGCTCTTATTTCGCACGGAAGGTGGTACAGTACGGAGAACGTCTGGGGGGCTATGTCAGTGTAGACCAGTTGGATGAAATCGAAGGCTTCCCGTTGGATGCGAAAGAGTATCTGGTGGTACAGGATGCACATCCCCATCTGTTGAATGTCAACCAACTCTCACTTCAGGAACTCCGAAAACATCCATATATCAATTACTACCAGGCTCGTGCCATTACAGACTACCGTCGATTGCACGGACCACTGAAGAGTCTACAGGATCTCCGACTCTCCAAGGACTTCCCGCCAGAGGTGATAGAACGACTGTCGCCCTATGTTGCGTACTGATTATATTAATAATTCATAATTAATCATTCAGATTCATCATTTTTTTGTATTTTTGCAACAGAAACTAAAGACTCAAGAGATATGTTTGAATCATTATTACTGTTTGGACTTGGAATGCAAGAGATACTGGTTATCGCATTGATTGTCCTGCTGCTCTTCGGCGGCAAGAAGATTCCTGAACTGATGAAGGGCCTTGGCAAGGGCGTCAAGAGTTTCAAGGAGGGAATGAATGAGGTGACGGATATCACGAAGGACGAAGAGAAAAAGGATGAGTGAGCAGGTGATGACCTTCTGGGACCACCTCGACGAACTGCGCTCGGTCATTATCCGTATCCTCATCATCACAGTAGTGGCTGCCGCAGTGGCTTTCTGCCTGAAAGAGGAACTGTTCGCGGTGGTGTTAGCACCCCGCACGAGTGAGTTTATCACTTACAGACTGATGGGTGTAGAGCCCTTCAGCATCCACCTGATGAATACCGGACTGACGGAGCAGTTTATGATTCACCTGAAGACGGCGATGTATGCCGGTATACTGGTGGCCTCACCCTATATCATCTGGCAACTCTTCCGCTTTATCTCACCTGCGCTCTATGACAATGAGAGAAGATATGCCACCCTGCTCTGCACAAGTGGTTACCTGATGTTCATGCTGGGTACGGCGCTCAACTACTTCCTGATTTTCCCGTTGACGGTGAAATCCTTAGGAACGTATCAGGTAAGTCCGGACGTGGCGAACATGTTGACACTGCAGTCGTATATGGACACGCTGATTATGATGTGCCTTGTGATGGGTATTGTGTTCGAACTGCCGGTGGTAAGTTGGATATTAGGTCGGATGGGACTGGTCAACAGACAGATGATGCGCTCGATGCGCCGTCATGCCGTTGTGGTCATACTTGTGGTGGCAGCCATTATCACTCCGACGACGGATGCGTTTACGCTCTTCGTGGTGGCTCTGCCGATATGTTTGCTTTACGAGGTAAGCATCTTGATAGTGAATAGTGAAAAGTGAATAGTGAATAGGTAAAGAAAATAAATATAGATTCTATGTTACGTAAAATCAGAACGATCCTTGCAGCGGTGGTCTTTGTGCTGGTCACACTGCTGTTCCTCGACTTCACGGGGACTTTACACCATTGGCTGGGCTGGTTGGCTAAGATTCAGTTCCTGCCCGCAGTGATGGCTCTCAACGTGATTGTCATTGTGGCGTTAGTGGTACTGACGCTCGTCTTCGGACGTATCTACTGTTCGATAATCTGTCCGCTGGGAGTCTTTCAGGATGTCCTGGCGAGGTTTCGTAGGAAGAAGAACAAATACAGTTACTCCAAGGAGGTGCGCTGGCTGCGCTATCCTGTGTTGGGTCTGTTTATCATCGCTCTGGTGACTGGCGTGGGTGCCTTCTTCCAGTTGTTGGCACCATATAGTGCCTATGGCCGTATCGCCACGATGATCTTCCAGCCTGTCTGGAAGTTCGGTAATAATATTTTGGCTACGATAGCGGAGCGGGCCGACAGTTATGCTTTCTATTCTGTTGATACGTGGATGCGTTCGCTGCCAGTGTTTATCATTGCTGCCGTGACATTGGTGGCGCTTATCGTCTTGGCTTGGCGCGGCGGACGTACGTATTGTAATACCATCTGTCCTGTGGGTACCTTCCTCTCGTTCTTTGCCCGTTTCTCGTGGTTGAAGATCCATTTCGATGAGGATGAATGCAGGAACTGTTCCCTCTGTTCGAAGAACTGTAAGGCGGCTTGTATCGATTTCAAGACACACAGCGTGGATTATAGCCGTTGTGTGGTCTGCGGTAATTGTATCGCAGCCTGTAAGTTCGGTGCGCTTTCTTATAAGAGGAAAGAGGAAAGTGAAAAGAGGAAAGAGAATACTGTTGATGCTTCCAAACGCTCATTCCTTCTCGCTTCGGCTCTCGTCACTACCGCTGCCATTGCCCAGAAGAAGGAGAAGGTGATGGATGGTGGTCTGGCCGATATTGAAGATAAAGTGGCTCCAGAGCGTCAGACACCGCTCACACCGCCGGGCTCTCTTTCCTTCGACCACTTTGCTCAGCACTGTACGGGTTGTCAACTCTGCGTCTCGGAATGTCCGAATCAGGTGCTACGTCCTTCTTCGGACCTGATGCACTTGATGTTGCCGGTGATGTCGTACGAACATGGCTATTGTCGTCCGGAGTGTACACGTTGCTCGGAGGTCTGTCCTGCGGGGGCCATCAAACCGATTGACCAGGACGAGAAGACTTCTGTCCAGATTGGTCATGCGGTCTTTATCAAAAAGAACTGTGTGGCGATTACGGATAAGGTGGAATGCGGCAACTGTGCCCGTCACTGTCCCTCTGGTGCCATTGAGATGGTGATGCTCGATGAGAATGATGAGGAGTCGCCCATGGTTCCAGCCATCAACGAAAGTGCCTGTATCGGTTGTGGGGCCTGTGAGTATGTCTGTCCGGCAAGGCCCTTCTCGGCCATCTACGTCGAGGGGCATGAGGTGCATAAGAAGATTTAGGAGGAATGAATATGGAAAAGAAAAATATATCGCGCCGTTCGTTTTTGAAGGCGTTTGGTGCAGGGGCAGTAGGTACGGCTGCTGTGATGGCAGGTTGTAAGGATGCCAGCAAGGCCGGAGAACAGGCTGCCAACGAGTATAAGAACCAGGTGGAGCCGCCTGTGGGTCAGATGACTTATCGTGAGAATCCCAAGACCAAGGAAAAGGTGTCGCTCCTGGGCTATGGTATGATGCGTCTGCCGACGAAGGTAGATAACAGTGACGAGTTTGACCAGGAGATGATCAATAAACAGATTGACTATGCCCTCGAGCATGGACTGAACTATATCGACACATCGCCTGTCTATTGCCAGGGTAAGTCGGAGCACTGCACAGGTATCGCCCTGAGTCGTCACAAGCGCAGTGAGTATTTCATCGCCACCAAACTCTCCAACTTCAACCGTGACCTCTGGTCGTTCGAGAAATCGAAGGAGATGTATCTTAACTCGTTGAAGGAACTGCAGGTCGACTATATCGACTACTATCTGTTGCACGCTGTGGGCGGAGGTATGGATGAGTTCAATGGACGTTACGTTGATAATGGCATACTGGACTTCCTGTTGAAGGAACGCGAGGCAGGTCGCATCCGTAACCTCGGATTCTCCTTCCATGGTTATAAGTTGGTGTTCGACGAGGTACTTGCCATGCAGGATAAGTACCACTGGGACTTCGTGCAGATAGAACTCAACTATCTTGACTGGGACTATGCCGACGAAATCAACAACCGTAACGTGGATGCCTCGTATCTCTATGCTGAACTCCAGAAGCGCGGTATTCCGGCTGTCATCATGGAACCGTTGCTCGGCGGTCGTCTGGCGAATATGCCGCAGTATCTGGCAAAGGAACTGAAGAGCCGTGCCCCAGAGAGCAGTCTCGCCTCGTGGGCTTTCCGTTATGCCGGAACGCCCAAGGGTGTGTTGACGGTACTCAGTGGTATGACCTATATGGAACACCTGAAGGACAATCTGCTTTCCTATTGTCCGTTGGTCCCTCTGACTGATGAGGAGATGGAGTATCTGCATGGGGATATCGCCTATAAGATTGTGGGCCTGGAGAATATCCCCTGTAACGACTGTAAGTACTGTATGCCTTGTCCCTATGGCATTGACATCCCGGCTATCTTCGTGCATTACAACAAGTGCAAGAACGAAGGCTCGTTGCCGATGGGCATCGGTGATAAGGAGTACCGGAAGCACCGTCGTCAGTACCTGATCTCACTGGATCGTGCCGTGCCGCGTGATCGTCAGCCAGACCATTGCATCCAGTGTGGACAGTGTGAACCCCATTGTCCGCAGAACATCCGTATCCCACGTGAACTCAACAAGATTGACGAGATGATCGAACGCCTCAAGCGCGATCCCGATGGCACGGGTGATGCTGCCAAGTCATAACAAAGAAGAAGTGGTTGCCATGCGGCAACCACTTCCTGCTTAATACCTCCTGCTGTTGTCGGGATGAGGCGACTCGAACGCCCGACCCCTACGTCCCGAACGTAGTGCGCTACCAACTGCGCTACATCCCGCTTTGCTTCAGTGATGAAGCGCATTTGGTATTAAGCGGCTGCAAAGGTACTGCAAAAAAATGAAATACGTGCAGAAAAAGGGAGTTTTTTTTCGAATTCGGTGAAAAACACCCTTTTCTGCATGTATTTTGTATGCTGTTAATGATGCTGACGGTAGTATTTCCGGAACTGGGTGTACTCGTCGCACTTGCGGATATAATCCTCCTCCGGCTGGTCGCCTGTCAGGTCATAGAGAGCCTGGTAGGCACGGAACTGCGGCGCACTCGGATTGTATTTCTTGACATAATCCGCCTGCTCAGAATCCCAAACGTTCTCACACCATAGATTCTTGTTAATTTCACCGTAGAACACAGCACCGTAGAGTTCACGGTAGCCCAGTCCAAAGAGGGCCTTGCGCTTCAGGGCGGGATCGGAACTCGTGGCCACCTTCTGGAGCATCTCTATGGCCTTCTTGTCGAAATCGACCTCATTGACACCCGCATTGTCATAAATACCCTTGGTGTTGTGCAACAGCCACCAGCAGTCGCCATGGATGCTGGCCTGGGCATAATAGACGGCAAGGTTGTAGCAACGCTGGTCATAGGCCTTGCCCTTCAGCAGGTTGAGCGAGCCTTCCATCATCTGCATCTCCTTGCAGAAGTCGAGTTTGATGTGCTTCCACCATTTGAGGTCTTTCTCCCACAGTTCGTTGGTATTCACCCACTGGCGCTTCACCCATGGTTCCACGTCGTAGTGGCGGACAACGGAATAGTAGCGGTATTCGCTACCGAAGTGATTATTGTAGAAAGAGATGGGGATGTCCTTCAGCCACTGGATGGCCTTGTCCCACTGACAGAGACGCATGTATTTCGTGCCGATATGTTCGGAGAGTACCGTGTCGTTCTCGTTGAGGTTGGCCTTCAGGTATTTGTCGAGTTTGTTGTTGGCTGGCGTATTGGTGTAGAAGAGATATTTCTCCGTATTGGCAACACTGAGGGTGTCGAAGTCAAAACTACCGCCTGCGCCTTTGAGAGCACGACAGATGGCAGCAAGACGCACGGGATTAGACTTGTAATGCGGCACGAGCACCTGATTGGTGAGACGACTCTCGGCATTTTCGAAGAAAGCGTCATCTACGGCTTCTTTCTGCTTTTCCCTGAGCCATGCGAGTTCATCAGCGATATAATCGTCGAAGGCCTCACTGGGTTTGGCCTGTGCGGCAGTGATATAGAGCATCAGCACATGGGCATTGTCCTTCATACGGGCAGTTCCGTCGAGTTTGACGGCTTCGAGGATATCGTTGGCGGCTTCCTTCTGGTTGCCGGCGAGGAACTCCAGCCAGGCCTTGGCACTCTTCCACATGATGGGACAGTCGGTCTTTCCCTCGCGGACCACCATCTCACAGAACTGCTGCATCTGCCAGGACTCCTGTTTGTTGATGTCGCGGATGAACAGTTTACCGATGGAACCGCCGCCACCGTTGACAGCATCGGCAGCCTCCTGGGCATTGTTCACGAAATCCTTCAGCAACCAGGGCAGGGCCTTTGAGGTGGGGTTCTGCTTGTAGTGCTGGCTGATGGCGAGGTAGGAACGCTTCTTATAGAACTGTGTCATCAGACTCTCCTCATCGTCCATCTCAGCGAAGAGTTCACCGGCCTCAGCCTCACGACCTGTCTTATAAAGCGCACCGGCATAGATATTCTTCATCATGTCCTTATAGACCGTTTCAATGAACTCGCTGGCAGTCTGTTCCCAATAGGTGACATTCTCCTGGTGCTGTCCCAGCATCATGTTACAGCGCATGTAGAGCAGGGCATGCTGGGAGCGCAGTTTGGTCTTCGTCTTGCCGAGGGCGTAGGTGCGGACGGCCTGCAGGTCGCGCTTCTGGGCGGCAATGTCTTCCTTTGTGGGATAGTTCCACTCATACTGTTTGCGCTGCTCGATATCGACACAGTCGAGATATTTCTGCAGGTTCTGGATGTAACTGACCATCAGGGCATCGCCCTTCTGTTGGGCAGCCTTGATGACCTCGTCGGCATTGAACCAATAATACTCCTCTGTCGAGCCGAGGTAGGCCTTCCAGTTATCGTTGCAGATTTTCTCTACACGATTTTTGAAATTGTTGCCGACGAAGGGGCTGAACAGGTAATAGTTGTCAGTACCAGCCCAGAGACAGGCAAGTGTCGGCAGCGTCATGGCTGCCATCAGACTAATGATGATAAATCTCTTCATAGGTTTCTGGTTTATATCTGTTAATATTATCTTTGTCTAAATGATAGGTGATGATGGAACGACTGAGATCCTTACGTTCTTTCTCCATCGCTTGCTTGACCTTGAGGATTTCTTCTGCCTCGACGCTATGTTCCACGCGGACGCCTTGGATATCCCGGACCCAAAGGAAGACAGGATAGGCGGCAGCCAAGGGCAGCGGGTATTGGTCGAGCCGGTTCAGGTAGGGATATACGTCGCGATAGTCGAGGATGGGGTTGCGTTCCTCCCACTTACGCGGATCGCCGGTATTGTAGATCATTAGTGCACCGTAGTCCGCGGGCGGTGCCTCCATGGAGAGTTGATGGAGCCTTATCGTCGTAGAAAGTAATCTCTTTCCACTTTTTTCTTTCCACTTTCCACCAACTTCCCTCAGGAAGTCATAGTAGGTCTTGCGACTCTTCGAGGTGTAGTCGCAGTCGATCTGTATCTCACGGACGTTCCTGATATCATTGGTTTCGTTCATCTGGAGAATGCGCTTCACGAGTTTCTCCGCCAGACCTTCGTGTTTCTGATGCATGCAGTCTTCCGTGATATAGACGGTGGGGATGATCTCGATGCTGTCGGGCAGGGTGTCGGAGAAAGTAATGGTGGCATTGGGCTTCGGCTCACCTGACTCACTCATCACCACATCGAAATAACGACAGTACACCTTATTAATATGATACTGCTGGAGGAATGCCCGTTCCGTCGAATCGAGTCTCAGGTCCGTACGCCAGTAATAGACAGCATTGCCCTCCTCTAACTCGGTTCTATCCTCTTGCTTGCTGCATCCTACCGTCAGCAGGCACAGCAACAACCCTATCCATATGATGTTCTTTTTAATTTCCAATGGTCAATGATTATAACAGTTCTGGCAGTTGGAAGAGTTTGTTGCTGTTGCTGCCCTTAATCAGGATATAGTAACCCTCAGGACAATGCGCCTGGATGGCGGCCTTCACCTCTTCTACATCGTGGAACTTACGGAAAGGACAGTCGATATCCTTGAAATTGTCACCCACGAGCCATACCTCATCATAGCCTGCCTGTTCCAGATAACTCACCATTTGACGGTGTTCCTTGTCGCTCTCTGTACCCAGTTCACCCATCTGTCCGAGAATGGCCATCTTCTTGTCGGCCTGAATCAGACTGAAATTCTCCAAGGCAGCCTGCATGGAGGTGGGGTTGGCGTTGTAGGCGTCTACTATCAGGTGGTTCTTCTCTGTAATGGTCATCTGACTACGGTTGTTCGATGGCACATATTCCTCCAAGGCTTCGCAGATCTTCTTGCGGTCTACGCCGAAATTGATACCCACGGAGATGGCGGCCAGGAGGTTGTCGATGTTGTAGGCCCCGATAAGGTGCGTCTGTACCTTGTGCCACTTCGTACTGCGACCCTCCTCCTCTAATGTCATCAGGGGTTCACGCCAACGGAACTTCAGGAAGGGATTGCATTCTATCACCTCACCGCTGATACAGGCGTACTGGTTGTCAGGACTGGTGGAGTAGGGCGTGATCCAGATATCTTCGTCGTCACCAATCTGGTTCATCAAATGCTCGTTGTCGGCATTGATGAAGATAAGACCGTCCTCACGGGTACGGAGGAAGTCGTAGAGTTCGCATTTGGTTTTGATGACTCCCTCGAACGAGCCGAAACCTTGCAGGTGGGCGCGACCTACATTGGTGATGAGGCCACAGGTAGGCTCTGCTGTCTCTACCAAGGTCTTGATGTCGCCCGGATGGCTGGCACCCATCTCTATCACGGCTATCTCATGTTCTTTTGTCAGACGGAACAACGTCTTGGGCACACCCACGTCATTGTTGAAATTGCCTTGGGTGTAGAGTACATTGAATTTCTGCGAGAGCACAGCAGCCACCAGTTCCTTCGTGGTGGTCTTGCCGTTGGTGCCGGTGATACCGATGACGGGGATATCAAACTGACGCCGGTGCTCACGGGCCAGGTCCTTGAAGGTCTGCAGACAGTCATCGACGAGGATGAGGCGATCGCTAGATATCCTGGAATCTCCTAGGGACCCTAGGATAGCCTTGTCATCGATGATAGCATAGGCGCAGCCTTTTTCGAGGGCTTGCAGGGCGAATTTGTTGCCGTCGAACGACTCGCCTTTGAGGGCAAGGAAGATACTTCCCTCAGGACAGTCACGACTGTCAGTCGTGATACAGGGATGCTGCTGATAGAGCCTATATAGTTCCTTAATGTCCACCATTTGATTTACGATTTACAGATCTATGATTTACGATTTTGGTGCAAAGATACAAATAAAATAAGAATTGAGAATTGAGAATTGAGTTTTTTTCAGTTGCAGCAGCAATTTTTTCACTATTCACTATTCTCTTTTCACTTTTTTATTGTATCTTTGTAGGCGATTATGGACTATACGTTGAACGTACACGGTCTTCTGATGGATCTCAGGGTGCCTCAGGTGATGGGTATCCTGAATGCGACACCCGACTCTTTCTATGCGGAGAGTCGTCGTCAGACGGAAACTGAAATCACCGAACGCTGTCAGCAGATTGTCAGCGAAGGAGGCACCATCATCGATGTGGGTGCCTGTTCTACCCGTCCTGGTGCTGAAGTGGCATCAGAAGCGGAAGAGATGGAACGTCTACGCTTCGCACTGGCGGTGGTACGTCGCGAACAACCTGCTGCCGTGGTTTCCGTTGACACTTTCCGTCCTGACGTGGCACGGATGGCTGTAGAAGAGTTTGGTGCCGACATCATCAACGATGTCAGTGAGGGTACTCCGGAGATGTTCCGGATGGTGGCCCGTCTGGGCATACCTTATATATTAATGTCTGTTCAGCCCACGATGCGTGATACACTGTTGGCTTTTGCCCAAAAGGTACAGCAATTGCGCGACTTCGGCGCCAAAGATATTATCCTTGACCCGGGCTTCGGCTTTGGGAAGACGCTGGAACAGAATTACCAGATGATGAATGAACTGGAACGGTTGCGTGTGATGGAACTGCCAGTCCTTGTAGGCGTCTCGCGGAAGTCGATGATTTATAAGAAGTTCGATTGCAAGCCTGATGAGGCCCTTAATGGCACAACATCCCTCAACACCATCGCCCTGATGAAAGGTGCAGACATCCTCCGTGTCCATGATGTACGAGAGGCAGTAGAATGCGTACAGATAGTGAATAGTTTATAGTGAATAGAGAATATGTTTTTTGAGTTTGGCATAAAGGACGTCATCGACATCATACTCGTCGCTCTGATGTTGTTCTATATCTACCGACTGATGCGTGAGTCGCGTTCACTGAACGTGTTCATCGGCATCATGATGTTTGCTGCCCTCTGGCTGTTCGTCTCACAGATCCTGGAAATGCGTCTGCTGGGCTCCATCATGGACAAGTTGGTGAGCGTGGGTGTAATCGCGTTGATAGTCATCTTCCAGGAGGATATCAGGAAGTTCCTCTATAACCTTGGCGCTCATCAGCGCATGAAAGCCGTCTCCAAACTATTCTCGTCGAAGGATGAGGAGCGTGAGGCGAAGATGGAAATAATGACAACCATCATCCCTATCGTCATGGCTTCACAGAACATGAGTCGTGGGAAGGTGGGGGCTCTGATCATCATTGAACGTGACATACCACTCGACGATATCATCGTGACAGGAGACCAGATTGATGCGAATGTCAACCAACAGTTGATAGAAAACATCTTCTTTAAGAACGCCCCGCTTCATGACGGTGCCATGATCATCTCGAAGAAGCGTATCAAGGCGGCAGGATGTATCCTGCCAGTAAGTCATGACCTGAGTATTCCGAAGGAACTGGGTCTGCGCCATCGTGCCGCCATGGGTGTCTCACAGGAGAGTGATGCCGTGGCGGTTGTCGTCAGTGAGGAGACGGGTGGTATCTCTGTGGCCATCAAGGGTGAGTTCCGTCTGCGTCTGTCGGCGGAGGAGTTGGAGAGTCTGCTGAGCAAGGAACTGGCTGATACGGAGTAAATCAATTTTAAAACAATTTTATACAAACAGACTATGGATTTATTAAGTCAAATTGTTGCGCGTGCTAAGTCAAACAAGCAGCGCATCGTGCTCCCCGAGGCTACGGAGGAGCGTACACTTCGAGCAGCCGACAGAGTGATGGCCGACGATATTGCGGACATCATCCTGTTGGGTAATCCTGACGAGATCAATAAACTTGCCGCAGAATGGGGACTGACCCATATCGGCAAGGCTACCATCATTGATCCGGAGAACAGTCCGAAGGCGGAGGAGTATGCCGAGAAACTGGCAGAACTCCGTAAGAGCAAGGGCATGACCATCGAGGAGGCCCGTAAGTTGGTGAAGAACCCGCTCTACTATGGCTGTATGATCATCAAGACAGAAGGTGCCGACGGACAGATTTCCGGTGCCCTTTCTACTACTGGCGACACTTTGCGTCCTGCCCTTCAGATCATCAAGTGCGCCCCTGGCATCACTTGTGTGAGTGGTGGACTGTTGCTCATCTCAAAACAGAAACAGTATGGTGAGGATGGCGTACTCGTTGTGGCCGACGTGGCTGTGACGCCAATGCCCGACGCCAACCAGTTGGCTCAGATTGCTGTCTGCACAGCACAGATGGCCAAGGCTGTGGCTGGTTTCGAGGATCCCCGTGTGGCAATGTTGAGTTTCTCGACGAAAGGAAGTGCCAAGCATGAGGTGTGCGACAAGGTGATTGAGGCTACCCGTCTGGCTAAGGAGATGGCGCCCGACCTGAAGATCGACGGAGAACTGCAGGCTGATGCTGCCCTCGTTCCCAGCGTAGGTGCCAAGAAGGCTCCCGGTTCTGATATTGCCGGTAAGGCCAATGTGCTCGTGTTCCCCAACCTCGAGGTAGGTAACATCGGTTATAAGATGGTGCAGCGCCTGGGTGATGCCATCGCCATCGGACCGGTACTTCAGGGTATCGCCCGTCCGGTGAACGATCTCTCCCGTGGTTGCTCTGTCGACGACATCTATTATATGGTGGCCATTACCGCCTGCCAGGCCATGGACGCTAAAAAGTGAATAGTTAATAACGAATAGTGAATAGTTATGAAGATATTAGTATTGAATTGTGGCTCGTCGTCAATCAAGTACGCCCTGTACAATATGGACGACAAGAGTGTGATGACCAGTGGTGGTGCTGAGCGTGTGGGCTTGGACGGTGCCTTTGTGAAGGTGAAATTGGCCAATGGTGAGAAGAAACAGATCATGCACGACATTCCCGAACATACCGAGGGTGTGAAGTTTATCTTCTCCCTGCTTACCGACCCTGAGATCGGGGTCATCAAGAGTCTTGACGAGATTGATGCCGTGGGTCACCGTATGGTGCATGGTGGCGAGAAGTTCAACAAGTCCGTCATCCTCACCGACGAGGTGCTGAAGGTCTTCGAGGCGTGTTCCGACCTGGCTCCCCTGCATAACCCTGCCAACCTGAAGGGTGTGAATGCCGTGAAAGAACTGATGCCGGGTCTGCCTCAGGTGGGCGTGTTTGATACTGCCTTCCACCAGACCATGCCGCCGAAGGCCTTTATGTACGCCATCCCTTACGAACTCTATGAGAAGTACGGCATCCGCCGCTATGGTTTCCATGGCACTTCTCACCGTTATGTATCTGCCCGTGCCTGTGAGTTCTTAGGCATCCCTGCTGAGGGTACGAAGATGGTGACCTGTCATGTGGGTAATGGCGGTTCGATTGCTGCCGTCGTCGATGGCAAGTGTATCGACACCTCTATGGGTCTGACACCGTTGGAGGGTCTGGTGATGGGAACTCGTGCCGGTGATATCGACGGTGGCGCCGTGACGTTTATTGAAAAGAAACTGGGTCTGGATGCCGACGGCATGAGTAACCTGCTCAACAAGAAGAGTGGTGTGGCTGGTCTGACAGGTGGTTCATCTGACATGCGCGACGTGGAGAGTGCGGCTAAGGCTGGTGACAAACGTGCCAAACTGGCTCAGGACATGTATTTCTACCGTATCAAGAAATATATCGGTGCCTATGCTGCTGCGATGGGTGGTCTTGATGTCGTCGTCTTCACGGCTGGTGTCGGTGAGAATCAGATTGGCATGCGCTCTGAAGTCTGTAAGGACATGGAGTTCCTCGGCATCAAGTTCGACGAGGAGAAGAACAAGGTGCGCGGCGAGGAAGCCATCATCTCTGCCGATGACTCTAAGGTGAAGGTCGTCGTCATTCCTACTGACGAGGAACTGATGATTGCCACCGACACGATGAACCTGCTGAAGTAACCACTTCCCCCTCCTACAGGAGGGGTTAGGGGAGGTCACCATTCCCCTACATACATTTAGGGAAATCCCGCAGCATAATTCGGGATTTCCCTTTGTTTATCTCCTAAAAAAGTCTTATCTTTGCAGCGTGAATTAAAACAAATGTCTAACAAAAGATATAGAAAGGGTACAATTATGAAGAAGATCTACACAATGCTGATGATGGCGATAATGGCAATGGCCTTCACCTCTTGCGAGGATGAAATGATCGCTGATACCTTAGAGGGTACCTGGAGCGGGAATATGTATATCTCCTCTAACTGGGATGGCAGAACCTACGATATCACCCGTACGGAGATTACCTTCGAGATAGATCCGTTCCGTTTTACCAAAGGCTCTGGTATCTGGGTGGACTACTATAGGGGAGCACCTTGGGACTATGTGGCCAACCATATTAACTGGTCTGTCAACAACGGGGTCATCTACGTTTATTTCATCGAGGATAACGACAGGATAGAGATCCACGACTATCACCTCAACTCCAAGCGTTTCTATGGTACGATCTACGATGGTGATAATCTGGTCGATTTCGAACTCTACTGTGTGAGCCGTCCGCGTTACGATAACTACAGGTGGGGCTTCAATAGTTGGTACGACAATTACTACTGGGCACGCACCCGTTCTGGCGATGCCGACAGCACCAAGGTCATTGAAAAGCCGAAGCGCTTCGTGAATCCTGAACTGAAGAATAAATAAAAGTAAAGCCGCTCACATCGAGCGGCTTTACTTATGCTATCGTCTTGTAGAGGGTCGTCGCATTGTGACGACCCTCCATCACATCCAGGATCTCCTCTTCTGAGGATAGGTTGAAATCACCGGGGATGGTATTCTTCAGGGCAGCGGCAGCGAGCGAGTAGTTCAGTTGCTGCTGTCTGTCGTTGGGAAAGAGGTTGACGGCATGGAGCCAACCACCCATAAAGGCATCACCCACGCCAACGGGATCCACCACGTCGGGGATATCCATGATGGGAGCCTGGAGCAACTTTCCTTCTGTCCATAGCAGGGCTGTGAGGGTGTGGTGGCTTGATGATACGATATTACGCATGCCCATCATCCAGTGTTTCAGACGGGGGTACTGGGCATGCAGTTCGTCGAACCACTCACCGTATTCCTTCATCTGCATCTCGAAGTTGGAGTCGGTGGCGGTGAAGGGTGGCTGGGGATGTTGCGAGAGCCAGTCGAACTCGATGGCGTCGCCAAACATCATGTCGCAACGGGAGAGCATTTTGCTCAGTGTCTCACGGGGCGTTGCCCCCTCATATCTCCACAGGTTCTTGCGGTAGTTGATGTCGAAGCAGACGGTGATGCCCAGTTCGTCGGCAATGTCGAGTGCCTCGAAGGTGGCCTCGGCAGCCTGTTGAGAGATGGCAGCGGTGATGCCCGACACACAGAAATAGGCACAGTCCTTCAGGATCTCGCGCCAGGGAATCATGCCTGGCTTCAAGTCATAGTAGGCCGACCCGCTACGGTCATAAATCACTTTTGCGGCCCGCATGCCTGCGGGGGGCTCAAAGTAATAGGTGCCGATGCGCTGTCCGCCATAGAGCACATGACTGGTATCGACACCGAGTTGGGCGAGGTTCATCGCACCGGCATGTCCCACAGGGGTGTCTGGCAGACGGGTGATATAGGTCACATTCTCGCCCTGCGAAGCCAGCGATACAGCCACATTGGCCTCACTACCACCGTATTTGCAGGTAAACATATCCCCCTGTGTCAGTCGCAGGTGGTCGGGTTTCGAAAATCGGAGCAACAACTCTCCGAAAGTTACAATTTTCTTCATATTTGTCTAGTCTTTAGGGTTGGCTTTCGCCCTCAATGTATTGCGACATCAACAGATGTTCACCGTCGTAGACCACATAGGAGAACTGTGTGATCCAGTCGCCGAGGATAATCATCCGGGCCTTTTTCGTCAATTGCAGATCCACCTCGATATGACGGTGTCCGTAGATGAAATAGTCCACATTGGAGTGATACTGGATGTATTTCTTCGTGTAGAGCACGAGGTGTTCGCGGTTCTCACCCATATAGGGCGGCTCCTCGTTGTTCGGACGCTTCATCCGACTGTGCTTGGCCCAGTTCAGACCGAACCACATACCCCAGCGGGGATGTAAGGCAGAGAAGGCCCACTGACAGGCGCGGTTATGGAAGATACTCTTGATCAACTTGAAGTTCTTGTTGGGATCGCCGAGTCCGTCACCGTGTGCTAAGAAAAAGATCTTACCGTAGATCTCCGTCGTCTCTGGTTGTTTGTGCAGGATCACACCACATTCCTTCTCCAGGTATTCGTAGGCCCAGATGTCGTGGTTGCCGGTGAAGTAATGTACTTCGACACCCATGTCCGTCAGTTCGGAGATTTTTCCCAAGAAACGGGTAAAGCCCTTCGGCACCACGTATTTGTATTCATACCAGAAGTCGAACATGTCACCTAACAGATAGACGGCAGCGGCTTTCTCCTTGATAGAGTCAAGGAAACGTACCAACCGTCGTTCCTGCATCCTCTGGTGCGGAATGGCCAGCGACCCAAGATGGGCATCAGATAGGAAATATATCGGTTTCATCACTATTCACTTATCACTTCTTAATCGAATCCCAGTTCTACTCTCGCTTCCTCACTCATCATACTCTGGTCCCAGGCAGGCTCGAAGACGAGGTTGACATTTGCTCCCTTGATGCCTTCGACACTCTCCACCTTCGTGCGTACATCTTCTAATATATAATCAGCCGCAGGACAGTTCGGCGCGGTAAATGTCATTTCTAATTCCACCGTGCTGTCCTCCTGCACATCAATCTTATAAATCATTCCCAAGTCATAGATGTTGACGGGAATTTCCGGATCATAGACGGTCTTCAACACATCCACGATACGTTCTTCAAGCAGCGTTTTTTCCTCTTGCGTCATTCCTTCTTATCTTTTTCAGTTGGCAAAGGTACAAATAAGTAGGAAGATAACCAAATAAATAAACAAAAAAGTGTGCCTCAGATTTGGGGGAAGATTTTGCATGGTGTGCATAAACGTGCCTCAGTTTGGGGGCAGACTTTTGCACGGGGTGCATAAACGTCTCCCAGTTTTTAGGCTGATTTTTCAACTTCCGGAACGTGTTCCCACGATACTCACTCATACCATCGGAACGCAAAAAGGACTTGTTCCAGAATCAATTCATGCCATCGGAACACAAAAATGACTTGTTCCTAAATCCAGGTAAATCATCCAATTTTCAAAATGGTTCCCCGTACTTTTCAGTCTGTTCTGCTCACAAATTTAGTGAATTATCCGACAAATTCGGAATTTGTCCGATAATTCTTTTCTAGGTTTTCTTTTTTCTAACGGCTTTTGTCTACCTTTGTACCCAATAATCCAGAAACAGATTGTTTGGTTAGATATGCGACAGACATTTCAACTCATTCTATTCTTCATCTTCTTATTGGCGACATCGCATGCCGATGGTGCTGACAAGGTGAAATGTCCTGTTGTCAAGGTGGAGGTAGAACGGTTGCCAGACATGAATGTTCCCCGTAGCGGACATTCTGTTTTCATGGCGAATGGAGAGGTGACAGTTGCGGGTGGACATACTTCAGGCTTTGTACTGACACCCACGGCGGAATATCTCAAGGAAGGCGAGTGGCATCTGTTGCAGACCGCCTATACGCACGATGGTGGCATATCGATTGTGATGAAGTCGGGAGAGGTGCTGTTGGCCGGCGGATTCAAGGACAATTTGGGTATCGGACAGAGTTTTGAGGTTGAACTATACAATCCTGTGACGCATCAGTTCAAGGGTTTTGGTTGTCTTGACCAGAAACGTGCCTCTGGTGCTACGATGGAACTCGACAGCGGACGGGTGGTGATTGCAGGCAATTGGTATGCTGATGATGCCATTGAGATTTTCGATGGCAAGACCACGTTCTCGCATGTCAGGGGTGTCTCACAGTCACGCTGTCTTCCCCATATTTTCCGTACTTCGAATGGTGATGCAATGATTCTTGCGGGTTATGATAATCATGGAGCCCCTATCGATACGATTATCATCGACAGACTTTATGGAGCCCCTTTCACGAATGAGTTGTTTGATAATTGGAAGCCTCTGCAATATGACTTGGTGCAACACAGTGATGACAGTTTTATCGGAGACGAGTCAAAGGGGGAGTGCCGTTATCTGATGCCTGTAGAGAATAAGGAAGGGCAGTTGGCTATCGTTGATGTACGTGACACCGTGTTCACTCCTTTACCTACAATGTATTCCGTGCCGACAGAAAGTCAGTGGGGACGAATCAAATACATCACTCCGGTATACGTTGATCGTCAACATCAACGAGGCTATGTCGTCGGCTTCGACGAGACATACCGTTTGTATGCGCTCTGCATCGATTATGCCAAGACCCCAGCCCCTCTGGTCCTCTATCATACGGATCCTTTGCCTGAGGCGGGTATGAGAACCATCCCGGTATTGACGTCAGAAGGTAATCTGATGCTGACAGGTGGTATCGGCACAGAACCGAACGGAAATTTCTCACCAATGGCTTCTGTATGGCTACTACGATTCAATGACAAGCGTTCCAGTGCAACGGGTGATTTGAATAACTGGATGTGGAGTATTTGTGCTGTCATATTGGTGGCAATCCTGGTTGTTTATCTCTTTTGGCGCAAGAGGTCAAAGGACCTTCCCATGTCTGAGGAACCTGTTGTATCCGCTCCTGCAAAGGGCAATGCCAGATTGATGCAGCGGATATGTGAGTTGATGGAGGATCAGCATATCTATCTTCAGCAAGGTCTGAAGGTTTCGGACATCGCATCAGCCCTTGGCACCAATAGCCGGTATATCTCAGATTGTATAAGGGTGGAAAGAGGTTGTTCATTGACACAGTTTGTTAATGAGTTCCGTGTGGAACATGCCAAACGTTTGATGATTGAGCATCCGGAAAAGAAGATGTCGGCTGTAGCGATGGAGTCAGGATTCTCCAACGATAAGGCCCTTGCACGCTGTTTCAAGGAACTGACCGACCTCACCCCGACGGAGTGGAAGACACAAAGCATGAGCACCCAAAAACAGTAATCGTACGACATTTTCCGAATTTGTCGTATGGTTTTCCTCAAATAGTCCTGACATATTGCTTCTTTTCCTTATCTTTGTGGCAAAATTACAAACCCACAAAACAATTTTATTATGAGAAAGATTTTATTTACACTCCTACTGGCGTTCACAGGATTGAGCGCAGGAGCACAAGATTTAGAGTACGCCTATGACGATGCAACGATGACAGCAAAGGTGACGTATCGTATGAAACAATTAGGTGACGGTACATGGGAGCGCATCAAAGGAGGTTATCATGGTGACATCGTTATACCAGAGAAGGTGTCAGGCTATACTGTTACTGGCGTTGGCGAACTGGCTTTCGACCAATGTGATGACATCCCGTCTGTTCAGTTCCCTAACACGATGAAGGCGATTGAGGAACGTGCTTTCTGTGGTTGTAAAGTTTTGAAGGAAGTGATTATTCCCGCCAGCGTTGATACCATCTACAACAATGCCTTCGACGGTTGCGAAGCTTTGGAGAGAGTCGTGTTTGAAGATGGTGAGAACCTGCTGAAACTCGGTGTCGGTAGTTCGTCGGCAGAGTCAGGCATGTTTTCTTTCCAACCTATCAAATCCGTCTACATCGGCCGTCCTTACCGCTATCCGAAACAGAAGGACTGGGGTTGGTACATTTATTATGACTTGAGCGCCTTTGGACGCTGCAATACGCTGGAGGAGGTTACCATCGGAGGATATGCCACTGAGATTCAGCCTTGCGAGTTTATACTTACCCCTGCCTTGCACACGGTGAATGTCAATGTTTCTCTCAATGCAGTAGGCGACAAGGCTTTCCATCATTGTGAGAAACTCCAGATCATCAACCTGCCGGAGGGTGTTGTCACTATTGGCAATCGAGCTTTTGAGTTCTGTAAGGCGATAAAGAACATCGATTTTCCGTCGACCCTGCAATTGATTGACGAATATGCTTTTGCTTCGTGCGAAAGCTTGGAGAGTCTGACAATTCCTGCCAGTGTAAGTTCCTTAGGTCTGGCTTCATTTGCCGCATGCACATCCGTAAAAGAGGTTACTCTCGAAGATGGTCCAAACGAACTCGTTTTGCCCTATGGAAGTGAGGGTGGAAATAATGGATTCTTCACCAATATGCCTTTGGAGAAAGCCTATATCGGACGGCCCTATAGTCATCCAGAAACAGGTTGGGCTGGTTACAGAACAGGTGCTTTCACCCGCTGTGCCAAACTTAAAGAAGTTCGATTTGGTAATTATGTGACAAAGGTCTTGACCGGAGATTTTATGGAATTGCATGAATTACAGACGGTGGATCTTCCCAGTTCGTTAGAATCGATTGGCGATTTTGGATTTACCGCATGTGAGAAACTGAATGCCATTACTTGTCCCGCAACGACTCCGCCTGCATGTGGAAATTATGTGTTCTCTGATACAGATAAACAAACCTGCAAATTATACGTGCTAGGTGAAAGCATCGAGTCGTACAAGGAAGCAAATGTCTGGAAGGAATTCTTCAACATCGAAGTAGGCATTCATCGTCTTACGACGGATGCTATGTTCAAGGACGGCAATTTCTATGACCTGCTAGGGCGCAAAATGAACAGCCAGACTATTGGCAAGGGCCTGTATATCAACAACGGCAAGAAGATGATCGTTCGCTGAAACGAACCTCAGCACCTGCCTAACTCGTGGTAGGAGTAGTACTGTCCATCGGTGATGATGACGTGATCCATGAAGAAGATGCGCATTACGTCGCAGGCCCGTTTGATGTCCCTGGTCAGTTCGTCATCGGCTTTGCTGGGGGTGAGATTGCCTGAGGGGTGGTTGTGGCAGACGGCGAGGATGGTGGCATTAGCCAGCACGGCCTCTCGGATGATGATGCGGATATCGACGGCTGTTTCCGTGATGCCACCGTGTGAGACACGTACCTTCTTGATGAGACGGTAGTTTTGGTTAAGCAGCAATACCCAGAACTCCTCCACATCGAGATCCTGCATCTGCGGGTGCATCTCATTGTAGATTCTGGTAGCCGTTTCCAACTTGGGACGTTCTTCCGGCGTTTCCTGTTGACGGCGCTTGCCGAGTTCGCAGGCGGCAAGGATGGTGATGGCCTTTGCCTCGCCAATGCCGTTGTAGGTGCAAAGATCATGGATGGTCTTCTTGCCGAGGGTGTTGAGGCTGTTGTGGCTGTCGTTGAGTACCCGTTTCATCAGGTCGATGGCGCTCTCCTTCGTAGATCCCGAACCGATGAGAATGGCTAATAATTCGGCATTGCTCAGTGCTTCTGCCCCGAGTGCCATCATTTTTTCTCTTGGGCGGTCTTCTTCCGCCCATTGATTGATGTTGAGTTTCTCCATAGTGATTTAAAGTTTGAGGAAATGATTATTTGTAGAACGTTTTTTCGAATGCTGTGAATTCGTCTTGTTTGAGGATGCAGCGTTTCCACCAGGCTTCGATGACCCCCAGACCGTAGCCCGTCAGTTGGACAAAGGCGGCAGGGATGCTGAGTAGACCCACCCAAAGACTTTTGTTTCGGATAGTGGAATCAATAAAGATGATGCCGCTATAGAGTAGGAGGGGCAACAGAACTAAAATGCAGAACACGAAGCCCACACCCTGATGCATATTGTCTGTGGGTCGCAGATTGTAGGCATCGAGCCACTCACCGTAGCCATACATTGCCGCACCCAGTCCGAAGAGCATCAGACAACCGATAACACCGAGGGTGAATACTGTCGGCAACAGATGCACGAGTTTCAAGGTACCGGGATGGCGCTTTGTGAGGTTGATACGGGCAATGCCACTGTTATATACCTGGCGGAAGAACTTGCGGAAGTCCGTGCGACGCTTGTGCCATACCCATGCCTCTGGAAAGAGTCGGGTCTTATGACCTGCCTCCACGATACGGTAGGAGAAGTCGATGTCCTCGCCGAAGCGCATCTTGGAAAAGCCACCGAGATGGAGATAGACATCACGACGGATGCCCATGTTGAAGGAACGGGGATAGAACTTGTCGAGTTTTGCTTTACCGCCTCGGATGCCGCCAGTGGTAAAGAAGGAGGTCATGGAGTAGGAGATGGCCTTCTGTACGGGGGTGAAGGAGGGGTGGGCCGCGTCGGGACCGCCAAAAGCAGCAATGTCGTTGGCGGAATGCAAATCCGCAGATACAGCCTTAATATACCCCTCAGGCAGGACGACATCGGAGTCGAGAATGATGAGCCACTCGCCGTTGGCGCGTTCGGCCCCATAATTACGGCTCTGACCCGGGCCGCTGTTCTCCTTGGCGTAATAATGCAAAGCAAGGATGTCTGCGTATTTCTCGCAAACATCCTTGCAGGTCTTTACCGATCCGTCTTCCACGATGATAACCTCGAAATCCTGTTGTGTCTGATTAGATAGGCTTTCGAGTAACTCGTCCACTTCATCGGGACGATTGAAGACGGGAACGATAATGGAATATTTCATTATTCCTTCACGCGCTGCAGATAACTGCCGTCACGGGTATCCACCTGAATGAGGTCGCCCTCGTTGATAAACAGGGGAACGCGTACCTCAACGCCTGTCTCCAGTGTGGCGGGCTTCAGGGTGTTGGTGGCGGTATCGCCCTTCACACCAGGCTCAGAATGGGTCACGCGGAGCACGGTCTTCACGGGCATTTCAGCATACAGGATGGTACCGTCGGTGGTGTCAGAAACCACCTCCACGATATCGCTCTCCTTCATGTACTCATGACCTATTACGAGTTCGTTGTCGATGGGAATCTGCTCGAATGTCTCCTGGTTCATGAAGATACGACCGCTCTGGTCCTCGTAGAGATACTGGTAGGGACGACGCTCGATGACCACGTCCTCGAGTTTTTCACCGATGTTGTAGCGGCGCTCCAAAACGCGACCGTCGGAAACGTTCTTTACCTTGATGATCATGATGGTGTTACCCTTACCTGGCTTTCTGTGCTGGAAATCGATGCACACCCAAATGCCACCGTCCATGCGGATGGCAGTGCCCTTTTTAATGTCTTGTGAATTAATCATATACCTAAAAATATTACTTTGATGTCATTTTCGGGTGCAAAGGTACGAAAAAAACACGGATTATAAGGATTATGAGGCGTTTTTTTTAGAGAAAACACTAAAAAATCCATAAAAACCATATAATCCGTGTGCTAAAATTTTGGTAGAAAGAAAAAAATGAGTACCTTTGCACCCCAAATCAGTGAAAAAAGTAACAAATAAATAAGTAAAAGCAATGAAAAGAACATTTCAGCCGCACAATCGCCGTCGCGTGAACAAGCACGGCTTCCGTGAGAGAATGGCCACCAAGAATGGTCGCCGCGTTCTGGCCGCTCGTCGTGCCAAGGGTCGCAAAAAGTTGACGGTTTCTGACGAGAATCACGGAAAGTAATTCTTCCGATTTCGTAGAAAAATGAGTTAAAATAGAAAGAAGTGGAGATATTCTTTGCTTCTTTCTGTTTTTTTTAGTACTTTTGTCGCATGAAAACAAAGGAGTTCTTCGGAAAGTTTGTGAGTGTCTATCTGCTGGGCAATCTGTTGGCGATGGCACTGGTGATAGTCCTGCTCTGCCTGGGGGTGAAGTACGGACTGGAATGGTATACCCATCATGGACAGGGTATCGTGGTGCCAAAGGTGGAAGGAATGACCTATGCGAAAGCTATCGCCCTGGCGGAACAAAACGGACTGAACATGATGGTGACAGACTCCGGCTACAATAAGCGTCTGCCTGCCAACTGCATCCTTGCCCAAAGTCCGGGTCAGGGAACCAAGGTGAAGGAAGGACATACCATCTATGTAACGGTCAACTCCCCTTCGTCGCCTACATTCGCCATCCCCGATGTGGTGGACAACAGCAGTTTCCGTGAGGCAGAGGCCAAACTGATGGCTATCGGTTTCAAACTCCTCCCACCGAAATATGTGGCTGGCGAGAAAGACTGGGTGTATGGCATCATCAGTCGAGGCCGTCGTGTGTCAACGGGCGACATGGTGTCGATCGATTCTCCTTTGACACTGATGATCGGCAGTGGTATGTACGATAGGGAAGAAGAGGACTTCGACTATGTGGAACCCAGTTACCAGCAGTTCATGAGTGAGGATGGTGGGGATGATATGGACGACTTTGAGGAGGTTATGGAACCATGAGCGAGATGCTTGAGGATATAGAACTGGAAGAACTCTACGAGCATTTCCGCATAGAGGTGGACAAGGGTCAGGAACCCGTCCGTATCGATAAGTTCTTGTCAGAGCATCAGCCGCACTCCAGTCGGAACCGTATCCAGAAAGCCGCAGAGGCGGGTTTTATCCATGTGAATGGAACGCCTGTAAAGAGTAATTATAAGGTACGTGCGGGAGACATCGTCACCTTGATGCTCGACCGTCCGCACTATGATACAACGATAGAACCGGAGGATATTCCTCTGGAAGTGGTCTATGAAGACGATGACCTGATGGTCATCAACAAGCCTGCGGGCATGGTGGTGCATCCGGGCTGTGGTAATTTCAGTGGTACGTTGGTAAATGCCATCGCCTGGCATCTGAAGGATCTGGCGTCGTATGACCCGAATGATCCAGAAGTAGGACTAGTGCACCGTATTGACAAGGATACCAGTGGCCTGTTGGTAGTGGCAAAGACGCCTGATGCCAAGACCTCGCTGGGGAAGCAGTTCTTCAACAAGACCACCCATCGCAGTTACAATGCCTTGGTATGGGGTAACTTCGTAGAGGACGAAGGACGGATAGAAGGCAATATTGGGCGCGACCCGAAGGACCGTCTGCGGATGGAGGTGTTTCCGCCAGACTCGGAGATTGGTAAACCTGCAGTCACCCACTATAAGGTGTTGGAGCGCTATGGCTACGTGACGTTGGTGGAGTGTGTCTTAGAAACGGGACGTACCCATCAGATCAGGGCACATATGAAGCACATCGGACATCCGCTGTTCTGCGATGAACGCTACGGAGGTTGTGAGATACGGCGCGGAGAGCGTACGGCCAGTTACAAGGCCTATATCCAGAACTGCTTCAAACTCTGTCCGCGTCAGGTGTTGCACGCCAGAACACTGGGTTTCGTACATCCTTCGACAGGCCAGCAGATGGACTTTACGTCGGAGTGGCCGGAGGATATGGCGGCACTGATAGACAAATGGAGGAAATATATAAAAACGAAATAATTAAATAATGAAAAACTTGAAGAGAACAATTGCCATCGTCTGTGGTGGCGACTCATCGGAACACGACGTGTCACTGCGCTCGGCACAGGGACTCTACTCCTTCTTCGACAAGGAGCGTTACAATGTTTATATCGTGGATATCAAAGGACAGGACTGGCATGTGGAACTGCCCGATGGTACGACGGCCAAGATAGACCGCAATGACTTTTCGTTTGTCGAGGATGGCAAAGCCCGTCTTTTCGACTACGCCTATATCACCATTCATGGTACACCGGGTGAGAACGGTCTGTTGCAGGGGTATTTCGACCTCATCGACTTACCCTATTCAACGAGTGGTGTGTTGGTGGAGGCCATGACCTTCGATAAGTTCGTGCTGAATCAGTATCTGCGTGGCTATGGTGTAAGTGTGGCCGACTCGCTGCTGATCCGCAAGGGTTACGAGGAACTGGTGACTGACGATGAGATAGAAGAACGCATCGGCATGCCTTGTTTTGTTAAACCTGCTGCTGACGGTTCGTCGTTTGGTGTGTCGAAGGTAAAGAACAAGGACCAGTTGGCTCCTGCCATCCGCAAGGCGATGTTGGAGAGTTCGGAGATTATGGTGGAGAGTTACCTGGAAGGTACAGAGATATCCATTGGTGTCTTCAAGACGAAAGAGAGGTCTGTGGTACTGCCTGCTACCGAGGTGGTGACATCGAATGAGTTCTTCGATTACGATGCGAAGTACAATGGTCAGGTTCAGGAAATCACGCCAGCCCGATTACCGGCAGATATCACTGACAGGGTGCGCAAGATCACGTCGCATATCTATGATATCCTGCATTGCAATGGTATCATCCGCATCGACTATATCATCTCAAACGATGGTAAAATCTCTATGTTGGAGGTGAATACTACCCCGGGAATGACTGCTACCAGTTTTATCCCACAACAGGTGAAGGCTGCCGGACTCTCTATGACAGAGGTGCTGACGGAGATTGTTGAAAACCAGTTTGTATGAATGAGTTTGACGAGATAAGGCCGTACGAGGCAGGTGAGATGAAACAGGCGTTTGAAGACCTGTTGAAAGACCGCCAGTTTCAGGTGGTGCTGAAGGGGTTTGCCCCTTGGCTGCCAAAGTCTGTGCGGAACGGTCTGTTGCGTCTCGCCTTCACGGGTGTCAAGACACCGCTTGACTTCCAGAAGCGGTTCATGAAGCCCGTGGTCAATTATATCATCCGCAAATATACCGATGGCTGCTCCTTTGACGATGCTGCCCTCACCTCTGCTATTCCGTCGGATTTGAAATCCGACGGCTCCCGTTTCACGTTCGTCAGCAATCACCGTGACATCGTGCTCGACTCCGCCTTCCTTGACGTTAAACTGGTGAATGCCGGTTACCCAACTACTGTGGAGATCGGTATTGGCGACAATCTGCTCATCTACCCCTGGATCAAGCGTCTGGTGCGTATGAACAAGGCCTTCACCGTGCGGCGCGGTCTTTCGCTCCGTGAGACATTGGCCGCCTCGCAACTCATGAGCCGATATATTCACTATGCTGTGACACAGAAAAAGGAGAATATATGGATTGCTCAGCGCGAGGGTAGGGCGAAGGACTCCAATGACCGGACACAGGATGCTGTGCTGAAGATGTTGGCGATGGGGGGAGACCTTAAGGAACTCAATATCGTACCATTGACCATCAGTTATGAATACGATCCCTGTGACTATCTCAAGGCGCAGGAGTTTCAGCAGAAACGTGATAATCCTGCCTTCAAGAAATCGCGTCAGGATGATCTCGACAATATGAAGACGGGTATCCTAGGTTATAAGGGCCGGGTGGTCTATCGGGCGGCTGCACCCATCAATACTTGGTTGGGAGAACTGGACGAGTTGCCCAAGACAGAGTACTACAAGGTTGTGGCTGAACGGATGGACAAGGAGATCCATCGTGGCTATGAACTCTTCCCCTGCAACTACATCGCCCTTGATGAACTCAATGGCAATACGGATCATGCTGCTCATTATACTGCTGCAGATAAACAACGTTTTGAAAAGTATCTCTCTGGTCAACTTGCGAAGATTACCCTAGACAACAAGGATGAGGCATTCCTCCGTGAGCGTATCCTTACGATGTATGCCAACCCCGTCCGTAACAAACTCGCTGTCCTATGAAATTTTTATGTCGTATTATAGTATTCTCCTTCCTCTTTCCTCTTTCCTCTTTCCTCCTTACCTCCTGTACACAGGATGCCTACGAGAAGGGCGAAGGTAAATACTCCCTGATGCGGGCTGACTTTGTAGAGGCGCGGGCCAATGCACAGAAGGAGATAGACCAGATTACCACTGATGACGGGGAACAATTGTCTGCCTCCAAGCCCTTCACTGCCAAATTGGTTGTCACCCCCGACTCGGTTTACCGCTGTATATTATATTATAATAAGGTACGCGCGAAGACGGGTCAAGAGGTTTTTGAACCGATCTCCATTGGTGAGGTGCCTTGTCCGAAGGTAACCCCTTTGTCGGAACTGGACAAGGAGATGAAGACCGATCCCGTGAAGTTCGAGAGTGCCTGGGTAAGTAAATCGGGCAAATATCTGAATATGAGTCTCTACCTGATGACAGGCACGACCGAGGATGAGAAGGCGCGTCAAACACTCCATGTCATTCAGGACACCATCATATCTCATCCTGATGGTACTCGCACCAGTCATCTCCGTCTTTACCACGATCAGGCAGGCGTCCCTGAGTATTATTCCACCCAGGTTTACGTCAGTATCCTGACCTCACAGATTCCTGCAGACTCTGTCCGTCTCACGATTAACACCTACAAAACCCCTATCACCAAATCTTTCTCCCTGCGTTATGAGACAAATACTCATTAAGGTGTTCGTCACCATCATGATGTTGTATGCAGCCAATGGCCATGCACAACTCGTCATCAACGAACTGATGCAGTCGAATATTGACTGTGTGATGGATGACATTAAGGAGTATCCTGACTCTTGGGTGGAGTTGTATAACCCATCTGATGCAGACATAAATCTGAGAAATTACAGGATTGGTAAGACCAACGATCCGAATGAAGCCTGGAAACTGCCTAATAAGACAATAGGGGCAGGAAAGTATATTCTCGTCTATTGTGACACAGAAGCCAATGGCTTGCATACCAACTTCCGGTTGGAATCTGGGAAGGGCATGGATGTCTATCTATTTAATGGAGGAAAAATCGTTGATAGTGTCACGGGTCTCGAGAAACAGCCCGCACCCAATATTGCCTACGGCAGAGAAGACGATGGCAGTAATGTATGGGGCTATCAACTCACTCCCACGCCGCAGACAGGTAATGTAGGACAGGTCTGCGATAGAGACCATATTCTTGGGGTACCGGTATTCAGTGAGAACGGATATGTGACGGAAAAGAAACGGAGTATGAAACTGATACTGAGTCTCCCCGATGACGCACCAGAAGGAACGGTTATCAGATATACCCTTGACGGGGCGGAGCCTACACTTACAACGGGTGAGACATATACAGCGCCTATCAAATTCTCAGACTCCCGCATCATCCGTGCCAAACTATTCTGTGAGGGATGGCTGTCACCAAGGAGTATCACACAGTCCTATATCGTACACGGGCGAGAAATAACCCTGCCCGTCATCTCCATCAACATGAACCAAGAGTATCTGGATGATCCAGAGACGGGCATCTTCGCTTGTAATCAGGAGTCATATCAGAAAAACAATTGGCGCAGGCCACTTAACTTGGAGTTCTTCGTTGAAGGCAACCAGAATAGCCTGTTGAATCAACTCTGTGAGATGCGTATCTCCGGCTCTGCATCACGAGGAGCCTCCAAGAAATCGATAGCCATCTATGCGCATAAGCGTTTTGGGACGAAACGTTTCGACTATGAGTTCTTTCCTGACCAGAAACCTGGAGTCAGGGATTTCAAATCGCTTGTGCTCCGTAATGCAGGCAATGACTATGACTATCTGTATATGCGTGATGCCATCATACAACGTTCAATGGCGCAGAATGCAGACCTCGACTGGCAGGCATGGAGACCGGCCATCATCTATATCAATGGCACTTATTATGGTATGCTGAATATCCGTGAGAGGGCAAATGGTAATAACATCTACACCAATTACGACGGATTAGAAGACATCGACTTGTTAGAAAACAACGACCTGAAGGAGGGCACGAAGGATTATTTCAGACAGTTCCGTACTTTCTACAACGAACAAGGCCACACCTTGGCAGAATATGCGGAGCGCATGGATTGGGAAGAGTATATCAACCTCATGATTATGAATCTCTATTTCAACAATCAGGACTTTCCGGGCAACAACAGTGTCATGTGGAGGCCAAGGGCAGAGGGTGGTAAATGGCGTTGGATAGCAAAAGATACTGATTTTGGTATTGGACTCTACGGGTCTTCTCCCGAATACAACACCGTAGCATGGCTCAATACGCCCGACTACGACAGCGATAGGGCCTGGGGCAATACTTCCGATGCCACCCGACTATTCCGTCGACTGATGGAAGACAAAGACTTTTATCGTGAATTCATTGACCGTTGCTGTATCTATATGGGTGACTTCCTGAATGAGAAGGATGTCCGTGACATCTGGGATCCTATGTATGATATGATCAAGTACGAGTATCCTTATCATCGCAGTCTTATCAACCGTTGGTGGCCCAAATATGATGAAGAACTGAACAAGGCGCATGAATGGCTGTCCAAGCGTACCTATCATTTTTATACGATGCTGGGTGAGTATTACAAACTGGGAGAGCCCTTTACGTTGACCATCAACATGAGTACTCTTCCCCGGGAAGACATATCTATCAACTTCAATGGTATCAACCTGCATCATCCGATATACGCAGGAAAGTTTTTCGCTAACCGTCAAATAACACTCACGGCAACTCCCATAGAGGAGGATATAGAGATCCTCGGATGGAAGATTATACAGGTAGGATTAACAGGTTCGGTGAGTACACAGGAAATGAAGGGAGCCGTGTGTTCTCTCATAGTTCCGTCCTGTAACAGTATCGCCATAGAGACAATTGTCGGAGGGAAGGCTGGTATCACGACTACAGGGACTCAGACATGGAACTGGCTGCGTGGTAACGATGAAATCATTGTTGTCAATGTTCCACAAGGAGTGTCCGTCAGACTCTACGATATCAGGGGCATGCTCCTATTCCAGACTACTGCTACAGGAACAGAGATACACATTCCTGCACCCAAAGAAACACTCTATCTCCTGAAGGTCGGCCAAGATACTGTCAAACTACAATAAATTGAGTATTATTCCCTCCATCACCAAATCTTTCTCCCTGCGTTAAATGGTTTATCTATCCTATTGTCGCAGTTAGGAATGATGCGTTTCCGAAAATATAGAGCACATTTTCGCAGGCAGGCACGAGGATGGTCTCACCCTGACGGATGCTGATACCGTTGATGTTGGCTTCGCCCCAAAGGCACATCACCACGACAAACGAGTCGCAGTGGAAATCAACCTGTGAGGCTACCTGCACGACGACACGATGGACGACGAAATGAGGACAGTTGACGAGTTGAGAGATGGGTTTCGTCGAGTCGTAACTACTGCGATATTCGGGCCACACGCGATAGTCGATGGCATCGCGGGCCTGTTGGATATGCAGTTCACGGGGCTGGCCGTGGGCATCCTTTCGTCCAAAGTCGTAGACGCGGTAAGTAATGTCGCTGGTCTCTTGTATCTCAGCCAGGAAGTTGCCGGCACCGATGGCATGCAGACGACCTGCTGGCAGGAAAAAGAGGTCGCCGTCATGAGCCTCGTGGGTGGCTATCACATCTTGCATGGGGGAGTGGGAACTCGACGGTAAACCATCGGGGGCTGTTTCGGGAACGGGGGCATTTGCCAGTTGTTCGTATTCGTCGGGCGTGATACTCTTCTTCAGACCGGAATAGATCTTAGCACCTACATCACTCTTGATGATGTACCACATCTCCGTCTTTCCCTGACAACCGTGACGCTCCATCGCTAATTTGTCATCAGGGTGTACCTGCACGCTGAGGTCTTGACGTGAATCGATGAACTTCACCAATAGCGGAAATTGGTTGCCATACTTCTTATAGACTTTCTGGCCTACAAGCAGTCCCTTGTACTTGTCGATTAGTTCTGTCAATGTCAGACCAACATCCACATCGTCGATAAGTCCGCGCTCTATGGCACGGCTCTCGTGACCGGGTACTCCACTGATCTCCCAACTCTCACCGATATTAGGCTGGGCGGTAAAGATACCCTTGAAGGGGGCTATTTGATAGCCTCCCCACAGGGTGGTCTTCAGATACGGTTCAAACTTATATGGTTTCATCTTTCTGTTTTACGCTGCAAAGTTATGAATAATTGTTGAAACCTCATTTCTATTTCTTGATAAATACTGATACTTTCTTGTTTATTCATGACACTACTTATTTGCTAAGGCTTCACTTTTCAAAAAAACGATGCTGAAATTTGGTATTTCACAATAAATAGTTTATCTTTGCACTGTATTTAAAAACAATTCTAATCTTTTTTTATGGGAAGACTAATTACTTTAATGACTGGTATGCTTCTTATGATAACAATCCATATAGAAGCAGCGGATTTTGAGACGGCCAAGGAGGCTGTGAAAAATATGGGTCTGGGTTGGAACCTTGGTAATACGTTGGAAGCCAACAACCAAACAGTGACAACAGACATCACAAGTGAGGCGTTTTGGGGACAACAGGGCCTAGAGTCGGAAACGTGCTGGGGACAGTATCCCACCACGCCTGAGTTGTTGAAGATGATGAAAGAGGCTGGCTTTGGGGCTATCCGCGTGCCTGTGACTTGGTATAATCACATGGATAAGGACGGCAACGTGGATGCTGCCTGGATGGCACGTGTGCATGAGGTGGTCGATTATGTGATGAATCAGGGTATGTATTGTATCATCAATGTACATCACGATACTGGTGCTGATGGCAACAGTTTCAAGTCGTGGATCAAGGCCGACGAGGCCAACTACGCCCAGAACAAGAATCGGTACGAAAAACTCTGGAGACAGATAGCCGAGGAGTTCAAGGACTATGATCAGCATCTGCTCTTCGAGAGTTATAATGAGATGCTCGACAAACTCAGTTCCTGGTGTTTCGCATCGTTTGCCGCATCGGGACAATACGATGCATCTGTTGCAACCTCGGCTTACAATGCCATTAACAGTTATGCTCAGAGTTTTGTGACAACGGTGAGAGCCACTGGCGGTAACAATGCTCAGCGTAACCTGATTGTCAATACGTATGGTAGTTGCAGTGGTGGCGGAACATGGAATCAACACCTGATAGATCCCTTGAAGGAGATGAACTACCCGACCGATGCCGCAGGCGAGGGCCGTATCATATTCCAGATACATGCCTATCCTTCACTGGTCAATACTGATAATAAGGGCAAAATAACAGGTAATCGTACTATTTCCAGTATTAAAAGTGAAATCGACGAAATGATCAATGGATGGAATACCCATCTTGTCAGTAAGGGGGCTCCGGTTATCCTCGGCGAATGGGGAACAAGTAATGTCGATGCTGATGTCACAGACTATGATGCGCGCCGTGAGTTGATGTTCCAGTTCTGTGAGTATCTCGTTCAGCAATGCAAGGCTAATGATATCGCCACTTTCTACTGGATGGGACTTACCGATGGTATGGCGCGCTTCTTCCCTGCCTTCTCGCAGCCAGATCTGGCAAAGACCATACTCCAGGCTTATCACGGAAGCAGTTTTAATCCAGTTCTGCCCGATGCCAAGGATTTCAGTATCTCTTGTACCGTTGACTTTAACCAACAATGGGGAGAGTTTAATCTTTATAAGGGTAGTAGTTTCACGTCAGCCGATTACAGCAGTGTGGTTTTAGAACTTGAAGATGCCCCGGCTTCCGGATTGTTACAGTGGAAGGTCAGTTGTACAAAATATTCCAATGGATATACCAGGGATATAACTTCTGTCGAAAGCACATTGGCTTTTGCTGCCAATATGGGTACTATCACTGGTATTACTCTGCAGTGTAAGCAAAGCAGTGGTCGTGTAAGAATTAAGAGTGTGAAACTCAAAAACAGAAATGGCGAGGAGTTACCTTGTAGTCCAAGTGTGGCATGGGGCTGTACAATGAGTGATGTCACTGCCAACTCATCGACGGGCATTTATGTGGTGAAGCAAGATCAGCCGTCAGATGGCAAGATCTACGATCTGTCTGGCCGTCTGTTAAAACAGCGACCTAAGAAGGGCCTTTATTTGATGAATGGAAAGAAAATAGTGGTTAACTAATAGAAAGCAATCCCCGTTCAGTTTTTAAACGGGGATTGCTTTTTTTATAAGGACTGTCTCTTTATTTTGGAGCACTGTTGTATATGCTTTCCAGGGTGTAGGCGGCATCGTCAGATGTGGTCGCCTCAATCATTTTCTTTACAAGCGACTCCATGTCGTTGATGTATGAGCCATCATTGTGGTTGAAGTAACCATGATGCTCGTCACCACTGCCTATTGAGTTGTTATCCCAGATACAAACCGGTAGGTTGTAGGTGTGAGCAGCGCGGCAGACATACTCCAGATAGTAGTTGCGGAAGAGGTTTGAACGACTTGTCTTATGCATCACACAACCGTATTCGCCGATGTAAACTGGGATATTGTTGGCGATGAATTTCTCTTGCAGTTTCTGGAAGACTTCCCTGACATGCTCTTCATTGGCACCAGAAACGAACTTTCCAGCCGCAGCCGTATGACCCCATTCAGACTTGCCGTAGTTTGCTTTCTCAGGTGAGAGCGTGAAAGCATCTGGGTCATAGAAGTGGACGCTGACCATAATGTGGTTGGCTGGATCGGTAGGCAATACGAAATTGTTGTCAAGCACAAATGTCGGACTGGATGCATAGCCCGGTACACCAATGTAGCGGGTGGCGTTATTGCCGCCAGTGGCACGGATGGTATTTACCACCAGTTGATTCCACTCGTTCAGGGTGCGGTATTGTTTTCCGCCGTCTTTCCGATTGTCCCCCCAGCCCCAGCCGCCGTCCTGCAACTCGTTGAAGGATTCAAAGAAAAGGAAGTCACCTTTGTCTTTGAACGCCTCGGCAATCTGGGTCCATGTTTTCTCAATACGGGTCTTAATGTCGCTGTTGAGAGCGGTATTGTTGGCAGCACCTTTGATGTCAAGCCAATACTCATCGTGGTGCATGTTTAAGATGACATTGAGACCGGCAACTTCAGCCCAATCTACATTTTGTTTGACCTCAGTCATGTAGTTGGCATTGATGGTCCAATCGGTTCCTTTTTGGTAATTGCCCCACGTAACACAGATGCGTACAGTGCTCGCACCTGCTTTCTTCAGATTGGTATAGAGTGATGCCGTTGGCTTGGCATTGTCCCAATAGCCCGATTGGTTGGGTTCTCCGTCCTTCCCGGAACTGGTGTCGAAGTGGTTACCAAGGTTCCAACCCCATCCCAGTTTTTTGGTGAGGGCGATGGCATCATAGTCAGGAATGGAGCCAGCCCCTTTCTTGGTGGTGAAATTCAGTGTGAACTCTGGTGCTGAAACTGTTGGATCGTTTTTTGATACAATGGCACCTTTTTCAATCTTTAAGATATATTTCATATCTTCTTCCAAGTTGAGCGGGATGTCAACCGACAAGGCTGATGTGGCATTACTCTGGGCGGTCACTGCAGAGCCGTTGAGGGTAATGCCCGTACCAGTTACCTTGACAAGATCATTGTATCTCAAGGAGAGCGTCGTTGTGGACTTGGCATCTACTTCTGCTCCCTCAGAGATAGACTGATAATTCAGGATAATGCTGACACTGGACTTAGGATCATCATTATTGTCACTGCCACCACAACTGGTCAACACAAGCGATGCTGTGAGTATCAGGAATTGATAGATTCTTCTCATTTGAACGAATTGTTTTGATGATATCAGTTAGTTTTGGAAAAGAAGTGGGTGTGCCTATTGTGACACACCCGCCTCTTTTTACTGTAACTTTCTCATTATTTGTAGTAGAGTTTCAATGGCGTGTATCTGTCGCCCGTGAAGAGCAGATGCTCTACATCGATAGAGTCAAGGATCGGGTCACCGGTCAAATTGACCTCCAAAGTAAAGGTTCCATCGCCATTGTCGGTGAGATGCTCGTCGCCTGGGAAGATGTCGTTGCCTGTCCAGGTAGTACTCCACCAACCAGTGGTTACGCGAATCTGCGGGTCGTCAGATTGGAGATCCAGATAGAAGGTCTTGGTCTTGATGACCTCCCACTGGTCCATCGGAATAGCAAAGATCTCCTCGCCAGTCTTACTCTCAGCGTTAGAGAAGCGGTATTGGCTGCTCCAACTGACTGCTCCGGCTGAGCCGTCACCCTGCCAGATGACCACTTCATTGCCTCCGGAACCACCTCCGCCGGAAACTATCTCGATAAAATAGATATCCTCTACAGTGTACCCACTACCTGTGAAGAGCAGATGCTGTACATCCACGAGATCAAGAAGGTCTGCAGAAGAAGTCAAATCAACAGTCAGTTTCCAAGTACCGTCACCGTTGTCTTCGAGCAGTTCATTACCTGGCATGATGTCATCTGCCGTCAGGTTGGTGCTCCACCAACCGGTCGTGACGCGGATCTGAGGATTGTCACCCTTAACGGTCACGTAGAACGGCTCGGACTTCATCTTATTCCATGTATCCATTGGAATAGCATAGCATTCCTCACCAGTCTTACTCTCTTCGGAAGCGAAACGATAGTCACTGCTCCAGTTGATCTCACCGAGTGTGCCGCCATTTGTCCAAACGGGAACCTTCACTTCCTCTTCGCCGCCTCCGCCGGGAACCCAGACTTCCTCAGCGAAATAGATTTCCTCTACAGTGTATCCACCACCTGTGAAGAGCAGATGTTGTTCATCCACAAGACCGAGCAGGTCAGCAGAATTGCCCAAAGTTATTTCAACAGTCCAAGTGCCGTCTCCATTGTCTGTGAGCAGATCATTTCCTGGCATGATGTCGTCAGCAGTCAGGTTGGTGCTCCACCAGCCAGTTGTGATACGAACCTGCGGATTGTCACCCTTAATGGTTATGAAGAAGGTTTCAGCCTTCATCTTGTTCCATACATCCATCGGAACAGCATAGCATTCCTCACCTGTCTTGCTTTCCTCGGAAGCGAAGCGATAGTCACTGCTCCAATTGATCTCGCCAAGTGTGCCACCGTTTGTCCAGATCGGTGTCTTCACAGTCTCCCAATGACCTTCCTCGGCACCTGGCTTATAGGTCAGTTCTGGCATTAGGATTTCCTGCCCGTCATAGGTATGAAGAATACCCACGAAGGTACCGTCGAAGATATCCTTCTTTGGAACACGGAAAACCATCTTGCTGGTGCCTTTGCGATAGAAGTCTTTATGGTCAATCAACTGTGGTACACCTTCAGCATTAAGTAATTCAACGCTATTGATGAACTCCAGGTCAGAACCATACACTTCGATTAATTCACCTCCGGAGGCTTGCTCGCCAGATTGTTTTGAGAATCCCGTCACATTGGTGTGTCCAAGCGATATATCCATGCGCGACTCTGCCTGGTCGTCGGCAGTGCGCACGATAAGTTTGCCACCATCAGCGGCGATGCCAGATGGCGCATTGACTCGGATCATATTGTCGCTGACAATCTCGAAATTGGTCACTTTCGCACCACCGGGGAAATCTATCTCAGTGACGCCGTCGAAACCAGAACCATTGATAGTTATTGGCTGATTGGTAACGACTTTCGTCGGGAAGAATGCTTTGATGCCCAGTCCGACGTTAGCCGAACCATTGGCGTCATCATCAGAACAGGCCGTGAAAGTGGAACCAATGAGAACCACCGCCAGCAGCGCGCCTAAATAATTGATTATATGCTTCATAATTCTTCAATTTTCAATTTTCATTATCAATGTCTTTACCATCCCGGGTTCTGAGTAAGGTTGGGATTCTTCTTCAGTTCCGACTGTGGAATGGGATAGAAATAATACTTATCATTCCACTGGCGGGCAATGGTAGAGCGAGTGAGCATCAGTTCACCGCTGGCGGAATCATTGCTGATATTGGCAGCCTGAACGGATCCAAAATACTGGGCACCCTTCTTCCAACGACGAACATCCCAGAAACGATGGTTCTCGAAAGCCAACTCCACCAGACGCTCGCGCTCATAGCGCTTGACCCAGTTATCACCATCCTCGGTGAATTTCGGCATCTGGATGTCGGAACGGCTACGCAATACGTTGATGGCCTCATTTGCAGTCATACCATAGGTGGCGTCATTTGCACTGCCAGTAGCGTTATACACAGCCTCAGCATAGTCGAGATAGAACTCTCCCAGGCGGAATATAATCCATGTATGACGACGACTTGTCTGGTTGTCAGCCGTGGTGACACACGAACCGTCGACATACTTTTTGAGATAGTAACTTGTGGGGGTTGCACCATACTTCGGAGCGGCATTGTATCCGCCGAAGGCCGTTTCGATCACCTTCTTCTGAGCACCGTTACTGGGCCATTCGTCACCGTCCTTCACTATAGTGAGTGCAAAGCGCGGGTCAAGGCCTTCGTAAGGATCAATCAACGAGAGGTTAATATTGCCGGGATAGCGCTCACCAAAGGTCTCACCATTATTCTGATACTCATACTGATCGACCAGACTCTGAGTGGGACAATTGCCAGAAGAACCGTTCTCTACACCAACAGGATAGTTGGCCATTTCGAAATCATTACTTTCGCCGCGTCCGATACCAAAGATCAGTTCTGCGTTGAAGAAAGCATCATGTCCCCACAAGGAACCGTAAGTACTCAGTTTCAATCCCCATGCGGATGCATTGTCAAGAATATATTTACAAGCCTCGGCAGCCTTCTCCCATTTGGTCTTGTCACCGGTCGAGTTAAAAAGCGGTGAGGCGGCATAGAGCAATGTGCGAGCCTTAAGGGCTGCTACAGCAACACGTGTGGCACGTCCTACCTCGGAGAAGACTTCCGTCTGGTAGGTCTCAGGCAGATAGGGTGCAATCGCATCGCACTCGTCAACGATGAACTTCACAATCTGATCAACTGGAGTACGCTTGATGTTATTAGCCTGTCCATTGGTCAGTGTGGTCGTTACCAGAGGCACATCACCGTAGGTCTTGAACAACTCAAAATAGAAGTAAGCCCTGAGGAAACGCAACTCATAGGGGAATAACTCCATCTGAGCCACCCAGTTCTTATAGTCGGGGTTATACTTCCAGTCGGAGATGTCGGACTCATCCAACTTCTCTAAATACATGTTGACATCGGCAATGGCTGTATATGCCTTTGTCCATGTTTGAGAATAGGGATTTGCCGGGCTCCATCCGCCATTCACATAATTGTTGATGGCGCCTGTCTCAAGTGCATACTGGGCCTCGTCGGTGGCACCGGCAAGGAAGTAGGCACTGTTGGCGGTAAATTCATTATTGTAAACCTGCGCATAGACATCGAACACCAGGTTCTTAATGCCATTCTCATAATATTCGTAGGTCCAAGCCTCGTCGCGCGTCGACTCCTCTGTGTATTCAAGATCGGCACAAGAAGTCAGGAGACAGGAGACGGGAGTCAGGAGACAGGAGAAAAGTCCTGCTACCACTACCTTATATAATTTATTACTATTCATAATCGTCATATTTCAATTAGAATTCTACTGAAAGACCAAAATTCACACTCTTCATCACCGGATAGCCAGTGTTGAGATTCTCGGCATCCATCGCGTCGATATTGTCGAAGGTCAGGAGGTTCTGTCCCTGTACGAATACCTTGGCACTAGCCAACTTAAGAGGCTCGATGACACTTGCAGGTAACTTGTAGTATACTTCGCAGTCACGTAGTTTCAGCCAACTGACGTTGCGATACCAAATCGTAGAGTTCTGGGCGTTGTTAGCCACGTTCTCTGTTGACAGACGTGGATAGAGTGCATTGGCTCCTGCAACATCGAAGCAATTGTCATAATATTCCAGAGAGAGGTTACGGTTGTCGGAGAGGGCTCCCCAGACACCGTCAACATAGCGTAGGTTCTTCACCTGATGGGCAGCACCCTGGAAGGTGGCATTGATACCAAAGCCCTTGTACTCTGCTCCAAGTGTGAAAGCATAGTTCAGTGATGGGAAGGTGTTGCCATAATCCTGTGTCACATAGTCATTCTCGTTGATGACACCGTCTTCGTTGACATCCTTATACTTGATGTCACCTACTTTCACCTGTCCAAACTGCTGAACGGGACTGTTTGCAATGTCTGCCTCATCCTTGAAGAAGCCTAAGGCGATGAGTCCGCGCTCTGCATCAGCAGGACCGTCAACAACTGAGAGGTTGGGATAGGCTGGTGTCTCAATCCATTGCAAGATCTCGCTCTTCACTGTTGAGAATGATGCACCGGCGTTCACATTCAAACCGTTTTCGAAGGTCTTGGCATAGCGCAGGCCCAGTTCCAATCCGTAACTGGCCACGCGACCCTTGTCATCGTAAGAAGACTGGATACCGACGACGTCGGAGTTAAGTGAAGCGGCACTCACCAGAATGTTACGACGCTGCTGATAGAAGATATCGAACGTGAAGTCAAGACAGTTGGCGATTCTTAAGTCCGTACCGAGGTTAGCCTTGTAGGCTGTCTCCTGTGCGAAATCATCGGTGGGGAACTGTGTCAGGAAGGCACCCCATGAACTTTGGAAGTTTGTGCCATACCAGAACTGTCCGTGAGAATTGTTCCATCTGGCGAGCCAGAGACCGGCTGCCGGTACGTAGTCGGTGTGCTGGATACCACCCGAGAGGCGAACCTTTCCATAGTTGAACAGACTGCTCTCAGGGTCGTTGATAAAAATATAACCCAGACCCATTGTCGGCGAGAAAGCCCATTTGGCAGGATAACTGCGGTTAGAGCCATTGGCTGCCAGCACCACATCGGCCATCAACCGGTTGGCGTGGTCGTAGTGCATAGCCAACTGCCAGTTGGCACGATACCAAGTGTTGTTCTGACCGTCGCGAATCTCACTCTTCATGTTGTAGTTGGCATTGGCAGCAATGTTGTCGCCGTTATTCAGTTGAATGCCATACTTCACGCCGGCATTGAAGGTGGCGATACGCCACTGTGTGTCAACCCAGTGTTTGAAGACCAGTTTGTCCTCTACCGTACCCATCACCGTTTCCTGCGGTATTCCGTTGGCGTCATACCAGTTCCAGCCATACTGATAACCTTTAGAGCGGTTCTCAATGGTGTTGGATGAGTTGTCGTAAGAAGCACCCACGTAGATTTTCAGACCCTTCGTGATGATGTCAAGGTCTTGTTCCAGAGTCATGTTGGCCCAGATTTGGCGCTGATGGGTCTTTGTGAAACCAGTTCCCTGTGACTTGGCCAGAAGGTTGAAGTCACCGTAAGTCTGGCTACCGCCCCATACACCATCGACAGTCTTGATGGGGAATGCCAGAGCGGGTACCTTGTACAGATGCCACCAGGCACCACTTGAACTCACGTTAGGCACACCGTTTGTCTCCATCAGGATACCCAGGACGTTGGCGCTAACCCTTGTGGTCGGACTCACCTCGAAGTCAACGTTGGCACGGATATTGGCCTTTGAATACTTCAACTGTGAATTCCAGTCGCCTTGGTCGGGGTTCTTATAAAGACCGCGGGCATCGGTATAGTCAAGTTGTGTATAGTACTGGACCTTGTCTGTACCACCATAGAAAGAGAGGTATGCATTCGTCTCATGAGCGGTGTTCTTAAACACTTCATCCTTCCAGTTGACATTGGGATAGAAGTATTTGTCGCTGCCATCCTTAAACTTCTGCAGTTCCGCATCCGTATAGGCGGCGGTGAGACCGTCGTTCACGCGTGCCTTGTTCAATGCGGTGGCATAGCCGTAAGCGTCCACCATATCAGCCGATTGTGGATCGAACTGAATCTTGTGTGAAGCACCTGCCTTAAAGTGGTATTTCCCATCTTTACTGCCGTGCTTGGTCTTTACCAGTAATACACCGTTGATACCCTCGTGTCCATAGAGTGCCACGGCGGCAGCATCTTTCAGTACGGTGACACTTTCCACCTCTTCTACTGATAGACGGTCGATAGGACGTTCCACACCGTCGACAAGAATCAGAATGTCTTTCTCGCCAGTGGTTTGGACGCCACGGATGTTAAACGTTGCGCCACAACCTTCCTCACCCTTAAAACCGGTGTTTTGGAAGGCATTCAGGCCCAGAAGTTTGCCATACAGGGCATCTGCCAGGCTAATGGCTGATGTACGGCGGAGTTCTTCGGCCGTGATGGTGGTTGTTGCCGCTGTGGTAAGTAATTCAGACTGCTCAACGCCAAAGCCTAGATCTACCTTCTGCGACGCTTTGTCGCTCAGCGTCACCTGGGCGCTAACCGCCATCGGAGCACCGCAGAGTCCCACCAAGGTATATATAAATATGTTTCTTAGTTTCATAATTCTTAATTCTTAATGCTTAACTCTTAATTAGAATTTACCATCCTGGATTTTGTGTAAGTCCATACCCCTTCTGAATCTCAATACGAGAGACAGGGTCCAGATACCACTTGTTTGTCCAGTAACCAGGATCCCACCAGCGGCGATGGCCAACAACAATCTCCGGCTTTTCGTATTCAAACTTTGGCCAGGCGTTGCCTTCCTTATATTGATTATCGCCCTCTGTCAGACGGGTGCCGTCGGCATTGAGGCAATAGATTCGGATTTCATGAAGCGGCTTGGTAAAGAGATCCTCCCGCATGCGGCGAACCATGTCATAGAGGCGGTCACCACACTCTGCACCAATCTCGCAGTTGCGCTCACGCAGAATCTCGTTGATGAGGTTCTCCTTGTTGGTGGTCAGGTTCAATTCGGGATTCATCTCCTCCAGGCGGCCCAAGCCAACACGGCTACGTACGACATGCAAGTCATCCAGAGCACCTTGGAGGTTACCCGTTTCTGCCTTGGCCTCTGCACTGATGAGGTACATCTCAGCCAGACGAATGTAAGGAACGCCGATAAGGTCATCGTCATAGCGGTTTCCACCATAGTAGTCGAGCAGCCACTTAAACTTGCAGTAACCCGACGCGACATCGTCTTTGTTGGTGACATTGCTGTTCTTTTCTAAGAAACCGCCAACCCAGGAGTCCATGTAGTTCATTCCAGCATAATCGAATCCGGCCGGAACCGATTGACGGGGGACTACGATTGTCTCATACAGACGTGGGTCGCGATTGGCGAAGATGTCGATACCATTAGGATTCTTACCGGGACCATAGATATCCGTGTAGGGGAAGTTCGTACCATCCGCCATGCCGAAACATTCCATCAGTTCGTTTGTGGGAACGGCACCACCTTGGCGAAGACAGTCAAGGGCGAATCCTCTCCAGCCCCATCCCCAGCCACCGTCAGACAGGGTGAGGGTAGGATGGGCGTCAAAGAGTTTCTCATGACGCGTCTCATTGTTACGATAGCGGTAGCCATCGCGGTAGGCTTGGCGGTAGCCGGCCTCATCTTGAGTCTTAGGCTGTACCAACTGATAATAATTGCCGTTCGCCGCATTGTCTGCAAAGAATTCATCACAATACTGCAGGCAGCGGTTCCAGAGAGAAGGATCCTCCTTGCCAAACCATACATGTTCCTCATTCTCAAAACCGGTCGGTTTCTTGTCGTATGTCATATATGGCTGATTGCTATTGAACAGCGGTGATGCGGCAAACATCCATACCTTGGCGCGCAGGGCACGGGCTGAAGCACGGGTCAGACGACCAGACCACTGTCCAATATCTTCATTGGGAATATTCCAGATGTATCCAGGTTCATTGATGGCACATTGGATCAGTGAGTCGATGAACTCCACGGTCTGCCAGGCAGTAGAACGACCATCAGTGAAATCTTCACCCACTGCGTATGCCTTTTTTATAAGGCACAGACCACCGAAGTTACGGAAGGCGTCAAAGTAACGGCTGGCCATAATCGTATAGGCCTCACCTTTCAGACGACTTTTCTCCGAATCGGACATATCGGGTACGCGGTCGATATTCTCGATAAACTGCCAGCACTTACGTACGGTCTCATAGATGGATACACGTCCGCCAGCATCGCTGTCAAGACCACTTTTCGTCGAATAGGAGAATTTTCCCTGGAAGTTACCATCTTCCGTGTCCTGAGCATCCTCAGTCAATCCTCCGGGATAATAACTCTGTATGGGACCGCCCCATCCAACGTAACAATGGTAGGAGTCGGAAAGCACGTCGATGGGGGCACCGTTCATCATGTTTCCTGAAGTGTAGGTACAGTAGAGTTGTCCGTATGCACTCCATAGGAAATTGCGGGCGTATTCAGCCTTGTTGAACACCGTGTCGATATTCACCTCGACACCAGGGGCCTTCTCCAGGAAGGCATTACCCACATTGATATCGTCGACACATGCCGTGAAGATGCCTGTCGTCATCAACAAAGCCAATATGTAATTAGATAACTTTTTCATATTCTTCAATTCTTTAATGTCATTAGAAGTTCACTTGTAGACCGAAGTTATACACGCGTGTCATTGGATAACGCACACCAAAGTCAAGTCCGGATCCGGGTGCCTCAGGGTCGTTGCCCTTGAAGTCGGCGAATGTCAGCAGGTTCTGGCCTGAAGCATAGATTCTCACGTAGTTGAGCAGTGGCAACCAACTTGGTTTGTTGAAAGTATAACCAATCTCCACGTTCTTCAGACGCACATATTTAGAGTCAATCACCCACGCCCGTGAATCACGGTTGTTATGAACGCGGTTGGTGAATGAGATACGCGGCAGGATGGCATCGCGATTATCCTCAGTCCAGGAGTTGTCGGCCACCCACTGTGCCAGTGCCGAGGTATTGGTAGAACCGAACTGGTCGCGGAAATATCCGTTCAGGGCGCGGCTGGTGTTATCGGCACCTACCCAAAGCATCGAGAAGTCAAGTCCTTTCCAGTTCAAACTGGCATTGACAGACCAGGTAATCTCTGGCTGGTCAGTGTAGCCGAGGGGCTTCTGGTCGTTTTGGTCGATTACACCGTCATCATTTAGGTCTACGTACACGCAGTCACCATATTTTAATTCAATCTTCTGATCAGGCATGTCCACACCATATACCTCCTTATAATGCTGCTCGGTATTCTCATTATAGAACTCAAACAACTCATATCCGAAACGTTGTCCAACCGACAGTCCAGTACGGCTCAGGTAGTCATACATGGGTGGCACCTCAAGCATTTCAATCACCTTGTTTCTGGCAAAGGCAAGACTTGGACTGATGCTATAACGGAGGTCACCGATCTTATCGGCCCATTTCAAGGTCAGTTCATAACCGTGATTCTTCACGCGGCCTGCGTTGACGTAACTCGGGCGGAGGCTGGTCACGGCAGGCAACTGAGACTCATTGTTTACCAGAATGTCCTTACGATCTTCCCAGAACAGGTCGAGGTTTACTGTCAGTCGGTCATTGATGAATGCGGCATCCAAACCGACATTGAACTTAGAGGCTGTCTCCCATGTCACGTCAGGGTTACCGGCTGTCAATTCCTTCACAGCCTGCAGCCATGTGCCACTCGTACCGAAGTTCGCACCTCGGTTCTGCGGGTTAACCGTTGTTGAACCTGTGTAGAACTGCCAAGCACCTGGCAGATAGAGGAAACGGGCACCGTTGGTATTGTCGTTACCGACCTTACCCCATGAACCACGCAGTTTCAGATAACCGATATACTTCTTGATAGGTTCCCAGAACTTTTCGTTCGAAGGTATCCAACCTACGGAGAATGAGGGGAATGTACCGTAGCGCTTACCCTCGGCAAAGTTCTCCGAGCCGTTGTAACCGATGTTGAAGTCAATCATGTAACGCGTGTCATAGTCGTAGGTGACGCGTCCCACGAGTCCTACATAGCCTTTTGGAATCGATTGATACAGGCTGTTGTCAGAATCCCAGGGATAATAGGTCTTGCTCTGGTTGTAAAGCAATAGTGCACCTACATTATGGCTTCCGAACTTACGGGCGTAGTTGAAACTTGCTTCGGCGTACCAGTTACGGTTTCCCCACTTCTTTTCATTGTAAGGAATTGGCCAAGTGATATTTTCCTTGCGAAGCACCTCCTGTCCGTCAACGATGGTTGCCACGTAAGTGACACCCGTACCATATCCGTTATGACGGTCCTTCTGGGCTGTATAGTCGGTATTGTAGGAACCCTTGATTTTGAAATCCAGACCCGGTGTGATGAAACTCATGTCGAGTTTATACTGAAGGTCAAGGTTCAGCACATTGGTGCTCTCATTCACGTAACCTAAGTTATAGAAGTTTGAAAGGGCGTCACGGTCGTAAGGACCTACGATGTTGGCATCGGCAACTACATGGCGACCTTGGTCGTCAATACCGATACCAGCGTATGGCGTGGCACCTTGTAGATAACGGAAGATAAATCCCTCGCCACTACCCAAGATGTTACGATTCTGGACACGTCCACCCAATGTGAGTGCAAGTTGGCTATACTTAGAAACGTTGATGTCCAGGTTGGCACGGTAGTTGAAACGATTGTATTTGAAGGTCTCATTGTCATTGTCTGAGAAGGTCTTGAAGAGTGAGTTCTGATTCAGGAAACCTGCAGAGACAAAGTACCTTACTTTCTCCGTACCTCCGTTTACATTCACGTTAACCTGCTCCTGCCATGCTGCATTTTTCATGATGTAGTCAATCCAGTCGGTATTGGGGAATGTGACAGGCATGTCGCCTTTACGGAAGTGCTCCATAACATCCTGAGTAAAGCGGATGCCGGTATCGGCGTATGGCGTGTAGTCGGCGATGGTAGCACTGCCAGGCCACTGATTCGTGGGCAGAGCATCGGTGATGGCCGCATAGTTCCACATCTTTCCGTATGTGTAGGAGTCAGCGAAATCAACGAACTTGGCAATCTGCTGTACGGCAGTGCTTGCCGAGACGGTCACTGAGGCCTTGCCTGGCGTACCGCGCTTCGTGGTGACAAGGATGACACCGTTGGCACCTCGTACACCGAACACGGCAGTTGCAGAGGCGTCCTTCAGGATAGAGATATCCTGGATTTCGTTGGGGTCGAGTTGTCCGAACGGACGTTCCACACCGTCGACGAGCACCAGTGGTTCGGCACTGTTCAGTGAACCAGTACCGCGCACGCGGATAACGGGCTCATCGGCACCAGGCATACCTGAAGGCTGTACCACTGACATACCTGGCAACTTTCCTTGCAAGGCATTTGCTACGCTGGCCACAGGAGCCTTGAGCAGTTCCTCACCACCCACAGCAGAAACGGCACCCGTAATGGTTACCTTCTTTTGCTGACCATAGGCAATGACCACCACTTCTTCCAGACTCTGTAAGTCAGGTTGCATACTGATGGCCATGCTGCGACTGGCTTTCTGTTTCTGAGAAACATAGCCGATGTAGGAGAACTCCAGAGTCGCATTCTGTGAAACAGAGGGCAACGTAAAGTTACCGTCGAAATCGGTGATAACACCAGTTCCTGTGCCTACTACCATAACGGAGACACCAATCATGGGTTCACCGGTCTCATCTTTCACCTGACCTTCTACCCGGATGTTCTGGGCGAAAGCCGTACTGGGCAATAGCCACAATAATGACAATAACCCAAAGAGATAAGATCTAAATTTAATTTCCATATAGTTATATAAAAGTTAGAATTGTAGTACTTAGGTCTAAATCCGTGGCAAAGATAAGAAAAATATTTGAAATTTAAAAATTTTTTGGTGTATAATTGATGATTTTTTTACTCATATGGCCATTTTTGGTTAAATTGCATATGTTTTATAATAAAAAAATTGAATGATGGATGATAAGTGTTAAATAAACAATATTTTTCAGCCTTTTTTTATCCGCCTTAACTGTTAAAAACGCACTGTTAACAAAAAAGTGTCAGTTTTAATCAAAAAAAGGCACTATTATTTAATAAATATGGTATAACTTTGCAGCCGAAATTAATTCTTTCGAACTAACTATTTTTTTTGTATAACACTCAAGTATGAATCAAAACATTAGAAAGACAGCGCTGCTGGTGGGTGCATTCTCCCTGTTGGGATTATGTTATTCACCTAAAGCCTATGCCGCTGATGCAGTCCAAGACGTACAGCAGGCAACGAAGAAGATTACAGGTACTGTAGTCGACGTTCAGGGGCCCGTTATCGGAGCCAGTGTTATGGAGAAAGGTACATCGAATGGTGCAATTACCGACTTCGATGGTAACTTTACTCTCTCTGTGAAGCCAGGTGCAACGATCGTCGTGTCGTTCATCGGTTATGTAACTCAGGAAATCCAGGTGGGTAACCAGAGTAACTTCAACATCACGCTTAAGGACGACAATGCCGTGCTTGACGAAGTGGTGGTAGTAGGCTATGGTGTCCAGAAGAAGAAACTGGTTACAGGTGCTACTGTAGAAGTGAAGGGTGAGGATGTTGCAAAACTGAATACCACTCAGGTATTAGGCGCATTGCAGAGCCAGAGCCCTGGTGTAACGATTCAGGCTATTTCCGGTCAGCCTGGTGATGGCTTTAAGGTAGCCATCCGTGGTGCTGGTACCAATGGTAACACCGCACCCCTCTATGTGATCGACGGTGTGGCTGGTGGTGACATCAACAACCTGAACCCTGCCGACATTGAGCGTATCGACGTACTGAAGGACGCTGCATCCTGCGCCATCTACGGTTCTGCTGCTGCCAACGGTGTAATCCTCGTGACCACCAAGCAGGGTAAGGCTGGAAAGATTCAGGTGTCCTACGATGGTAACATCGGTTGGAGTAATGTCTATCGTCTGCCTCAGATGTTGACCGCCAAGGAGTATATGGACGTGATGGATCTCGTACGTGTTAACTCTGGTGACGAGGCCCGTACGTGGGAGAAATATGTTGATGCCGACCTGTTGGCTGACTATCGTAGCGGTGCCAATTCCGGTACAAACTGGATTGAGTCTCTCCGCAACAAGAATGCCGTCAAAACGAGTCACGCCCTGAACATTGCCGGAGGTTCTGAATTCTCTAATTTCTCCATAGGTCTCGGCTATCAGTATCAGGACGGTGCCTTCGGTGGAGTGGTGAAGACCGATTTCCGCCGTTTCACCATGCGTCTGAACTCTGAGCACGTAATCTATCGTAACTCAAAGGGCATGGATGTCATCAAGGTTGGTGAGAACATTTACTACCATCACAGACAGAATCAGGGTATCCAACTCGGTAACCAGTATTCCAACGACTTGTCGAATATGCTGCGTGCCAACCCGTTGATTCCCCTGTATAACAAGCAGGGCGACTATTTCATGTACGACGACCTGAAGAATTCCGGTACTGACGGCTGGTTCGCTTACAACCAGTTCTCAAGCAATCCTGTGGCCGTTCTGGTGAACTCTCAGGGTGGTAACAACAAGAGCAAGAGTTTCGGCCTGAATGCTGTGGGCTACATCGAGATTCAGCCCATCAAGGGTCTGGTCTATCGTGGACAAATCAGTTACAACCAGAGCAGTTGGGGCTATCGCGACTATCTGCCCGTCTTCCATGTTCACGATCAGTCGGGTGGTTTCCGCAATACCGACTCTTCCACTAACTCTGCCGGTCTCGGCTGGGGGTGGAGCACAACCAATACTCTGAATTATAAGTTCGTTCTCGCTGAGAAGCACAATTTCGACGTTCTTGTCGGTACTGAGTTTGGCATGTCGAAGCCTGACTATGGTTTCTCTGTATCAGCCAGCACCTCTCATTCTGTATTCGGTGATTTGAAGCACGCCTATATGGACCTGTTCAAGAGTAGCACCGGTTCTGTAAGCGGCTCGCCTTATGCTGACTCTCGCGGTATGTCATACTTCGGACGTCTGAACTATGACTTCAACGAAACCTATATGTTGTCAGCCATCATCCGTGCCGACGGTAGTTCTGTCTTCGCTCCCGGTCACCGCTGGGGTTACTTCCCCTCTGTATCTGCAGGTTGGGTTGTCTCTAATGAGAAATTCATGGAGGGTACCAGCAGTTGGCTCGACTTCCTGAAGATCCGTGCCGGTTGGGGTCAGAACGGTAACAAGAACATTGCCGAGAATTTCGGTTATCTGGCTACCTTCCAGTATGGCGCATTCGGTAACTACTCCTTCAATAGTGACAAAGACGACTACACTGCCGGTGCTTATCCCTCACGCCTCGCCAATGAGGAGTTGACCTGGGAGACCTCTGAGCAGATTGACCTCGGTCTCGATGCCCGTTTCATTGGTGGTAAGTTGGGTCTGACCTTCGACTGGTATCAGAAGACGACGAAGGACCTGCTCGTCTATGTGCCCATTGCTCCGACAACAGGTTTCTCCGAGCAGTTGAAGAATGCCGGTACTGTACGCAACACTGGTGTGGAGTTCGCCGTGAATTGGCGCGACCAGATTGGCAAGGACTTCACCTATGGCATCAACTATAATATCGCCTATAATAAGAATAAGGTAACGAAAGTGAACAGTGAACGCAAGTTCAATGAGGGTGGTAATGACAACCTCTCTCAGGGTACAGGTATCATTGCCCGTTTTGAGGAGGGACAGCCTATCGGTTACTTCTATGGCTACAAGACCCTCGGCGTGATTCAGGACGAGGCAGACCTCACAGCCTATAAGGCTATGCTGAAAGACCATGATGCTGCCAACTCTCTGCAGGGTGAAAGCTTGCAGGCTGGTGACCTGATGTTTGCCGATACCAATGGCGACGGTATCATCAATGCTGATGATAAGACTTACCTTGGCGACCCGCATCCTGATGTGACAATGGGTATGTCACTGAATGCAGCCTATAAGGGCTTTGATATCAGCGTGACTGGTTATGCTGCTCTCGGACAGCAGGTGGCACGCAGTTACCGTAAGTTCGCCGACGGCGAAATGGAGAACTACACCACTGAGGTGTACAGTTATTGGACAGGTCCTGGCACCAGCAACAAGTACCCTCGTCTGGCCAAGATGAGTGAGGGTGTGAACTGGATGGCCATCTCTGACATTTATATCGAGGATGCCGGCTACTTCCGCCTACAGGACCTGACGGTCGGCTACGACTTCAAGAACCTTTGGAAGGCTGCTCCGTTCCAGCAACTCCGCGTTTACTTCCAAGCCCAGAATCTCTTTACTATTACCAACTACAAGGGCATGGATCCTGAAAACGGTAAGTCGATTGCAAGTGAGTCATGGGTAACGGGTGTCGATGTAGGTAACTATCCGCAGCCCCGTACATACTTGGTAGGTGTAAACGTAAAATTCTAATTAAAAGAGACGATACGATATGAAAAAGATATTTTTAATTACTGCAGCCATTGCCACACTTGGTCTTACATCGTGTGACATTGACAATGTGGAGAACATCAGCGGCCTGTCTACCGAAGGCTTCCCCGCCAGTGAGGAAGACGCTATTGCCACGCTCGCAGGTGTTTATGAGAACCTGAATGCTACGCACGCCAATCCGCAGTGCTCCTATCTTTATATGGCTTGTCTGGCCAGTGATGACCAGTTCGGTGGTGGCGGTACCAACGATAAGTTGATGCAGGCCCTTGACCTGATGTGTAACTATGGTAACGACATGACCAACGTGTTCTGGGGACAGCGCTATGAGGGTATCAACCGTGCGAACACCCTGATCCAGGCTTTGCCGAATGCAAATATCTCTGATGAACTGAAGAACCAGTTCCTCGGTGAGGCACTGTTCCTCCGTGCTTACTATTATTATGAGTTGGCCTCGATGTACGGCAACGTACCCCTGCTGACAGTGCCGAGCGGTGACTTGGTGACTCAGGGCGACGTGAAAGTTCTCTGGGGTCAGATGTTGCAGGATCTGCGTGATGCCGTCAATATGATGCCTGCCGTTCGTAAGAGCGACGGACATGTGGACAAGTACACGGCTGAGGCTCTCTTGGGTCGTATCTGGCTGTTCTATACTGGCTTCTATGGCAATGGCACATCCACTGCCGAGTTGTCAAACACAACCTATAGCCCGCTGCAGTCGGTAGATCTTCCTGATGGTTCAACAATGACTAAGCAGGATGTTATCACAGCCATCGACGACTGTGTGAACAATTCCGGCTATTCTCTCGTTGATGATTTCCGTAACCTCTGGGCTTATACCAACCGTCTGACGGTTGAGGACAACCCCTACACCAAGGGTCAGGGCCTGAAGTGGGTGGAGGATGACGTGAACAATGGTCCCAACACCAACCCAGAGTCTATGTTTGCCATCAAGTTCAACAAATGGGCTTCCTGGTCAACTACCATCGGTTATGGTAATGGTATCGCCCTGCACTTCGGTGTACGTGATGCTACATACGAGAATCACTTCCCCTTCGGTCAGGGCTGGGGTGCAGGTCCTGTGGCTCCTAACCTCGTCAACGACTGGAAGGCTGCTGAGCCTAATGATATGCGTCTTAACGCTTCAATTCAGGACTGGACAGACAAGTCTTCATACGAGGGTAACTACAAGTACGGTGGCGGTGACGACTTCGTACAAGAGACCGACTTCTATGAGAAGAAGTGGTCGCCCATCCTTGCCAAGAAAGAAGATGGTTCATTCTGGTGTACCTTCGAGTGCGCTATGTTCCCCGGCACATGGGATCAGTCTGGTGCCTCTGGTGAGGAGAACTTCCAGTTGAACAATATCCACGACCTCGTGCTTATCCGCTTTGCCGACGTGCTGCTGATGCAGTCTGAGTTGAAGGAAGATGTACAAGGTATCAATAAGGTACGCGCAAGGGCTGGCCTTGATCCTATCAGCACTTACTCACTGCAGGCTCTGCAGAACGAGCGCCGCTGGGAGTTGGCTTGTGAGGGTATCCGCTGGAATGATATCCGCCGCTGGCATATTGCTTCGGTCGTATTGGCCAAGCAGGAGAACCAGCCTGTCTACTATTGTGGAAAGCCTGAGACGAACACGGCTCATAATGGTGGCTATGCTGCCCGCTATACGGCTACAGCAGGCTTCCAGAAGATGCCTGAGAGTCAGGTGACGTTAGGTAGTGTCAAGCAGAACGACGGCTGGGGCGATGCTTCCGGCGAGTACACTGGTTGGTAATTTCTAAATAAATAATTTAAATTGAAAGAGTAAAGATATGAAAAAGATATTATTTGGAATCTGCGCACTCGGTTTGTTCGCCTCCTGCGACCCATCGAAGGATTCTGTAGGTGTACCTGCAGCTATCACAGAGTCGGAGTTGGCAGCCGGGTTTACATATACACAGACGGACGAGGCTGGCTCACCTTCAAGCATTGGTAACTTCTTCCAGTATACGGCTCCGCGTGTTGTGACTATTTATCGTCTGAACAGTTCTGGCGGTCAGGTCATTCTGGCCAAGGGGTCTTCCGCTGGTTCATTCATCCTGAAGCCCACCCGTGGCTCTGATCCCAATCAGACTTTCTATGTTCAGTCCCGTGAGTTCGACGGCTCTATAGTGACTGTCCCTTTTAACGTGACCGTTGAGGTTCCTGGTGAGTTGTCACTTGAGATGAAGATCGCATGTAGCGATAGCGGTACCAAGACCTGGACTTGGGACGGCTCTGTATTTGAGAGTGGTGCCGTCTGGGGTAACATCGGTTATACGCCTGGCGAGGACTGGACTTCTGGTTATTGGTGGGGTTGTCCTGCTGAGGAACTGACTGGTCAGTTGCAGCACTCTAACACTGGTGTCGCCACTGGTGAGGAAGATTCAAGAGCCTTCATGATCTTCTCCGAGGAAGGTACTATCACCACGTTTGATGCCGGTGGTAACCAGATCCGTAAGGGTGCCTTCGAGATTAAGGACTATAATAACGGTGAAAAGATTGCTGTGAACGATGTACCTTGGAAAGTTGGTACACTTCATACCGATGCAGGTACTATCCTGTTCCCCTTCAAGATTAATGGTGGCGGTACAACTCCTACCGACTTTGACATCGTGAAATTGACTGCCGACAAGTTGCAACTGGTCTATGCCGATGCTGGTACAGGCAGTTGGAGCGAGGCAACCTACTGGAACTTCAAGAGCAATACTGATATCGCAGGTATGGCTGGAGGTTACGACGAGGTTGGTAAGTCTTGGACATGGGATCCCTCTATCACTGGTGCCGTCTGGGGTAACATGGGTTACTGCGGTGGTGCAGGTGCTGATGTAGGTATCTCTGGCAACGGTCAGTGGTGGGGTGTTACTACTTCTGACGAGTTCAATGGTCAGTTGCAGCACACTGATACCGGTACTAACATCGGTGATGGTGATCTGGATGCTTACATGACCTTCGCTGAGGGACAGATCACTTCTTATAATGCCGCTGGTACTAAGATCCGTGGCGGTGCTTACGAGTTCGATACCTCTGTAGCCAGCGAGTGGAAGGTGGCTGATATGAAGACTGATGCAGGTTCTATCCTGTGGCCATTCGAGATTAACTCTGGTGGTAACAAGCCTACTGTCTTCGAAGTTGTTTACCTGACTGGTGACAAGATGACCCTCGTTTATCCCGACGGTGGTGACTTCGGTAGCAATGGTGGTTGGGGTGAAGCTTCGTTCTGGCACTTCAAGGCTAAGTAATCCCGCCTAAGATTTTAAGATCCAATCCTCTATACTTCCGCCCCGCAGTCTCAACTCCTGCGGGGCGGATTTTTTGAAGGATTGTTTGGTGGTTTCAGGGAATTATCGTATCTTTGCACGGATAATGAAGAAGGGGATACTGAAATACTGCAATTGGGGGCTGTCGGTGTTGGTAGGCATCGGCATATTCTTGTTCTGGTTTTTATGGTATCCTCATGCTCTTTCATATCAGGAACAGTACCAGTTGTTCCTATGGACTTGGGATTATTTCGTGGAACGGATGAGCCTGCCGGGAGGCTTTGCTGACTGGTTGGGAGAGAGCATCGTGCAGTTCTTTTATGTGGAATGGTTGGGAGCCTTGCTGTTGGCCTTGCTCTTTATGACCCTGCAGCGCTTGGTTGCGAGGTTATTGCCAAAAGTATGGAGTCTGTTGAGTCTGATGCCTGTGGTGCTGCTTTGGTGGCTAATGGGTGATATAAACGTGTTGTTGTCGTTGCCTGTTGCCATTGTGCTGGCGTTGTCGTTGGCTTGTGCGATGCCTCGTCGTCTTTCCTGGATGGATGTCCTCATTTTGCCTATGGCCTATTGGTTGATAGGACCTGCCGTATGGCTATATGTATTGGTACGTGTGATACAACTTGGCTGGAAGCACCTTTGGTCTGCAGGATGGCTGTTGGCTTTGCAGTTGATGGCCTATGCTTTCCTCTTGCCGCAATGGCCGTTGCAGCAGGTGATGACGGGACTGAACTATTATCGCATCCCCTTGCACTATCCGCAGTGGAGTGGCTACGACAAGGATATGTATGAACTCATCCGACTGGACTATCTGGTGCGGAATGGGCGTTGGGACGAGATCGTGAAACGGGCAGGAATGTATCAGGTACGGACACCTTTCTGGTCGAACTGTGTAAACCTCGCCCTCTCGCAGAAGCGTCTGTTGGCAGACAGGATGTTTGACTTCTACCAAAGCGGTGAAGATGCCCTCATCATGCCCCGTACCCGTGACCTGACCTCCATGCTACCTTCTGCAGAGGCTTTCTGGCGATTGGGTATGGTCAATTCGGCCCAGCGGTATATGTTTGATACGCAGGAATCGATACTGAACGGCAGGAAGAGTGGACGCTGCACGAAGCGGATAGCGGAGTGTATGATTGTGAACGGGCATTATCAAACGGCAAAGAAGCAACTCGACCTCTTGAAGAAGAGTCTCTTCTATCGTTCGTGGGCCAAGGAAACGGAAGCGAATCTGAAGAATGATAATTGGGTGAATACCCACCCTGTTTATGGCAGAATACGCCAACTGAGATACAAGGAGAATTTCCTCTACAGTTATGAGGAGATAGATAAGATGCTTGGGTTGCTCTTGATGGACAACATGGACAACAAGATGGCACTGGATTATTTTCTGGCACAGATGCTCCTGAAGGGGAATGTGAAGGGATTCCAGCAGTACTTGGGACTGGCGCAGCAGTATGGTGGCTATCGCCAGATGCCATTGGGCTATCAGGATGTGATGCGTTGCATTCAGGCTCAGGGAAATGTGTCTGGATCACCGTATGCAAATTACGTCAAGCGGATGATGGCAGAAAGGAGGGACGAATGAATTATCTGACTGAACACAATGAAATAAAGACACGAAGTTCTTGGGCTTTTTGTTTACAGTCTTTGTGTCTTTGTGTCTTTGTGTTCCATTTCTTTTCCTGCACTTCGGAACCGAAGGATGTTACGAAGGTGGACGCTCTGCCGGAGATCTATCCTGACTATATAGGCGTGACGATTCCTGCGGACATCGCCCCACTGAACTTTAACTGTGTCGATGAGGATATCGACTGTATGGATGTCGTGGTTCGTGGCAGCAAGGGAGGTGAAATACACGCCAATGGAGAATGGGCAGACTTCGACATCAAGGCATGGCAGACGCTGACCGCACAGAATCAGGACGGCAAGATCACCATTACCGTCTGCACGAAGAAAGACGGTCGGTGGACACAATATAAGGATTTTGATATCTATGTGAGCAAGGACAATCTCGATGAGTGGGGACTGACCTATCGCCGTATCAAACCCGGCTATGAGGTGGGAGGCGATATCGGTATCTATCAGCGTGACCTGAGGAGTTTTGATGAATATGCGATTCTCTCGGAGACGGTTGTGCCAGGGCGCTGCTTCAACTGTCATACAGCCAACCGTACTAATCCTGACCGTATCACCTTGCAGATGCGTGGTGAGGGTGGCGGAACGATGATTCAGAAAGACGGGCATCAGACATGGGTGGAGACAAAGACCGACTCGACGAAGGCTGCCGGCTCTTACAGTTACTGGCATCCGCAGGGCGACTATGTGGCGCTGGCGGTGAACTCGGTGCATCAGAGTTTCTTCACGGGAACAGGGCAGCGTATTGAGGTGTACCACAGATTCAGTAATGTAGAGGTGCTCGACACCCGTAGCAATGAACTGATCCTCTCTCCGCTTTTGCAGACAGAGGATCTGGAGATATTCCCGGCATTCTCTCATGATGGCAAATGGCTCTACTACAGCACATCGAAGCCTTGTAGGGTTCCGGCAGAATACGAGAAGGTGAAGTGCTCGCTCTGTCGTATCGCCTTTGATGCAGAAAAGGGGACGTTTGGTGAAAGTGTGGACACTCTGTTGAACGGTCCGGTTACGGATCATAGTTATGTGCTGGCACGTCCTTCGTATGATGGTCGTTGGGTGATGTACTGTGTCAGCAGTCGTGGTAACTTCCCCGTGAGTCAGGATGATGCCGACTTGTGGCTGATGGACTTGAAGACGGGCAACTGTCGTGAACTCAAGGAGGTGAATAGTGGGCAGTGTGAGAGTTTCCATAATTGGAGCGACAACAGCCGCTGGTTTGTGTTCAGCAGTAAACGGGAGGATGGTATGTACACCAAACTCTATCTGGCGTGTATCGACGAACAGGGACGGGTATCAAAGCCCTTCCTGTTGCCCCAGCGCCATCCACGCCAATATTATCGTGATATGATGGATGCCTATAATGTGCCTGATTTCACGAAGACGAAGGTTGACTTTGATGCCCATGAGGCATACCGTCAGGTGTTCGATAACAAAAGGATTAATGTAAAAATCAGATAACGATGAAGAAAGTTTTATTGTGTTTCATGGCAGTGACAGCAGTCACAATACTGTTCAGTTGTCAGCAGAAGGATCCGACCAGGTGTCATATTGTTGGAACCGTGAATGGCGAACAGTACGAGGGGAAGCGTATTTTCCTGGTGCCGCTCACAGGCCCGGCGACAGCAGAGACAGTCGACTCGATGGAGATTACAAACGGTAAGTTCGAGTTCTTCCCTGACTCCATGCAGATGTACAAGATACTGCTCGACTATCACTATCGCATGGGGTTGCAGCCTCTGATTATTGTGGGTGAGCCAGGTGAGATCAAGATTACCATCGACAGCATCAGTCATGCTACCGGTACGCCACAGAACGACTCACTGGAGCAGTGGAAGATCCGTACAGAGGTGCACAACCGTCAGTATGCGCAGATGAGGCGCGACATCGACAAGATGGAATCTGTCGATTCTGTCAAGGCAAAGTATATGAAACAGTATGCTGACAGTTTTCATTTGGATTATAAGAACTATACCCGTCAGATGGCAAAGCATCTTGAGGGCAGTGTACTTGGCGACTTCCTGAAGAGCCTTTATCCACTGACCTACCAGCGCCAGATGCCGGATGGACGTATCGTAACGATGAATGCCGACACGAATGAAGAAATATCAGAATAAGTGGCAAATAGCCAATCTGCCCCAATGGCTCTTACAGTTGCTGTTGACGCTGCTCTTCGGCATCTGCGTGTTCCTCTTCTGGAAGGTGCGCTATCCCTTTGCGCTCACTTATCAGGAACAGTTGCAGATGTTCCTTTTTGATGATGACTATTTTCTTGAGCGCATGTCAGAGCCAGGAGGCTTTGCAAGATACGTTGCGGAGTTCCTGGTGCAGTTCTACAACAGTGTCACGATAGGTGCGGCAATCATCGCCATACTGATGATGCTGGTGCAGAGACTCACCTGGCGACTGATGCATTGTAAGGAGCATTATTTCCTGAGTTTCCTACCTGCAGTACTCTTGTGGTTTGTCATGGGTGACGAGAGCGTAAAGTTGTCTTACATCGTGGCTCTTCTGATGGCAATGGCTGTCAGTTGGCTGATGACAATTATAATCAATAAGGTGAATTCCCGTCGTCGGACATTAGTCAAGGCGATAGCACTGTTTGTACTCATCCCGCCACTGTACTGGCTCATCGGCCCGATGGTGGTATTGGTGGCACTTTGTGTCATGCCGCTGTCTGTTATCTGGGCTTTGGCGGTGATGCTGCTGAGCGCGCACTTTGTGCCATTCCCACTGTCGAGGGTGATGATAGGCATCAGTTATTATCGTTTTCCCGAGGCTATTCCCTATATCCTGATCATTATTCCTGCATTTATCTGGGTATTGAGCATTACCGTCAGAAGGTTGCCGCAACCAAAGCCATGGGTCAAATGGTGCGAAGCCGCCGTGTGTGCCATCGTCATCATAGGATGTCCTGATTTGGGCTTTGATGCTACGAAATACGAACTGATGGAGTATGATTATCTGGTACGTATCAGGGATTGGAAAGGTGTCATAGCCAAGGCAGAGCAGAAGACTCCCGATCTGCCGATGAGTGTCAGTGCCACAAACCTCGCCCTGGCCATGACCAACCAACTGGGGGAACGTGCCTTTGATTTCTATCAGCGCACCAGCGAGGGACTGCTCCCACGGTTTGAGCGGAACTTCTCCACGACACAGTTGGCAGGAGAGGTCTATTTCTATCTCGGACTGGTCAATACCGCGCAGCGCTTCGCTTTCGAGGCAATGGAGGCCATACCTGATTACAATAAGAGTGCCAGGGTTGTCAAACGTCTGGCAGAGACGAACCTCATCAACGGCGAGTATGATGTAGCGAGGAAGTATTTGCAGATGCTGGACAAAACCATTTTCTATCGTCCCTGGGCACAACAGGCCCTGGCAATGTTGGGTGATGAGAAGCAGATTGATGCCCACCCGCTTTATGGTACCCTGCGCCAATATCGTCTGAAGGATGATTTCCTCTTCAGCGAGGATGAACTTGATAAGATCTGCGGTCAGTTGTTTATGCACAATCAGCATAACCGGATAGCAACGCAATATCTCTTGATGGCTCCTCTGCTCGACAGGGACATCCCAAGGTTTATGGCATATGTAAAGGTGGTTCAGAACAGGGTCGATTATAATCCACGCAGTTGTCAGGAAGGTATTGCCTTTGCTTTCATGCAACAACGTCAGCAACCGCCTCAGGGTACTGTCAGTCAGATGGTCCTCCAGCGAATGAACGACTTTGCGCGGATCTATTCCGCCGATCATTCGTCTCAGGAATTGGGCAGATTCAGAAATACAGTTTGGTACTATTTAACGGTAGGTAAATGAAACAGATATTGAGGTGTTGGGTAATAGGTTTCGGGTGTTGGTTGATGGTAGGTTGTACGTCAACGCCAGAGAATCCTGTGGCAGTGAATGAGGTTCCGACAATCTATCCAGACTATACTGATGTGACCATCCCGGCAGGGATAGCCCCGTTGAACTTCAACTTTGCGGCAGGCAGTGTCGATATGATGGATGTCGTGGTACGCGGTTCTAAAGGCGGAGAGATCCATACGCAGGGCGACTATGCCGACTTCGATGTCGAAGAGTGGCACTCGCTGACAGCACAGAACAAAGGCGGCAAACTCACCTTCACTGTATGCACAAGACAAGACGGCCAGTGGAAACAATACAAGGACTTTAATGTCAGTGTCAGTCCTTATGCCCTCGACGAATGGGGACTGACCTATCGCCGCATTGCCCCGGGATATGAGGTCTATAGCAAGATGGGCCTCTATCAGCGTGACCTGTCTTCCTTCGATGAATATGCCATCATCGAGAATACCCAAGTGCCGGGTATGTGTGTTAACTGCCATACGGCTCATCAGACTGATCCGAAGATGTTTGTCTTTCATGTCCGTGGTGATCATGGTGCCACGATGTTCCAGATTGACGGAAAGAGGGAATGGCTGAAAGCCAAGAATGATCTCCTTGGAGGTTCCATGGTCTATCCTTACTGGCATCCGAGTGGCAGGTATTGTGCTTTCTCCACCAATCAGACCCGTCAGGGATTCCATGTGGTCCAGGATGAACGCATCGAGGTGTTCGATTTGTCAAGCGACGTGTTTGTATATAACCCTTCGACTCATGAGATACTGACCGACTCCCTGCTTCAGACAAAGGAGTGGAGCGAGAACTCACCAGTGTTCTCCCCGGATGGGCATTCTTTGTATTTTATGACCTGTCGGCAGCAGGACTATCCTGAGCACTATGAGGATGAGAAATACAATCTCTGTAAGATAGCCTTTGACCCTGAGACAGGAAGATTCGGTGAGAAGGTTGATACCATCTTCAATGCCGTCGCCATGGGAAAGAGTCTGACGTGGCCTCGTCCCAGTTATGATGGCAAGTACATCATGTTTACTTTGATGGATTACGGCTATTTCTCCATCTGGCATAATGAAAGCGACCAGTGGCTCCTGGATCTGCAGACGGGCGAAGCCAGGGAGATGAAAGAGGTGAACAGCGACAAGGCCGACAGTTATCACAACTGGAACACGAACTCCCACTGGTTTGTGTTCACCAGTCGCCGTGATGACGGTTACTATAGTAGACTGTACCTGGCGAGCATCGACGACAACGGACATCTGTCAAAACCGTTTATGCTGCCTCAGCGTCATCCGCAGGAGTATTATAGCGAAAGTGTCTTTTCATTCAACACACCTGACTTTACGAAGACTAAGGTGGACTTCGATGCCTATAATGCGGGACATGAGATTTTCTCTGACCTGCGCGTTGAAACGAAAGTCAGGTGATTATTTGAATTCCTCAGCCTCTAATTGCATTGCCCTTACAACATCATCGATGTCGAAGGGCACTTTCCCTTTGCCTAACTCAGGAGCATTGAACGACTTTAAGTTGTTGTCATAGAATGTAGGATGCTGCTGAGGCAGACAGAAGGGTTTATGGGCCTTGCCATTCTGATCCACATAGCAGAAATAAGGCTTGCCATAAAGACCGTCGTCGCGCTTAGAGGCAAAGACAAACCATCGGCTGTTACTGCTCCACGAGTGGTAGGTGTCGCTCTTGTCGCTGTTTACTATCTTCAGGGTATCTATGCGACCAGTCCCGAGATCCATCATCTGAAGATCTGCCTCTGGATGCCAGATGGGGAAGGTGCCGTAGTCGGCAATGGTATAGAGTAGATGTTTGCCATCGGGAGATATCCGGGGATGACAGACGGATTTGGAGTCTGGAAGATGAAGTGTGTCTACCGAATTACCAAACTGTCCCGTTGACTCATCGAAGGGGATACGGACAAGTTTGTATTGCAGTTGTTTGATATCGCGAGGCAGGAGGACACTGTCGGCAGCACAGTAATAGATGTATTTGCCATCGGGCGAGAAGGTTGGGAATGTCTCAAAGACCGTGCTGTCACTTAAAAGAGGACTGCGCAGCATCGTGTTGGTCTTCAGGTCTGCGACATAGACATCCGACTTGCTGTCGAAGACCTCAAGTCGCTTGCTGGCAAGAGAATGGAAGCCTGGGATAATCACATTTGTGGAGAATGTGATATAACGACCATCAGGACTGAACCCGAAATACACACTACCGGAAACCATGTCGGAAGTCTTGAGGTTCAGTTTGCGAAGATTTCCGCTTTGATTCAAGATAGCCCCACCGCCAGGACCTCTGACGTACATCATTGACAGTTGCGGGTCTTGGTTGCCATAGGTATGACAGTTCATACAACGGTTTTCCAACTGCTCGTAGTGACCAAGGGCATTTACGTCGAAGTTCTCCACACAGCGCTGTTGTATCTGTATCTGATTCCATATCTCATAATCAGGTTCTATCAAACGATATGTGAGATAGGGGTCTATCTTGTCCTTGACCACAGTCCATGTGAAGGGCCTAAACTCTGTCCATTGTCCGTCAATCAAGGCCGTGACGGTAATGGAGATTTGCTTGCCGGCATACTGCGATAGCAGTTCTTTCCAGTCATCCATACCGAAAACAACTTCATTTCCCTTGGAATTGATTGTCGTCTCTCCAGCCTTTACCTCAACGGCCTCGCAATCTCCCCTGAGCAGGAAGTTCAGTGGAGCGATATTCTCAGGGATAGTTATATCGCAATAGTCCGGATAGATAGGGGGCAGCAAGTCGCTCTTCTGCACATTTTCAGGGGTAGGGGTGCAGGAGGAAAACAGTGAGAGTAGTATGATCAGATATAACAGATGCTTCATATCTCCGGGGCTTTTATCTTGTCGAAGTAATACCAGTATGTACCCTTGAATCTTGCATTGCCGCGTTGGTTATTATACGCGATGAACTTCTGCATAACATCGTTCATCTTGATATATTTCTCCCATTCTTCCTGCGGGGCATTGGTACCGGCTAACCAGATACAAAGGGCCTCTTGATACAATGGTTTCAAACGGGGCTTGTCAGTATTGATGCAGTAGCGGTCATAGTCGCGTTTGAAGTTGGCAATATCTTTCAGCAATAGGTTGCTGCAGAGGATATAGTCGAGGGCTATCGTGTTGTCTGGGTTGTGATCGAGGAGTTGCATCATCAGGAAATGGGCATTGTCACTGACGGTAATGGTATCATGATGGTTTACGAACTTGGTCTTCTGTGCCAGATACTGCGGCATCTGTCCCCTTGCTAACAATTCCTGTGTCGCATCGACCCATTGACGGTAGGCGAAGGTCTTTCCGAGAATTCGCAGGTATTTCTGCGCTGCGGCACTGTCACCGCTGACGATATTACACTCTGCCAGCCGTTTCACCATCCTCACATTGCGATTCTCAGGTGCAAACACGTTTGTCATCATCGCAGCCCGTTCGGTGAAGGTCATGTCACCTAATGCCCAATAGAGTTCGTTCATGTTATTGATGGTCAGACGCGGGCTCTTGGGGCCAATCTTGTCGAAGGTGCCGAGGTTGTTGGGCGTGAAGTCCTGCAAGTGATCGGGCAGACTGCCTCGCTGAGCATGAACGAGGTTATAGAAGAACAGCATCTGGTCGTTCCAACCGTCGGATGACTTGACGATGTTGATGACCTTGTCATAGTTGCCGAATTGGTATTCATTGACCACAGCGAAGGTCTTCTCTAAGGCAAAGTCGGGCATCTGTATGCGTTTGACCTGCGGTAGTCCGATGAACAGATAGGTTGGCAACAGTGCAAGCGCCGTCAGGATGAGCCGCATCTTCCTACCTTGTATCAGTGAGACGAGCCATAGCACCAGCATCCATCCTGCGACAGAGATGGTCGATGACAGCCGATAGTTCGTGCTGAAGTGACAGATGGCAACAAAGGTCATCACGACGAGTGCCAGTACAAGTGCTATTTGGCGGCAAACCCTGAAATTACGGAGTGCCTTGTAGAACAGTGTGCCTGTTACGGCGATGCAGAGTGTCAGGATGGTGGCTCCTGCGTAGAGGTAATAGTAGAATTGTGTAAGAAAATCGCCAACAAGCCGTGCTATGCCTCCTGTCTTATCAAAATAGTCCGAAACATATTCCCAATCCCAAAGGAATATCTGGTTCTGTTCGTGATAGAAGAAATGATAAGGATACAAGAACTGGAAGAAGCACCAGCAGAAGACAGCCCACAGGACTATGACCACAGTAGCACCATATTTAGATAGCAGTCCTTTCATCCTAATATCTGCTCAAGTTCATTGATGTCTTCCTCTGTCGTGGACCAACTGGTGACGAAGCGGCAGATGGTGTGATGGTGGTCGGTCTGGCCGAAATGTGAGAACTCCACCTGACGACTCAGCCGCTCTACCTGTTCGTTATCGATGACGACAAACTGTTGGTTGGTGGGGGAGTCGACATAAAATTCAAAGCCTTTGCGTTTGAAGATGTCCTTCATCCGCATCGCCATCCGGATGGCATGTTCAGAGAGTTTGAAATATAGGTTATTACTAAACAGCGCATCAAACTGCAAACCAATCAGTGCCCCCTTGGCAATCAGGGCGCCATGTTGTTTCTGGATGGAGAAAAAATGCTTGTGTGCCTTGCGGTTGGTGAAGACGACAGCCTCGCCACAGAGTGCCCCGATCTTTGTCCCGCCGATATAAAATACGTCGCAGTGGCGGGCGAGGTAGGGTAGGGAGATGTCGTTTTCTTCTGCCATCAGACCATAGCCAAGGCGGGCACCGTCGATGTAGAGCGGAATCTCATAGCGTTGGCATACCTGATAGATATCGTCAAGTTCCTTGGCAGAATAGAGCGTACCGAATTCTGTGGGGAAGGTGATATAGACCAGGCCCGGATGTACGGCGTGGTCCTTGTTGCCGTCGTGCATATAGTCGTCGAGATACTTGTCGAGTGTCTTGGCCTCCATCTTACCGTCGGTGTCAGCAATGGTGATGATCTTGTGCTCTGTGAACTCTACGGCTCCCGCTTCATGGACGTTAATGTGTCCTGATCCAACGCAGATGACACCCTCATATTGATAGAGCATCGAGTCAATCGTGGTGGCGTTGGTCTGTGTGCCACCCGTCAGGAAGAATATCTGTGCGTCGGGCATGCCGCAGGCCTCACAGATACGGTTTTTTGCCCGCTCACTAAACGCATCAAAGCCATAGGGCGTTGGTTTGGCATTGTTGTACTTCACGAGATTGTCGAGCACTTCCTGACAGGCACCATTGTTGTAGTCACATTCGAATGAGATCATATCAGTTTCTGTTTGTTGGTTGCAAATATACTAAATAATTTCTAATTATCTGTAGATTCAGAGGCTTTTTTTGTAACTTTGCAACCAAATTTTATTCAACCACGACGATGATAAGAAGGAAAAGGGCATTGATGATGCTTTTGGGGATGGGTCTGCTATTGTTGTTCTCTTCTTGGGCCGATGGCAGGGATTCGTTGATTGGCCCCATCCCACCGGAACCGGTCTATGCCGATTCGTCGCAGTGGTTTATCCGTGACCGAGGGGGAAGGGCTGACCTTTTCTATATCATCTCTACTGAGACAGGCGATCACATGATAGGCGATGACACTTGCCACTTAGCCGATACCTATGATGACTACCTGCGGGGACGTATGGCCCATGAAATGCATGCTGTGGACTCTTTTTATTCTGGCGACTGCAACTATTTCTCGCCCTATTACCGTCAGGTGTCCATGCAGTCTTGGAGTTCTATGGAGGCTACATTGGCACGATTGCCTGTTGCCTTGTCGGATGTGCGGCGCAGTTGGGATTTTTATCTGGAACATTATAATCAGGGCCGGCCTTTTTTGATAGCAGGTTACAGTCAGGGGGCGCATGCCATGATAGACATCTTACGACAGATGCCCGACAGCATTGCTTCGCGGATGGTGGCGGCTTATGTCATTGGCTATAAGGTGACGCAGGAAGATCTGGATGCCTGTCCGCTGATACGGCCAGCACAGGGAGAAACAGATACCGGGGTGACGATATGCTTTAACTCCGTGCGCTCAGTAGAAGACACCATTCCGATGGTGAGCGGTGGCAATTTGTTATGCATCAATCCGGTGAACTGGCGGACGGATACGGCCAGTACATCCTTCGTTGTCGTTGACCATGAGCGCGTCGATACGTTGACGGCACAGTGTGAACTGGAAAAACATCTGGTGCTGGTGGGAGGCTATTCAGACAACAGCCCCATGCCTGTCATCGGCGTGCCAGGCAATTATCACCATCGGGAACTGAAATTCTACTATCCCTATATCTGTCAGAACATCATGGATCGGGTAGCGGCGTATTTTGAGAAAAAAGAAGAGTGAGGCGGTAGACCTCACTCTTCTTGTCTTATAGGCTTTCGAGCATCCGTTTGATAACGACCGAACAGGAGATTTCCCGATTGGCGGCCTCGGGGATAACGAGGCTGTTGGGCGACTCAATCACATCGTCGGTGACGATGAGGTTGCGGCGTACGGGCAGACAGTGTAGGAACTTACCGTTGTTAGTCCACGACATGTGCTCAGTATCTACCGTCCATGACATATCCTTTGACGTAATCTTGCCGTAGTCGGCAGGATTCGTCACACCAGGGTTACTCCAGTTCTTGGCGTAGATGAAGTCTGCACCTTCGAAGGCTTTCTTCTGATCATACTCCACACGGGCATTGCCGATAAATTTCGGATCGAGTTCGTAACCCTCGGGGTGAGTGATGACGAGGTCTACATCGGCGGCGTTCATCCACTGGGCGAATGAGTTCGGCACCGCCTGCGGCAAGGCACGGCAGTGAGGCGCCCATGTCAGCACGACCTTCGGACGTTCCACCACCTTATGTTCTTCGATGGTGATGAGGTCAGCAAAAGCCTGAAGGGGGTGTACGGTGGCCGTCTCCATGGCGAAGACGGGACGGCCAGAGTATTTGATAAACTGATTCAGCACTGTTTCGGCATAGTCGTACTCACGGTCAGTCAGTCCGGCAAAAGAACGAACGCCAATCAGGTCGCAGTAGCAGCCCATCACGGGGATGGCCTCCAACAGATGCTCGCTCTTGTCACCATCCATGATGACACCACGTTCGGTCTCCAGTTTCCAGGCACCGGCATTCACGTCGAGCACGATGACATTCATGCCTAAGTTCATGGCAGCCTTTTGGGTGGAGAGACGCGTGCGCAAAGAATTATTGAAAAAAATCATCATCAGGGTCTTGTTCTTGCCCAGATGCTGATATTTGTAACGGTCATTCTTAATCTCCTGTGCTTCGGCGAGTGCTTTCTGGAGGTCGCCGATATCCTCTACGTTGATAAAACTTTTCATTTCTGTAATGTTGGGTTAATGGGTATAATGGGAATTTATGGGCGCGTCTGCCCTTCGCCCTCAATGAGCCATTTATAGGTGCATATCTCCTCGAGTGCCATCGGACCACGCGGACCCAGTTTCTGTGTGCTGATGCCAATCTCGGCACCAAGGCCGAACTGGGCACCGTCCGTAAACGAGGTGGGCGCATTCCAATAGACACAGGCTGCATCGACGTGAGCCTGGAACTTACGGGCAATCTCCTCATTCATCGTGACGATGGCCTCACTGTGTCCACTGCCGTTCTCGTCGATATGGGCCAGTGCCTCGTTGAGAGAAGTAACGGTCTTGATGGCCATCTTATAGTCCATGAATTCCGTGCCGAAACTATCTGCCGTGGCAACTTCCAGATAGGGGTATTTCCCATCGAGGGCAGCATAAGCCTTTTCATCGGCATAGATAGTGACATGCTTCTCTGTCATCTTTTCACAAAGGGCTGGTAGGTCGTTCAGGCGACTCTCATGGACGATGAGACAGTCCAGGGCATTGCACACTGAAACTCGGCGCGTCTTGGCATTGTGGATAATGGCTTTGCCCATCTCCAAGTCGCCGTCCTTGTCGAAATAGGTGTTGACGACGCCGGCACCGGTCTCGATGACCGGGATATGGGCGGTGTCGCGCACAAAGTCAATAAGTTTCCTTCCGCCACGGGGGATGCAGAGGTCCACGTAGCCCACAGCATTGAGCATCTCGCCCGTAGCCTCATGGGTGGCGGGCAACAGGGCAACGACATCCTTCGACACACCATACTTCTCCAGTATCTCATGGATGAGGGCAACCTCTTCGCGATTGCTACAATCGGCATCCTTACCGCCCTTCAGCACACAGGCGTTACCGCTCTTGAAACAAAGCGAGAAGACATCAAACGTGACATTCGGACGTGCCTCGTAAATCATGCCGATGACACCGAACGGCACACTGACACGACAGAGACGCAGACCATTCGGCAACGTTTTCTGTTTGGTGATATGTCCGAGGGGAGTCGGCAGGGTGGCGACATTCCGCATATCGGCGGCAATGCCTTCCAAACGACTCTCCGTCAACTGAAGACGGTCATAAAGGGGATTGTCTTTCGACATCTTGGCCAGGTCCTGGGCATTGGCCTTCAGGATTCTTACCTTATTATATATAATGGCGTCGGCAACGGCATTCAGTATCTCGTTGCGCTGCGCGTCACTCAACAGGGCCAGACTCTTACTGGCGCGCTTCACTTTCTCAAATGTTTCTTTCAGTTGCATGGTATAAACTCTGTATGCGGGATTTCTTCTTTACGTTCTATTAGATCAACAAGGATGTTTTCACGCTCACCGTTGGCGATGATCACGCGGATGCCGGATTGGGATACTTTGCTGGCAGTTGTGTACTTCGAGTGCATGCCGCCACGGCCGAAGGCACTCTTCTCTTCTTTGATGTACTGCGACAGGTCGGTGCCGGGCTCCACACGGGGAATGATGCGCGACGCGGGATTGTCGGGATGACCGTCGTAGATGCCGTCGATATTGGAGAGCAGGATGAGTGTATCGGCCTTCATCATCTGGGCGATGAGACCCGAGAGTTCGTCGTTATCGGTAAACATCAACTCGGTGACGCTCACAGTGTCGTTTTCATTGACGATAGGCAGTACATCGTTCTCCAGCATCACCGTCATACAGGCTCGTTGGTTACGGTACTGTTCACCGGGCTCGAAGTTCTCTTTCATGGTGAGTACTTGTCCCACGTGGATATTGAACTCGCGAAACAGATCGTAGTAGAGACCCACGAGTTTCACCTGTCCGACGGCAGAAAACAACTGACGCTGTTCTACGCTGTCGAGCGAATGGTCTACGGTCAGTTCGCGCCGTCCGCAGGCGACGGCACCTGATGATACGAGAATCACCTCGATATCCTGCTTCCGTAGCCAGGCAACCTGGTCAACCAATGCCGACATACGGGTGACGTCCAGTTTGCCGTCTGTCCGTGTCAACACGTTTGAACCTATCTTGATAACTATTCTTCTTTTCATATCAGTGTTACATCTTTGATGTGCTCTATCTCTGGTGTCGAGCCTATTGTCCCGACGATGCTGATGATATCAAAACGTATGTCCCGCCCTGTGCGATGACTCTTGACATAATGGTTGATGGCCGACTGCAGACTCATCCGTTTCTTGTAGTCAATGGCTTCTTCGGGATCACCGAACAATCGGTTGCGACGGGTCTTCACTTCGATGATGACAAGCGTATCCTCGTCTCTGGCAATGATGTCAAGGTCGTGGTGTCCTGATTTCCAGTCGCGCTCGAGAATCTCGTAGCCTTTCTTTGCCAGATAGGCTGCGGCCAGATCCTCGCCCCACTTCCCTAACTCATTATGTGCCGCCACAACTTTTCACTTTTCACTATTCACTTTTCACTTCTCCGCGTCTTTCTTCCGGATCTCTACACGGCGGATCTTACCACTGATGGTCTTGGGCAGTTCGTCGACGAACTCCACGATGCGGGGATACTTATAAGGTGCCGTCTCTTTCTTGACGTGCTGTTGCAGTTCCTTGATGAGGTCGTCGCCAGCCTTGTCCTTCCATTCCTTGCCGAGCACGACGGTAGCCTTCACTACCATGCCGCGGATGTCATCGGGTACACCGGTAATGGCGCATTCCACCACAGCGGGATGCGTCATGAGGGCACTCTCCACCTCGAACGGACCAATGCGATAACCTGAGGATTTGATTACATCGTCGATACGACCCTCGAACCAGTAGTAACCGTCCTCGTCGCGCCAAGCCATATCGCCTGTATGGTAGAGTCCGTCGTGCCAGGCTTCGCGGGTCAGTTCGGGATCACGGTAGTACTCCTTGAAGAGTCCGATGGGTTTGCGGTCGCCTACACGTACCACAATCTCACCTTTCTCACCATCCTCACAGGGCGTGCCGTCGGCGCGGATGAGATCGATGTCGTACTGGGCATTGGGGATACCCATGCTACCTGGCTTCGGTGTCATCCAGGGGAAGGTGCCGAGTGTCATCGTGGTCTCGGTCTGGCCGAAACCCTCCATGATATTGAGTCCAATTTTCTCTTTGAGTTTGTCGAAGACAGCGGGGTTAAGGGCTTCACCGGCTGTGCAGCAGTATTCCAGCGAAGAAAGGTCGTATTTGTTCAGATCCTCTCGTATCATAAAGCGGTAGATGGTCGGGGGAGCGCAAAAACTTGTCACCTTGTATTTCTCCATCTGACGCAGGAGTGTGTCTGCGTTGAACTTCTCGTGGTCGAATACGAACACGGTCGCCCCCGCAAACCACTGGCCATAGAACTTACCCCAGACGGCCTTGCCCCAGCCGGTGTCGGCTACGGTCAGATGAAGCGAACCCTCATGGAGGTTGTGCCAAAAGACACCCGTTGACAGATGCCCCATCGCATAGAGATAGTCATGAGCCACCATCTTTGGCTCGCCGCTCGTTCCGCTGGTGAAATACATCAGCATAGTATCGTCGTTAGTATTGACAAAGGCGGGACGTACGAACTTTGGGGATTTTTTCCATTCCGTCTGCCAGTCGTGGAATCCTTCGGGGATGGGCTTGCCGTGGTCGGTGATGGCGACATACTGCTTTACCGTCGGACTTTCAGACATGGCCGCTTGAATTTGGCTCACCACGTAGGAATCATCCACGCAAATAATTGCTTTCACGCTTGCCCGTGTATTCCGATAGACGATATCGTGCTTCGTCAGCATATGGGTGGCAGGAATCACGATGGCGCCAATCTTACAAAGGGCGAGCATCACGACCCACCACTCATAGCGGCGTTTCAGGATAAGCATCACCGGGTCGTTCTTACCGATGCCCAATGTCTGCAGATACGAGGCGGCCTGGTCGGTTTGTTCTTTCAGTTCGGCAAAGGTCGTACGGATCTCTTCACCTTGGTCGTTAGTCCAAAGGATGGCAAGACCCTCGGGTTTCTCCTCGGCCCAGACATCCATCACGTCGTAGGCAAAGTTGAAGTTCTCTGGGATGATGAACTCCAGGTTCTTATTGTAATCTTCTACAGACGTAAATGTCGTCTGTTTCAAAAATCTCTCAATCATATAAGTCTAGTCTATTCTACTGTAAATGCAAGGAATTTCACGGGCTTGTCACCGACGGCGAGCATGCCATGGGGCTTGGTAGAGTCGAAATAGATCGAATCGCCTTCGTCAAGCACAATCGTCTTGCCGCCGATATATAGTTCCATCTGGCCTTCGAGCACAAGGTTGAACTCCTGACCCGGGTGTGAGTTTTTGTAGATGGTGCGGGCACCGGGCTTGGGTTCTACCGTGACAATAAACACATCGGCCTTGTGGTTGACGAAACCGCCCACGAGACTCTGGTATTTATAGGCCTTCGTACGTTCGATACTCATACCCTGGCCTTTGCGCGTCACATAGTATGATTTCATGTGTGGTGCCTCAGCAAAGATGAGTTCTTCCGTCGAAACCCCATATTTGTGCGCAATCTTCATCAGATTGGAAATGGTAATGTCCAGTTCGCCAGACTCTATCTTCTCATATTTCTCTGTTGAGATGCCGATGGTCTCTGCCATCTCACTCACTGGAATGTCGAGCACGTCGCGCAGTCCGCGCAGGCGCTCACCGATTTGCTTTAATTGTTCGTCCATATCTAAAATAATTACTTTGCTCCTGCTTTTAAGCCGCGAATCACTGCCGAGGTAAATCCTGCGTGCTCCATCTCGTTCAGCCCCTTGATCGTCACGCCGCCAGGGGTTGTCACCAGATCGATGGCGGCTTCGGGGTGCAGACCACTGGCCTCCAAGAGTTCCACGGCGCCCTTCATCGTCTGCATCACAATCTTTTTGGCATCATCAGCCTTGAAACCGAGTTCCACACCGCCCTCAGAGGCCGCACGGATATAGCGCATGGCGTAGGCGATACCGCAGGAGGCGAGGGTCGTGCCTGCTGCCAGGTGCTGTTCGTCGGTGATGAGCGTATTACCCATCTCGTCGAAGATACCTTTCACCAATTCTATATGGTGCTGTGCCACGGCACCACACGGCACGATGAATGTCATTGAGGCCATCTCGGCGATGGCGATATTCGGAATGACGAGGAACAGTGGCGGACAGTTCTCGCCCAACCACTCCTTGATGCTGGCCGAGGGGACACCCGCTGCAATTACAATCAGAACCTGTTTCCTCGGATCCAATTCTGGTTTGATGTCCTTCAGTACCTGTTCCACGAGCCAGGGCTTCACTACGACACAGACAATGTCTGCACTGTCGGCAGCCAGTTTGTTGTCGGTAGTCACGCTGACGCCAGTCTTTTCAAACTTCTCCACCACGGCCTGGGACGGGTCGCTGACGGTGATGTCTTCATTTCTGAACTGTTGGCCTTTGATGAGGCCTTCCACGGTGGCGCCACCCATGGCACCAGCGCCTATCACTGATATTCTCATAATTCTTCCGGTTTTACTCTGATCAGTCTTTCAATAAAGTCGTCGGCCTCTGCTTTTGTGAGACACAGGGGCGGCAGCAGACGCAGGATATTCTGGCCGGCACAGCCCGTAAAGCAGTGCTCATGTTTGATGAGAGGTTTACGTACCATCGCATGTGGCATATCCAGTTCAATGCCAATCATCAGACCACGACCGCGTACCTCTTTGATGTGTGAACTGCCGATATTCCTGATACCTTCCATCAGGTAGTCGCCTATGACACGGGCATTCTCCACCAGTCCCTCGTCTTCGAAGACATCGAGTACGGCCAGTGCGGCTGCACAGGCAAGGTGATTGCCGCCGAAGGTCGTGCCGAGTTGTCCGTAGACCGGCTCAAACTCTGGCGAAATCAGGACAGCACCCATCGGGAAACCGTTGGCGATGCCCTTAGCCACAGTGATGATGTCGGGTTTGATACCCAGCCACTGGTGGGCGAAGAACTTACCACTCCGTCCGTAGCCACATTGGATCTCGTCGCAGATCAGCACGGCGCCATAACGTTTACAGGCGTAGGCCAGTCCCTGGGCGAATTCTGGCGTGGCCATCTGGATACCGCCCACACCCTGGATGCACTCCAGGATGACGGCTGCCACACCGCCCTTTGACAATTCCCGTACCCATGGCTCAAGATCGTTCATCGGCAGGAAACGTGTGTGATGGTTATCGTTGATGGGGGCGATGATCTTGGGATTGTTCGTGACCTCGACAGCCAGACTTGTGCGCCCATGGAAAGCCTTCTCACAGGAAAGCACGCGGGTCTTGCCCGTCTTAAACGAAGCGAGTTTCAGGGCGTTCTCATTGGCCTCTGCACCGGAGTTGATGAGGAACAACTGGTAGTCGTCGTAGCCGCAGATCTTCCCCAATCGCTGAGCCAGTTCTACCTGCAGTTTGTTGATGACCGAGTTAGAGTAAAATCCGATTTTACTCAGTTGCTCCGTCACTTTTTCAATATAGTGTGGGTGCGAGTGTCCGATGCTGATGACGGCATGTCCGCCATACAGGTCCAGGTATTCCTGACCTTTGTCATCCCACACTTTGCAGCCCTTGCCCTTCACGATGTTCACATCGAAGAGCGGATATACGTCGAATAGTTTCATATCGTTACTTTTCTATATTTGGCTGCAAAGTTACTGCAAATATCCGACAAACCGCAATAATCTTTCGTCTTTTTGCATAAAAATGTCAATTGCACACGATAAATCGCATGCAATTGACATATTCTTGCAGATTAATCTCTATTTGATGATCACCTTACGGGCGCTCTTTCCGTTGCGGATGACGTAGATGCCAGCAGGCAGGGCGAGTTGCATCGGACCGTCACCATGAGCCACCCTTACACCCTTTAATGTGTAGACCGTCCATCCGGAACCGTCAAGTGCCTGGTAGGTAATCTCACGGATACCGGTGTAGTCGATGGGGGCAGGAGCCGTCTTCTGAGTATTGCCCACATTGTCTACTGCCAGGGCGTAGAACTTGTAGTCAGCGGCAGTGGTACCACTTGGCAGTGGGTAAGTAAACTCCGACGACGTGTCATCGCCGATATACTCAAAGTCTCCGTCCTTATAGGAAGCATAGTACCTGAAGTAACTGATGCCTGACTCATTGTCGGTACCAGTGCATTTGATAATCATGCTACCGTCTTTCTCTCCTGCAGATACCATCTCCGTTGTCGGACCATTAAGGTCTAACGTATTGATGTACTCGTTCGTTTCGATAGGCTCGTTGACATCAAAGATGATGGTCGCCTTGTTCTTGATCTGGGTACCATTCTTAAGACCCGGCTTCAGATTGACTGAGAAGGTCACGTAACCCTCGCCTTCCGGTGCATTCACGTTTGGCGGCAGTTCGATGCCCTTGATGTCCCAAGTGAGTTTGTTACCCTCACGACTCATCTTCCAGTTGTACTCGATGCCTTCATGGCTGGTAGAACCGAAGCGTACACTATTAATGTCAAAGACATTCTCGTCAAGTTCGTTGGTTATCTGTACCCTATAGGCCGGTGCGGTAGCCTCCTTCTTGTTCTCGAAGAGGATGCGGTAGTCCATCGTGCGGGTCTCGGGGATGTAATTCTCGTCGCCGAAGCCTACAGGACCGACCATCTCGTTGGGATCCCAGGAGCGGACGACACGGTTGCAGCCGTATTTTGCGTCAAGCATTCGTGTGTTATATTTCTTTTCCCACTCCTTATAGTTGGCATCAGTTTCCTTTGTCGTCCACCACATCCAGCGACGAGTGATGGCACCACTGAAGGTCTTTGCTGTCTCCAACAGTTCACCGAAGAAATTGATGACTCCTCCGCCAGGTAATGTGCTCATCCAACTCGTGGCAACAGTCTTTATAGCACGCTTGGCCACGACGACGCCTTCACCAGTGTCCTTCTTGTATGTAGCCAATTGCTGATCCACCTTATGATTAACGTGCTCACGATAGTAGGCCAGTTCTTTCTCATCGAGGTCTATGTGCTCATTGATGACATCTGTCATGAACTCCGTCACCTTGTCACCGGCATAGTCGATGGCCACCAGTGCCGTGACAATCAGGAATGTGGTACCGCTGATGACAATCTTCTGACGTCCACCAGCCACATCCCTGTCAAATGAGCGTGCCTCGTTCATGGTCAGTCCCTCTGCCAGGATGTTGAAGGAATACTCCTCATAGGGATTCATACTGGGCACAAGGAATACCATGGACTTATCTCCGTCATAAGAGATGCTGTCCATAGGCAGTTCCTCTACTCCGTTCAGTCCTGGTAATTTGCATCCCAGCAGTTTGATGTCATCGCTTGCATGGACTAACAGGAAGAACTTTCCGGTAGGTTGGTTCTCAATGTTTTCCAGTTTCACTGTATATTCACTGGGAACACCCAGGCGGACACTGTTCTGTCCGATGAATGCGATACGCACATCCGAGTCTGCAGCGCGCTCAATGGCATTGTAGGAGATACTATAGCCGCCCTGACCTTGTTCACGACAGATATGAATGTAGTAATCTGCGTCGTCAATGTCATTTACAGTGAGGGTCGTGCGTTCATTGATCCACCATTGGTTGGCTACCACGTCAGACTTATCGCCTTTCACGCGCACGATGTCTGCCCATCTCAATCTCAAGGTCGAGGTGGTATCAGGTTCTATGGTAACAGCCATCATAGCGGCTGCTGCACTGGTGTTCAACTTGATCCAGTCTTCGTTGTCGCGTTTGTCGTTGTCATCAAGATAGCCCAAATGACCTGTTATTGTTTCGCCGATTCCAATCTCCTGTGTCACCTGTTCCATCTCTTCGTTAGGCTCTGCATCGTTGGGGAAGTTGTTGGGGGTGAGCAGGTATTTCAGGGTATAGCCGCCATGACCCTTCTCGCGGTTCAGGTGCAAATAGTATGTTCCAGCACCAGCGTCTTCGATGGTCAGCGTATCGTTCACCATCCACCACTTGCTGGTACGCGACGGATAAGTCTGGTCCTCTTTCTTCAGATAGCAGACTTCCATCCACCTGAATTGCAGGTCGTAGTCTTTCTGACAACTTGTGAAGAGTTGCACACGGCCATCCTGTGGCACGACAATCTTGTAGCAGTCGTCGTTGTCGCGATAGTCGTTGGCATCTAGGTAGCCGATATGTCCCTGTACAGTTTGTCCGATGGCTATCTCGTCTCCTTCTCCGACATTGTCATTCGGTTCGGCATCGTTGGCGTATTCATTGGGCGTGAAGATGTATGTCAGGGCGTAGCCGCCATGTCCCTTTTCACGGTTTAGGTGGACATAATAGGTCCCCACACCTGCGTCTTCGATGGTTAGCGTGTCGTTCACCATCCACCACTTACTGGTCCGTGACGGATAGGTCTGGTCTTCTTTCTGATAGCAGACCTCCATCCACCTGAATTCCAGGTCGTAGTCCTTCTGACAAGTTGTGATGAGTTGTATACGACCGTCCTGTGGCACGACAATCTTGTAACAGTCGTCGTTGTCGCGGTAGTCGTTGGCATCGAGGTAGCCGATATGTCCCTCTATAGTCTGTCCGTTGACTAATTCATCACCTTCTCCGACATTGTCATTTGGTTCGGCATCATTGGCGTACTTATTGGGCGTGAAGATGTATGTCAGGGTGTAGCCGCCATGTCCTTTCTCTCGGTTCAGGTGGACATAATAGGTTCCCACACCTGCATCCTCGATGGTCAGCGTGTCGTTCACCATCCACCATTTACTTGTACGCGACGGATAGGTCTGGTCTTCTTTCTGATAACAGACTTCCATCCACCTGAATTCCAGGTCGTAGTCCTTCTGACAAGTTGTGATGAGTTGTATACGACCGTCCTGTGGCACAACGATCTTGTAGCAGTCGTCGTTGTCACGATAATCATTGGCATCGAGGTAACCAATGCGTCCCTCTACTGTCTGCCCAGCGGCAATCTCATCGCCTTCACCAACATTGTCATTCGGTTCGGCATCATTGGCTCGCGGACAAGGGGTGAAGTCATATTTCAGCGTACAGGTACCTGCTCCGCCTTCTCGACTCACATGCAGATAGTACGTACCTTTGCCGATATCAGTGACTTCTAAGGACTCGTTGTTTTTCATCCACCACATGCTGGTGCGACCGACGGGAGTCTGATCTCCATCTGGACGGCAGACTTCTACCCACCTCATCTCAAGGTTGTCGCTCAGTGTCTGGGTAATCACAACGCGTCCCTCTTCGGGTACTTCAATTTTAAACCAGGCTTCAGTTTTATTCTTGTCGAGTGAATAACTGCCGGTTTCTCCTTGGCTGATCGCGATGGCTTCCTGCCACGTCGATCCCTGTGCCAACATTCCTATCGGCAATGCCAGCAACATCATGATGATAAGTTGTAGTCTTCTCATATCTAATCCAGATTGTTTATTCTTGACCTAAATAGATTCATGTTTAATTCGCTGCATCCCACTCTACGACGAATGTCTCAGGAATAGCCCTTATACCCAGATAACTTCCTGATGCATACATATAGACATTGTAGAAATAGAAAGTCTTTTCACCCGGAACATACTTACTGGGGTAATTCTCGTAGGGATAATCGCTACTATTAAAGGTAGACACATCCCATACGAGCATATCATTCTCTCCTATCGGTCCCTTTTGGGTGGCAATGACATTGGTCTCCTTATCCCAGGTGAAATAGTATGAAACAGGTGTTCCATTACCCCACTTTGCGATTTTGTACAAATCTGTTCCCTCGCGGTGATAGAGTTCGTAACCCTCTACAGGACGAGGTTGTGGGACACCATCTACGTAATCGCTCGGCCAGAAAAGTACATAAGAGAACGTCCCGGTACCGACCTTCGTCCAGGATGACTTTCCATTCATACTGATGTATGTGGTCTCCACGATGTCGTCGGCATTCACAACACCGTCGTCATTGGCATCGGCATTGTCCGCATTGAAGTTCTCAGCGGGATTCTCCGGGTCTTCGATGTAGTTCACGATCATCACGATATCCGCTACGTTGATGGCCTCGTCGTCGTTGGCATCGCCTCTGACAATCTTTGTGACCATCTCAAAACTGCCTGAGCGACTGGGCATGACTTCCCCGTTGGCAGCAATCAACTGCATGTGCAGGTAATGTTCGCCCTTGCGCAGTTTGCCCACATTGATAGTCATGGTTTCCTTGATGTCAACCTGTACCATGTTGGCATCGTTCTCATCGAACCAGTAACGGATGGCTGTAGCCTCAGCCACCGTCTTCTTGTCTAACTTGATGAACAATGCAGAGACGGGGATGTCAACGGAACCCTTGCTGTCGATAATCTGGTAATGCACGGTATGGATACCCTCCATTAATTTCGAGGCATCGATAGTCTGTACACCTTCACTGAGAGCTGTTTCCACGACAGAGGCCTTATTGGTGTCGAACCAGTAGCGCAACTTGTTCGCTGTGGCTGTTGTCTTCGGGTCAATCTTGATGAACATCCCTGAGACGGGAATGCCTGCAATGCCTTTGTCATCTTCAATCTGGTAATGCACCGTATGGATGCCCTCTTTGAGAGCAGAGGCATCGATGGTGGTAGTACCGCTCAGGGTTTCTATGGTTGTGACACTGGCAGCGTCGGTGTCGAACCAGTAGCGCAACTTCTTGGCCGTGGCTGTTGTCTTCGGATCAACCTTGATGAACATCCCCGAAACGGGAATACCTGCTATGCCCTTACTGTCCACAATCTGATAATGCACGGTGTGGATGCCTTCTTTAAGCGCAGAGGCATTGATGGTGGCAGCACCATTCAGGGTATTGCTGGTCTGTACATTGTCGGCATCGGTGTCGAACCAGTAGCGCAGCGACTTTGCCGTGGCTGTTGTCTTCGGGTCAATCTTGATGAACATTTTCGAGGCGGGAATGCCTGCAATGTTCTTGCTGTCCACAATCTGGTAATGCACGGTATGAATGCCTTCTTTAAGCGCAGAGGCATCAATAGTGGTGGCACTGCCCGAAATGGATGCCGTTTTGACACTGTTGGCATCAGTATCGAACCAGTAACGGAGCGACGAGGCAGTCGTTTTCTCTGGTAGTCCCGACAAATCAATCTCCGGGTCGGATTGCCCCCTCGCGCCTAAGGTCAGGCCGGAGAGCAGTATTGTTAATAATAGATATTTACGCATAATCATGAAATATTTAGTTATTTCACCCCAATTGTTACTTCTAACTGACCATTGTCGTCAGTCTTTTCGCCCACCTCCATCGTAGAAATGAGAGGATAAGACAGAGTGAGGTTGAATGGCTGCGGACCGCCGTAGAGACCCACCTCTGTTCCGTCGGTACCCTTGAAATTTTCGTTTGCCTTGGCGGCGTCAGACAATTCAAAGGTCTGTTCGTCTGTATAAGTGCCTGTGAAATCCTTAAAGGCTTCAGCGTATGATGCGCTTGAGCAGCCTGGCTTAATCTTCAGTTGACTGAAAATGTCATAGTAGTAATCAACGGCTATGCAGTTCGTACATTCGCAATCAGTTGGCAGTCTATAGTCTGAATGGTTTGACGTAGCGAAGATGCAATTTTTCCAGACAGAGTTGTGCAATTGATCCATGCGGTTTTTAAAAAGAATACAATTCAGACCCATAAAATGAGCATTATCATAGTGAGTGACTCCATCCACGTAACTGTTTATCAAGGAGATTCTACAGATGCCTCCTACATTGAAATGGCCTATGACCCTGCTATTGACTACTAAGATGTCAATGTTATCAGTTGTAGTTTTTGTGGTAAAGCCTTCATTCAATTTGCACTTAACAATTTGGGGTGATGAGAAGGTTCCGCGCATGCTCATTTCGCTATTACAGATAATACCCTCCATAGTGAATCGGTTTGCATCGTCCGAGGGGATTTCGATATGCAGATTTCCATTAAGATAAGTAGGATCGTCACTATCAATACCAGCACCACGCAACGTGATACCTACTTTGATCGTCGTAGCATTGAAAATGCCTCTGGATAGGTTAATGACATCGCCGCTCTGGGCCTTCTCTGCTGCTTTTACTAAGGCTGTCAGGCCATAGAACATCGTGGTTTCTCCTTCATGGCTCAGCGAGGCCACTACTGTTTCCTGTGCGAAACTCGTGGCCGCAACCATCATGGCAACCACGGATAATATTAATTTCTTCATAATTCTTCCTTTTTTAATTTTATGTTTGAAATAGTTATTTCACTCCAATCTCAACTTTCAGTTTTCCATTGTCATCCGTCTGCTCGTCAACCTCCATCTTCGAAATGAGAGGATAAGAAAGGGTCAGGTTGAACGGCATCGGACCGCCATAGAGGCCTACCTCTTTTCCGTCGGTGCCTTTCACGGCTTTGCCTGCTTCGGTCAGTGTGAAAGTCCAGTCGTCTGACCAAGAACCTTCCCAATCGAAATCTGTGAATACATCAGTGAGAGCAGCCATAGTTATGTTGTTCGGACTGTCGGTCAAATTCTCAAACATATTATAATAATTGGGTATGCCTATGCAGCTTGTGGCCTTACTACTGTTCGGTAGTCTATAAGAATATGAATTTGTTGTCCAGAAGATGCAGTTCTTCCATATAGAATTTTGCATCTGATCACTTGGACAATATTTTGAAATGATGCAATTGGTAGCCATAAAGTGAGCGTTCTCATAAACACCAGGTTCAGCAATATAACTGTTCACAAGAGATACTGTCGTGCTTCCTCCCAGGCGGAAGAATTCTGTTACTTTACAGTTGACAACCATGACATCCTTAACGGCGTCAGTATTAGCGATACCGTTAATTCTCCAAAACTGGCACTTCACAAATTGTGGACTGGAAAACGATCCTCCCAATTTTACTTCGCCTTTACATCTGATTCCCTCCATAGTTAAGCGGTTGGAACCTTCTTCTGTCACATTGATGGTGAATCCTCCTTCTATATAAGTAGGATTGTCGTTGTCAATACCCACTCCTCGCAGGGTAATGGCTTTAGTAATATTGGCTGCATTGAAAGTGCCGCTGGAGAGGCTGATGATGTCACCGCTGGCAGCCTCAGCAACTGCCTGTTGCAGGGCCTCAACACCATAGAACATAGTGGCTTCTGTACCGTGGCTCAGTGAGGCCACAACCGTGTTTTGTGCGAAACTTGTGGATGCGATCAGCATGGCAACCACGGATAATAGTAATTTCTTCATAATTCTGTCTATTTTGGTTTTATGTTTTTTACTTGCTTACTTCGATAGTCACTCCCAACTGACCTTCTGGAGTCGTCTGCTTCTCTACCTCCATTTTGCTAATCAGCGGATACGACGGGGTCGTGTTATATGGCAGCAGACCGCCATAGAGGCCAATCTCTGTTCCGTCGGTGCCAAGATAGGTGGTCTTGGCCTCTTCTGTCAACTCGAATGTCTCAGTGTCTGAATAGGTGCCAGTGAAAGTCTTGAAAACTGTCGCATAAGTCAAAGACGTTGTCGGGCAGCCAGTCCTGATGGATAAGTTGACGAAGAAATCATGGCTTCCGGCGTTTACGGAAATGCAGTTTGTGGCCTGAGAACTATTTGGTATTGCATGGTAGACACTCGTTATGACAAAGATACAATTGAAGAATTGACATTGTTTCAAATTGTTACTATTATAATAGTTACCTTCAAAGATACAATTTGAGGCTGTGATAGTTGCTGCCTCGTATTGGGCAAAATTATTAATGAAACAATTGACAAAACTATAGGTACAACTACCGCCAGCAGTGAAATTCCCCGTGATCTTACAGTTGGCAAACATGATGTTTGAAATGGCATCCTTAGAATCGTTATTAGAAACGGCATTAAACTGACATCTTACAAAATAGGGGGTGGTATATTGTCCTATCGTTTTCATCGTATTTACACATCTGACACCCTCCATCACAAATTGGTTGGTATCGTCTGAGGGAATATTGATGGTGATGTTGTTGACAATGCATGTCGGAGCCTCACTGTCGATGCCTGCACCGCGTATGGTGATGGCCTTGGTGATGTCCGTAGCGTTAAACGAACCGCCAGAGAGGTTAATGATGTCGCCGCTTGCTGCAGCAGCCACTGCATCTTTCAGGGCGTTGACACCATAGAAATACGTAACGTTTGTGCCGCTACTCAGCGATGCTACCAGTCCGTTTTGGGCAAAACCTGTGGCTGCAAACAGCACGGCAACCACGGATAATAGTAATTTCTTCATAATTCTGTCTATTTGATAAGTTATTAATTAAGTTCCTGTTTGATTTATAATCAATTGATTTTGGGACAAAGATAAGAAAAAACGGGATTCATCGACTAACAATTTAGCAAAATCGACTAACAAAACGTGATTTGTTAGTCATTTTTCTTTTTTTTTATCCCGAAACTGTGCAAAATAGCCTCAAAACTGGGGGAAGATATTCTGAACCCGGAAAAACATGCCCAGGATTGGGGGGAAGAAATTCCGAACCCGGAAAAATATGCCCCGGATTTGAGGCATAAAATTCCGACCTCGGAAAATCTTGTCCTGGATTTGGGGGAAGTTTTACCCACCTGTGCATAAACATGCCCCAGATTTGGGGCGTAAAATTCCGACCTCGGAAAATCTTGCCCCAGTTTTGGGGGAAGATTTACCCCCCTGTGCATAAATATGCCCCGGATTTGGGGCATAAAATTCCGACCTCGGAAAATCTTGCCCCAGTTTTGGGGCAGGTTTTTCAGACTTCGGAATGGTCTCTCCCAGATTATTGGCTAGGAAATCAATGTCCGGATTATTGTGCCTTCCACTCACTTGGCGTCATACCAGTGATGGCTTTGAAGGTCCGGAAGAAGGACTGCTCATTGGCAAAACCGGCTTCCATGTAGACATCTGCAATCTTCTTGTTAGGATCCTGACGCAGGATGCGCTTGGCGTGGTCGATACGGTAACCATTGATAAATTGGGTGAAGGAACAGCCGCGCTGGGAATTGATGCAGTCAGATATGAAACGCCTGTTACTGCCAAGGGCAGCGGCGATATCCGTCACCTTCAGTTCGCTGTTCTGGTAGAGTTTCTGCTCTTCCAACAGTTGACAAATGCGATCCATGAGGGCTTTGGCACCTTCAGGGTCATTGACGATGACTTCTGGTTCTGACTCATTGGCTTCCGGCAGGTCTGTTCCCAGCGGGGTGGGGCGGCGCTTCTTCCAATAATAGAGGAAGATGGCGGCCACTATAAGCACTGCCAGTATCAGTGATACAAGCCAAAGACGGTTGCAGCCCTTTGTCGGTTCGGGCCGTTGTCCGAGGCGTAACAGATAGACAGCAGCAGAGGGGTCGAAGTTACTACCGTTGTAAAAACCGCCTGTCATCAGGAGATTCCCATCGCCAGTCAAGACGGGGGCATTGGCAATGGCTCCATCAATCGGATCCGTGTAATAAAGGGTGAGCGGAGCGCCCTCTTCTGTAGCGTGGGCATAGTCGATGCAGAGGATATAATAGCGGTAAGGCTTCTCAGGTGCGTTCCTGAAATCGTTACTGATACCCATGAGGTATCCCCGACCAGCCTGTTGGTCAACGATGATGTGGGTGGTGTATTCTATCTCCTCCCACTGACTCTGCATTGGCACGGGGCAGACGGTAGGCAGGAGTGAGAACGTTCCGTTTTCCACCTTGGCGATGGCCATCTGACGGGTACTGTCCTCAACGGGCAATAGATAGGCAAAGAGGCTTTTTGCTTCGTCGCCGATAAAACTCTCCGCATCGCGGTGCTGACCTACAATCTTCGGATGCCAGGTCTCAAAAAGCGGGATGAGGATGGAGTCGCCCTTCAGCCGGTCGACTGTCTGTGTCAGGATAGTGTCGCCCTTGATGCCCCAGTTGTTGATGATGAGGACATCATCCTCGGCGATACGGAAGATATAGGGATTACTGCCCTGGACGGTCATGTCTTTCACATACGAAAAGGTCCGCTTGCCGTCAAAGAGTTCGATGCCGTCCTGATGATACCAGTTGCCGGCAATGACAACCTTGCCGCTGTCTATCTCCAAGGCGGAGGCTAAGGTGCGCTTTTGGTCCATACTGCCAAAGCCGTTGAAGGTGTGGCTTACGGGGTCGTAGAGTTCTGCTGTAAAGGTCTGGCCGACACCGATGTTCTGTTCACAGCCACCAGCCAGCAGGACATTGCCGGATGTTAAGACGACAGAGGTGCCGAAATCGTGGCTGTAGACCATCTGTATTACCTGCCACTTGCCGTCCTTATAATACTCTGCCGTCGGGGTGGGTACGAAGCCATGGGTGTGCCCACCGGCCACCACGTATTCTCCGTTTACACAGAACAGTTCGTGTCCGGCACGGGGGATTGTTAAGTCAGACAGACGCTCTGCCTCGATCTTTACTTCGGGGCAGAGCGTCTTCTTGTCCGACTGTGCTGTCGCTGTGGTCAGCGACAGCATGGTCAGAAGCACTATTAATACAAACCGATTTGTCCGTTCCACCGGAGATACCAGTTGCGTTGGTCATTGAGGTCTTTCTTGATCTCACCGCGCATCAAATCACTGTTCTCCTTACCGCGACGGTTGCAGACCTGATTGGACAGGAATGCTCCCGGGTTGGGCTGGCGGAAGGCAAAACGCATGATGTCATAGAAGCGGGTACCTTCGAAGGCCAGTTCCAGACCGTTCTCATTGAGAAGCAGACTGTCGACGAAGGCCTGTTGCTCCTGGATCAGTTCTTCAGAGTCTTTGGGGATGACAATCTCTTCTGCGGGTTCATCACCTTCCTCCTCATCCACTTCAATCACAGGCTTCTGAGTTCCCGGCAACTGATAGAATTCGTTATACGGTGTCCAACCGGAACCACGGGAGTGGAGACCCATCGTGTTGTGGTTTTCGGTTGAATTGCGCGAGGCATATTCCTGAACCGTCACGAGTCCATAACGGGTCTCGGGGAAGTCGATCTGGCTGAGCCACAGGGAGTCGCTCTCAGAGTAATAAGGATAGACATCGCTTCTGCAGACTTCGTTGTTCATACCCGTTGACAGTATGCTGAAAGCGGCACGGGGGTAGCCGGCTCCGTTGAGGGCCTCAGCCAGTCGCAGATAGACCATCGCACGACGATAGATGTGGATGTGCTGGAAGGCCTGCTTGTCGATATACGACACCTCGAAGCGGTCACCTGTCAGACGGTCGGTTCTCTCACCTTCATCATAGCTATAATAGAGGCGTAGGTCGCCGGAACGATGACGCGTCAGGTCTTTGGGCGCGTATGAATAGGTGGTTCCAGAGGCACCTACCACACAGTTGTCCTGGCTCTCATACAGGTCAAATAAGTTGTCCGAAGGAACGATACTGACGTGGTAGTCGTTCTCTTCACGGGAGTAGAACAGGTTGCGCAGTTCACTGTAGTTACCTTCTGCTCGGATGGAGTCACCGGCGATGATGGTAATGAGTTCCGTATTCGGTCCATATTCCTCATCAGACCAATCACCGCTCATAATACCCCACGGACTGTCCCATGTAGATGATCCTGACTCCCATGCATAATAACTCATGCCAATGGGATAGGACGAGTTGTCGCCGTTACGCTGTGAGATGTATTTGTAGTAGCGCATGGCGGCCTCTTGATAGGTGGCCTTACTGCCTGTAATACTGGCCAACCAGAGGTTCAGGTCGCCCAGAACCACGTTGACGGGGAAGAAGAGCAGTCTGGAGGCACCGTCTCTGAGGTCTCTGATGTTACCGTACTGAGGGTATTCGTTGGCCCAGCGGTCTGTCAGAGGCATCAGGTCATTGATGAAATACTGGCAGATAGCCTGAAGGTCATACTTCGGGAAATTCTGCTCTGCCTCGAGTTTGCTCAGGATAGGTTTTGTTACGAAAGGCACAGAACCATAGTTGAGCACCAGTTGCAGATAGGTCCAGGCGCGGATGGCCTTGATGGCGGTATATTCCCGCATGAAGATATACTCGTTACGGTTATTCTTCATGGCCGTGTCAACATTCTCAATGAAATAGTTGCAGTTGTTGATGATGGCATAATAGTCACGCGGCTGGTTGTAACGGTTGTCATCGCCCATATCAAACAGGGCCATATCACGTAAGTCGCTGTTGGCTGTCGCAGTGATGTCGACAAGGTCGCCACGTACCTCACCGAGCAATACGGTACGGTCGGCGATGGCCTGTAACTTGTTGAGGACACCGATGACGCTGTAGATGGAGTCGTTAGAGTTGTCCAGATGGTTCTCCTCAGCGAAGATGACGTGCTCAGACTCCTGGTCGAAGAAATCAGAGCAGGAGGCCATACCGCAGACGACACAGATAGCGAAAATGAATTTATAAATCTTGGTAATCATAATTTTCAATTTTCAATTTTCAATTATCAATTATAACTTAATCTTAACGCCTGCAACGATGGAACGGCTCTGACTGAGTTGTCCCACGTCGATGCCCTGTCCGATGACGTTGGAGGTCATGGTGAACTCAGGATCGCTGCCCAAGTACTTGGTCAGGGTGAAGACATTGTTGGCCTGTACCCAGAACTGCAGACCCTGCAGGTATTCGTTCCGGAGCGGCAGGTCATAACTCAGGGTGATGCTCTTCAGGCGCAGATAACTGCCGTCCTCAATCCAACGGTCACTGAAACGGGAGTTACCCATCGGATCCTGGAAGGTAATCTGCGGGATGTCGGTCTGCTGACCTTCCACCTGCCAGCGGCGGATCATGGCCGTGGTCTGGTTCATGAAGCGGCTACCGGCCTCCAGTTGTGAGCGCTGATAGTTGTAGACATCATTGCCGAGTGAGTAGTTGAAACGGAGATCCAGTTTCAAGTGCTTGTAGGCAACGGTTGTGAAGATGTTACCATAGATGTCGGGGTTCGGATCGCCGATGAACGTACGGTCTGCCTCGGTAATCTGATGGTCACCGTTCAGGTCGGCAAAGTGGATGTCGCCGGCCTTGAAATAGGTGCGGTCGATACCGTTCTCACCGAGGATAAACAAGCCTGCTGCCTCAGCCTCTGCGGTAGTGGAGAAGACACCGAGTGACTTGTAGCCGTAGAACTGGTTGGCAGACTGGCCTACCTGTGTACGGATGGTGGCACCATAGACCTCGTTGTCAAGGAAGGTCTTTTCTTCGGGCAACTGAGTGATCTCGTTTTTATAGTGTCCAATACTGCCACCGATCTCCCACTGCAGGTCTTTGAGGGCAAGTACCTTGACGGCTGCCGTCACGTCGAAGCCATTGTTCTTCAGTTTGCCGTCGTTCGTCCAGTTCTCACTCAGACCAGTGAGGAAGCCCAGTGACTGACGGGTGAGCAGGTTGTCTGTGTTGGAGAAGAAGTAGTTGGCACTCAGACTCAGGCGGTTGTTGAAGAGACTTGTCTCCAGTCCGACATTGAAGCGGCGGGTGGTCTCCCACTGGATCTTCGTGTTACCGATACCGTCGAAGGACAGACCTTCAATGGTATTCAGGAAATGAGAAGCACTGAAGAAACTACGGGCGGCATAGTAGTCGATGTCGTCGTTACCGCTGACGTCGAAACCGCCTGTCAGACGCAGGTAGTTGATGGCGTTGACTTTTGCCATCCAGGGCTCGTTGCTGATAACCCATGAGGCCTGCACACCGGGGAAGATACCCCAGGCAGCGTCGAACAGACGGAAGTTACCGCCGTCACGTCCGAAGCGTGAAGAACCTTCCACTGTGACATTGGCCTGCAGGAAGTAGCGACCAAGGTAGTTGTATTCGCCTTGGGCATACCATGCCAGCGAGTTCCAGTTGTCGTTGGTACCGAAGTCGTTGGTGTTGGACAGGCTTGACTTCATGAACGGCTGTTTGTCGTTACCGGTGTTATAACCTAACAGGGAGGTCATGGAATAGGTCTCCCAGTTGATGCGTGCACCGCCGAAGAGGTGGACGAAATGGGCATTGTAGCGGTTGCTCCAGTCGAGACGGGTGTCGCTCATCACGGAGTTCTGCTTGGAAGCCAGTGAACGTACCTCATTCTGCATATAGTTACCGATACTGATGACGTAGTAATTCGGTGTACCGTTGACAGGAATATAGTATTGCTCGTTCGTGTTCACCAGATTATAACTGAAATGCTCGGACAGGGTGAGGTTACGCGTCAGACGCAGTTTCGGTGTAACCGTCAGGTTGAGCATGGAGTTCTCCAGACGGTTCTTGTTCTCACCCTCAGCATACTCGTTGATGGCGGCGGGATTACCCAATCGCCAGTTATAGTTCTTATAGTTGGCCAGTGCCTCGGAGAGATAGGACTCTTCTTCGATGTCATAGTGCGTGTCGGAGAGACGTCCCATACCGTAACTGTAAGCACTCATGAACGGGCTCTTGGCGTAGGCCAGAAATCCGGGTGCCGTCGGCGTGCCTTCATCGTAACTGACGGGTGCACCGTCATTACGGATGTTACGGGTGATATTACCGAAAGAGGCATCGAAACGGATGCTGAAACGCTCACTGAGTGAGATATCGGTGTTGAAACGGATGTTCAGACGATCCATATCATTGCATCTTAGGGTACTCTGCTGGTTGACATAGCCTACAGAAAGGTTGTAGTTGGCCACAGCGTCGCCACCTTCCACATTGATACCGTAGTTCTGCGTCATAGCCGTGTGGTAGACGAAGTCCTTCCAGTCGGTATTCTGATGGTACTGGGTGTAATAATAGTAATCAGGATCCTCGTTGAGGAACTTGAAGGTACGGTTACGGGTGTTGGTGGTCTTCAGCATTTCCGAAGCATAACTGCGGTACTGACCGGCATCCATCACCGAGAGGAACTTGGGTTTAAGAACCACGCCGGCAGAAACGTTGGCCGTGATACGGGTGGCCATCGATTTACTACGCTTGGTCTGGATGATAATCACACCGTTGGCACCCTTGGCACCATAGAGGGCTGTTCCGTTACGCATCACGGTCACCTTCTCGATATCCGACGGGTTGATGGTCGAGAGGATGTCGTTGAAGAAACCCTCGTGGAGCATCGTACGGCCATACTGCTGTTCGATGATCACATCATCGACCACCACCAGTGGCTGGGCATTCACATTCAGGGAGTTCAGACCCTGTATAAACATCACATTACCGACACCGGGTGTACCGTTACGCGTGATACTATAGACTTGGGCACCCAGATGCTTCTGCACTTCGTCCTTGATGTTGACGGAGTTGGTGTAGGCAAAGTCCTTGGTGCTATAGTCACCACGCACGTTAATCTGCTTGTCGTATTCAGCCGCGAAAGTCTGCGGATAGAGTTTCACCTCGCGCTGAATCTCCTGATCCTGTAGTCCTAAGCGGACGGGGTTGAAGTCAGGCATGTTGACATAGACTGACGTGGTAAACGTGGGGACGTTCAACTTGTAGAAACCGTCTTCCTCGGTGAGCGTGCTGTAACCTTCCACATCGTCGGCACTGACAATCGTACCGGCGATAGGCTGGCCCGTGGTGGCATTCAAGACACGTCCTCGAATGGTTCTCGTGGGATACTGCTTCTGCTTTGGTGTCAATTTGCGGGCAATGGTCTCGATGAGGTCTTCACCTTCGGTATCATCATCCTGGGCCACAACACTTAAAGGAAAGGCCATCAGCAGTGTAAGTCCAAATAATATATATTTCTTCATAACTATACAGTTCTTTATTCATTACTAATCATTAGTACTTCAGCCATTGGAAGATGTCACCGTCAGCATGGGGCTCAATCTCGAATCGTTCCTCATTGACATTCGAGATGCCGTGAGGTACCAACATGATACAGTCGATGCGCATGATACGGTTGAATTTCTTGGAACTCTTCTCTTGAGGCTTTACCGCTGTTTCAACGAGGAGTGTCACCTGTGGCTCGCTCTCGGTCAGACCGTATGTGGCCGTCGGGAACTTAAAGTCTTCTGCTAAGAGGATATAGTCCACCACATCAGGATTGGTGGTCACGCTCGACTGGAGGACCTTGCTTTCAGTGTCGCCATTCTGAGCGTGATAGTTGATGGTACAAGCCAACTTGGTCGGGATACGCTCTTCTGCTGTCGCATTGCTGTCGTTGGCCAAAGCCGGGGCTGTGACAAGATAGATGTCATAGCCGATGTTGGAGAGCACGTTACGGATGTTAAACGTCACGGAGTGGTTACTCGTGCTGCTCATTTCCCTGAACTCAGCAAATTCATTGCTCCACACCTTTCCGTAGAAACGGTTGTTGTTCAGTACCGTGCGAGGCGTCAGCCTAATGGTTGGCTCCATTTCCTTGGTTGTACTATTCTCTTTCTTACTGACTTCCCTGACGTTACTCTGGTCTTCCGCCTCGATGATGATCCACTGGAAGAAGGTATTCAGTTTGTTGATCTTCCAGTTGTCAGACTTCAGGACTTTTCCGTTGGAACACTCTACGTTTTCCGTGCCAGTGAAGATACCTGTCGGAGAGAAGGGCTTCATGGTGTTAACATCAGACTTGGCACCGTACTGATAATAATGGAGATTGTTGCTGCCCCAGTAATACTGGCGATAGACGTAAGTCTCACAAGCATCGGTCGACATGGCCGAGTCTGTCAGATGTTCATCGGTGTTCAGCGTACGACTGAAGGAGGTTCCACCGACAATGGCCAGACGCGGCATCGTGTAGACCATCGAATCGCGGAAAGGTACGTTATTATCATAGTTGAAATAGGGCTCGTACTCCTCAATCAGTTTCTTCCACTCCTTATTGGTGGGCGCGAGCACCCAGTAGGTACTGTCCTCACTGTTCGTATAGGCCCAGAGCATATCCCAGAGGTCATCCTGCTGGACGAAGACAGAGTCGAGATAGACGGTCTTACCATTCTCCAGACCGCCGGGAACGCTTCGCTCCGGATAGAACACCTTGCGGTAGAAACGACTGTTATAGAAGAAACCGGCAATACTGTCCAGGTCGGGATCCTTACGCAGGTATTCGAACACCGTGGGGAAATAGGGGGATTTGCCCTGAATGGTGAACAGGACACCGTTGTTATAATGTCCATTGTTACTCAGGATAGAATTGTTACCGAAAGAACTGGCAGAGAGTGTGGTCTTCTTGCCATTCATCAATGTCAGCGAGTCATTGCTTGTTGGAGAGACGGAATGGTTATACAAGGCGATGTGGTTCTGGATGAACTCCTTGATCACGGTGTTGTCATCTTCCGTCACCTTACCTTTCTCTGCATTATAGGCTTCGATCAGTTCATTGGCCTCCTCGGTAGAGAATTCGTCGTTGGTGGGTGCAAAGACCGTAAATACCTGACTACTGTTCAAGGACTTGTCGTAACCACAGGCCTGTACCACCTTGGCGAAGTTGCTCAGGTTGCCGTTCTGCGAAATAGCCTGCCAGAGTGTCTGGTCGTTCATCCCTTCGCCTTTGTTGTCGAAGTGATCATTCCATGTGTCGGAGCAGGCCGCGAAAGTGAGGACTGCCAATGCAAGTCCTATCACCTTATTATATATATGTTTAGTGCTCATAACTTTTCACTTTTCATTTTTCACTTATCACTTTCTTAGAGGTCGTCCTCCATTCCGCCGTCACTGTCGGCGCCATAGACACTCTTCGGCACCAGTTCAAGCATGTCGAGTGCGAACTCGTTGTTGTTACCTTGCTTACCGTCGGAGGCCACCCTGATTCTCATATAGTGGTCCTTGTTGCAATCAAGATACGATTGGCTGATGATTTTACGCATATTGATGTTGTACACGAGATCCCAGCCTCTGTTACCGCTTCCACCGTTGTCACAGTAGACAGAACGCGGATAGGTATAGACACCGAGGTTCTTCAAGGCCTTCTGATACTCAGCCTTCTCCTCAGGAGCCATGCCATCATAGTCATCGATGGAACTGATAAAATCTTCACCAATATAGTAATCTGAGTCCAGATTCTTGGTCATATCCAAAGGAATACCTTGCGGTATACCGTCCACGTAAATCTGGGCAACACCACGGGTAGGCTGGGAGGTGAAGCCAAGACGAACCTGCCATTCACCATCGAACGGTACGGGCGGCAGACGGAACGTGAAGTCATAGTTGCCATAGAGGTCAAACTCATCCCACATGTAGATATCATAGATGGCGACAGGTCTTCTCATCAGGAACATACAGTTGGAGAATGATACACCGTCAAGATAGCCCTCAGGGAACTGCCAGTTGCGACCGTATTTTTCCTCACCGCTATTCCACTGCCAGGGATCGCCCAAGATGCGCAGACCATTTGTGATGATCTCGGGGAATACTGTGTTGAAGTCCATGCGGATGCGCTGGTTTTGTATCTTGTCCTGGACATCCTTGCTGAAGGCGACGATGTCATCGACATAGAAGTAGTGGCCGTTAATACCATCGTGCTTATATTCATCGTCATTCGGATCGATGTGCTGGCCCAGGAATTGGAACTTGTCGTCGTAGCGACGGTTGATATAGCGCTGGCCTTTCTTACATCCGCCTAAATATTTGCTGACGGTGACCTTGTCCACCTTGATCATCCTGTGAGGCAGGAGGGTGTAATGCCAGTCACTGGGGTTGATACGGGTCTCGTCAATACTAATAGCACCCTCGAAATTGGCCTTGTTGGAAACTTCCTGTGGTGTCAGATCATCGGCTCCGGCAGCAATCTTGTTCAGAATATGATATTGGATGAAGCGGCGCAGGGGATTGACACTGTCCGTGAGATTCTCAAAACTGTGGCCGGCCGCATTCACATCCTGAGGATAGACCTCATCATAGATGGAGCAGGCCAGTTCATAGAGGGCACTGAGGTCACCCTTCTTGATGCCATATTTGCTTTCTAATACTTCGTCAGTCTCAACGAAGAAGGTATAGCCGTATTTCTTGGTGTCAGGTGCGTCATACTTCTTCTTCTCCGTCTCAGAACCGCCTGAGGTGGTGTAATACGGCTCGATAGCCTTTGGATTGTAATCAGGATCCTCTACTAGAAGAACATCATTGATGACACCTGTAGCCATCAGGGCACTGTAGAAGGTGCTGATCTTTGGATTCTCACGCATCAGGTCGGTGATGTAACTGTTCGACTTCTCGATGACGGCGTCGATGGGCTGCATGATGCCGTTCTCCACCGAGTCATCCTTCAGTTCAAACTTGATCCTGGCAAAATTCTCAAGTACGATAACGGCATTGCTGTCGTTGTCAAAACCCGGGTCTGTTGCCAGATAGCGGTTCAACATATTCACGGACGGTAGTTTGTGACCAATCATGTCGTACGTGGTGTACATGTAAGATACCAAGTGCGTACGGGCGATGGTGTCACAGTCGGCATCGCTCAACTGTGAGACACTGCCGAGGCCGCGGCTCTGTAGGAATTTGTTAACGGCATCATTGTTCGGTGCGAAGCAGGTATAGTGACCGTAGGTAGCCAACAGATCCATCATACCGGCTCTCTGGACAATTTCCGTGAATTCACTGTACTCAGGACGATTCTTCAGCCAGTCACTCATCATCTCACCTGTAAAGGTGTAGAAGTATTCGCTGTCAGGCTCGTCGGAGCAACTGGTCAGCATCAGCGTATTGAGGGGAGTCAGCATGGCGATGAGCAGTCCTCCCAAAAATCCTTTAAATATATTATTACGTCTCATAACTATTCTCTTTTCACTTTTACTTCTTGGTCGTCTTTTCGTAACTCTGATCTTCACCACTGCCGAAGGCCGGGTTCTGAACAAGGTTCGTGTTGACCTTCATCTCATCAAGATTATACGGCCAATAGATGGCATCCATCTTTGCCAGATGGTTGCTGATAAGACCTGCACCTGTTGTGGCTTTCTGCAAGGCAGCAGCAGCCAGTACTTGGGTGTTGCCGTTACGCTGCGAGAGGCGCACAAGGTCGAACCACCGCTTACCCTCGAACATCAGTTCGCGCTGGCGCTCCTGGAGGACTAACGTCTCCATGTCAGCCTTGGAACTGTAGTTGCTTCTGAGCAGGGTGTCTGCAAGTTGGGTCTGATTCTGACAGAGGGCTCGTTTGTTTACGGCGTTGACCAGAACAAAGGCTCTGTCCAAAAGAGACTTGTTGTAGTCGGCTTCAGTGTCTGAGCCTTCACGCATCATCTGAGTCAGTGCTTCTGCCTTCAGCAACATGATGTCCGTCAGACGGTAGATCACCCAGTTGGAACCGTTTTGATTTTGTCTGTAGATGGAGTAACTTGCTTCCAGCGTACCGGAGGAGGCATCAATCGTCGTCGAACTTGACGAATATTTCCTGATGGCCTTGTCGCTGCTACCGTTCCTATAGAAACAATTGGTATAGATGCGAGAGTCCAACTTCTTGTTACGGTCGGCAAACACCTTGCGCTCCTGTCCAGTTGCCTCAATTTGAGCGTAGATGTAATCAGAGGGGGCTACCAGACCAGTCGTAGACTGTGAGTTGCCGTAGAACGAGTTGACGGCACCGTTGGCCGGCATATTGTTTGCTTGTGGACTGTCATCGAAGACTAACTGGAAGATGATTTCCTGATTCACCAGATCGGTATAACTCCTGTCACTACCAAACAAAGTCGTATAGGAATTACCGTAAGTGTTACTCGATTTCGAGTCGCCCACCAGTGGAAATCCATTGTAACGATCCAGGTTATCATCGTTGGAAGAGGAAGAACTGGTACGCTTCTGGCGATTCTCCTCGTAGATGGCCTTCTTCGAGTCAATGACCAGGTCGGCATAACGGACACAGTTCTCATAGTCCTTCTTCCAGAGATAGAGTTCGCAAAGCAAGGCACGGATGGCATCCTGTGTAATACGACCTGTCTGGTAGAGTTCCTTGGTAATCGGATAGCGTTTCACCGCATAGTTCTGTACACCTTCCAAGTCGTCGATCAGGGAATCGAGCACATTGTCGAACTTGGTGGCGGGCAGATCCATCGTCTGGCTGTCGTCGATGTAGGCCACTCTTGAGAAAGGCACGTCGCGGAAGGCACGGATCAGATAGAAGTAACTGAGACTGCGAAGTGCAACCATCTCGGCGATATTGGCCTGTAACTCACTCTCCGTATAGGAGGGGTCGGCGGCGGACACGCCCGGGGCATACTTAATCACAGTGTTACAGCGGTTGATGATATTATAGAAGTCCTTCCAAGTGGTGTAATTGTTCTTGGCATCGATATTCTCCTTTAGGAGTTTCTCAAGGCTTCCGTCAGACTGGACGTTGCTGCCCGGGCCGATATTGTCGCTGCGGAACTCGCCCCATACCATCATGCGCTTGATGACGGCTTCCTCCTGCATGGCGGCGTAACAGCCTGCAATGACGGCTTCCACATCGGCCTTTTCATTCCAGAAATCCTCCAGGATAATCTCATTCTGTGGTTTAATCTCCAAGAAGTCTGAGCAGGAGGAGAAACCGCAGATTGCGCTGAAGGCGCATATTATATAATAATGTATTCTTTTCATATTCGTATCTTTTTAGAACTCAACAGTGATACCTAATGTGTATGAACGCGAACGAGGTGTCTGGGCATTGTCGATGGCGGGAGAATAGCCGCCGCTCGAGATGTCTGGGTCAACACCAGAGTACTTCGTTATGACGAAGGGATTGTTAGCACTGAGATACAGGCTGATGCGGTTGACACCAAGAGCCTGTGCATATTTTCTACGGATGTTGTAGTTCAATTGTGCATAACCCATACGCAGATAAGAACCGTCTTCTACAAAGCGGTCGCTGATCAGCGTGTTGTAGTTCGAGTTGTTACCGTACATGGCACGAGGAATAGATGTTACATCACCTTCCTTACGCCAACGGTAGTTCACAGCCTGGCTTTGGTTGTTGTTGTTGATCATAGCCTCAGCGTGCAGACGGGCGCGGTTGATGATCTTATTACCGAAGCGGTAAGTGAACTGGGTACTCAGACGCCAGTCGCCGTAGGTGAAGGAGAAACCGAAACCACCAGTCAACTTCGGCAGTGAAGAACCGAGGTACACAATGTCGAGTGCATTAATCTGACCGTCGTAGTTGATATCTTCGTAGATGGCGTCACCACCGTTGAAACGGTAGTTACGGCCAGTGGCATCGTTGGTGTAGTTGAACATCATACGGACGGGATCGCCCTTGCCGTCGACGATGACACTTCCGTCGGCTGCAATGGCCACCGGTGCCGTCTTACCTTCTGCCAGGAACTGGTTACGCTCTTCGGGCGTCATATTCTTAAAGGTAGAGTAGTTGTACTGATAGACACCTTTGTAGCGGAAACCGTATATGGCGCCTAACGGGTTGTGCAACTGGACGCGCTGCAGGGTCTCGTCGTTCGAGAAACCGTAGACGGTGTTGTAACTGTCGAGTGTCAGATCGTCGAGTTCCAGCAATTCGTTGCGGTTGTTACCGAAGTTAGCGTTCACGTCTACCCAGAACTTTTTACCAATGGTAATGATACGGTTTGAACTGATGTGGAACTCCCAACCCAGGTTTCGCATCTTACCTTGGTTCTTATAGGCCACATTCTCGTAACCTGTGTTCGAAGGGATACGGTAGTTGGACAGCAACATGTCGGTTGTCGTCTGTGAGTAGCCCTCGATGGTCAGGGTCAGACGGTCGTTGAAGAAGCCAAGGTCGATACCGCCGTTCCAACTTTCATGGATCTCCCATTTCATGTTCGTCAGACGGATATTGTTCGGCTTCATGGACTGCATGTCGAGATATCTGTTGGTAGAACCGTACTTCGAGGTGTAAAGGTAGTCCTGTCCAGGCTGCTGACCTGTACGACCCCAACTGGGACGGATAGCAAACATGGACAGCCATTTCTTAGTCGGCTCCATCCAAGGCTCGTCACTGATAATCCACTTCAGGGAGAGTGAGGGGAAGAAACCCCAACGGCTGTCCGGGCCGAACTTCGTGGTACCGTCGGCACGCAGAGAACCGTCGATGATATAACGTCCCTTGTAGGCGTAGTGGGCAGAAGCCGTGAAGTACATGGAACGATGCTGGCTGTAGTTAGAACTCAGATTGGTGATCTGACCACCGCCCTGTGTCGTGGTGATACCTGTGGGGACACCTTTCTTGTCTTCTGACTGGCTGGTGGATGAACCACTGTTCAGTTCAAATCGGCCCAACATCATGAAGGAGTGATCCTTGTTCTTGAAGGACGGGATCAAAGTCAGGGTCTGTTTGGTGTTGAATGATACGCTCTTCGAAGAACTGTCAGAGGTGGTGTTGACGCCCTGATCCCAGGAAACCGTCTTCAATGCCTGCGGATAGTATTTGTTCGAATAGCCGTTGTTGATGTTCATATAGACCTGACCACGCCAGTTCAACTGCCAGTGGTCTTCGTCCATGCCGAGCAACTGATACTGGATGATCAGTTCGGGCTGCATGTCGTAGGTGCTCTGCTTATTCTTGGCCAAGTGTGCACTGGCAACAGGGTTCACATAGCCCTTCTGGTCGTTGTTGAAGACCGAACTACCGCTCTGCAGCATCGTGTAGTAGGAAGAGGTATTCTCACCTGTCACGGGATCCTGCTCGTAGATACTCATGTTCGGCATCTTCTTCATGGCGATGTCGAGAAGTCCGTCGGAGTTACGGTCGTTCTTGGTATAGGTCATGGAGAAGTTGGTGCTGACGCGGATACGCTCACTGACATTATAGTCGAGGGCCACACGGGTGGAGAAACGCTGCAGTTTCTGCTCGATCATCGTACCCGTTTCATGGTCGTAACCGGCACCGATACGGAAGAGTGCCTTTTCACCACCACCGCTCACGGTGACATAGTGGTTCTGGCGCAGACCCCACTGGGTGACGGCATCACGCCAGTCGGTATTGTTGTTGTACTGTTCGTACTCGGAGAACGACGGGTCATAGTTCAATTCCGGGATGTTGGAGGCTTGATCGCTCTGCTCGGGGTTGAAGTACGACTCCTTCAGAAGCATGGTGTAGTCGTCACCGTTCAAGAGGTTGTAACCCTTGGGCTGGTAGGTGCCGGTCAGTTTCAGAGAGTACTGAAGTCTGGGCTTGCCTCGGACACCACGCTTGGTGGTCAACTCAATGACACCGTTACCACCTTGTGAACCGTAGATGGCCGTAGCAGCGGCATCTTTCAGCACACGGATGTCAGAGATGTCTTCCGGGTTGATGTTCAACAGTTCAGCAAACTTTTCGTTGTTGGCTGAGTTCAGGTCGAAGTTGTTAAGGTCTACCTGACGTACGTTGCCATCCACAACGATCAGCGGGTTGGCATCAGTCAGTGTAGAGAGTGAGGAGGCACCACGCAGACGCATGGTAGAACCGGAACCAAGGTCACCGGAGTTACCGATGATGTCAAGACCGGCGATACGTCCTGTAATGGCTTCATCGATCGTTGTGAAGGCCAGACCTTCCACATCCTTCATCGAGAAGGTCTGGGTTGCATTGGCTACCTCTCGTTGTGGGATGGGCAGACCGTTACCCTGGACACGCCTCTTCGACTGAATGGTCACGGGGGCAATCGTGGTGTTATCGGTCATCACAATCTTGAAATTTGTCTTATTGATAGGCTGGGTAATAGTCTTCATACCGACATAACTAAAACGGATCTTATCCTTTGGGTTCCTGACCTTCATCGTGAAGTTACCGTTCAGGTCGGTAACAGCCGACTCGATGATACGGCCGTTTCCGTCGATCTCACATACAGTGGCACCCATCAGAGGACCTGTATCATCGCTCACATTACCGTGAACGGAGGTAATCTCTTGTGCCTGTGCGCTGAGGGCTGTAACCACCATCAGTGCCAATAACAATATATATCTTTTAAAAGTAATCATAATTCTTAATTCTTAATGCTTAATTCATAATGCTCAATTCTTGACTACTTTCTCCTTACTTGATTTAGTTTCTCCTTCAGTACATCCTTCCAGGGTTTCATCTCTTCGGAGAGAAGCACACCGTCGATCTGATGGACAACGGCATCGGATGCCATGTAGGTGTAAAGTTTGGTACCATCTGACCTGAACCAGTATTCACGGCAGATGCGATTGTAGAGTTCGTCGGTCATAACGACATTGCGCTTGTTGCCAAGCACGTCCCGAACCCACATCTGGTTACCTTCGTTGTTGACGGTAACAGGTGAGAATCGGCCAGTCTCGGGATTACGTTTCATCGTTTCGAAGGTGTTCTCGTACTTGTCGTTCTCAGGAGCCATGCCGATCATGACAGCGTGGTCTTGGATGTGGTAGCGCAGGAAACCGACGATAATGTCCTTAATGATAGCCTTGGCTTCCTCGGCGGTCTCTTCAGAACCCCAGACTTCAAAGGTTTGAGCCTCATAGTCGTCCCATGTCGGCAGCAGCCCCTTGTCAATCAAATCCTGTATAGATTTGTTCGTGGGCGCGTATACCGTATAGTTATAATTGTCGAGCAGTTTCAGGTTCTTGCTGGACTTCTTCAGCATACCAGCCTCGTAATTGTTCTTTGTAACGGTGGTTGCCATCAGGTCTGCACCATCGTTATCCAACAACTCCAAGAACTTCGAAAACTCCTCGCGTTCATCCAGTGTCAGATAGATACTCTTGTCTGTCGTCAATGGCATCTGACCGTTGAGGACGTATGACTTACCATTGTCCTTGATGAAAATATCCTCATTATTCACAGGGAGGACTTTGTTGTGGTCCATCTGCCAGCCACCGGCAAAGGCAATGCGACCGTCGCTCATCTTGACGACACGGAGAGGAGTACCGCCCTTAGACTTATAGTACTCATGACCGTCCTCAATGTCACCGACGATGATCAACTGGTCCATCAGACGCTTTAGACAGTCTTCGATAACGGTACGACTGGACTCTTCTGTACTCGGCTTGGACTCGTCGATTGTAATCTGGCCGTTCTCGTCAACGAAACATGTATAACGTGTGGCTCTGACACGCTGGGCTTCGGCTCTGGTGTTATCGTACCAGAACGCCAATACATCCGGCGTCTCCATACCATTCTCCTCGTTGCCGTAGGTCGAAGGATCGACATACCAAAGCATGGCGTCGTTGGTGGGAAGAATCAGGCTGTATTTCGAGTCCATGGAAAGCAGGTAGGGCAGGAAGTTACAGTGATCGATGGCCCAGTAGATGACGTTCATGACGGTCGGGTGGGCCAGAGCGGGATATGCCACCGACTGGAACTCCGCCGGGGTGAATACCTTGTTGGTCATGTAGACCACACCGTTACAACCCATAAAACAGGAATCGACGTCGGCTATGGTGATGCCCATTTCGACCTTGGCATCGTTCAGGACTTTATCGAATTTCGAGGGAACGGCTTCCGTGAACACTTCGCGCAAGTTGACGTTGATGAGTTTAGCAAGCGTAGTCTCAGGAATGCTGTCTATCACGCCATACTCCGTCTGGAGGTCCTTACCTTCTTTGTTCCACCAGTTCTCCAAGGCCTGGTTTGTGGGAACAAACATGGCACCGGCGTCGTAGTTCATATTGGCATCGCCTGAGGCACTGATATATTGGTTCCACCCTGGGTCGAATTTCAATTTGGCTGCGACGGATTTTCCGTCGGGTGTTTCAACGTTAGGTCTTCCACCTGCGGACCGGTCACTATAGTAACGGAGGACGTAGGCGGTGTCCTGACTGTTATACAGACGGCCATATTCTCTCGTACCCTCTGCATCATAATAAGGCGCACTGAAACGGTCCATCAACTCTGCCCAACGTGACATATCCGGATGCTGGTGGACAATCTGTGCCATGTTGGGGGATGCTTCGATCACACCGTTCACCTTTTGGATATAGCCGTTCTTACAGGTGATATCACGCTCAACGACCTTCTTGCCGTTCACCCAAGCCTCTCTGATATCGTTGGCCTGATGGTTGGTCAGCACATCCAAGTCGGTATTGGTAATCTTGTTCACTTTCATGAAAGCGGGCAGGAAGTGGATCATCGGTGCAGATGTGGCATCTCTCAGGATGGGAATACTCTTGCCGTTGTCCTTATACTTGGCCCATACCTCCGTGTTCGGCATCTCTTCTGGTCGCATGATCTGCACGGAGTCATAGATACTCGTGGCCGTCTCGCGGCGCATGGTGCGACCCTCCTCGGGATGGTTGTCCTCACCCTGAGGCCTACCATTTGATAACAACTCAATCAGATAGGCATTGTTGACCATGGAGTTGTTAAGCAGAAGTTTCTTCTGCGACAAGGAGAGTCTGTCGTAACTGTGAACTCCCCAGTTGTTGTTTGCAAACCACGCCTGAAAAGCCGAGTCGTTGGCTGCAAACAAGGTCTTCGAACCTGTGTGACTCAGCACCTCGTGCTGCCCCAGGTCGTCAACCAAACGAAGCATCGTTGTGAAATGACCGTCTTCCTCCAGACGCTCATAGATAGAGTTACCCAGCCATTCAGGTTGTCCGGTGAGCACATCGTCATCTTTACAACCTTGCAGAACCGAGGTACCTATCAGCAGTCCGCAGGCGACAATCATCCAATGGTGCCGTTGCTTTGCGATTTTTCTCTGTTCCATAAAAACGTTGTTAATTTTATTTAGTTTATAGTTCGTCACGTTGTGGCATTTTGATTCGTTTGGGATGCAAATTTAATAAATAATGTTTAATGAAAGGTTTTTGTTTTATAACAAATTTTATAATAGATACATTTCGCAAAGTTTGTGTAACATAAAAAAACGTCTGTTTCATTAAAAAGTACTAATTTTGCAACTGAAATGATTGTTACGCCAAAACGGTGCGAAATCATGATTGTACTTAATTATTAACTATAAAAATTATCTTATGAAGAAATTATTTACTTTAATGGCAGTTGTCCTGATGGCTGGTTCTGTCTATGGACAACAAAAGTACAAAAACATCGTCGTCAATGGCGACTTTGAAAAAGATGCACCTGCCTACGAGAATTACAATGACATGACGGCAGATGCATGGAACTCCTTCTGGGTACATGAGTTCCCAAAAGGTGAGGAAGGTGAGACACAGTATCAGGGTACTGTTACCATCGTTGACGGCGTTGGCGTAGATGGCAGCAAGTGTGCAAAGGTTGTGGCTCGTAGTGATGAACAGGCTGTTGCTGCTGGAAACAGAACAGAGGCCAATGGTGCTCTTGCTTCTTGGGATTGTCAGTTCTTTATCTATGGTACAGAACCTATGCCCGAGGGCAAGACGGTTCGCTTGACCATGTGGGTAAAGGCTGATAAGGATGGCACAATGGAAACTCAGGCACACTGGGGACCTGGTGACTACAACCACTATCAGTTGTTTGGCAATATCAGTGTTACTACAGAATGGAAACAGGTTCAGGTAGAAACAACTGTTACTGCAGACCAGAGCAAGGAAGGAGATGGTAAGGCTTTCCAGAGTGTTGCTTTCAACCTGTCTACCAGCACAGAAGGTAATGTGTTCTATTTCGACAACATTAAGTTGCAGATGAAGGATCCTAAATCAGATGACCCCGATGCTCCTGTTGATTGGATTAACTTTATGAGAAAGGGTATTTATTCTGAGGATCATATCACTGGCTTAAATAGTAATGGTGAACCTTGGGAGTGCACCAACTTCACTATCCAGACTCCAGAACAGACAAAAGCACCCGTCGAGGAGGTTCCTGGCGAGCCTGGTGTGATGGCTGTGCGTGTACCTGTACAGGGTTATAAAGTAGAAACTGTTGAAGAAGAAGATCTTGATGAAGAAGGCAATCAGCAGTTTGACGATGATGGCAATGTCAAAATGAAGACAACCACTACTTATTATTGGAATGATGGTACACTCGTGGCTGGCATCAATGGCGCTGCAGATGGTTCCAACGCTCCTGCAAGATGGACTTGTCAGTTCTTTGTCTCTACATTGCATAAGATGAAGACAGGTGAGAGATATAAGTTCAAGTTCAAGGTGAAGGCTGATCACGATGGAAACCTCGGTACTCAGGCACATACTGGTCCTGGACAGTATGTCTCTTACAACACGTTTGGCGATGAGAGTGCTTTTGCCATCACTACTGATTGGCAAGAATTTAGTCTTGGTGATGAAAAGGGTGAGACCGTTCCGTCGGGTGCCAATGGTTGTCAGACCATTACCTTCGACTGCTGTCCTCAGGAAGGAATTGATAATAACTTCTACTTCATCTTCGAAGAATGCTCATTTACTGAAGCCAATGTGACTGACGCAGACCGTACACTTGGTACTCCACAAGACATTGTACTGAAGCCGAACAGCGGTGATGATGAAATGGCTACAACCATCGATATTACACCGATGCTGCAAACCTATGAACTTTCAGACTACAGTTTCTTGAAGAATCCAGGTCAGGGTGATGGTATCAAACTTCTTGATCAGAAAGAGTCTGAAGACGAGGATGGCGTTTATGAAGATACCTTCAGTTCTATGCTCACGTGGATTGATGGTGGATTTATCAATGGTGAAGGTTATTTCATTGATAACGAAGCCGGTATTAACATTCGTCTTGATGATGAGGGTCTCGATGGAACAAAGCTAAACTTCATGGTTTGGAATAATCCTGAGTCTGGTATCTCATTCGCTAATGACGAGGCCGTTAAGACCAAACTCGCTATTTCTCAGGGTGGCTGGTACTATATCTACAATATTACCATTACCGCTAACGCTGACGGCATCAGAGACGTCAAGTTCAACAAGCAGAACAACGGCGCTATCTATGACCTGATGGGACGTAGAGTCAATAATCCTTCAAAGGGTATCTACATCCAGAATGGTAAGAAGTTCATCTTGAAGTAAACGATTAGTTTTATCACAAAATAAAGCCTCGGTTCGACGAACCGAGGCTTTATTTTGTGGTTGTTATTAAAAGGCTGAAGCCTTTAATCTTAATCCGGCTGTCTCATCAATACCGAACATGATGTTCATGTTCTGTACAGCCTGACCAACGGCTCCTTTCAACAGATTGTCGATACAGGAGGTGACGAGCAGTTTATCGCCATACTTTTCCACATGTACCAATGCCTTGTTAGTATTCACAACCTGTTTTAAGTCAAGTGACCTGTCACTATAGTGGGTAAAGGCGGCGTCTTTATAGAAGTCCTTGTAGGCTTCGATGATGTCCTCAACAGGCGCTTTTGTCCTGATGACTGCCGTACAGAAGATGCCACGGGCAAAGTCACCACGATAGGGGATGAAGTCGATATCTGCATCGAGGTAGCCTTGAACCTGCTTCAGACTCTGACGAATCTCTGCGATATGCTGGTGCTGGAAGGGCTTATAGATGCTCAGGTTGTTGTTGCGCCACGAGAAATGAGTGGTGGCACCGGGTTTCTGGCCTGCTCCCGTTGAGCCTGTGATGGCATTGACAGCCACATCCTCCTTTAAGAGATTAAGGTAGGCGGCAGGCAACAATGCCATTTGGATGCAGGTCGCAAAACAACCGGGATTGGCCACATGCTGGGTAGTCGCAATCTCTTCGCGGTTTATCTCAGGCAGGCCATATACATAGTCGTGATTGCCCTTGATGCGGAAGTCCTGTGCCAAGTCGATGATTTTCACGTTCTCTGGAATCGTATGTCCCTTGAGGAACGCCTCACTCTTGCCGTGACCGAAGCAGAAGAACAGGACATCAATCTTGTCAAAAGGCATCTCGTCGGTGAAGCATAGATTTGTCTCACCGATCAGTCCTTCATGGACATCGCTGACCAGATTTCCTGCATTGCTCTCGGAATTGGCAAAGACAATCTCTGCCTCAGGGTGGTTGAGCAGTAGACGGATGAGTTCACCGCCCGTATAACCTGCCGCACCTAATATTCCAACTTTTATCATCTCTTCTCGTCTTTGTGGATGCCATAATAGACACGCAGCGGGGTGCTCGATACTTTGATGAAGCCCTTGGCCTCGTCGGCAGTCCAACCGGTCTGCGTCTCACCGTATTCGCCGAGTTTGCTCTTCGTCAGGTCGTTGACGGAGTCGATACCAACTGTCTCGAAACCGTAGGGACGGAGTTTCAGGATGGCCGTACCCGTCACGTTGCGTTGGCTGGAGGTCAGCATGGCTTCGATATCCGGCATCACGGGCTCTAAGTACTGGCTCTCGTGCAGGAACATGCCGTACCAGTTGGCCACCTGGTCCTTCCAATACTGCTGCCATTTGCTCAGGGTTGACTTCTCCAACAGACGGTGTGCCTCGATGATGAGTTTCGGAGCAGCTGCCTCGAAACCTACACGACCTTTGATGCCAATGATGGTGTCGCCCACGTTGGCGTCACGTCCGATGGCATAGGAGGCACCGATCTCCTCAATCTTTTGGATGGCCTTAATGTGATCGTCGAACTTTTCACCGTTTACAGCTACAATCTCGCCCTTCTCAAACTGAATCTTCAACAGCGACTCCTGTTCCTTTGCAGTGACGTGCTTCAGATAGGCATCCTCAGGCAGACCCTGGGTCGGATCCAACAGTTCACCGCCACAGATACTGGTGCCCCAGATACCCACATTATAAGAATACTTCAGTTTGGTGAAATCGGCGAAGAACCCATGTTCGTTCAGATAATCGACCTCTTCCTTGCGGGTCAGTTTCTGGTCACGGGTCAGGGTGATGATTTCCACGCCGGGAGCCATCACGAGGAAGGTCATATCGAAACGGATCTGGTCGTTGCCGGCACCTGTAGAGCCGTGGGCGATGGCGTCGGCGCCAATCTCCTTGGCATAGCGGGCAATGGCGATGGCCTGGAAGATACGCTCACTCGATACGGAGATGGGGTAGCAGTTATTACGCAGCACGTTACCGAAAATCATATACTTCAGCGACTTGGCATAATACTCCTGTGTCACATCGAGCGTGACATATTTTACAGCACCGAGTTTATAGGCGTTCTCCTCATTCTTCTTTAACTGTTCCTCGTTGAAACCGCCGGTATTGGCGCAGGCTGCATACACGTCCCAGCCGTCCTGGGTCAGTTTCATCACGGTGTAACTGGTGTCAAGCCCACCAGAAAAGGCTACTACAACTTTCTTGTTTGCCATATCTTTGTTTTTTCTTATACCTTATTATATATATTATTAGTCTTCTTTGCCATCAATCTGACGGATGCGCTCGATGACTTCATCGGGAATCTTGGCGGGCAGATGTTCTGTCGGGTCGTACAGCATCGCCGTACAGATGCAGTATTTCCGTCCTGTCCGATGCAGCACGTCCACATTGCAACAGCCTTCGCAACCTTTCCAGAATGCCTCGTCGTCCGTCAGGTCGGCAAAGGTAACAGGCTGATAACCTAAGGCTGTGTTCATGGCCATGACAGCTGCACCGCTTGTCAGAGAGAAGATCTTGGCATGGGGCCAACGGGTACGGGCCAGTGAGAAGGTCATGTCCTTGATACGTTTGGCGACGTGGTGGCCACGAAAATCGGGGTGAACAATTAGACCAGAGGTGGTCACATATTGCTGGTTCTCCCAGGTCTCGATATAACTGAATCCGGCAAAGCGTCCGTCTTTTGTCAGAGCAATGACGGCTTTCGCCTCCAGCATCTTCTTGGCCAGATACTCGTGGGTACGCTTGGCAATACCGGTACCACGTACCTTGGCAGCCTCGGCAATCGTCTCCAGAATGGTATCAACGTATTTCTCATGCTCCGGTCCTGCCACCAAGACTTCTATTTCTATTTCCTGTTCCATAGGATTATCTGTTCTCTATTAATTCTGTGTATATCTGTGTAATCTGTGGCTTATCTTATGTTTGGTACGACATCACTCAAGGCGTCTGTCACGTCCTGGTGTCTGACACCTTCCTTGATAACGATAAAGATTGTGTCGTCGCCAGCAATGGTGCCGATGATCTCAGGGATGTCACTATTGTCGATGTTCCAGGCAATCGAACTGGCATAGCCTGGTCGTGTCTTGATGACGCCCATGTTGCCGGAGTAGTTGATACTGACAAAGCCGGGTACTTTCATCATCTCACGGATGCTATTAGGGGTGCTCACCCGCTTATACATGGTCTCGTTGGGCAAAACATAGACGTAATTGCCACTCATTGAGGCGGCCTTGGCCACCTTCAGTTGTTTCAGGTCACGACTCAACGTAGCCTGTGTCAACTTGAAACCTTCTTTCTGCAGGGCCGCCAACAGTTCATCCTGACTGCCTAATTGCTGACTCGAAATGATGAGACGCAAGGCCTCTAATCGACTGTTCTTTACTTTCATGTTGGTATATTTATACAAAGTCGGCTGCAAAATTACATAATATTTTGCAACTGACCAAATATTTCTGCATATTTTTGCAGAGATTCTTGTATAAATGTCCTGCTGATTATTTTTTCATGTCGAAGCCGACGCGCACGCCCTCGTATTGCTTGCTCAGTTCTCCGATGGTCTGAAGGTCGGTTCTGCCGCTTAAGGCAGCCATCGTCTGTAGAACATTCAACAGTTTCTTTCCCTCAAAAAGGATGGAAATACCGTTCAACTCTCTCTTAGCGTAGCAGTTGATGGAGAGCAACAGCCCCTTTAGTTTGATCTGTTGGGATGCCTCGTCGAAGGTGTAGGTGCCATTGAAACTGGTACCCGCAATCTTTGAGGAGAAGGTGCCGTCCTGGTTAAAGGTAATATAGGTGTTGCTCGACGAGATGCCCACCTGCTGATAGTAAGGCAGCAGTTTTTCTTCGATCTGCACAGCAGCCACCTCGCCGCCGGCCTTTGCCAACAGGTTCTTACTCGTAAAGGCACAACCTGGCGCATCATATCGCCATGTTCCAATCAGACCTTGCGCACTGACCTTGTCGAGACCAATCACACTGGTGATGGCATTCACGACACCCGTTCCGTTTGTCATGGCACTCAGCACTTGATTCATGTTGCCACAACTGGTCATCAGCAGACAGATGCCTGCGACCACTCCAATCATCAACTTTTTCATACTCATATTTCTTTGCTTGTTAGTTCATATTCATTCAAAACCGCTGCGAAGTTACGAACTTTTCTTCCAATAACCATCGATTTATCAGAAATTAACATAGTACGTTCGCGCGTTATATATAATAAGGTGTAGTCTGTCTTTTGTCTTGATATTAGTCAAGAGTGGATGAAAATCTGCATGAAAAGCGAAAATTTTCCCGAAAAAGTTTTGTGGGTTCGGAAAAAAGCAGTACCTTTGCACCCGCTTTCGCGCAAAAAATCCGTGCGGAGGCGAGAAGAAAAGAGTTCTTTGATAGATTTACATAGACAGAAGTAGTACAAGAAGCGAGTGCCTTTATATTATTTATAATGTATTGGTGCTTGGGTAGAAAGAAGACAAACCGTTTCAATTTCTTAACTTGATACTGG
>Ga0310697_10000033_pt1 | contig 182386 bp, 151 predicted proteins | sample 172DNAGHGlowgp2_FD_203883 | JGI IMG/M metagenome (GOLD analysis project Ga0310697, IMG submission 203883) | Sheep rumen microbial communities from Palmerston North, Manawatu-Wanganui, New Zealand - 1728 DNA GHGlow gp2 (v2) (version 2) | ecosystem: Host-associated > Mammals > Digestive system...
TTCCCCCGATTTTTGCTTTCTCAGGGCAATTGGGGGAATTCCTTTTACGACGCAAAGATACAAAAAATTATAACACACTGGGTGTCAATTTACTATACTTGTCTTGGTGATTTACGACAGTCCCTATCTAATGGCCAAAATAATCACAAAAAATATTATAAAAACATCAACAAGGCGGAACTGTTATATGATGCACGTCAATTCAAAAAGTCTGCAGCCTTTTACGAACGGGCTTTCAACCGCATGTCCCCGTTTTCTCGTGACATAAACACATATCTGATGTTATACAGCTACCAGCACTGCGGAAAAGAGGCCGTTGCTCTTAAATATGCGCACGCGTTGGCTCAAAGGGATGACCTTTGGCCCAAACGCTATATCGGCGACACCGTTTTCCAGAATAAACTAAATGTTATTAAGGACACAACCATAGTTTTAGTGAACTCGCATCTGAAACAGGCGTTAGATAGTTTGCGCGCCCGGGATCAACGGGTTAGAAAGAATTGTTTGAACGCTGATGAAATGAATAGGCAGGTGGTCATAACAGATTCCGCAAATATGGAAGACCTTCTTGATTTGTTTCAACAATATGGTTGCGTTAATGAATGTAATGCGGGTGCCCTTGCTAATTTAACTATTGAACTGATTTTTTTACATAACAGCAAAACGCGAGATATCGACATTCCTTTCCGTATTTTGGAGGACGCGGTGAGAAAGGGTGTCTATGACGCAAGATCATATATGCATCTTTATGATGATTGTGTGACCTGGCGGTCGGTATCGGGGCAACCCGAAAACACCGGATATGGTACAGGTTTTGAACATTACATGGCGTATGGCAACACCTTGTTCATCTACCCTCCTGATGATATTCGGAGAATTAACAAGAATCGCGCATCTTTAGGGATCGGTGAATCTTGGAATGATTTTGAGAAGAAACTTATTGAAACGTTTATGAGTTGCGGTGCAGGTTTTGTTACCATGAATAATGCTCTTGGCGGAGGAGTAAATTCTGAAGAAAAAGAGGTTTCAAAAATCCGTGCCGAAATAGATTCCGGTAAGATTAATGGGAAATATGTGATACGGGAGATAGATTGCGACGAATTATTTGTGGTGCAATAATAAAATCTAAACATGATGAAAAATTCAGGTAAATATTTCTTTTTTATTATCTTTTTGGAATTGTTTTTTTTACACATTAAAGCGCAAAATACCACCATCACCATCGATGTTAACGGGGTTCTTCTTGAAATGGTTGAAATTAAAGGGGCCACTTATAAAAGAGTTAATCAGCTGGGAGACACGATGTTTCATCACCAGCCAACAACAATTATTATAAACGGCACTACGGAAAACGGATCATCCACCATTATTTTATCCGATTATTATATAGGAAAGTATGAAGTGACACAAGACTTATATGAAGCAGTGATGGGTAAAAACAAAAACCATTCATACTACCCGTATAACTTCAGCTCTAATAAAGCAGCGCGAGATGTGGTGGCAAAAGAGGGTCCTGCCAAAAGATTTCCTGTCGATTGCATATCCTGGCAAGATGCGCAGACTTTTGTTGATTCAATTAATGCGCTAACAGGTTTACATTTTCGGCTACCCACCGAAGCGGAGTGGGAATATGCAGCCTCTGGGGGCACTTTCAAATATAGATATAGCGGGAGTGATACTCTCGAAAATGTTGCATGGGGCTGGGAGAACGGAAGCCAACGGTCTCATGCAGTTGGCCTGCTACAACCAAATGAATTTGGCCTTTATGATATGAGTGGAAATGTGGCAGAATGGTGTTCGGATTGGTTTTCTTCATACTATTATAGGAACAATGGAGTATATAGGAATCCTAAAGGACCTAAAACAGGACAGTTAAAAATATTGAAAGGTGGCTCCTGGGGGATTCCTAATGACAATTCAGCAGAATACCTTACTCGGATTGGAAGTCAACTAAACAGTAATTTTGACACGGGTTTCCGTTTAGTATTAGATGAATACAATAAATGACAATTTGCCTATGTGTGGTATCCTTATCATCTCTGAACAGATTGACACATCAACAAACATTGTTTGTTCATGGCTCAATTACTACGATTGTCCGTATTTGCGTCTTGATGACGAACAGGGTAAAAACATTGACATTGAAATAATAGTCCAAAATTGTGATTTTAAAACCATATTACATACCAATGAAGGCATTCATGTTCTTGAAGAGACCAAAATTGTATGGTTTAGAAGAGGTTATTTGAAGTTTGGCATGGAGCAGACACTTCTATTTGAAGACAATTCCACGAACAAGAGTATTGTGCGTTTTATAGATAACGAGGGAGAAACGTTGGAGAAATATCTGTATGAAGTCATCAGCAGCGAACGAAGGGTCAATTATCCAGGGGAATATAACTACAACAAACTAATTGCATTAAAAGTAGCTTATAGTTTAGGCTTCAATATACCTGACACTATATTGAGTAGGAAATCAAATTCACTTAAACGGTTTGTTGATGTTCAAGGGAAATGTATTTCCAAAAGTATTCAGGATATTATGCCTGTTTATTATCATGGGAAGGAATATTCTTCAGGTAAGATAAATCGTGTGGATGCTCGGGAAATAACGCAGGAGCACTATTGGTATTCGCTTTTTCAGAAAGAGATCACAAAGAAATATGAATTACGTATCTTCGTTTTTTTTGACAATATATACTCTATGGCCATTTTTTCGCAATTGGACACGGAGAGCGAGTTGGATTTTCGCGATGTTGATGTAAATGGGGCGCACCCCAACCGTATGGTGCCATACCAACTACCAAATGATATTGGTTTGAGAATCAGACAACTAATGAAAAGACTAAATTTGAAAAGTGGCTCCATTGACATGATTGTTGATGATAATGATGATTATTATTTCTTAGAAGTAAACCCAGTAGGACAATTCAATTTTGTTAGCGAAGTATGTAATTATTATATAGAAAAAGACATCGCATTCAGCCTTATACAATGAAAAAAAACAGACTTATCCCCGAGCAGGAGCTTCACAATTTCCCGTTTCTGTATAGTTTTCTGACTGTGCCTGAAGACTTGGGTGATGCTCCATCCGTTAAGATGATACCCCACGTGGCCGGACGAATTCCAGCCATTCAAAACAACAACGCCCTGTTAGAGACGTTTTACAAGTGCATTTCACGCTTTTGAACATCCATCTTTATGGAGCCGAACAAGTATTATCGTCTTTTCGCCCCCTGCATCCCTGTCAAGGGCTTCCGCAGGTCAATCATTGCGGATATCAACCGCCACCAGTTGTTCTATATACCGAACAGCCTATTTCGTATGCTGACACGCGAGCGTGACAAATCATTGTCGGAACTGATAGATAAATATGGACAGGAGAGTCAAGAGATTATCACATCTTATTTCGATTTTCTGCTGCAGAACGAGCTGGTTTTCCCCTTCAACAAGGAAGAACTTGCACGTTTTCCTAAACTATCGCTCCAATGGGATTTCCCGTCATATTGTAGCAACGCCATACTGGACATCGCGCGTCCTTCCAGCTATGACGTGCCAAAAGCTATCACCCAACTGGATGAAATCGCCTGCTTTCACCTCCAAATAAGGCTGTTGCGAGAAGTCAGCCCAACATATTTGGATCAGTTGCTGGAACTCACAAACGACACTTCCATCCGAACCGTCCAACTGATGATGAATTATTGCCAACCTATTGATGAACAGTTGGATACACTTTTTGAAAAGTATTGGAAACTGGTCAAAGTGGAGTTGCTCGGGGCACCGGAAAACCGCTCCATACCGTTGAAAGGGAATCTGGCACTCATTATCTACCATGCCAATAAGGTTTTGGCTCCGGAAAACTGCGGTGTAGTCTCCACGGACTATTTCTGCATCGAGATGAAACATTTCACCGAATCCCAGCGCCACAACACCTGCCTCAACCGCAAGGTATGCATCGATGCGGAAGGCAACATCAAGAACTGCCCGGCTATGGCCAAGAGCTTCGGCAATATCCGCGACACCTCGCTGAAGGAGGCCATCGAGAAGCCGGGGTTCAAGGACCTGTGGTACATCTGCAAGGACCAGATTGATGTCTGCAAGGACTGCGAGTTCCGCTATATGTGTACGGACTGCCGCTGTTTCATCAAAGATCCGGACAACATCTACTCCCAGCCCGCCAAATGCCCCTATAACCCCTACATCTGCCTGTGGGAAGGACAAGAGGGCTACGTGCCCGTGGAGGGATGTGGCACCTATTCACGCGAAACGGGGTTTGTGCCCGACAAGGAACGGATTAAGGAACTGAACAAACGGATTTGGGGAGAGGAGTGACGATTAGGAATGCAGACTGTAAAATCAACAATTAGGAGCAGCCGCATTCTTGCGGCTGAACGGGAAGGAGAAACATGAAAAAAGTAACTCACATAGAAAGCGATGCCTCTGACCTGCAACGGTTGGGGAAGAACAAGTTCATTGTATAATGCTCCGCTATGGTGTGCAACAGACCGATAGCGGAGCTAGAATAAAGGTGCCCAAGCAGGGGCATCGCATAATGTTAACGGACCTCTTAGCGATGTTCCCTGCCACCAAGCACCTCAGGTCGCATATATCGTGGTGTTTGTCACGCGATGGCACAAGAAATCCGACGGCAAAGATACAACTTTTCCGTTTCGGATGGCAGACCCGAAACGTGTCGTGCAAAGTGCGGCACGCCCCGCAGGAAAGGGGGAGTGTGTTTAATTTAAAATTGAAAAATATGAAATCTTTGAAATTAAATCAATTGGATAGCCAAAGACTGGCAGAGAAAGAAATGTTGAACGTAACTGGCGGACAAGGCGGATGGAGATACGATATAGGTCCTAACGGGACATATACTCGATATTGTACCTGTGGCTGTGCCTACGAAAACAACGGGGGCTCAAGTACGGAAGACAACAAAAATGCCAACTATAGTGGAGGCACCTCTGGTTTAAGAACTCCAGGATTCCCACTAACGCCCACCAGTAAATAATTAAATATCAGGGGTGGGTATCAAATCCACCCCTTTGATTAGAAAATCTTAATTATGAAATCACACTTATTAGCATGCATTGCCATCATTTGGGCGATTCTCTCTTTCCTATCATGTAGCAGATCTGTTCAGAAGGATAACAACCCCATCATTGACACACAGACAGTTATGCCCGTTGACACACTTTACACCATACCGTTTCAAATAACTGGTGATATGAGCAGAATTCTTTTAGAAGCAAAAATAAACAATAAAACTAAAACTTTTATGTTAGATTCGGAATTCCCTTATCACTGTATAGATTGCAAGTTTGTTTTATCATTATTTGACACAACCAATCATACCAGCAAAATGATAGAGAATGGTTTTACAAGAGTATTTTGCAATCATCCCATCAACATCAATTTACAAAATCTCGTATGTCATTCTGACACATTTGAGTTGATGTTCCCAGACTATTTAAACACGAAAGAGGAATCATGCGGCATAATTGGCAGGCCATTTTTTGAAAAATCAGTGGTTTGCATCAATTTTGATGTCAACCGGATTTATATTCTCAACAAACTACATGACAATTTTAACGGATATGCTTCTGCGGAATACATAAAAAATAAAGAAGACCACCGTATTTTGACATTGAAGTTTCCAACCGAACAGGATTCGATTTCAGCAAATCTCATCCTCGATTTTGGAGCACCTTTTTCAGATATAGATAAGGATATTAAAAAACACATAAAAATCCCTACTGGTAAAGTGAATCCACTAAATATCGGAGCAGTTTTATTAAACCGGGCTGTAGCTATTAAATACAAAATAGATGTTGAGGCTGGCAATTCTCAAACAGGAGAAGTGATTGAACATCCTTTTGAAAATTGGGGCTGTGATGGCGGTATCGGTATGGACATTATCAAGCAATATAATATGATTATAGATTATCAGCATAATAGAATCTATTACACCCCCAACGAGTACTACAAAAAGATGACGAAGCAATGAAAACATACCTCACCCCAAACCATATCCGCCACGCTTTGGCCAACCTTCCGCTACTCACCTTTAAGGTGACGGATGCGTGCAACCTTAAGTGCAAGTACTGTGGCTACGGCGAGTTTTACAACGACTACGACGAGCGAAAGGATCAGAACCTTTCCTTCGAGTACGCCCGCCAACTGTTGGACTACTTGGCCGACTTCTGGAACTCAAATCGTAACATTTCCTCCGACCGTAATGTCTATATCGGCTTTTACGGCGGCGAACCGCTGCTGAACATGCCGTTTGTGAAGAACGTGGTGGACTATGTCGAGAAGATGCCGTTGCATCACCGACATTTCTCTTTCGCAATGACCACCAATGCGATATTGCTGGACAAACACATGGATTATCTGGCAGAAAAGCGGTTTAACTTGCTCGTTAGCCTGGACGGCAACGCCTTTAACGACAGCTATCGTGTGGACAAGGCCGGCAACCCGTCTTTTGACCGCGTGGTGCGCAATGTCGACCTTTTGCGGGAACGCCACCCCGACTATTTTCGGCTGCACGTCAACTTCAATTCCGTGCTCCACAACCGTAACTCCGTTCAGGACATTCACGACTTCTTCAAACGCGAATACGACAAAATCCCTTCCATCGGAGAGCTCAACAACATGGGCATACGCGAGGACAAACGGGAACTCTTCAATATGACCTATCGCAACCAGATGGAGAGCTTGATGCAATCAGAACACTACGAGGAAATAGACAAGGAACGTTTCATCTCCTCGCCAACATACCAAAGTGTATGCACATTCCTGCATCAATATTGTGATTTCGTCTATCGGGACTACAACGAACTGTTGTATGGCAAGCCGAAGAAAAGCGGATGGATTACTGGAACATGTATGCCTTTTGGGAAAAAGATGTTTGTAACGGTCAACGGTAAAATACTCCCCTGCGAGCGTATTGGACAGCAATTCGCACTGGGGACTGTCAATGAAAACGGAGTTGCACTTGATTTTGACGAGATAGCCGAGAAATACAACCAATATTTCGCTAAACTGGAATCACAATGTGACGGATGCTTCAACAGAAAGTCCTGCGTGCAGTGTATTTTCAATCTTGAAGATTTGGACAATCACCCTGTTTGTCATGGGTGCATGAACCATTCTGATTTCGAGAGCTATAAAGCCCGGAACAAGGCGTTCATCGCTGCCAACCCGGAAGCCTACTACCGTTTAATGGAAGAAGTGATTGTTGAATAAAATAATAATGATATGGGAAAAGACAAAACTTATTGGTTTGGGATACTCCCACACGTATATTACGTGAAAAAAGGTGTTCGGATATTGCTTTACAACACACAGAACGGTTCTTATATCGTTTCGTCCGACGCTGATGTGATTGCCCTCACAGAAGAAATGCATTTGAAAAATAATCTTGGAATTATAGAATTGACACAATGTCAATTGCAACATTCCACCATTGCAACATTCGTTCAAGAGAGCAAAGAGAAAAACATCTGCAAGCTGCAAGAACGTATGCCCAACAGTCCTAAACCTGTACAATTGATGCCGATTTTGAATCTTCAGCGTGACGTTGAAAAGTTAAAGCAGGACAAAAACCGCAGCGTAGGCGAAGGAATTATGGATTACCTGACAGATGTGACGGTCGTCCTCAATGAGGAATGCTCCTGTAGTTGCCCTGGTTGTGGACACTATGAAAAACAATTCTTCCATTGCTCAAAAGGAAAAACGCGACAGGAACTTGCTGCCAAATCTGTTATACAATTCTTGGAAACTATTCGGTATGCCCCTCTCCGCCGTTTGTCTTTCACTGGTGGTGACGTTTTTTCATATCATCAATGGGACGAGTTGAGGAACTATTTTGTTGGAAATGGAATAACACCTTGTCTGGGTGTCCACTATCTGAATGTAATTGGAGAAAAGGTGGATAAGTTGAAAGATTATCCCTTTGAAATATTCGTAACTTTTCCCATGAATGAGAAATTGTTTTTGGAGAGATTAGAATTTCTTGATGGGTTCACTGTCAAATATTTGTTTTCTGTAACATCCGAGAATGATTGCAGAACAGCAGAAGAAATCATACAGGAGCATAACATCGTTAATTACGAATTCCGACCATTCTTTAACGGTGAGAATCTTGCTTTCTTTGAAAAAGAGGTATTTTTAACCAGAGACGATATGGCGAGTATGCCTGTTGAACAACGTGTGGTCTTTGCCCATCAAAAGATGAACACCAATTTCTTTGGTCAGATAGTGCTATTGCCTAACGGAGATGTAAAAGCCAATCCCAATGGCAAAGTATTAGGAAACATTCACCACGACCATATATCCAACATGTTGGAAAAGGAACTTGTCGGAACTGATTTTTGGAGAAATATCAGAAATCGAAAACCCTGTTTAGACTGTCTTTATCAGTTTGTCTGCCCCTCACCTTCCAATTATGAAACAGTGATAGGCAGACCTAATCTTTGTACGCTGTATAATGAGTAGAAACTTCCCGTTTTACCACCAGCTCGACGCCATGGACTGTGGCCCCACCTGCCTGCGGATGGTGGCCAAGCACTATGGCAAGCACTACTCGTTGGAGACGCTCCGGCAGAAGAGCTTCATCGGGCGGGAGGGGGTGAGCATGCTCGGCATCAGCACCGCTGCCGAAAGCATCGGCTTCCGTTCTATTGGCGTGCATATCTCTTTTCAACAGCTGGCCGAAGCACCCATGCCTTGCATCGTGCATTGGAAACAGAACCATTTCGTAGTGGTCTATAAAATCCAATGTACAATGAACAATGAACAACGTACAAAGGGGGATATTCCAAAGGGAACCGTTTATGTGGCCGACCCCGCGCAAGGTCTCATCAAATTCACGGTGCAGGAGTTCCTGTCAGGGTGGCTCAGCACCAAGACGGAAGGACAGGACGAGGGAGTGGCTCTGCTGTTGGAACCCACCCCGGATTTCTACAATGCGGAGGGCGAGAAACAGGACAAGACCAAACTCAGCTTCGTGCTGCAGTACCTCAGGCCCTACAAGAAACTCATCGTGCAGCTCTTCCTTGGTATGTTACTCGGTACGTTGCTCCAGCTCATCTTCCCGTTTCTAACCCAGACTATCGTCGATTACGGTATCGGCAACAACAACCTCAGTTTCGTGGTGGTCATCCTCATCGCCCAGCTCACCCTCTACGTGGCACAGACGGCCGTGGAGTTCATCCGTTCGTGGATTCTGCTCCACATCAGCACCCGCATTAACATCTCCATCATCTCCGACTTCCTCATCAAGCTGATGAAGCTGCCCATCGCCTTTTTCGACACCAAGATGATCGGCGACATCATGCAGCGTATCGGCGACCACAGCCGTATCGAGGCTTTTCTCACCTCTTCCACGCTCAATACCCTGTTTTCGTTCGTCAACTTGATTGTCTTCAGCATCGTGCTTGCGCTCTACAATCTCAAACTTTTCATGGTGTTCCTCATCGCTTCTATCCTATATGTGCTTTGGATCACCGTTTTCCTAAAGAAACGCAAAGAGCTGGACTACAAGCGTTTTGCGCAAGCCTCCGCCGAGCAGAGTAACCTCTACCAGCTTATCACGGGAATGCAGGAAATCAAGCTCAACAACTGCGAGAAACAGAAGCGTTGGGAATGGGAGAACATACAGGCTAAACTCTTTCGCGTAAGCATCAAGGGGTTGGCGCTCAGCCAGTACCAGCAGTCGGGAGCCTTCTTCATCAACGAGACCAAGAACATCCTTATCTCGTTTGTCTCCGCCGCAACCGTCATCAAGGGCGACATGACCTTGGGTATGATGACCGCCGTGCAGTACATCATCGGCCAGCTCAATGCGCCCATCAACCAGATGATAGGCTTCATCCAGTCGGCGCAGGATGCGAAAATCAGCCTGGAACGTTTGGGCGAAATCCATAACCGCGAAGACGAAGATGTTCAATTAGGAATTAGGAATGAGGAATTAGGAATTATGGCGGATGGTGGTGTTTCCGCCGTAGGGACGTATCGCATACGTCCAATCGTAGGAACGTATCGCATACGTCCAATCGTAGGAACGTATCGCATACGTCCAATGGATTTACGGATGGAAAACGTCACGTTTCGCTACGATGAATTGTCGGACAACGTGCTGGAGAACATCACGTTGGAAATTCCGGCGGGCAAGGTGACGGCCATCGTGGGGATGAGCGGCAGCGGCAAGACCACGATAGTGAAACTGTTGTTGGGATTTTACCTGCCGAAGAAGGGGGAAATCCTTGCGGGTGGCACGAACCTGAAAAACATACGTCCGTCGGACTGGAGGGCGCGGTGCGGTGCGGTAATGCAGGACGGTTTCATCTTCTCGGACACCATCGCCCGCAACATCGCCGTGGGGGAGGAACATATTGACACACAACGGCTGCTCAACGCCGTGCGGGTGGCCAATATCGGCGAGATGATCGACGCTTTGCCGTTGGGCTTCAACACCAAAATCGGGCAGGAGGGCAAAGGCATCAGCCAGGGGCAACGCCAGCGAATCCTCATCGCCCGCTCCGTCTATAAGAACCCTGACTTTCTGTTCTTTGACGAAGCCACCAACGCCTTGGACGCGAACAACGAGAAGGTGATTATGGAGAACCTCCAACAGTTCTTCAAGGGACGGACTGTGGTGGTGGTGGCGCACCGCCTGAGCACGGTGAGGAACGCCGACCAGATTGTGGTGCTCAACCACGGGCGCATCGTTGAGGTGGGTACACACGAGCAACTGACCGCCCTGCGTGGGGAGTACTTTGAATTGGTGAGGAATCAGTTGGAAATGGGAAATAGTTAGTTATGAGCAATGATATTGACATTATAGAAGATCAAAATCTCTCCGAGGACAACCTTAATCTTCGCAGCGAGGAGGTGCAGGAGATACTCGGCAAGCCGCCACGGTGGATCGTGCGGGTGGGTATCAGCATCATCTTTGTCGTGGTGGCGGGACTTTTCGTGGGCAGCTATTTCCTGAAGTACCCTGATATTCTGCCTGCCACGATTACCGTCACCACCGAAAACCTGCCCGCCGGTGTGATGGCCATGACCACGGGCAAGATTGACACCATAGCCGTTGCGGAGAAACAGACGGTTAAAGAGGGCGAACTGCTGGCTGTTATTCGCAATCCCGCTAAATTGGAGGATGTGATGGTGGTGAAACGGATGTTGGAAGGGGCGGATACCGTGGACGTAGAGACGCACGGCCGTGCGTCTCTACAAAATGGTACGTCTCTACAAAATTCCGCGTCTCTACAATTGGGCGACCTCCAATCGGCATACACCGCCTTCTACAATGCCCTGACCGATTACCGCCATTTTGTGGAAACGGACTACCATAACCGTAAAATTGCGGTCATTCGGAAGCAGATTGCTGCCCAGAAGAACCTGCTCCAAAAAACCGTCAACCAGCTGAACATCAGCAGAAAACAATTGGCCACGGCACAAAAGCTGTTCGAAATTGATTCGATGCTATACAGCAATGCGGCACTTTCCTTGGTGGATTACCAGTCGGCAAGAAACAGTCTGCTGCAACAACTGTCGTCCCTTGAATCGTCCAAGATGAGCGTTGACAACCAGCGGATGAGCATTTTGCAATCCGAACAGAGCATCTTTGATCTGGAGCAGCAGCGCATTGACGAAGAACAGCAGCTGACATCAGCCCTGACCAGTGCCAAGGAGCAACTTGCCGCCCAAATACGGCAATGGGAACAGACCTACCTGTTAGTTGCCCCATGCGATGGAAAAGTCACGTTCACCAAGTACTGGCAGAAAAACCAGAATGTGAATGCAGGTGAGGTGTTGGTGACCGTGGTTCCCGACGGTGACACGCAGGTGGTAGGGAAGATCTTGCTTCCGCAGCAGGGCGCGGGCAAGGTAAAGGTCGGGCAGACCGTCAACGTCAAATTGGACAACTTCCCGTATCTGGAATACGGCATGGTCAAGGTGTGCATACGGAACATCTCGATGGTCCCCGTGCAGGTGGATGAAAACACAAAAGCCTATATGCTTGAGGTGGAGTTTCCGGAGAATTTGGTTACAACATACGGCAAGGAGCTGACTTTCAGCCAGGAAATGACAGGTACGGCGGAAATCATCACCGAAGACTTGAGGCTGCTGGACAAGTTCATCAATCCGATTAAGGCGGTGATAAAGAAGTGAGTGATCCGAAAAAAGTTGTACTTTTGCGCTCCCGTATGAACCCCAAACCTACATCCTAAATGCAGTACGAGTACGACCGTTTGAGAAAGTTTGTGGCAACAGCCGCCATCGCGCTGCTGTTCACAACGTTGCTGGTCTCTTGCAAGACGAAGTTCGACCATCCCGACAAACAGATTTTCCACTATAACGAATCGTCGGGCATCCTGAGTCTAGACCCGGCGTTCGCCTCCGGGCAGGCGGCGATATGGCCGTGCAACCAGTTGTATAACGGGCTGGTGGATATGGACAGCGCCCTGCAGGTGGTGCCAGCCATCGCCAAAAGCTGGACTATCTCTGAAGATGGCAAAACTTACACGTTCATTCTCCGCAACGACGTGCAGTTCCACAATACGGACTTCTTCCCGTTCGCGAAACCGCGCTATGTCACGGCGGAAGATTTTGTCTATAGCCTGGGCCGCATCCTCAGTCCCGATGTGGCCTCGCCAGGCGCATGGATTTTCCAGAAGGTGAAGCGCGACAAAAATGGCAAACCTGCCTTCAAAGCGCTGAACGACACGGTTTTCCAAATCGAACTGACAGAGCCCTTCCCACCGTTCCTCGGCATCCTGACGATGAAATACTGCTCGGTGGTGCCGCATGAGGTCGTGGAACGTTACGGCAAGGACTTCCGGAAATATCCAGTAGGCACCGGCCCTTTCCAAATGCAGCTGTGGGAGGAGGGCGTGAAACTCGTGATGCGCAAGAACCCCAACTATTTCGAGAAAGACTCCGCAGGCAACAGACTCCCCTATATCGATGCGGTCGCGGTGTCGTTCATCGTTGACAAACAGTCTGTATTCATGGAGTTTATGAAGGGCTCGCTCGACTTTATGTCGGGAGTGGACCCGAGCTACAAAGACGCATTGCTCACCAAGGACGGGCGGTTGAATCCCGAGTATGCCGACAAAATCAAGCTCATCACCGGACCATACCTCAACACTGAGTATTTAGGCTTCAACCTAAAGCCGTCAGGTAAACGTAACCCGCTGATGGACAAACGGATTCGTCAAGCAATCAACTATGGTTTCGATAGGGAGAAGATGATGAAATACCTGCGCAACAATATGGGTTATGCCGGGGACGGCGGTTTCGTGCCGCGCGGGATGCCCTCCTATAATCCCGAGCGCACCGGCGGGTACAGCTATAACCCACAGAAAGCCTTGCAGTTGCTGGCAGATGCAGGCTATCCCAATGGCAAAGGGCTTCCCGAGATTACGCTCACGGTATCGGCACAGTATGCGGACCTCTGCCAATACATCCAGCACGAGTTGGAGCAGATTGGCATCACCCTGAAGCTGGACATCGCGCAGCCCGCCCAGCAACGCGAGATGATGCGCAGCTACCAGCTGCCCTTCTTCCGCGGTTCCTGGATTTGCGACTACCCCGACGCGGAGAACCAGATGTCGCTGTTCTACTCCAAGAACATCCTGCCCGCAGGTTCCAACTACACCCATTACGTCAATAAGAAATTCGACCAACTATACGAAAAATCGCAGCGTTGCACGGATGATTCGTTGCGTACGGAGTATTACGTCCAAATGGATGCTCTGTTGGTGGAGGATGCCCCGTTCGTCGTGCTGTATTACGACAAGGTAGCCCGCTTTGCGCAGAAAAACGTCGAAGGTCTCGGAGTGAATCCCGTGAATATGTTGGATTTGCGACGGGTCAGGATGCGGTAAGGCGGCTCGATTGCTATCTCTTCCTCACGCGAAACTTTCCACGCACAGTTCCCGCACCCGCTCCACCACATACGCCTGCTGATTCTTGTTGAGGTGGAAACCGAAACGGATTTTGCGTGTCGTTCCAGCGGGTGTCTTGTAGGTGAGACACACCGTCGGATCCTTGGTGGGCACAAGTGCCAACCAGATGGGCTCGTCATACGGCTCGACTTCCGTCACACAGTCCCACGGAATCACCACCTCCCGACGCCACAGCTTTTTCTGCTGGATGTATATAGCGGATGACGAATAATGGACGATTTCGCCACCGAATATTTTCCAATGGATGTTGTTGATTAACAAAAAGATACCATAACCTGGTCCTACAATAAAGACCATAAACAGGAAAAATTCCGTGAAATCGTAGAGAAACCAATCCCAGCCATCCTCGAACATGAAATGGATAAGTGGGATGTAAAACACCAACATTATTCCCAACCCGATGCAATCCGCCACCGATCCGCTCGAATCCGGCTTGTTACGCAACATAATATGCTCATCATCAGACTGTGCCGTATTCCTACGCATAAACAAATCCTTCTAACAAATTCGGTATCCCAGGCTGCTAATCACTATTCACTATTCACTATTCACTATTCACTAATCACTATCGCCGCTCCCCCTCCCGGTGCCAACTCCACTTTCAGCTTGCCATCCGCGGGAACAGTCACCGTTTTTTTCTGATAATCAACACCTTTGCGGTGGGCGTTGGGACCATCGACGAACATCGTGACCGTGCCGGAGGTGATGCCTAATGCCTTGAGGTCGATTTCGACGGTGCGGGCGTTCCAGTCGGTGATGGCGCCGATATACCAGGTGTCGCCCTTGCGTTTGGCGGAGACGATAAATTCCCCGACCTTACCATCTAATATGCGGGTATCGTCCCAAATAGTGGGCACTTTGGCGATGAAATCGGTGCATTCGGGCTCTTGCATGTAGGCCGTGGGGGCGTCGCAGAGCATCGCAAAGGGCGCGTCAAAGACCATGTACTCCGCCAATTGGCGGCAGCGCGTGCCCTGGCTCATCGGTTCGTTCCAGCTCGGGAAATAACACCAGTATGCCCCGTTGCGCATCGCGCCCTGCGTGAAGTCCATCGGACCGGCCAACATCCGGATAAACGGAATTGTGACCTCATACTTCACCATATCGGTCTTGCTGTCGGCCCATTTGCACTGCTCCAAACCGAACACGCCCTCGTAGTTGAGCACGTTGGGGTAGGTGCGACTCAGTCCCGTGGGTTTGTATGCCCCATGGAAGTCGATAAAAAGGTGGTATTTGGCGGCCATAGCGGCCATCCGTTCGTAGAAGTTGACCACTATCTGGTCGTCGCGGTCCATGAAATCGACCTTGAAGCCCTTCACGCCCATCTCGGAATAGTGCTTGCAGACGCGCTCCATTTCCTTGTCCATCGCGGCGTAACCGGCCCACAGCACGATGCCAACGCCTTTACTTTCAGCGTATTTCACCAACATCGGCAGGTCAATTTCGGGTACGACTTGGAAAAGGTCGGCCTGCTTGTTCACCGCCCAGCCTTCGTCCAGAATTACGTACTCAATACCCTTATCCGCGGCAAAATCGATGTAGTATTTGTAGGTCTCGTTGTTGATGCCCGCCTTGAAATCCACGCCCCAGATGTTCCAGTTGTTCCACCAGTCCCACGCCACCTTGCCGGGCTTAATCCACGAGACATCAGCCACTTTCGACGGTTCGGAAAGCAGATAGACGAGGTCGTTGTCTGCCAATTCCTTATCCTCGGTGGTGATGGCGATGACGCGCCACGGGAACGCCCGCGTGCCGGCAGTCTTGGCGATGTAGTTTTCGCGCTCTTTCACCACATACTGCAGGTTGTTGTGCCCGCCCTGCTCCCACGTCTTCGGCAGCGGCGCGAAATAGCCGATCATCGAGTTGCCCTCGGTGTGCTTGAGGTACATGCCGGGGTAGTCGTGCAGGTCGGCCTCGGTGATGACGGCGAAACGTATATGCCAGTTATTCAGGTTGCTTTCCCAACGGGGCATAAAGCGTTGCTTCACCAACATGGGCAAAAAAGCAAGTCGGTCGTTGGCCATGTCGCGGAGAAACGTATCCACGTAGGTGTTTTCAAAAGAGGTGCAGAATTGTTCGGAAAAGTCACCGTTTTTGGCTGGTTGTCGGTTGACGTACGGGATAAGAGCTCTGTTTTCATCATTTGAGAAATTGAACTCCGCCGTCTCGTGCTGCACAATGATGGAGTCTTTGAATGTGGTAATAAAACGGTAGGCCACGCCGGAGTTGTAGGCGCGGAATATCACTTGATAGTTCCCCTTAAAACTGATTTTCAGTTCGTTATATTGGTCTTTGATTTTGCTTTTCCGATAAAATGGAGTATTTACCTCCTGGTTGACACTCTTGCGTTCTTTCTTTGTCACTTTCGAGTTGCGACCTAAAACGGAGCAATCGTCCATCTCCAGACCGATGACGGAGGGCTCCAAAAACGGAACAGGATTATCTGCCGTATAGACTGAATATCGCAATTGTCCCGATGAGCCGTCGATTTTCACCATCAGTTTGCCGTCGGGGGAAGTGAGGGTTTCGGTTTGCGCAGACATAGTCGCGAACAGTCCGTAAAACAGCAGCAGGAATAGGAGTTTTTTCATAATGACAGGATTTAGGCGGCAAAGATACGGAAAATACGGATATGTTGAAACCTGCTGAAACGCGGTTTCGAATCCCCGTTTCAGCAATGTTCAATGTTGAAACCTGCTGAAACGCGGTTTCAAATTCCCGTTTCAGCAATGTTCAATGTTGAAACCTGCTGAAACGGGATTAGTATTCGAACGGCGACACGAAATCTGCAAATGCCTCGCCCAGCAAATCCTTCTCCGACGTGATCGGATTCTCCACCTGCCAGTCGATGTTCAAGTCTTTGTCGTTGAACAAGATGCAGCCTTCGGAGGCTTTGTTGTAGAAGTTGGAGCACTTGTAAGCGAAGACGGTGTCGTCCTCCAAGGCGGCGAAACCGTGTGCGAAACCGGCAGGCAGGTAGAATTGGCGGAAATTGTCGGCGGTGAGCAACGTGGAGACGTACTGCCCGTATGTGGGACTGCCCTTGCGGATGTCGACCGCGAAGTCGAGGCACGCGCCGCGCAGCACCCGTACCAGCTTGGCCTGCGCATACGGCGGCTTCTGGAAATGCAACCCGCGCACCACACCCTTCTGCGAGCACGACTGGTTGTCCTGCACGAAATCATCCATGATTCCTATCTCTTTGAATCTTTGCTCGTTATAACTCTCGAAAAAATACCCGCGATCATCCTTGAAAACCGTCGGTTCGACGATTAATAATCCTTCGATTTTGGTTTTGATTATTTCCATATTGATTTGTGATTTTTCGATTTAAATTTATAGCTCACCCATTAAACCCTATGGCTCGCTACGCTCTTTTATTCCCATTAAATCATAGGGCTCGCTCCGCTCACCCTATGCTAACATACGTCGGGCCTTCAGCCCTTTTGGAAAATGTTTTTCATTACCATTTTTCTATTGTTTTCGTTTACCCAAACTGCTAACTACAAACTGCTAACTGCTAACTAATATTAGTCTTCTGAGTTGTCTGCGATGAAGGTCTGATATTCCGATAAGAATTTTGCCTTGGAGACAAATCCGATGTATTTGCGGTCGCGGGTGATGACGGGCATGTTGAAGTTGCCGGTGCGTTTGAACTTCTCCAAAACTATGGCGGCCGTGTCGTCATCGTAAATAAACTCCTCGGGCTCAATCATGAGGTCCTCGACGTGCAGCTTGTCGTAGAGTTCCTGCTTGAAAATGACGTCGCGGTGGTCGTCCATCACCAAAAGGCCGGAGAAGAGGTTATTCTCGTCAATAACCACGAAGAGGTTTCGCTTGCACTGGGCTATAACGTCGGTGTAGGTGCGCAAGGTGCTGTGCACGGGGATGGTGAGGATATTGGTGTCAATGGTCTGGTGCCAAGGCAGTTTGCGGAGCGCATACTTGTCTTTGTTGTGAGTGCGGAGGTTATCCTTTTCAGCCAGAGGCTGTGTATAGACGGAGTATTTCTCGAACGGGTTGACGCAAAGGTAGGAGCAGGCAGCGGTGACCATCAGCGGAATCAGCAGCGTATAGCCCGTTGAAGATTCGGCAATGAGGAACATTGCCGTAAGCGGAGCCTGCATCACGCCAGTCATCACACCGGCCATACCCGCGAGGATGAAGTTGGCGTATGGCAAGTCAATGCCGAGGAAGACGTGCGATACGTGTGCCACCAAGAAACCTGTGAAAGCGCCGATGAAGAGTGTCGGGGCGAAAACGCCGCCCACGCCGCCCGCAGTGGTGGTGAATGTGGTGGCGAAAACCTTCAGCAGGATGATGGCCGCCACCGCGAGAATCAGCAGCCCTTCATGCCCCATCAGCCCGAAGAGGGGCGAGTTGTTGAACATGGACATCCATTGGCCGTTCAGCAGGTCGTTGACGTTATTATAACCTTCGCCGTAGAACACCGGGAAAAGGAAGATGAGCGCACTGAGGGCCACCCCACCGATCAACGCCCTGACATACACCCGTTTGATCTTGCGCATCCACTTTTCGATCCAGCGTGAGGTGCGCAGAAAATAGACGGAAATGAGGCCGGTAAGCACGCCGAGGATAATGTAGAACGGGATATTGCCGACGGAGAAACCTTGGGTGGTGTCCACTGTGAACATCACGTCGTGACCGAGGAAAAGGACGGACATGACGGTGCCGGTGGCGGCGGAAAGCAACAGCGGCAAGAGAGCGCTGCCGGTGAGGTCGAGCATCAGCACCTCAAAGGTGAAGACCAAGGCGGCGATAGGGGCTTTGAAGATGGCTGCCATGGCGGCTGTGGAACCGCAGGCCAGCAACAACGTGGTCTGCCGCGTGTTAAGCTGGAAAAAACGGGCAAGATTCGAGCCGATGGCGCTGCCCGTGAGCACAATGGGCGCCTCCAAACCCACGGAACCGCCAAATCCAACCGTAATCGCACTCGACACCATCGAAGAATAGACGTTATGGAAACGCAACATGCCATCGCTCTTGCAAATCGACTTCAGCACAATGCTCACTCCGTGGCTCAAGTTGTCGCGCACCACACCGCGCACGAACAGAAGCGTGAGAAAAATGCCGATGGGCGGGAAAATCAGGTACAGATAGTTGACGCTGGCCGCCGGGAACGCCTGACCCAGCAACCGAGTGGTGAAGTGCAGCAGGTTCTTGATGATAATAGCCGCAGCGGCACCCAAAAACCCAATTACCACACTGAGAATCAACACAGTAACCTTGTCCGTGAAATGCATCCTCACGAACCGCCGAAACCGGGCAACCGCATATAAAAATCTCCTATGTCTCATAGCAATTTCTCGCGGCGGCAAATGTACATATTTTTCGATACCGTGCAATATATTTTGTATTTTTGCCGTTTGTTTTCAGATGCTCAAACGCTTTCCGGTCATATTGACACTGATCCTGCTCTGCTGGACGACGGCTTTCCCCCAAAAGAAGGCCGATTTCCGCGTATGGGAGGACAGCCTCATCCACCTGCGCAACCAGGTGATGGCCGAAACCGACGAAACCACACGGCTCGCCCTGAATGAGGACTTCATGACCCTGCTGGAAGAAGTGCTTCAGATGCCTGACGCCTTCAAATTCACCTGGGATTCGGTCGAAAACTTCAGCGTTTTGGCCTCTCCCGACAATGTTTTCAAGATTTTCACATGGTATGTCGTCAAAAACAACTACGACATCGAAAACTTCGGCTTCATCCACGTCTACAACGACGGCCGCAAAAAGCACGTGCTCTACCCGCTCTACGACAAGCGACAGAACATCGACTACCCCAAGACCCTCGTCGGCAACCACAACCGCTGGTACGGCGCCGTCTATTACAAAATCATCCCTGTGAAGGACAAAAACACCACCTACTACACGCTACTCGGTTGGAATGGCAACGACTTGTTTACCAATCAAAAGCTGATTGAGATCCTGCACTTTAACAAGGAGATGACCCCGATTTTCGGAGCACGAGTCTTCAAGAACTACCCCGAGAAGGTGGCGCGGGTCATCTTCGAATACTCCAAAAACGCCACGATGTACCTCAACTACGAAAACCAGGAGTACCTCGTCAGCACGGGCAAATACAACCCCAAGACCCGCGACTACGACTACAAGCGCATCCGCTGCGACATGATTATCTTCGAGGAACTGATCCCGATGGACGAAGCGATGAAAAACGTGCCAGCCTACATGGTGCCGGAATCCAGTCTGAACCAGGGTTTTATCGAGGAGGACGGCAAGTGGGTGTTCCAAAAGAGCGTTCGCGGCGCCAACCCCGACAAGCCGCGTCCCGAGCATCAGCATAAAAACCGAAACTACTATTCCGTACAATAATTCAATATGTCAACATTATATCCGCTGAAATTCACGCCTGCCCTGAAGGAGAAAATCTGGGGCGGCCGCAAAATCGAAACCATCCTCAAGCACAACATCGGCAAGCTGCAGAACTGCGGCGAAAGCTGGGAGGTCTCCGGCCTCGTAGATGACGAGTCGGTGGTCCGCAACGGCTTTCTGGCCGAAAACAACCTCAACGAACTGCTCGAAATCTACCTCACCGACCTTGTGGGCGAGAAAAACTACGAGCAATACGGGCTCGGATTCCCGCTGCTCATCAAATTCATCGACGCGCAGGACAACCTCTCCGTGCAAGTACATCCGGACGACGAGTTCGCGCAGGAGCGTTACGGGCAGAACGGCAAGACCGAGATGTGGCACGTGATCCAAGCCGACGAAGGCGCGGGCCTGTATGTCGGGTTCAACCAAAAGATTACCGCCCAGCAATATTTGGATGCAGTGGAAAACGGCACGCTGGAACTCTTCCTCAAATTCTATCCTGTGAAGCCCGGCGACACCTTCATGATTCCCGCCGGCACGGTACACGCCATCGGCAAAGGAGTGCTTCTGGCCGAAATCCAGCAACCCTCCGACATCACCTTCCGCATCTACGATTGGAACCGCGTGGACGCCGACGGCAACCGGCGCGAGCTGCACACGGAGGAGGCCTTCGAAGCCATCCACTCCGAAGAGAACCTAAAGGATTTCCAGGTGCACTACACCCCCGAGCGAAACAAGACGGTATCGCTGGTAAAGTCGCCCTACTTCACCACCAACCTGTTGGAGATGGACATGCAGGTGCAAAAGTCGTTCGTAAACCTCGACTCATTTGTCATCTACATCTGTCTGGAAGGCAGCGCGTTCCTGATTGCCGACAACGCCAAGGAGCGGTTGGAGACCGGCGAGGTTGCGCTCATCCCTGCCGAAATGGAACAGTTGCAGATTATCCCCGACAAATACGCGAAACTCTTGGAAGTTTATTGCGTGTAGCAAGGCAAGGGACAGCAGGCAATAACCCAAAAGCCTATATATAATCGTTTGTATTACAACAATATACGATTGTTATAATAAAAAAGTGCATCAGTGGTTGGATATATCGAAAAAAAATGTATTTTTGCCGCCGATTTCAGTTGGGGCGTTAGCTCAGTTGGCTAGAGCGTTTGACTGGCAGTCAAGAGGTCGTGAGTTCGATTCTCATACGCTCCACAAAAAACACCTGCGAAGTTCGCAGGTGTTTTTTTATGTTTTGTTATGATTTGGCAGTAACCCGTCGCACCACCCGCACGCTGACCTCGTAGAGCAGGTAGAGAGGGATGGTGACGAGGATGAGGGTCATGAGGTCGGGCGGGGTGATGGCGGCGGCGGCCAGCATAATGATGAGAAAGGCGTGCTTGCGGTACTTGGAAAGCATCTCCGCATTTACAATTCCCATTTTCCCCAAGAAAAATGCAACCACGGGCAGCTGGAAAACGACTCCCATAATGAGTGTCAACGAAACAAATGTTGTGATGTAGGAATCAAGTGTGATGTTGCTTACTACCTTGTCGGAAACGCTGTATGTGCCTAAGAATCGGAAAGATATGGGAAATAATACGAAATAGCTCATCAACACACCGATGATGAACAGCGTGTAGATGATGATGGCGACCAGGCCGGAATATTTCCGCTCGTTCTCGTATAGGGCCGGTGAAACGAAGCGAAAGAGTTCAAACAGAATGTAAGGCGATGCGCCAAGCAGTCCCAGATAACAGGCGGTTGTGATGTGCCGCATGAACTGACTGGAGAGATCCGTGGCAATCATGTCCACATGAAACTCTTGAAAATGAAAGTCATAACCGATGGATTGGATACAGCGTTCAATCCATCGGTAGGTGCAGAAATCGTACTCGCTGGGGGCGAGCAACAGCTTCCAGGTAATGTTTTTGAAGCAAAACACGACCACGGCAATTCCTCCAGCCACTGCCAGGATGCGGAAAAGCATCTTGCGCAGTACTTCGAGATGACCGCCGAAAGTTAGCAGCTGGCCGTCGTCTGCCGCGCTATTTGGATTCGCCTGAGTCGCTGTCTGGTCCGTTTCCGCCTGTTTCTGTTCCTTCTTCTTTCTCTTCGACATGTTCCTCTTCTTTTGACTCAGGTTCTTCGGGCACCGGCTCGTTCATCCCTTTCTTGAAGCTTTGCACGCCCTGGCCAAGTCCCTTCATCATTTCCGGGAGCTTCTTGCCGCCGAACAGCAACAGAGCCAGTCCGCCAATGAGCAGTAGCTCGGTTGTGCCAATAAACAACAAAGGTATAGCCATCATTACTCCGTTACCAATAAGATTTCACAAGTGTCGAAGTTGATTTCCCAGTGGCCGTTTTCGTCGGCTTCCCACTGGTATTTTGTGGACATGCGGTTCCACCAATTTTGGAACTTGGTGCCAGTATCGCCCATGTCTTTGATCAACTTCTCGTATAATGTTTCATTATCCGAAGTTAAGACTTTCGCCAGTTCGTTCAGTCCGTTTCGTCTTTCGAACAGCTGTAGAATTTCGTTTTTTTCCTCTTCGGTCACCTGACCGACTGTTTTTTTTGTTACCATTGTTCTCGTTTATCAAAGGGGTCTAAATAATCAATTTCTTTAATCTCAATTTGCGGCATAAATATTCCGTGTTTGCGGATGTTTCCCAACAGCTCGCGGGAAGCGTTGCGTTCCAGATGAGCCACCACGCACTGCTCGTGAGACGGGGTGTTCACCTCCAACGTGGTCTTGCGGTTCAACCAAATGCAACGCTTGCATTGATAGGCATCGCAGTGGCGACAGATGGGGGCATAATCCAATTTGTAAAGCTGCGGATTCTTAATGTCCAAACCCTGTTCCAGATCACCGACACAGTCATCTTCATTTTCGTAGTAGAAGGCTGGACATATGTAAAACTTGCCGTTCGGGGCCAATGTGATGTTGGAAGCACCGGCATTGCAGTTGTTCATCTTCTCCAGCATCATACGGTCAGTGAGGATATTGAGTTGTTGGAATTTTCCTCCTACGTATTCTTTCTCAACATGCTCTGAAAGGACGTGCAGAATCTGTTTGTACTTTTCAAAGTCTTCTTCCGTGAATGTCTCCACATCGGTAATCACAATGTTTAAGCGCGTGACTTTTGCGATGACATCCTTTAAGAATAGGTATCGGTCGAACAGGTCGGCTTTGGGTGTACGCAGCACATAACTCTTTTTCTCGTCCAATTGGGTCACGGATAATCCTGTCCAGTCGTGGAAGACGATAACATCCGCTTCCGCCTTCAGGGCTTCGTCTTCACAAAGCGAAGAGACAATCTTGTTGTGGTCGATGCTTTCGATGACTGCAGCATAATCTTCCGATAGCTTATAGTCTGGATAGACGAATTGGATCATCAGGTTCTCCAGCATACCAAAGCGGATGCCGGCCTTCAGCGTCTCCAATGGCATCAGTTTGTGTTCTTTGGCGCCGATTTCGTAATGGCAATAAGAGGTGCTGGTGTCGTCCAGTTGTATAATCAAATATTCTAACATGGCTCTAACAGATTGTGGGGTTTGACTCTTTTTTGTTTTTTTCGAACTCTTCCCGTTTGCCTTCCAGCTCCAGCTTGCGGTAGAGCTTGTTCCAGTAGTAATTGTTGGCACGTACGCGGGCTTTATGCATCTTACAGATGGCTGTTGCCCGTTGATAGACAGTTGGCGTGTCGGCAGCATCGTAGTTCTCGCCTTGGCACCACGCACAGCCGCTGGCAATTTCGCAATTGAGACATTCGGAATTGCTTTGGGTGGTGCGATCTAAGGTAAGGAAAGGACGCAGTTTATTTTTGTCAATGCCGTCTTTTAGATTACCTATAATCCAAGCTTTTTTCTCCCTCAGGGAGTATTGCGCAAAACGGGTACAAGGGTACAAATTCCCTGCTGCGTCCACGCTGAGCATGCGTCCTGCACCGCACCAGTTATTGTTATCGTAAACGGGATCAAGCGGTTTGCCTAACTGTTCTGTGAAAAAAGAGCATGCATAGTCTTGGTAGTATCCACCGTCAATAATGGCATCGGCCAATGAGAGAAGTTGTTCTTCAAACTTCTTGTCATCACCCTCTTGCCAAACATCTTCAAACACCACATTGATATTTACCTCATGGATGCCGAGACTATAGAGATGCAGTACACTTTCGGTGATGTATGGGATGTCGGCACTACTGATAGTTACCTTTGTGCCACCGCCAGGGAATTGTTTTAACCACAAGGGTATATTCCGTACCACATCTTTGTAAGAACCTCGTTCAGTAATTTTATATACGCGGTTCAGGTCGTGTTTTTTCTCTGTTCCGTCAATAGTGATGCCTATGCTGAGATGCTCCTGATTTTTTTCAATGAACTTCTGTACCTTAGGCTCGTGATAATTGATACCGTTAGTAGAGAATGAGAAACGATAGGAATTGAACCAGTGGTGATTGAGTTCAAACATCCTCTGTTTCAAATAATCGCAGATCATGTCAATCAAATCGATTTCCAAGAAAGGTTCTCCACCGATGAAATCCCATATCACACTTTCTTCTGGAAAATCATCTTCATGTGAAAGCACATAGTCTATGAATGTTTTGGCAGTTTCCCACGACATCCGTTCTTTCACATTTTTGCCAACCAGATAACAATATTTGCAAGCTAACTGACAGTCTTTGGTGACAATAAATGTGATGTTTTTGGCCATGCCACCTTGCCATGGTAAACTATTGTCTTTATATTTGTCCATAAGGAATTACATTTTGTATCTGTGTCCAACAAAATTCCTGAAAAAATTGTTGGACACATGATAACAATACAGAAATAATGATTATCTACTCGATCCTGTACAATAGCCTGCACATGATCCTTTACAATACGTAGAACAAGTATTTTGACAGCTCCCTTGACAACCACTTTGACAAGATCCTCTACAAGTGCCATAACAGCCGCTTTTGCAAGTATGGTCACAGCCAACACCCAAACCACAGTCTCCTGGGGTTATTTTTGCTGCCCGAATAATGTTCGGTGCGCTTGCTAATGCAACTGCGGCCAAAATCGGCAGTGCGCCTTTTGCCGCTTTTTTGAAGAATTCTCTTCTTGACTGGAGTTCTTCATTTTTCTTTTTTTCTTCCATAATAATAAAAATTGGACTTCTGTGTTATTCATTTTTATTCCGTCTTCCATATACATCATGCGAAGTCCTTTAACACAATATATAATAGAAGATGATTGATTATTAATTGATTATATCTTCATAAATTAGTCGAGCCGTCTTCCTAATTGCTGCCATTCTTGGAAAACCAGAGGTCTGGTTTTGTGCGGTCATAGCTTCTGATATAGTATTCTGTAGCTGTTCCCGATTTACCCGCTGGCTCCAATGCAGACAAGTCACAATATATAATGTAGTACCAACTGTATCCGTTATTCTTTCAATCTGTATAGTTTGAGTGTTTTTGCCTATATCATCTTCAACAATAAATAAATTGCCGTTACGCATATAGTGGATGCCGTTTGTGACTTGCGTGTTGGTTTGCGCTAAAAGATTATTTGGCCACATACAAACAAATAGGCATACCATAATGAGAATGTTTTTCACAGATCTAATTATGGTTTTCATATTCGTTACAAGTTGTTCTTTAAACACGGTTGCAGTTATAATAAAGGAAAAACTATTGTCTCGATCCATTAAAAACGCAAGGAGAAAGAGATAGTTAAGCTATTTCTCCTCGCATCAATAATTGGACTATATAGTCCCATTTTTACATGAAGACTTGCATGTACCTTGGCAACCATTCATGCATGCTCCTTTGCATGTGCCGCCGCATGTGTAATTACATCCTCCCACGCATGCTCCTGAACAAGCACAGGCTGAGACATTGTTTGCGGCGCGGATAATGTTTGGTGCGCCAGCTAATGCCACCGCGGCCAGAATCGGCAGTGCGCCTTTTGCCGCTCTTTTGAAGAATTCCCTTCTAGACTGGAGTTCTTCGTTGTTGTTTTTTTCCATAATTTATAAAAATGGACTTCTAATTATTATTTTGATACACCATCTTGTTAGGAACGTGCGAAGTCCGTTAACACATCATTCACAACATGGTGTTTTTCACTGAAGGTTGATTGTAAAACAAACAATTCAAGCAATCTTAAATAATACTTTAGTCATAGTTGTCTTTGCGTCTTTTGAGGGTTTCTGTCGCTTGATATAAAGTGTTTCTCCTTAGGGTAGTAGCTTCTGATTCAGATAATGCGCTTTTAGCGAGAACTACTACCAGAACAGGAATCCTTACAACTCCCACTACAGGAGTTTTTACAACTACCACTACATGACGCGTCACATGTTCCAGTACATCCTAAACACTGACTATGGCATTGCATATAGCACCCTGTGCATGTATTCAGACAAGAGCTACTACAAGTATTGACACAATAGTCGCAGCCCATTGGTGTCTTTTCCGTTGCGCGAATTATAGTAGGTGTGCTTGCTATAGCCACCGCTGCTAAAATGGGCAGTGCGCTTTTTGCAGCCTTCTTAAAAAACTCTCGTCGGGTCTGAAGTTTTTCGTTAGTATTATCTGTATCCATACACTTTATTTTTTAACGCAGCAAAACTACGATAATTATTTAATACACAGCTATTTGTAACGATACGGATTTGTTTCATATACGTAACATTTTGGTTATACATTCTGGTTCTTACCTGCTTTTCTTGATTTGAGTCGATTTGTTCTGTTGCTCAAGTTGTTTCTGTTTTTCCTTTTCTTCTTGTTGTTTTTTCAACTTTTGTTGTTCTGCCTCCTGTTTAGCTTTTTCATCACGCTGTTGTTTATAGTGTCTCCAGTATGTAAGTCATATCCTAGGACCCATATTTCGTACCAAGCAATCAAAGTCTCATTCACAACTGTTCTACAAGAATCAGATATGGAGTCGTTAAGGGTTGTCTCCTCATAATTGACCATCTACGATTTCCAGGAATCGCATAATACCATATATGTTTCTACTTCGTCTTCGTGGCCACAATATAGGACTATCTCTTTACAGCCTCTAAGGACTGATATAATATAGTCTGCTTGAGATGAGGAAAGTATTTTGTATTCCAGCGCAGCATCGTTCTCAACAAATGAGAAGATGGTGTCATTGATAGTCAAGGGTGAAGATGTCGTGTCTTGAGCATAAACAGAAGAAATCATTGCTGAAAAGGACAACAGAAAAAACTGTAAATATTTTCTCATAAAAGCAATCCCGTGTTATATCCCATTTGGCCTTCGATTTTTCGGTTATAACTGACTTGTCGTGTTGAGACAAAACCTTTCTAATCCTGTGTCAATTACGCTACAGGATTCCAGTTTTCTCCAGCCCTTGTGAATAAACTTCGAAAAAATTCTTGCCCAGAAAGGACGAAATTCGGTAAAGAACCTGTGTATCAATACTGTAGCAATGGAAGATGCGGTAACAGGCCATCCGGCTGGTGTTCAGTTGTCGTGCAAGCCACGCGACACTACGCCCTTGTTGTCGCAGTTCCTCTTGTATAATGTGTCCGATGTGAATAGGTTCTGCCATAATTAGCTGTTGTTAAGATTTGTTGACTGCAAAACTACGATATTTAACTAAAGCAAAACTATTATTGGAGAATCGTATATGTTGCGTTAATGTAACGTATGTGTTGCGGGTTTTTGTATAGCGGCGATTGTTCTTCTTCGGCTCACAGGTTCCCCTCAGGACATAAAAAACGTGGACATTCCTTATCCACGTTTCTGAGGTCCTGAGAAAACCCGTATTGAAAGACAAGTCGTGTCCACGCATTACGCAAACATTCACAACTTGTTCGCATCAATACATTCTTGAAATTTCCTACGTTTCAGCGAACTCGAACAAATAGCAAACGCTATGATTTATACTATGTTAGTTTACTTTTCTTCTATCTTTGTTTGTTTGTTTTAGTTGTTACTCTCCAATTTTATTGTATTTCAATTCTTGTACTGATTATCGCAACTCTATGACATCGGCAAGTTTTGAGTCGTCGCGTGCCGCATCAACCCAATCAACCTTCAAAGCCATACTTTTCACGAATTTGGGCAAATACTTCATCACCTGGTATCACTTTCGCCTCACCCGATTCAATACGCCGCAACCTCTCCACCACGATGGCCTTCATCTCCTCCGCCGTGTGGGCGATGGGGGATTCGCTGTGTGGCGCATCAGAGGTGATGTCCTCTACCAGATTGTCCACATGCTGTTGCAGCCACACCCCGAACGATTCCTGAGTGAATGTCGGGCGCAGCCGTTTCAAGGCTTTGTCATCTACTGTTATGGTGTATGTACACATCGTTTCTTGTCTTTCATTTTTTCAATCCGCGAAAACACGAAAATTTTCGACCTGTACCTAAATATATTGCCTAAATCAGAATCACATATATACGTCTTGGCGAATGCCTATATACGTTTTGGCTTATGCGTATATACGTCTTAGCGAACTCCTATATAGGCGTTTGCGAATTCCTATATAGGCGTTTGCGTATTCCTGCATCAGCGCTGGCGAATTTCTGCACCTGCGTTTGGCAATTCCTGCACCTGCGTTTGGCAATTCCTGCACCTGCGTTGGTACGTTACTTTTCGCAGGTTTACGTCGACACCTCCGAACACTACCATCCCCGATAGAGGATGCATATCTGTAGAAAGACGGATGCCAGTGCGGTTGTCAAATCCTCATAGAGGATTCATATACAACTGCATCCAAATATGGCTTTTATCAACCGTACAGGTCGAAATTTTTTCTTCCTACTCAAAGTCAATAATCCTCAATTCCTCCTTCGCCCGAATCGACGGGATGTGGTTGAAGTGCCACCATTCGGAGATACAGGTGATAAAACCGCTTTCGGTCATTACGCGACGCAATAGCTTGCGGTTTTCCAGTTCTTCTTTGGTAATCAGTCCGTTGGCAACAAGATCGTCCTCGTGGTCAATGCGCGCCTCAGGACCGAAATAGTCGTGCTTTGAGCCCATCGGCAGGGGTTTGCCTGTACTGTCCATGATCGTGATATCCACCGCCGCGCCGTAGTTGTGCATTCCCCTGCCCTTGGCCGGATTGGCCACAAACGACACATTAGGCGTGCCCTTCACCGATTCCCACATCTCGCGCTGCACGCACAGAGGACGGGCAGCGTCATAGATGAGCAGTGACAGCCCCGGCCGGATGGTTTTCAGCCGTTGCTGGGCCTTGACAAGCTTCTCCGCCATGGCTGGGACGGCGAAAGCATGGTGGATTTCAGGATAAAGGACGTGCCCGAGGAAGTTGTCCGGCGTAGCATAAACCAGCTCCACCCCAATGGTGGAATCAACCTCGGCAATGTCCACTAACCCGAAATCAAGGAGCTTCTGCTCCATCTCGGTGTATTTCGGGGACTCGGATTGCGGAACAACGGTGAGAGTGGTGTCTGCCGTTGTGGATGGTGACGCTTGCCCTTCTGAGGCGGAGTGGCAGGAGGCGCAACATAGAAGCATAGCTGTTATGGTTAGGCCCCACCCCGCCCTACGGGCACCCCTCCAGAGGAGGGGAATGGGCTGCTCATGGACCCCACACTGCGGCTTCGCCTTGTGTGGGGTTATTTGCGCTTCGCGCGTGTCGCCTCTTCGAGGCTGCTTAAAGAAGCTTTTTAAAATATGCATGCCTCAACGTCTTATATCCCAAGTCCCAAGTCTCATCGCTACAGCAGTACCACCACGGCATCTTTCGCCTTCTGACGGACGCTATTAGGCAAAGTAATGACATATTCGTCGCCTTTTTTACTGACAGTCGCCTTTTCGGAAGCACCGAGGATGGCAACCTTGCCCGTCTTCACCGGCTTCTCGGTGCCTTTGAAGGTGTAGGAGGCTGGAACGGCCTCATTTTCAGTGATTAGCAACAGCGCGTATCGTTGTCCCTCCTTGCCCTGCGTGAAACGCACCTGGCCACAGCAGTAGGGCAGGCACGGGCGGGTGTTGTAGATAGCTTTCCCATTGACAGTCAGCCACTTGCCCATATCCTGCAGACGTTCGACGGCGGTTTGCGGCAACGTACCCTCCGGCGACGGGCCCACATTCAGCAGGAAGTTGCCGCCTTTGGCCACAATGTCAATCAGCAGGTGTATCAGCTTGTTGGTGGATTTGTAGTTGTCGGTGGCCACGTAGGACCAGGAATCACCCATCGACATGCAAGTTTCCCACGGATAAGGCAGCAACGTGTCGGGGACTTGCTGCTCAGGAGTGCGATAGTTTTCGTACTTGCCGTGCACACTGCGATCGACAATGATGAGGTCGGGGTTGTTGGCACGCACGTCCTTGGCCACCCTCTCCATGTCGATGTCCTGGATCCAACCCTGGCAACCGAGCCATTCGCGGGTCTCCTCGTCCACGCTCCATTCGGGGCGCACCCAGCCGCCGTCAAGCCACAAAATGTCGATGTCACCGTAATTGTTGGCCAACTCATGCAGTTGCCTGCGAGTGAAGTCACAATATTTTTCCCAACGTTCGGGATGCTTGGCCGGGTCGTAGTTCACGTTACGGTCCGGGGTAGCCCATTCGGGAGCCCAATAGTCGGGGCAATGCCAGTCAGGTTTCGAAAAGTAGAGGCCCGTCCAAAGTCCCTCGTTGCGGAAAGCTTTCACAAGCAAGCCCGTCACGTCCGCCTTGGGGTTTTGCGAGAACGGGCAGTCCTTGCCGGTGATGGAGTAGTCGGTCTCCCGGGTGTCGTACATGCAAAAACCATCGTGGTGCTTGGTCGTGAACACGAAGTACTTCATCCCGCAGTCTTTCGCCAATTTCGCCCAAGACGCGGGGTCGAACTGAGTCGGATTGAACGTCTTGTTCAGCGCCTGATAGCGGGCTTTATAGTCCGTATAAGGTTCGCCTTTCCTGTCAATCCACGGTTCATTGCAGATGGACCAGGATTCCACCACGCCCCATTGTGCGTAAATGCCCCAGTGCATCATCAGCCCAAACTTCAAGTCTTGCCACTGGTCGATGCGGTTCAGAATAACGGGATCGGTTTCAAACTGTTGTTCGCTTTGGGCGTATAAGGTTGAGAATGAACAAATTGTCCATAACAGCAACGGGATTAGGATGAATTTTTTAAATGTCATAATACTATTATGGTTTTAATTATTTCACTTTTAAGCAAATAAAAGAACTTGCCGATGCCTGGACACAAAATCATGCGTCTCTACAAGCCCCACGCCTCTCGCAGTTTCTTTTCAATCGCCCCTTCGTCAAACCCAACCTCGCGGTACAAATTCGGGATATCGCCATGTGAGATGAAACGGTCGGGAAGGGCGATGTGGAACAGACGGTTAGAGCATTGGTGATTTTCCAAAAATTCCGCCATCTCGGAGAACAGTCCGCCTTTTTCGGTGCCATCCTCCACGGTAATCCAAATCGGATATTTCGTCGCAAAATCTTCCATAGTGCTTTCATCCAAGGGTTTAAGGAATCGTACGTCGTAATGTGCCGCACGGACACCCTCCGCTTGCAATCGCTGTAACACATTCTCCACGGAATTGCCCAACGGTCCGAGCGTCAACAACAACACCTTTTCGCCTTCACAGAGCATTTCTCCCTTTCCAATGGGCAACGCCTTCGGTTCATTATGCCAATCAATGAGGACACCCCGGCCGCGCGGATAACGAATCACGAACGGAAGTCCTTGATCCTTCGCGTTTTGGTAAGCAGTCAACATCAGATTGCGGAGTTCATGCTCGTTGCGCGGGGAAGCGATAATGAGATCCGGAATGCTGCGCAGGAAAGCAAGGTCGAAAACTCCCTGATGCGTCGCGCCATCCTCCCCCACCAAACCGGCACGGTCAATGCAGAAGATGACGGGCAGCTTCTGCAATGCCACATCGTGAATCACTTGGTCGTAGCCGCGTTGCAAAAACGAGGAGTAGATGTTGCAGAACGGGGTGTATCCCTCCGCAGCCAAACCCGCCGCAAAAGTCACGGCGTGCTGTTCCGCAATACCCACGTCAAACACGCGCTCGGGGAACTCCTTGTCCATAATGGTCAGCGAACAACCCGTGGCCATGGCCGGCGTTATACCGACCACTTTTTCATCCTCTCGGGCGAACTCCAAAATAGTATTACCGAAAACATCCTGATATTTAGGAGGTTGTGGTTTATCTTCGGCACGGATAATCTCGCCCGTCTCAGGGTCGAACTTGCCGGGAGCATGATATTGGGTCTGGTTCTGCTCTGCCGCCTCCAACCCTTTGCCCTTGACGGTGAGCACATGGAAGAGTTTGAGGCCGGGCAGCCGCTTGAGATCCTGCAGCGTTTTCACGAGATAAATCACATCGTGACCATCGGAGGGACCAAAATAGCGGTAACCGAGGCTTTGAAACAAGTTACTTCCTCCCAAAAGCCAGCCTTTCAGGGAGTTGCCCATCTTGCTGAAGAAATTGGTAGCGCGGTTGGGATGATTGGTCCTAAACGTGAAAGCGTTCCAAACCTTGTTCTTAATCCGGTTGTAGGCCGGCGAAGCAGTGATGGAGAGCAGGTATTTGCTCAGCGATCCTGTGCTTTGGTCAATGGAAATCTTGTTGTCGTTGAGAATCACCAGCATGTTGACATCGCGGTAGGGGGCCTGATTCATCGCCTCGAAGGCCATGCCCCCGCCAATGGCGCCGTCCCCGATGACCGCAATGTGGTTGCGACGCGTATTCCCCGCCATTTTCGCGGCAACAGCCATACCGAGCACGGCGGAAATCGATGTCGACGAGTGACCTGTACCGAACGCATCGAACTCGCTTTCTTCGCGGCGCGGAAACCCGCTGATACCGCCATAACAGCGGTTCGTGCTGAACAGTTCCTTGCGACCCGTCAGAATCTTGTGACAATAGGCCTGATGCCCTACGTCCCAAATCAGTCGATCATCCGGTGTGTCGAAAACATAGTGGATGGCCACCGTCAGTTCCACCACACCAAGACTGGAACCGAGATGTCCAGGGTGTTGCGCCGTCTGCTCAATGATGAACTGACGCAACTCGTCGCAAAGCTGCGGCAATGCCTTGACCGGCAGCTTGCGCAAGTCCTCAACCGAATGGATATGAGATAGCAAATCGTCCATTATTTTCCAGATACTTGTTCGTAGAAGTCTTTGATTTGCTGCGCAATAACGGTGTTATTATGATGCATCGAGATGTAATGCTGCGCATTTTCGCTGATAATGGTGCAAAGGTCGGGCATAGCCACGCATTTGTTGACGATGGCAACAAACTCCTCGGGCGTGTTGGCGATGAAAAGGTGTTTGCCGTCCTGCACATCAAGACCCTCCGCACCGATGGTGGTGGTGATAACGATGCGGCCCAAAGCCATAGCCTCCACAATCTTGATGCGGATACCGCTGCCGGAAAGCAAAGGCACCACCATAATGTCGTAGTCCATCATGAATTCGTTGGCGTTGGGCACGGAACCTACTACGATGACGTTCGGATCGTGACGGTTGCGGATACGCTCGGGGATGTCGTGACCTGCCAGCGTGAAAGTCAAATCGGGATGTGCGGCCAGAATTTCCGGCCACACCTCGTCCAAAAACCACTCGATGCCTTCCACGTTCGGCGACCAATTCATGCTGCCGAGATGAAACAGTTCCGGCCGGTCGGTGGCGATGTAGTCGTCATCCTCCATGTCATAGTCATCAACATTGATGCCGAAAGGAATCACGACACCAGGCACATTCGGTGCGGTATTGTGGAAATATTGGTAATCAGGCTCGGAAATCGACATGTAGCCGTCTACCTCGCGCAGAATTTTCCGTTCCACGCGCTTGAGCTGGTGCGCGTTGACACGATAAGCCAGCTTCTCAAACGGGTTGTGTTCATTCTCAGAGAGCCGCTCCCAGATCAGATGCTCGATATTATGCAAACGCAAGAGGATTTTCGCCCTCGAAAGCCTGCGAAGCAGCGGAATATACGGCGCCATGTAGATGGATTCAACATGGATAATGTCAAAATCTTCGTTTTTGAGCACTTCTGTCAGCTTGGCGACCATATTTTTGTGATAAAACCGGCTAATTTGATAGGAATTTCCGGTAAAAAGGGTTCTCAAAGCCTCAATTTTGTGAGGAGTGGTGTCAATATAGACTGACTCGAAGCGCGTTTTCTTCAGATAATCCTTGGAATACGCCGTCACCACAAACGGATGCTTCGGCGTAGCCACAGCCAGCACCTTCACCTCCATCCCGCTGTCCAACAGGCACTGCGTGATGTTGTGAATGGCGATGCATCCGCCGTCAATGGCGGGCAAAGGGGTCTTATGACACAGTTGTAGTATTTTCATGTCTCTTTTTGTTGAATAGTTTCATTTGTCTGAGCTTATCCATCCATTTGGCGTATGTATCGGGCGAAAGCACAGCAGTATCCATGGTGGCATGGTAGGTCAGGAAGATGCAAAGTGGCAACAGAATGAACGACGACATCCACGTGCCGAACCAGACCGGCATGACGTTACCATTGGCGATTTTCTCACCCATAACCGACAAGGCGAAATAGATGACGAAGAATACAACCGTCAGCACCAACGGAATAGCAATGCCCCCCTTGCGTATGATCGATCCAAGCGGCGCACCAATGAAGAAGAAAAGCAAGCAAGCTACCGCAAGACGATACTTTCGCTGCAGCTCAATCTGATATGACCACATGTTCGATGTGCAGTAGTTTGCACTCGTATAGTTGAACTGCATGGAGTAAATATACGACCTCGACGAGTTCTCGGCATGGTTCAGGATACGGCTCCGCAACTCCGGAGGCATCGAGGCGAGATCCAGCGTGCGGGCAGTGTCCGTCGTCTTGAACTGCTCGTCGTTCCGGACAAAACTGTTGTAAAAATAGAGGTTACTAAAGAAAACGTTGGCGGTATTGTCCTCAATTTCATGGATTTGCACTTTCATGCTGTCAATCTGTGCACTCAACTGCTTGTTAGACATGGCGGAGGAGTGCCCTTCAAAGAGTTCGGCATCCGTCTGCCCTAAAGTGAAATCCGACATGTCGAAACGCTTGTACTGTTTGTCGAACCGGGCGCGCATCAGCGGAAGTTTCGAAGGTTTCCCGCGACTGGCCCCCATGGATGAGGTTTCATCCCAGAAAGAACCATTGTGCAGGGTGAAAATCAGGTAGTGCTTGTCCGGCGTGACACTCATGGTGCCCGTCTCCGCGTATGTCACGGAAGTGTTGCCCATCCGTCGTGAATGGTCGTAAATGAGAATATCCTTCACAGTTTCCCCGTCGGACATCTTCTTGCCGACGAGAATCGAATAATTGTCGAAACCGTCGTAGAAGACACCCTCCTCAATGTTAAGGGCAGGCTTCTGTTCCTGAATGTCAAAGAGCAACATCCTGAGTTTCAAGGTAGCACGAGGGATTACCTGATCGGAAACGAAAAACGAAAAGATGGTGATGAACACCGTAAGGATGGCCAAGGGGGTCATCATCTTGCGTGTAGAGATGCCCGCCGATTTCAGCGCGACAATCTCATAGCGTTCACCCATGTTGCCAAATGTCATCAGCGAAGCCAGCATCACCGCCAAGGGAAACGCCATGGAACTCAAGGAGACAGCGGCGTAAAACAGCAGTTTCAGCATCACTGTCAACTCCAGACCCTTGCCCACAAGCTCATCCACCCACTTCCATACAAACTGCATGAGTAGGACAAACAGAGCCACAAAGAATGTCAGGACAAAAGGTCCGAGGAAATTCTTGCAGAGGTATTTATTGACGATTTTCACAGGAGGGGAAGATTAGTAATCTCCCAGAGTTTCAGGGAGTTGCGCGAGGGCCGCAGCGGCCTGTTCATCGTTGGGCGGTGTGCCGTGCCATTTGTGCGTGCCCATCATGAAGTCCACACCCTGACCCATCTCAGTCTTCATTAGGATAGCGATGGGTTTCTGGTTTCCGGAGAGCGTCTTGGCAAGTTTCATCGTGTGGAGGATGCTTCTCATGTCGTTGCCGTTCATATCGAAGACCATCCATTGGAAAGCCTCGAATTTGGCGCGCAAATTGCCCAGACTCATCACCGCATCGGTGCTACCGTCGATTTGTTTCTTGTTATAGTCAACAGTAACAATCAGGTTGTCAACATGTTTGGAACCTGCAAACATCAGAGCCTCCCAATTCTGTCCCTCTTCGAGTTCGCCATCACCAGTGAGCGTATAAACGAGATGCTTGTCTTGATTGGCTTTCTTGGCCAACGCTGCACCGATAGAGACAGAAAGTCCCTGTCCGAGCGAGCCTGAAGCGACACGAATGCCGGGAAGACCTTCCACCGGCGTGGGATGGCCTTGCAAGCGTGTACCGAGTTTGCGGAATGTGGCCAGCTCCGACACAGGGAAGAAGCCCCTGCGAGCCATCACGCTGTAGAGCACCGGGCTGATGTGACCGTTGGAGAGGAAAAACATATCCTCACCGACACCTTCACGGGTGAAATGCTCCGGATCAATGTCCATCACCTCGAAATAGAGAGCCGTCATAAAGTCGGCGCAACCTAACGAGCCGCCCGGATGACCGGACTTCGCCCCGTGTACCATGCGGATGATGTCTCTGCGCACTTGCGCCGCAACCTCTTGTAACTTGTTGATTTCCATAATAATATATAGTTATCGTTTTGAATTTCGGATGTTTTACACCTTAATATAAGAGTGGCGCAAAGGTACAATTTTTTTCGGTTACATGATTTTCTTCAGAAACTCCGTCATCACCTTCGGCATCGGATAGTTCACAATGTCATCGAAAACGACAATCTGCTGGTTCTGCAATGGTTCTGGAAGATTTTCCACTTCTCTGACGAAGAACTCCGCGTGGATGACCTGATGTGAGAGCACCTCGCGGGTGGAGAAAAACGACCTCTCCGACGAGTACACCCCGTCCGTCTCAATCAACGGAAATTGATACATGTTGCGCCAAATGTCCATACCCGTCCTCTTCTCGATAATGGTTCGGTTGTCAGAAAGATACATTGTATAATGAAAAAACCGATGCTTGAGTTCGGCCTTTTTCTTCTTGATGGGAAGAATGTCAACGAGATTGTTGCTCAAAGCGTAACATTCTGATTTGAAAGGACATTCACTGCACAACGGATTACGAGGCGTACAGTGGGTGGCACCGAAATCCATGGCCGCTTGGTTGAAGAGACCAGGCTGCCGGCGATCAATCTGAGTCTCACAGATTTCGGTAATTCGCTTTACAACTGCGGGTTGCATAACGTCCTCGCAAACACCGAATATCCGGCTGACAATACGAATCACGTTCCCATCCACGGCAGGATAAGGCAAGCCGAAAGCGATGGATGCGATAGCGGCAGCGGTGTACTTTCCTATCCCTTTCAGCGACAGAATCTTGTCGTATTCATTCGGAAATCGTCCATGATGTACCGTCATTATCTCGCAGGCGGCGGCATGCATGTTGCGGGCGCGTGAGTAGTATCCAAGCCCTTGCCAAACCTTCAGCACCCGGTCCTCGTCAGCTTCCGCCAACGCCTTGACAGTCGGGAAGTTATCAAGGAAACGGAGATAGTAATCCCAACCCTGCTGCACGCGGGTCTGCTGCAGGATGATTTCGGAAACCCAGATTTTGTAAGGATCGGTTTCGCCGCGCCAAGGCAGGTCGCGCTTGTGGTCCTCGAACCACGATACAAGCGTGTCGGCGAAAGCAGTCATCAGTTGCCCTGAATCAGTTGGAAAAGCTGGTCCAAATTGGGCGTGAGGATGATTTCCGTGCGACGGTTCTTGGCCCGTGCCTCGGTCGTATTTGCCACATCTAACGGCAAATATTCGCTTCTACCGGAGGCCGACAAGCGCACAGGCTCGATATTGCCGTTCTGCAGCAACGCCTTCACTACAGAGGTGGCGCGCATAACACTCAAATCCCAGTTGTCTTTGATTTGACCGCTGCCGCGATAAGGCACATTATCGGTGTGGCCCTCAATAAGGACAGTAATATCCGGCTCATTCTCAAGCACTTTCGCTAACTCCTTGATGGCGTTGAGACCTGTCTCGTTGAGATTCCAGCTGCCTGAGGCGAACAGCAGTTTGTCATCCATGGAAACATACAACTTGCCGTCTTTCTCATACACATTGAGACCGCTACCCTCGAAACCTTTCAGCGCGTTGAGAACCTTGTCCTTCAGAGCCTTCACTTCAGCGTCCTTCTGCGCCAAGATTGCCTGCATCTCATTGATGCGTTGCTCTTTAAGCAAAAGTTCCGCACGGGCTTTCGCGAGAGAATCCTGCTGTATGTTAAGCATCCGCTCTTTCTGCGCAAGCTCGTCTTTGTATTTGTCGCGGTCGCCAATGAGATCGTTGATGGTGCTCTGATTGGTCGTGGAGACATCCGCGAAATTCCGCAGCAACTCATCGTACTCCTTCTGCGCCTTCTCGTATTCCATCTCGCATGTGCGAGCCTTGCGGTAAAGCCGCACCGTATCGGCGGTGAGCTTCTCGGCCGCAGTAGTCATCGAGGCCAACTGATCGGCCAAGCCTTTCTTCGCCTCCTGACAATTATTGTTCTCGGAAGTCAGAAACGCCACTTCATCCTGAGAACGCTGGTACTTGTTCTCTAATTCGGCATATTGTTGCTTGGTCACGCAGCCGGCAAGAACCGCCGTCACGACCAGCACCACCATCACTTTTTTGATTGTATTTTTCATCTCTCAGACTATTACTTACAATAAACCGCAAAAATACGGCATAAAACGTTGTCTTTTCTATAAAAAAAAGAAAGATATAAACAACAGATTTTGGATAAAAATCAAAGCGGCTCGACGGTGGTCATCGGCACTTTTTTCAAGGCCTCGGTGATGCGGTCTGACTCGCGCTGGCGCACAGAAATGGTGTAGATACACTGCATATAGCTCTGTCTGTCAAGCACTTGAACCTCAGGATCCTTCAAAATCTGCATAATGTCGTTCATTTTCACGTACTCAAACGTCACGCGATAAGTTTCCTGCACTGTACGTTCCTCAATAACGGCAGCATCCAATGCCTCTTTGGCCGCTACCTTGTAGGCATTCTGTAATCCACTGACTCCCAACTTAATGCCGCCGAAATAACGGACTACTATCACCAATGTGTTGGTCAAGTCCTTTGACAGGAGCTGTCCATAAATCGGACGGCCCGCCGTGCCGGAGGGTTCACCATTGTCGTTCATGCGATAGGCATCCTTGTGCGCCCCGAGGATGTAGGCATAGCAGTGGTGCCGCGCATCCCAATGCTTCTTTTGGATTTCGGCGAGCCGTTGCTTCACCTCCTGCTCATTTTGCACGGGGAAGGCGTAGGCGAGGAACTTGCTGCGCTTTTCGCTGTAGCTGCCCTCAGCCGGTTTTGCAATGGTTTTATAGCTGTCTTCGAACATAAATCAGCTGATTATCGTCAACATTTACCGTTTTTTCAGGGATGCCGGGCAATTTCGGAGCCTCCAGTCCCCTACCCCACATCTGGTTGCCCACCAAAATCCGCGCCTCGTCCCATAAATCCGCCTCTAAAAATCTCACCAACGTTTTTTTTCCTCCTTCAACAATAACCGATTGAATATTAAGTTGATACATTCTATCCAAGGCTCCTTTCACATTCTCTGGAAGCGGCGTGTACGGCAATTCCGAAAGCACCTCACCGCCACGCTGCATCACAAACCGTTTCGGATTCTTGCCGGGATACTCGCGGGTGGTGAGCTGCGGACGGTCGTTGGCCATCGTGCGCCAACCGACCAGAATGGCATCTTCCTCGCCCCGCCATTTGTGGGCAAGCACCTTCAATGCATAATTCGTTATCCAATAAGAGGTTGCATTGCCTTCACTGCGGTCAATGTCCATGTAGCCGTCGCGAGTCTGCGCCCACTTGAGAATGACATAGGGCCGGTGCTGCCTGTGGAACGTGAAAAAACGCTTGTTAAGCTCCTCACATGCATCGCGGCAGACATTTTCGACAACCTCCACACCGGCATCTCGCAACTTGCGGACACCCGCCCCATTCACCTTGTCGTGGTAGTCGATGGAGCCAATGACCACCTTCGGAATCCCATGGCGAATAATGGCATCGGCGCACGGCGGTGTTTTCCCGAAATGGGCACACGGCTCAAGGTTGACGTACAGCGTACTATCTTTCAATAACGCCTTGTCTTTCACGGCATTGATAGCGTTTACCTCCGCATGTGCCTCACCACAACGATGGTGGTAACCCTCGCCGATAATCTCGCCATCACGCACAATGACCGCCCCCACCATCGGGTTAGGACTCGTGCTGCCCAAACCCAGCGCGGCGAGCTGTAGGCAACGCTGCATGTACCGTTCGTCCGTCATCGGTTACTTCTGCTTCAGGAAATTCGACAACGGTTGGTTCTGCCGATCAAAATGGTAGTACTGGCACTGCACCAAATCTTTCGTATTGCCATTGAGAACAGCGTAGAATTTGTCGCGGTTATACGGTTCCTCCTGCGCAACATCCTCTCTCCCGATAATGGCATCCAAATAGTAGGGATCCGGTTCCAGTTTACGGTACATATCCAACGTCGTCTTCTCTCCGTTTACATCCGTCAACGTTATGGTTTTGAAGTGGTTATAGCGCAAAATGGAATCCTTGGCCGCATCTGACATCCCCATGACGTACACCTCATAATTCTTGTCGCGGTATTCGGCCAGCATATCCAGCAACTTGGCTGTGTCATAATCCGCAATCAGCTCTTTATGAATGTTGTACAAGTTGAAGAATCGGGGACCGGATTTCTCCACATAGAAGGACTCTTCGGGATTCTCAAAATCCTCGACCAACAACGACTGGATGCGGGTGATTTTGGTGGAGAAGAGGTCGCAACTGTACCAATCAACTGGGTTGAAGGCATAAAACGGTGTCAGAAAGCCACGGAAACCAGGAATATGGACAATACAGGGCTCGTCGAAGCCCTCCAAAATGGCGTAATTTGCGACATTGTCCATCGTAGACGGCCCCATATAGTAGGTCTTCACGTTCCGTTCCTTGGTGAAAAACGGGATGCCGAAAAGCTTGAACTTGGGGGCTTTCTGGTAAATCTCCACTTTGACAGCATTCACCGACATCATCTTGTTGATGTTCGACTGCGCAGTCTTGGCCACAGTCTGCCGCAAGGTGATGTTGTGGATGGTGGAAAGCAGGTCGTTGACCTTGACGGTCATCGCTTTCACCGAGTCCTGCACGTACCAGCCGTCGTCGCGACGGGTCAGCAGGGAATACTCACCGTTCATGTCGGCGATGAAAATCTTGGTGATATTGTTGGTGTCCTTCACGGCAAAGATGTCGGACATGGGCTCCCTCTTGCCGATGGTGCCGGTCTTGGCCAGAATCAGGAACAGGCAGCCGACGAGCAGCACGGCGGCCAAGATTATGTAAATCGTTTTCTTTTTCATCGATAATTCGGATTAGATATTAACGTTTCATTGCCACCGTTGTTCCGCTTCGTCAATCTCGCGCTGGAGTTTGGCAGGAATCGCCTCGCCATTCATGCAATGGTTGCAGCGCATGTCGAGCGTGTACATACGGCCAATGCAGTAGTTAGAATGCTTGCAACCGCTGCGGGTCAACTCACCGTTGTGCAACTTGTTGACGAAGTCGGTGTCATGCACAAGAGCGCGGGCCATCTGGAAAGCCACGAACCCGGACCCGAGCACCTTCTCCATATTGTCCTTGTCCACCATGCCGCCGACGTAGATCAGCGGCAGCTTCACGGCTTCACGGAATTTCATCGCCGTATCGTAGAAATAGGCATCCTTGTAAGGAACTGTCGGGATGACCATGCGACCGCCGATATGTAAGCCCAGCTTCAGCCACCAGAACTTCCGCATGTCCATGTAGTAGGCAAGGGTTTTCAACGGCATGGCGCCACGCATCACGTGCATCGGGGCCTTGCTGACAAAGCCTGCCGTAAGCACCAGCGCGTGCACGCCGAGCCGCTCAAGCTCTTTCGCCACTTCAAGGCACTCCTCCACCTGCATGCCGCTCCGGAAACCATCGTACATATTGGTTTTCACCACGATAGCCATGTCATCCTTCGCCTCCTGCATCACTCGGGTGATAACCTCGCGCATAAAACGCATACGGTTCTGGAGGGAACCGCCGTACTCATCCCTGCGATGGTTAGTATAGGGCGACAGGAACTGGCTGATGAGGTACCCGTGGCCGGCATGGACCTCGATACAGTCAAAACCGGCACGACGGCAAAGATCCACGGCCTTGCCGAAGTCGTCGGTGATCTGCGTGATATCCGCCTTCGTCATCTTGCGGGTGAACGTCGGCGAATAGAGGTTGAAACGCCCTGACGGGGAAAGCGGTTTCTCACCGCAGGTGGCGCGATGTGTCATGTTGCCACAGTGGCCAATCTGGATGGAAGCTTTCGCACCCTCCGCATGGATGGCGTCGGTCAGCTTTTTCAATTCCGGTACGATCTCCTCGCGCAGCCAAAGCTGTCCGTTGAAGGAGAGACCGCTACGACTCACCGAAGCGTAAGCCACCGTGGTCATGCCGATACCGCCGCGCGCTACAGCCGCATGATAGTTGAACAGCGCCTCCGACGGCGCATTGTCCACCGCCATATTTTCGAATGCGGCGGATCGTATCGTTCTATTTCTCAAGGTTATGGGCCCAATTTGACAGGGCGTGAAAATAGGGGAATCTATCATTGGTTATGGGTTAAAGGTTAAAGGTTAACAAACCCCGATTAACTACTAACTACTAACTGCTAACTAAAATCGGTAGCGAACGCCAAGCGAAAAACTATAGAGATAGGAGGTATAATCTCCCTGGCTTAGTCCGAACATGTTGATCATAGGACGCCAGTCAACGCTGAGGTTAACCGGTGCTTTGAATTCGTATTCCAATCCAATCTGCGCACCAAGAGGAAGACTTAACTTCCTGTAAGTTACTAATTTGCCGTTTTTATCATAATGCGGATTGTCAAAAAATTCACCATAACCCCAACTCACGCCGACAGCCGGACCGACGTACCAGTAGAAGCTGGGGAGAATGTTCATAACCCAATCGTAAACAAGTACCGCCTGAACACGCCCGTAGGTGTAGTGGCGGTCAACCGAAGTGCCGTCTTCGTTGTACATGACACCTTTTTGGGTGATGAAGGGTGTGACCCCGGCATCAAACTCCAGCATTGCAGAGTTGGCGAGCGGATACTGCAGGGAGAGCTCGAAGTTATATCCTATTCGAGTGCCCAAAGATCTGGATTGTGCCGTAGCCACTCCGATATTCAAGGCAATCATAGCCATAATAAAAAGTATTCTTCTCATCATTATATCAATTATCAATTAAAAAAAATTCGCAGCGCGTTGGCGGTTGTGCGCTCCATTACTTCCATGACAGGGACACCCATGATCTCTGCAATCTTCTGCGCAATAAGCGGAATATAGGCACTCTCGTTGGGTTGGCCTCGGTGCGGGGTCGGAGCGAGGTAAGGCGCATCAGTCTCTAACACGATGTGGTCCAGGCCGATTTTCGGCACAAGCTCCTGCAACTTGCTGTTCTTGAAGGTCACGATGCCGCCGATACCGATGGCAAAACCATGCCGGGCCGCCCACTCCGCCTCCTGAATGCCGCCCGAAAAACAGTGCAGCACGCCACGCAAAGAACCCACCGGATAGCTGTCCAAAATCGGGATGGCTTCGCTATAGCCATTGCGGATGTGCAGCGACAACGGGAGCTTGCGGTCGCGGGCCCAGTCCAACTGATGCCGGAACACAATCTGCTGTTCCTGCTCGAAATCGCGGTCATGGTAGTAGTCCAGGCCGATTTCGCCGATGCCCACGATGTTGCGGTCCCCGATGTGGGTCTCCAGCTCAGCCAAGACCTCCTCATAGTTCTCGCGCACGTCCGACGGATGCAGCCCGATAAGCCCGAAAATGTTCTCCGGGAACATCTCCACAGCCTCGGCAATCATGGGCGGCGTCTGCCCGTCGACGCAGGCGAGCAGCACCCGCTCCACACGCGCGTCCACGGCCCGTTGAATCACCGCCCGAAGGTCCTCCGGGTAGTACTCGCGATAGAGGTGCGCGTGAGTATCGATATAGTAGTTTGCCATTGTTTCTTTCTTTTTCTTTTGTTTCGGCCCCACACTGCGGCTTCGCTTTGTAGGGCCTTCTCTCTTGTTTGTTTCGGCCCCATACTGCGGCTTCGCCTTGTATGGGGTTAATTGCACTTCGTGCGTTTTGTCTCTTCGAGACTGCTTAAGGAATGATAGTCAGCGTACAGCACTCATAATTCAGCATTCTGAATAGTGAAGACGTGCCGCTGCGTGTAAAGAAGCACGGCGGCGAGGATGGCGCCGAAAACGTCAGAGCAGGTGAGGGAGAACCAGACACCGTGGAGACCGTCAAGACCTGCGTTCACAAAGAGGTAGGGGATGAGATAGCACATCGGCACCAAAAAGATGACCTGCCGCGACAAGCTGGTGACGATGGCCACCCACGGCTTGTCGATGGACTGGAAGAAGTTGGAGTTCACGATGGTGAAGCCGATGAGCGGGAACATCACCATGCTGTAGCGCAGCGCTACGTGGCCGATTTCGATAAGGTGGGCGTCGGTGGTGAAAACACGCATCAAAGCACGCGGGAAGGCGCAGGAAACCGCTGAACCGACAAAGCCAACGGCCACACAAATCCACATCGTCAGGATATAAACATGCTTGAGACGCTGGCCGTGGCCCGCACCGTAGTTGTAGCCCGCAATCGGTTGCATGCCCTGGCACACGCCGATAATGACGAGCACCAAGAAGTTACCGTATGTGTTGCAGATACCGTAGGCTCCCACCGCATAGTCACCACCATAGCGCAGCAGCTGACGGTTGAGGATGGCAACCACCCCGGCGGCGGCCAGGTTCATCAAGAATGGACTCATGCCGATGAGCGTGATATTCTTGAAAATGTAACCCCGCAGTTTCCAGGCATGCGACTTGAAACGGATGAACGAGTCAGGCTGCACAAAATGGAGCACCGAGACCACTGTCATGCAGAAGATGGAGATGGTGGAAGCGATTGCCGCACCCTTGATGCCCATGCCCAACGCGAAGATGAAAATCGGGTCGAGGATGATGTTGAGGATGGCTCCGCCCGCCATAATCAGCATCGACTTGGTGGGGTAACCCGAGGCACGAATCAGACCCGTAAGGTTGAAGGTGATGGTAATCATAAACATGCCCGGCAGAATCCAGACCATATACTCATGCGCGTATGCCACCGTATCCGCCGTCGCGCCAAACATCATCAGAATGCGATTCATGAAGAGGTATGTGAACAGCACCACGGCACCACTCAGTATCAACGTGAATATCAAGCTATTACCAAGAATATTCTCCGCCCATTCCTTGTCCTTTTTCCCAAGGACAATGGACATTCGGGAGGCCGAACCCACCCCGATGAGCGAGCCGAAGGCATGGATAATGTTCATCAGCGGGAAGGTGATGGCAAGCCCGGCAATGGCCAGTGCCCCCACCCCTCGACCGATAAAAATGCGATCCACAATATTATATATAGAAGCGATAACCTGGCTAATCACCGCCGGGAGCGCATACTTCCACAGCAAACTGCCGATGTCCCGAGTCTCAAGTTCCTTTGTTCTGTCTGTCGTTTCCAATACTATACAATATTATATAATGATGTCCAAAATCAAGCCGCGAAGATACACTTTTTTTGGTTTCAAGTTTCAGGTTTCAAGTTTAAGCTGAAACCTGAAACCAAGCGTCCTGTAACCTTTTCCCATTCTGCCTCGTAAACCTCCCTCGCAAAGATATGAACATTTGTTGAAAAAAAACAACAAAAAGACGAGCAATAAGAAAAAAAATGTATTTTTGCAGTTTAATATTTTGAGGGGAAGAGACGAGTGTTAGGTTTTTAACTAATTGATAATAAGTAAAATAAAAAAAATAGACATATGACAAAGAGTAATTTATTCCTGAAAGGATTGGCAACTTTTGTGTGCCTGTTCCTGTTTGCGGGTATAACGTCCGCACAGACCACCAAACAATTTCTGGTGACCAAAGATTCCACCTGGACGATACCGACAACATTGGATGACGGTATTACGCCTATCCAAGTCACCTCTGTGACCTTTGAGGGCATTGGTGGCGGCGGTGCCGGCGGCTTTATGACTACGGGTCTCACCCGTCGCGGTGGCGGCGGTGGCGGCGGTGGCGCATACGCCACGGTTACCGTGCTGAATCCTACCGGCTCTTACCAGATTACTCCCGGAAATGGCGGCACCAATAAAACCAAAAATTCGACCGTTCACGGCAGCGCTTCCATCGTGAAGAAAGATGGTTCGAATATTTTGGTTGCCGCAGGCGGTGCTTCATCACCATATACTTCTCGTGATGGAGGTGCTGGAGCCCTTGGCGGCCAAGCTTCCGCATGTACCCCCACATCTAATGCCCATAGCGGCGGTAACGGTGGCGATCCTTACGGCCGTTTATTAGGTTGGTTGTTCACCTATAGCGGCGGCGGCGGCGGCGCGGCCAACTCTCAAGGTGATGGACATAATGCTCTTGCCACCAGCGAAGTAACCGGTGGCAATCCCGGCACGGGCACAATGCCTGCGGGCAAAGGCGGCAACGGCATACAAGGCGAATCCGCAAATGGCCAGGTTGGCGAAGATTATGGTGCTGGTGGTTCAGGTGCTACGGCTTATCTTTTAGGTGATGGTAATATCGGCGGCGCCGGCGCCCCCGGCGTGGTGCGCGTGACCTACACCTACAACGGCGAAGCCATCTCGATAAACAACGCTGAAACCACTATCTGCTCCGGCACCACGTTCGATGTGGCTCTCGATATCACCCCTGCCGGATTCACCCTCAACCAGCTTACCAGCGCCAACTTCACGGTTGATATGGTAAGTGTGCCGGGACTCAATATCGTTTCCAATGTCCCCTCCTATAACACCCTTGACAGTAAATGGCATCTCACAGGCACCGTGACCAACTCCACGAGCAACACCATCTCCTGCAACCTCAGCGTCACCGTTTCCACACCGCATAATTTGACCGACGCTACTGCTACGATTACGGTCAAAACCTATGGTAAACTCAACGGCGGTGTCATCGCTAAAGACCAGTTCGTGTGTCAAGATGTGGATATGACGCTGGTTACACTGAAGGGCGACGGCTCTATCGTAAATGGAACAACCACAGCGAAAGCCTCTGGCGGTTCTGGCAGCGGTCAATATACGTGGTATGTGAAAGATCTTATTGGCGGCGGCGATTACCAAGCAATTGCCTCCTCCAATAACTTCAACCACACCCCCACCACCGGCTTTGCCAATTACAAGAGAGCCTATACTGACGATGTCTGCGGAACGGTGTATGCAACAAATGAACTCAATGTTACCACCGTCAATCCGTTCAATCCGGGCGACCTCAACCTCGGATCCAATAGCATCTGTGCTAACACTGGTTTCACCAAAACGTTGCAGATTACCGAATTCACCTCTCCCGCCACTTCTGATAATAATATCAAATGGTCTGTCTATTGGCAGGAATCCAAAAACAGTGGACCGTGGGTCACCAAAGCATCTCAAACCAATCTTACTAAAACACAAGTCCTTGCATACACTTACACCATCAACATGGTGGCAGCAGACATGACCGCTGGTGATGTTTACAAATACCGCTATGTCCTTAAGGCTCAAGATTGTGGAACGGTTCCCTGCAATGATGTTTATACGCTGAACATCAACAATGCCACGGACTACACCAGCCAATTCCCGGATGTGAATATCACGCTGTGGTACGGCGCCTGCGACACGAGCATTGCCACCCCCACGCTTACCCCCACTCCGGCCTCTATCGTCCGTGTGGACGAACTCAACAGAATCCCTGCTGGTGAGCACAACATCGTCTGGAAAGTGAACGACGGCTGCTCCGAGGCCACTTACACCCAGAAGGTGACGGTGAACTATCCCGCTTGCGGCGCAACAGTCACCGATGCCAACGGCAGAGAGTACCAGACCGTCCGTGTCGGCTGCGACTGCTGGATTGCCGAAAACCTCAAGACCAATGCCGATGGCGCTGCCTACTACAATGAGGACAACGCCAACGAGGGCTTCGGAAAACTCTACGACTGGAATGCCGCCGTGGGCAGCAACAATACCGAGCAAACTTGCAAGACGGGTACCTATATCCAGGGTGTGTGCCCCGATGGTTGGGCCCTTCCTACCGTTGCGAAGTTCAACAATATGCTGGCCGAAGTTGGCGATATCGAAGCTCTCAAGTCTGACGACGAAACCACTTGGCTGCCCGGCAATGCCGGCACCAACACCTCCGGTTTCGGTGCCAAGGGCGCTGGCTACTACGAGGCCATGCAGTACCAGAGACAACTCGGTTACACCTATTTCTGGACTTGCGAGCTCAACCCGAGCAACTCCCTCGTGGCCAGAACCGTGGAACTCCGCTGCGGTTGCGGCGAGTTCACCGTCTACGACAAGAGCAAGGAGAGTAAGGTCAGCGTGCGTTGCGTGAAAGTCGAACTCAATGATTAATTGAGACAATGTAATTATAGATAAAAGGCGTGGCCATACGGTCACGCCTTTTTTTTACCCTTAAACCTTGGAACCTTATACCGTCCTCAAGTACTCGTCAATCGCCTTCGCCGCACTCTTGCCGGCACCCATGGCGAGGATGACTGTCGCTGCGCCGGAAACAATATCGCCGCCGGCGAACACACCTTCCCTGGAAGTCACTCCGCTCTCGTCAGCCACAATACAACCATGTCTGTTGACATCCAACCCTTGTGTGGTGGTATAAATCAACGGGTTGGGTGATGTGCCGATGGACATGACCACCATATCCGTCTCTAACGTGAACTCAGAACCAGGAATAGGCACGGGACGTCTACGACCCGAGGCATCAGGCTCGGTAAGCTCCATACGCTGGCACTCCATACCGCATACCCACCCTTTCTCGTCACCGTTGATTTTTATGGGGCTGGTCAGCATCTCGAAACGGATACCCTCCTCTTTGGCATGATGCACCTCTTCCAAACGGGCAGGCAGTTCCGCTTCGGAACGGCGGTAAACGATAGTCACGTCGGATCCGAGACGCACAGCCGTGCGGGCCGCATCCATGGCCACGTTGCCGCCACCAATCACGGTCACCTTCTTGCCGACATAGTTAGGAGTCTCATAGTTGTTCTTATAAGCGAACAACAAATTATTACGGGTCAGGAACTCGTTGGCGGAGACCACACCGCACAAGTTCTCACCTTCGATGTTCATGAAGTTGGGGAAACCTGCACCGGTAGCAATAAACACCGCATCATACTGCCATCTGTCCTTCAAGTCGTCCACCGACATAGTTCGACCGATGACCACATCGCTCTCGAACCGGACACCAAGATTCTTGATGGTCTCGATCTCGGGTTTCACAATATCCTTTTTGGGAAGGCGGAACTCGGGGATACCATAAACGAGCACACCGCCGAATTCGTGCAACGCCTCGTACACCGTAACGTCGTAACCCATGCAACGCAACTCCTTGGCGCAGGTGAGGCCTGCGGGGCCACTCCCTACCACGGCCACCTTCTGACCTTTTCGCACTGTGGGTTTCTGTGCCACGATCTTGTTTTTCATCGACCAATCGCCAATGAAACGCTCCAGTTTGCCGATGGCCACTGGATCGCCCTTGCGCCCGAGAACGCACTTGCCTTCGCACTGGCTCTCCTGCGGACAGACGCGGCCGCACACAGACGGCAACGCGGTGTCTTCCCGAAGCAGCGTGGCAGATTCTTCAAACTTTCCCTCCTTGATGAGCGAGATGAAGTCGGGAATGCGGATATGCACAGGACAGCCCTCCATACAAAGCGGTCGTTTGCAATTAAGGCAGCGACGAGCCTCCTCCACAGCCTCCTCGGCGTTGTATCCGTAACAGACCTCCCGGAAGTTGGTGCGGCGGACCTCAGGGGCCTGCTCGCGCACTGGCACACGTGCTTTGGGCGGCAGCTCCTCATGCGTGATACCGCCGATGTAGCATTGATGATTCTCCCTTAACTCTTCCTCTTCCAATAATTTACGTCCTTCAATATGGTCGTACATAGCCTGGCGGTGCATGCATTCGTCGAAATTGATGAGCGCTCCGTCAAACTCGGGACCATCCACACAGGTGAACTTGGTTTGGCCACCAACTTGCACACGGCAGGCACCGCACATGCCCGTTCCGTCGACCATCAGCGAGTTGAGGCTCACCACACAAGGAATACCCAACTCCTTGGCCTTCAGCGACACGAACTTCATCATAATCATCGGGCCGATGGCGGTGATCTCATCATAGCGACGGCGCTCCTCCTTCACAAGTTTGTCAAGCATATCGTTTACCGTGCCTTTGAAGCCCATGGAGCCGTCATCGGTGGCAATGTAAAGGTTGTTCGTGATTTTTCGGAACTGCTCGATGTAAAAGAGCAACGAAGCATTGCGGGCACCGATGATGACATCGCATTCCAACCCATGCTGCGACATCCACTTGACGAGCGGGAATACTGGCGCAATACCAACCCCTCCCGCAATGAAACAGTACCGCGACCGGCGCAACATGCCGATCGGGCGGTGGATGAAGGCTGAAGGATTGCCCAGCGGACCCACCACGTCATGGAAAAAACCGCCAACCGGATAGGACACTATTTTCCGCGTTGAAACTCCTATCGCTTTGATTACCAAAGTAATGGTTCCGTCTGGCAAAAACGTGTCACTGACCGTTAACGGAATACGCTCAGCGGTTTCGTTCGCTTTCACGATGACAAACTGCCCAGGCAGCACCGATTGCGCAATCTTCGGGGCTTCCACTTCCATCAGATAGGTATCCTGACCTAATTCTTCTTTTTTGACGATTTTATACATGAGTTTGATGTTTATGACCCCCACATTGCGGCTTCGCCTTATGTGGGGTTAATTGCGCTTCGCGCGTTTTGTCCCTCCGGGACCGCTCAAGGAATACTATTACGATAAAAACTGCTAACTACTAACTACTAACTGCTAACTATTTGAAAGAGGTTACAATCGCATCTGCAAGGGCCTCCAATTCGGCACGTTGCGACTCCTTCATAGAGGATTTGAACGTGATGGAGGGCTCCAATACCGTGGTATTCTTCATCTCTCCGAGGATAGCTTTCACCGCATTGCCTGAAACCGGTGCCCAAGAGCCGTTCTCTATCACAGTGAAGGTGCGGTTCTGCAGCAGATGTGCCTTGATGTCAAGGAGATAGTTCTCCATAGGCGGGTAAAGGCCGCCGTTATAAGTAGGTGCAATCAAGATGATGTGGCTGCAACGGAAAGACTCGGACACCAAGTATGACACATGCGTGGCGGAAACATCAAACATCTGGATGTTGCGGCAACCTTTTTCGGAGAGCAATCCAGCCAGAACGGTGGCCACAGACTCCGTATGACCGTACATGGAGCCGTAAACGAGGAGGATTTCCTTGTCTTCGGGTTCATAGCGGCTCCATTTGTCATATTTTTCGACGAACTTGCCGAAATCCTTGCGCCAAATGGGACCGTGAAGAGGGCAGATCATGGCGATGTCAAGAGCTGCAGCCTTTTTCAGCAGATTCTGCACTTGTATTCCATATTTTCCGACAATATTAGTATAATAGCGGCGCGCTTCGTCCATCCATTCACGATCGAAATTGACCTCGTCGGCATACAGATTGCCGGAAATGGCGCCGAAAGTGCCGAAGGCGTCGGCGGAGAAGAGGACTTTGTCAACGGAGTCGTAGGAAACCAGCACTTCGGGCCAATGTACCATCTGCGCTCCCACGAAATTCAACGTATGCTTACCTGTGTTTAGGGTATCTCCTTCCTTAACAACTTGAATCTGAACGCTTTCAGCAATATCCATAAACTGTTTCATCATACGGGAAGCTTGCAGGCTGCACACCACGACGGCGTTCGGCCAACGCACAAGCACTTCCGTAAGGGAAGCCAAATGGTCGGGTTCCACATGGTGAATGACGACGAAATCAAGTGCGCGTCCTGCCAACGTGGCGGTCAGATTTTCCAAAAACTGTGCGCTCACGGCCTGGTCCGCCGTGTCGAGAAGTACGGTTTTCTCGTCCTGAAGCAGGTAGGAATTGTACGATGCGCCACGCGGGACGGGCATCATATTTTCGAAAAGAGCCAGCCGACGGTCGGAGGCGCCTATATACCATAAGTCACTGTTAATCTGTCTTGATGTATTCATATATATCGATAATTTATTGTTGTATCTACCATTACGTTATTTCCAAACAAGCGGCAAAGATACAAAAAATGCCTATAAAAAAAGAGAAAAATTAAAAGTGCTTGCAAAAAGGCATTTGGATTTATTTTTTTTGTATTTTTGCGGCAAACTATTTAATAAGGAATAAGTGTAATTAAAATTTAATAACTTATGAAAAAATTTACCCTTTTAGCATCGTTACTGATGTTCGTTTTCATGACCCACGCGGTCAACGTGATTCCAGTGGGTGATGCCATGCAGGCATCGAAGAACTTCCTCGCCGAACGCGTGGGCGCCGCAAAAGCCAGCCAATTGGAGCTGACTTTGGCGAGCACCGAATACGCCGCAGACGGCACACCTGTGACTTACCAGTTCAGCGTGGGTGACAAAGGCTTCATCATCACCTCCGCCACAGACCTGGCTGACCCCGTGCTGGCCTACTCTTTGGAGAGCAACTTCAAGCAGGGCATCGGTACCGACATCTACGTGGAGAACTATGCCAAGAATATCGAGTTCCTGCTGGCGAACCCCGCCGCTGCACAACCCAACCGCAACTCTTGGAACCACTACCTCGCTTCTGATTTTATGCCCTACTCGGCTGCGAAGGGAGCTCCCTGCGTGGAGCCGCTGGTGACGACCCGCTGGACCCAGGAGCAGTTTTACAACACCTCTTGTCCCTACAACCCGCAGTGCTCATACACCCAGGATTCTCGCGCATACGTGGGCTGCGTCGCGTTGACCATGGCCAACATCCTTTATTACTATCGCTACCCCGAGCACGGCTACGGCACTGTCTCCTATATCCCCAAAGAATACGACGACGAAACCCACGAATTGATCTACACCTATCCGAGACAAACCGTGAATTACGGCCAGGCAACCTACGACTATAACGCCATGGCCAACTCATTGGATGCCTACACCGGCGAACTTGCCAAATTGCTCTACCATTGCGGTGTCTCCGTCCGCATGGGCTACGGTCACGACGGCTCCGGATCACAGTCCGAATACGCCATGAATGCCCTGCAAGACCACTATTTCTTCAATAGCAATTCCCAATTCCGCTCTGTGAGCGACGTTTCGGCCAGCGAATGGGTGGAAATGGCGAAAGCTGAACTCGATGCCCACCGCCCGCTCTTCTTCTCAGGTAGAAGTGCCACCGCAGGCGGCCACGCCTGGATCGTCGATGGCTACACCACCATCAACAACTCCACCTATTTCCACGTCAATTGGGGATGGGCCGGCAGCAACAACGGCTACTACAAGATCGACAACATGCGCACCGTTAGCTCCGGCAACTTCAACGAGGAGGGCAGCAACACCATGATGACCTATCTGATGCCCGATAGCGCCGCCATCCAGAAACCCGCCGAGAGCTCCACTCGCGTCACGGCCACCTTCGGCACCATCAGCGACGGTGCAGGCAACATGAGATACGCCCAGAATTCCAACCGCAGATGGGTGATCGCCGCCCCCGACGCCAAGGCTTACAAATTTGAGTTCTCCAAACTGAAAGTGAAACCCACCGACAAAGTCATCATCTACAACGGCGGCACTGAAGCCTCCGGCATCAAACAACAATACTACGGCAATTGCCTCTCAGCCGCCTGCTATGACTACCAGAACTTCGGCGACAGCAGCAGTGTCCACGGCGATTACACAGGCGAACCCCTTCCGGCTTCTGTCACCGTCAATGCGGACAGTGTGCTTGTGGTCTTCACCTCCGCCGCCAACTCCGAAACCGACTACGGCTTTGTGCTGGACTATCAGGTGACAAGCTACGACAAAAATGCCTGCTCCGACAAGACCTACACGGATGGTTACGCCGTGCTTACCGACAAGCCCAACAATGAAATCAGCGACGACACCTACCGCGCCTCCAATGTCTGCGAATACACCTTGAACCTGCGCTTCACGAACCAACTGGTTTGCGCTTTCCACAAATTCGACCTCAAACAAGGCGATTTCGTGGACATCTACACGCAAACCAGCGCGTCTCCCTCCGCACCCAAAACGAGAATCGCCCACTTCGATGTTGACGAACAACCCACTCAAGTCTATACCTACGATCTCGCGACCTTCAGCTATCAGGGTACACCCAACACCGCCCGCGTCACCATCCGCTTCGTTTCCGACAACAAGGATCAAGGCACCGGCTTTGAGTTTGAGTACTATGCCATGAACACCAGCATCAGCCAGTTCGACAATGTCGAGGTCAGCGTCTACCCCAATCCGGCCACCAACTACGTCAACGTGGAAGTGCTCTCCGACGAGGCACAACAATTCACCGCTTCCGTGGTGGACATGATGGGCAAGACCGTCTACACCGACCAGATCGGCCACAATGGCGGTAACCAAATCTACACGATTCCCGTGAACACGCTTGCCAAGGGCGTTTACTTCCTCCACTTGGACAGTGCCAACGGCAGCCACGTCCAGAAATTCATTGTGGAATAAGTCTTACAATATTATATATTAGAAAAGGCGGTCTTTGCAGGCCGCCTTTCTTATTTTGTAACGAAATGTAGAGACGTGCCATGGCGCGTCTCTACAATATTATTGTTTGGAGAAATTGGATTTGTCCACGCCGCAGAGCGGGCAGCTCCAGTTGTAGGGGAGATCTTCAAACGCGGTGCCCGGAGCGATGCCGTTGTCAGGATCGCCAACCTCGGGGTCATAGACATAACCGCACATGTCGCAAACGTACTTTTCCATATTTAAAAAATTTAATGGTGTATTAATCTGAGTTTATGAATTGTCTGTTAGCTTTTGGCTTTTAGCTAACAGCCAATGGCCAATAACTAACAGCTATTTCAGCGGGCAGGTGGTATTCATGCTGCAGATCAGATCGACAACCTTGTTGGAGTAACCCATTTCGTTGTCGTACCAGGAGACCAGCTTCACGAAATGCTCGTTAAGCATGATGCCGGCGCCAGCGTCGAACACGGAAGTTCTCTTCTCGTCGAGGAAGTCGGTGGAAACCACAGCGTCTTCGGTGTAGCCGAGGATGCCCTTGAGTTCGCCTTCGGAGGCTTTCTTCATGGCAGCCTTGATTTCCTCGTAGGTGGCGGCTTTCTCAAGACGGCAGGTCAAATCGACCACAGAGACGTCAGCGGTGGGAACGCGCAAAGACATACCCGTGAGTTTGCCTTGCAGGGAGGGGATCACTTTACCCACAGCCTTGGCGGCGCCGGTGGAGGAGGGGATGATGTTGCCGAGGATAGAACGGCCGCCGCGCCAGTCTTTCTTGGAGGGGCCGTCAACGGTCTTCTGAGTCGCCGTGGCGGCGTGAACCGTCGTCATAAGACCTTCCACGATGCCGAAGTTGTCGTGAACGACCTTGGCGAGAGGAGCCAGGCAGTTGGTCGTGCAGGAAGCGTTGGAGACGATGGTCTGGCCAGCATATTCCTTGTTGTTGACGCCCATGACGAACATCGGAGTGTCATCCTTGGAAGGGGCGGACATCACGACGCGCTTCGCACCGGCTTTGAGGTGAGCCTCAGCGAGCTCCTTTGTCAGGAAGAGGCCGGTGGATTCCACCACATAGTCGGCACCCACTTCGTCCCATTTCAGGTTGGCGGGATCCTTCTCAGCGGTGACGCGAATCTTGTTGCCGTTCACCACCAACATGCCGTCTTCCACAGAAACTTCGCCCTGGAACTTGCCATGCACGGAGTCATAGCGGAGCATGTAAGCCATGTAATCCACATCCAAAAGGTCGTTGATGGCAACCACTTGCACGTTGTCTCTTTCCGTTGTTGCTCTGAAAACAAGCCGTCCGATACGGCCGAAACCATTGATACCGATTTTGATTTTTTCCATAAGATGTATTTTTAATAAGAGTGTTCAAAAAACGGGCAAAGATACAAATTTTTTGGGAACGGTGGTTTGTGAATTGTGATTAGTGAATTGTGATTAGTGAATTGTGAGTTGTGAGTTGTGAACGGTGATTTATGCGTATATACGCATCGGCGAATGCCTATATACGTATCGGCCTATGCCTATATACGCGTTGGCGAATGCCTATATACGCATCGGCCTATGCCTATATACGCATCGGCCTATGCCTATATACGTGTTGGCGAATGCCTATATACGCATCGGAACCCTGCGGTAAAAATGGGTGAGGGGACAAGCTGTTGAAAAAAAACTTCCCCGACCGATTTTCTGAATGGGAAAAAAGTGTATTTTTGCCGCCCGAAATTTTAGTACAAATCAATTTAGTAAAAAGCATTATGGCAAATCATTACGAAACCGTTTTCATTATGACGCCCGTTTTGTCTGATGAACAGATGAAGGAAACGGTACAGAAGTTTGAGAAGATTCTCACCGACCAGGGTGCTGAAATCATCAACCGGGAGAACTGGGGCCTGCGCAAGCTCGAATACCCCATCCAGAAGAAGTCCTCCGGATTCTATTACCTCATGGAGTTCACGGCTGCGCCTAACGTGGTCGCCGAGCTGGAATTGCAATACCGCCGCGACGAGCGCGTCATCCGCTTCCTCACCGTGACGATGGACAAATACGCCATCGCTTACGCCGAGAAGAGACGCAACAACCGCAAGGCCAAAGAAGAGGCCCCCGCTGAACCCGTTCAGGAAGAGCAACAACCCGTTGCCGAAGAAACAGTTAACCAAGAGTCTAACCCTGTAGAAGCTTAAGATTATGGCACAGCAGAACGATATCAAATACATCGCCCCCGTTGCGGTTGACATCAAGAAGAAAAAATACTGCCGTTTCAAAAAGAGCGGTATCAAGTACATCGACTACAAAGACGCCGAGTTCCTGAAGAAATTCGTGAACGAGCAGGGCAAGATTCTGCCCCGTCGTCTGACCGGCACTTCCTTGAAGTACCAGAAGAAAGTGGCCCAGGCCGTGAAGCGCGCCCGTCACCTGGCTCTTCTGCCGTTCGTCACCGATAACTTAAAATCATCTAACTAAAAAAGCATTTTGTCATGGAAATCATATTGAAACAAGACGTGGCTAATCTGGGTTATACCGACGACATCGTGAAGGTGAAGGACGGTTACGCCCGCAACTACCTCATTCCGCAGGGTTATGCCGAACTCGCCACCCCGGCAAAAAAGAAACAATTGGCGGAAACCATCAAACAGCGTGCCTTCAAGGCCGAGAAGATCCGCAAAGAGGCTGAATTCATGGCTGGCAAGATCGAAGGTCTGGAAGTCAACATCCCTGCCAAGGCGTCTGAAAACGGCACCCTGTTCGGCTCCGTGAACAACATCATGGTGGCTGAAGCCCTCCAGAACCAGCACGGCATCGAAATCGACCGCCACAAAATCACCATCAACGAAGACCGCATCAAGGAACTGGGCCAATACAGCGCCATGGTGAACCTTCACCGCGACTTCAAGGTGGAAATCAAGCTCAACGTCGTTCCTGAGACTGCAGAGTAAACCCATAATTTTTGAATACGTGAAAAGCGGTGGAATCATTTCGATTCTGCCGCTTTTTTTGTATTTTTGCCGCTCCATTAGCCGTATGTTATGAAACCCATTATTCGATATAGCATCCTCTTTTCCGCACTGTTGCTGCTGACGCTCTTCACTGGCGTCCGCCAACCCGATCCCAACCTCAAGGTTCTCGACCAAATGACCCTTGAGGAGAAGATTGCCCAATTGCTGATTATCCGCGTGAATGGCACGAATAACGAACAATATAACAAAGAGTTCGTTGAATTGGTGGCACGTGTGCAACCTGGCGGGGTTTGCTTCTTCAAAGGCAATCCAACACCAGAGGCTATGCTTACCAAACGGCTACAGGCTGTCAGCAAAATCCCGCTCTTTATCTCCATTGATGGCGAATGGGGACCCTCCATGCGCCTCGACAGCTGCGTGGCTTTCCCGCGGCAGATGACCCTCGGCGCCCTTTCCGAGGAGAACGACTCCCTGATTTACCAGATGGGCCTTGAAGTTGCCGAACAGTGCAAGGCAGTTGGTATCAACCTCAACTTCGCCCCCTGTATCGACATCAACAACAACAGCCGCAACCCTGTGATTAACAGCCGTTCCTTCGGTGAAAACCGCGACAAGGTGTGCCGAAAGGCTGCTCTCTACATGCACGGAATGCAGGATGGCGGCATCGCCACCTCCCTCAAGCACTTCCCCGGCCACGGCGACACCGAAAGCGACTCGCACCTCGCCCTGCCCACCATCCGCAAAAGCCGCATTGAGCTTGACGAAATGGAACTCTATCCCTACCGCCAGCTCATCAAAGAAAAACCCGATATGGTGATGGTCGGGCATCTCAACATCCCCGCCCTTGATTCCACCACGAAGTCCGTCTCTTCGTTGTCGTATACCATTGTAACACAGCTTCTTAAGAAAGAATTAGGCTATAACGGCCTGATAATCACCGATGGAATGGAAATGAAAGGCGTGCGCAACCAAAACCGCTTTGAAGGCGACGTGGAAATCCGCGCCTTGATGGCCGGCGCCGACATCTTGCTGCTCCCCGGCGAAACTGATTCCGTCATTGCCGCCATCAAACGGGCGGTGGAAGAGGGTGTCATCTCCGAAGAACTCATCAACGAACGGTGCCTGCGGGTGCTTCAATTCAAAAAAAGCCGCGGCATCACGAACTTCACCTCTACCAGCAGCAAGGAAATCATCAAGTGGCTGAACCGTTCGGAAGCTGTCTGGGTGAACCGGCAGATTGAGGAAAAGGCCCTCACACTGCTGAAAAATGACGACAACATGCTGCCCTTGAATGCAAAATCTGCCGGAAACACAGCGTTCCTGTGTGTCGACCGCAAGGCTTACCAAAGCGAGTACAAGCGGATTGTGGGCGAGTACAACCTCCCCTATTATTATATGGACAAGAAGATTTCCGCCAAAGAACAGGCCAATATGCTCGCGAAATTGGCTCCGTTCAAACAAATCATCGTGGCATTTGGCGGCTCCAACCAATTGGGCGGCTCCGGCTACGGCATCGACATGTCGTCGGTAAAGCTTCTCAACCGATTGGCCAAGGAAAAAGAGGTGGTTCTCATCCATTTAGGGAATCCTTACGCGCTCAATTATTTCGATTCGCTGAGCAATTACCGCGCCGTCATCGGTGCCTACCAGTTCACACCCTCCACTGTGGCGGCGGCGATGAAAGCCTGCTTCGGACAGATTGTCTGCGAAGGCACACTGCCTGTCAGCATCAACGGCTACCCCGCCGGCAGCGGCATCCTGATGAGCAAATCCGTCGAGAATTTCTCCGCACTGCCCGAAGACATCACCCAGCAACTCGACAAAATGCTGCAAGACGGCATACAAAACCGCATCTACCCAGGTTGCGAGGTTATCGCCCTGCACCACGGACAGCCCGTCTACCACAAGGTGTTCGGACATTTGGACTACAACCGGCAGGAAACGGTGACACCGCAAACGATGTACGACGTGGCTTCGCTGACCAAAGTAGCGGCTACCACCTTGGCAGTCATGAAGTTATACGACAACGGCGAAATCCATCTGACAGAGAAAATCGGCAAGTACCTACCCTACCTGGCCGGCACCGACAAAGCGAACCTCTCCCTTGAGGAACTGTTGACGCACACGTCGGGAATGCCCGCGTTTATCCCGTTCTACAAATCCATCCAAGGCAACGAGAAGTACCTTCGCACCAGCAAAAGTGAGAACTACAGCATCCAAGTGGCGGACAACCTCTATCTTCGCAACGACTATCCCGACACCATCCGCTACAAGGTGGCTCATTGCAAACTGAAGGAGAAAAAGTACGAATATAGCGATCTTAACTTCCTATTGCTCAAAGACATGGTGGAAACAATCACCATGCTGCCGATTGAGCAGTTCCTGGCCGAAACCTACTATCAGTCCATGGGGTTGTCGCACACGTCGTTCCTCCCTCTGAAGAACGGATTTTCCAAGAAGGAGATTGCTCCGACGGAAAAGGACGAGACGTTCCGCAAGCAGCTGGTTCACGGCTACGTGCACGACCAGACCTCCGCGCTGATGAACGGCAATGCCGGCAACGCGGGTCTCTTCTCCACTGCGGAGGAGATTGGTGCCCTATTCCTAATGCTGCAAAACGGCGGTGTCTATGAAGGAACACGCTATCTGTCAGAGAGTACCGTACGGGAGTTCACGAAGATGCATGCCCTGCACGGTTGCCAGCTGCGCGGTCTCGGTTTCCACACCCCTAAGGCTTCGGGCCAGTCGTCCATCGTGCCCGCCGCTGCCAGCTCCCACATTTTCGGGCACCAGGGCTTCACCGGCACCGTGGTTTGGTGTGACCCCAAAGAGGAACTCATCTTCGTCTTCCTCTCCAACCGCGTCTGCCCCGCCGCCGAGCCCAACAATCTGGCCAAGAGCGGAATACGCCTCAAAGCTCACGAACTCATCTATAAGGGAATTAGGCAACAGAAGCAATAGTTAGCAGTTAGCAGTTAGCAGTTAGTAGTTAGTACTTAAAGAAGCACTCCCCTAAAAAAGAAACTTCCTTAAGCAGTCCCGAAGGGACAAAACGCACGGAGTGCAATTAACCCCACATAAGCGACGAAGTCGCGCAATGTGGGGCCCATAAAAGGAGGAACCACATAAGCGAAGCGCAATGTGGGGCCATAAAAAGAGGGACCTCATAAGCGAAGCGCAATGTGGGGCCATAAAAAGAGGGACCTCATAAGCGAAGCGCAATGTGGGGCCGAACGATAAAGCTAAAATTGATGATAATGAAACAAACACCCATACTATTACACATCGAAACCGCCACCGACGTATGTTCTGTGGTTCTGTCACGAGGCGCGGAAGTCATCGGTCTGAAAGAGGAGGCCGGCGGCAACAACCACGCCAAACACCTGCTGCCTTTTGTAGAAGAAGCGCTGAAGCAGGGCGGCTGCACTGTCAAAGATCTCAACGGTGTGGCAGTGAGTGTCGGCCCCGGCTCCTACACGGGTTTGCGCATCGGCGTATCGACCGCCAAGGGCATCGCCTACACCGCCGGCATTCCCGTGATGGCCATCAGCACATTGGAAGGTATCGCGCAGGGAGCCAAAGCCTCATGGACGGGAAGCGACGACGTGCAACCGCAGATTGTCCCGATGATCGACGCCCGCCGCATGGAGGTCTTCACTACCCGTTACGACTTCGGCATGAACATGATGGAGGATGTCGCCTCCAAAATCGTGGACGAGAACACTTTTGCGGAGCTTTTGGCCATGGAGACGGTTGTCTTCTGCGGTAACGGAATGCCCAAGTGCCGCGAATTCCTCTCCGTCAGTCCGAACGCCCGTTTTGTTGATGCCCCCGTTTCCGCCCGCTATCTGGTACCCGCCGCTTTGAAAAAGTGGCAGGAACAATCCTTCGAGGATGTCGCCTACTTCGAGCCGTTCTACCTGAAGGAGTACGTGGCAGCCAAACCTGTTGTGAAAGGACTGAGATAGTCAGCAGTTAGTAGTTAAGGGTAAAAAAGGAAACTTCTTCCTTGAGCAGCCCCGTTAGGGACAAGAGTTTGGTAGCCAGGGGTACGGCGTGAGGAACGAACGCCGCAGCCCCTGGATAGAACGACAGACATAAAAAAAGGAATATGGAAGTACATGAACCGATAAAGAGAGATAAGAACCTGAACATCACGGTCATCGCCGACAAATCCGTCTTCGGGCGGATAGCGGCGAAGCACGGCGTGCATCTCGCCGAGGTGTTCCAGGCCTCGCTGACGGTCATGGCGAACTTCGGGTTCCATCTTCCCGACAGTGCCACTGAACCCGATAAAGCGTTCGTGTCAGCACTGCGAAACATCGTTCAGAACGCCCAAAACAGCCAGGTCATCACAGATTATGTATTTCCGGAGACGCTGTTCCGCTATGCGGAGGAACACAACACCGCCATGCTCGTCATCGGGGTGGACAAGACGGCCAAAGAGGGACTCTTCAATGTCAAGAAGGCCCTTAAGCTGATTCGCCAGTCTCGATTCCCCGTGATGACCGTCACGGAAACCGTTGAAGACGCCACCCGCTACAAGCACGTCTTGCTGCCTCTTGACATGGAACGGCAGAACAAGGAAAAAGCGTTGTGGGCGGGCTATTTCAGCCGGTTCTATGGCTCCGTCATCCACATTCTCTACCCCAACTATAAGGACGAAGGATTAGCAAAACTGGTCAACGACAATGTGGCATTTGTGGAGAAACTATATGAAAATCTTGAGGTTACGTACGAAAAGCACGAAACCGAGCCGCAGTCGTACTTGGATGCCTACGCATTGGACTTCGCCCCGCAAGTACAGGCCGGCGCGGAAGTCATCATGATGACGCGATACTACACCCTCGCCGACGTGCTAACGGGTCCCCGCGAGCGCAAAATCATCGGCCAGACGGGAATGCCGATACTCTGCATCAACCAGCGGGACGACTTGTACGTGCTCTGCACATAGAGACACGCAATAGCACGTCACTACGTAAAAAAAATGTATTTTTGCAGGTTTTTTCAAAAAGTGATATAGATAGATGGCCAGACAATTCAACAAGGACAATTCAGAGGAAGATTTCAGCCCGAGGCGCACGCCCCGGAGACCCTCTGAAAACAATAAAAAGCGTTCTTTTTCCTCCGATAATCGAAGAAAAGGGCGTTTTAACGAGGAAGATTCAGACAATTCTGACCGAAAATTTTCCAGAAAGCGTTATTCAAAAGAGGATAAAGGAAACCGTAAGTTTGACCGCAGCAGTGGTGACGGCGACCGCGGTTTCAAGCGTGACCGCAAATATGACGGTGCCGACGATCGTGGCAAAGGACGCGACCGTTCTTTCAAGCGCGGGTTCCGCAAGGACGACGACAAGCCTCGCAAACGCAATGTGGTCGCCGAATCGGAAATCCTGACCGAAATTATCGACCGCCGTCGTCGTGAGGGCCGCACCCTGCCAAGAAAGCAGCGCGTTCTATCGCTCGAATACGAAGAACTGCACGGCCCCATTCGCCTCAACAAATACATCGCCAACGCAGGCATCTGCTCGCGTCGAGAGGCTGACGTACTCATCGCCACCGGCGCCATCACCGTCAACGGCGAAGTCGTCACCGAGATGGGCCATAAAGTGATGCCCACCGATGAAGTTCGCTACGGCGACAAAATCCTGCAACGCGAGAAGCCCGTTTACGTATTACTCAACAAACCAAAGGATTACATCACCACCACCGACGACGAGCGCGGTCGTGCCAACGTCATGGAGCTCGTACGCGACGCCTGCGAGGAACGCATCTATCCCGTCGGCCGCCTTGACCGCGACACCACCGGATTGCTGCTCTTCACCAACGACGGCGACCTCACAAAGAAGCTCACCCACCCGAGTTCCGAAATCGAGAAAACCTACGACGTGGAGCTTGACAAACCCTTCGCCTCCGTGGACATGGACCTGCTTCGTGACAACGGCGTGGAACTCCACGACGGCAAAATCAAACCCGACGAGGTGGAATATGTCGGCGAGGGCAAGAAAGAGGTCGGCATCACCATCCATTCCGGCAAGAACCGCATTGTGCGCCGTATCTTCGAATCTCTTGGTTATGAGGTTGTTAAACTCGACCGCGTAGTCTTTGCAGGCCTCACCAAAAAAGATCTGCCGCGTGGTCGTTGGCGTTTCCTGACCAAAAACGAGATCAGTTTCCTGAAAATGCTCGCCAAACCCAAAGAATAGATACCCTGTAGGAACGCAATGCATTGCGTCTCTACGATGTGCCTCTCATCTTCAACCAATCCGACGATTATGATAGAGATTATGTCTCCGGTGGGCTCGTATGAGTCGCTGTCGGCCGCCATCGCCGCCGGCGCGGGCTCTGTCTATTTCGGCGTGGGCGCAATGAACATGCGCTCCCGCTCCGCCGCCAATTTCTCCCTCGACGACCTGGCAAACATCGTCCATATCTGCAAGGAGAATCAGGTCCGCAGCTACCTCACCGTCAATACTATTATTTATAATGACGAAATCGCCAAAATGCGCGAGCTATTGGACGCGGCGAAAGCGTGCGGGGTCACCGCCATTATCGCCTCCGACATGGCCGTCATCCAGTATGCCCGCGAAATCGGCATCGAAATCCACCTTTCCACGCAGTGCAACGTCACCAATGTGGAGGCTGTTCGCTATTACGCCCAATTTGCCGATGTCATCGTGCTCGGTCGCGAATGCACGCTCCAACAAATCGCGGACATTTGCAAAACAATTGAGGAACAACATATTACAGGACCAAAAGGCGAACTCGTCAAAATCGAAATCTTCATCCACGGGGCCCTTTGCATGGCGGTCTCGGGCCGTTGCTACTTGAGCCTTGACAACTACAACTCGTCGGGAAATCGCGGCGCGTGCCTGCAACCCTGCCGTCGCGCCTACGAGGTGCGTGACGTGGAGGAGGGCATAGAACTGCGTGTTGAGAACCCTTACATTTTCTCTCCCAAGGACTTATGTACCATAGGCTACTTGGACAAAATCGTGCGGGCCGGCGTTTCCGTATTGAAAATCGAAGGCCGCGGCCGCTCCGCCGAATATGTCAAAATGGTGACGGAATGTTACCACGAAGCTTTGGAAGCTATTGAAAACCAGACTTTTGACATCGAAAAGATTGACAATTGGATGACACGTCTACGCAGTGTCTACAACCGCGACTTCTGGGGTGGCTACTACCTCGGTCGCACTGCGGGCGAGTGGGCCGCCAAGTACGGTTCGCAGGCCACCCGCATGAGACGCCGCATCGGAAAGATTACCAACTACTTCGGAAAGCTCGGCGTGGCAGAGATTCTGGTGGAGGAAGATGTCTTGTCCGTGGGTGACGAACTGCTCATCGTCGGCCACACTACCGGCGTGTGTGAGGAAAAAGTCACAGAAATCCGCGTGGACAACCAAATTGTGGAAAGCGTCACCAAAGGGATTTACTGCTCGGTGAAAACCAAGGGACAAGTGCGCCGTAACGACCAAGTCTACCGTTGGGTTCTCGTAAAAGACGAGTTTTGACTTTGACCTTTGACTATTGTCTTTTTTATTATCTTTGCCGAAAATTTCTAAACAATGAAAAAAATATCCATCATCATCGCAGTTTTGACGCTCGTTTTCACCTCCTGCGACAACGGGAACATCAACGGAGGCCGCTATTACGGCACTTTCCATAACCTGACGAACGATGAACGCGAGGCTGGTTCCATAAGTTTCACCTACACCAACAATGAAGGCGGCATCTATTTCGTGATGAACGACATCGTCTCCATGGTCCAAATGGTGGAAAACAAGTACGGCGGCACGGCCGAGGGCGCCGCACTCAACGACCTTTTGGAAACGATGCCCGCCATCGACAGCATCAAGGTGTGCGACTCGCTGGAGACCATCCGGCTCATGACCGTTGATGCCGAATTTATGGGCAATTCCGTCAAAGCCGACATGCTTTTCACCACCTCAAACGACAAAGAGGTGGGCGTGCAATTTATCGGATATTTTGAATAAACGCCCCGATCTGTAGAAAGACGCGCTATGGCACGTCTCTACCGTTCGGTTTCTTCTTTATAGGGAAATTCCGGATAAGAGGTTTTCACAAACGAATAGATTAGACATCCCAACCCAATGAGAATCAGCGGAATGGAAAGCCATTGTCCGTTGTCGAGTACATGGCCGACCTCGCTCTGCACCTGCACTTCTTTGAAAAACTCGATAATGAAACGCGCCGTGAAAATGACCGTCAGGGTGATGCCGGAGGTGCGTCCCGCCGCAACTTTCCCCTTGGCGAACTTAAAGTAGTAGATAGCTAAACTGATGAATACCAGCAAATAGACAATGGCTTCGTAAAGTTGTGCGGGATGACGGTATGTGCCCGCCACACCGAAGCCGCCGTATATGAAATCGAACGCCCACGGCACCTCCGTAATGCGCCCCACGATCTCGTGGTTCATCAAGTTGCCCACACGCACAAACGACGCTGCAATTGGCACCGCGATGCCCAAACGATCGAGAATCCACAAGAAGTTGACTTTATAGCGAAGGCAGTAGTAGGTCAGGAACCCAAAAATGCCAAGAACACCACCATGACTTGCAAGACCTTGATAACCGATAAAGTGCCAGTTTTCATCCACGGGCAATAGGATTTGCAGCGGATGGGTGACGAACATCTCTGGCTCGTAAAACAAGAAGTGTCCGAGGCGCAACCCCACAATCGTCCATACAATTGTCCAGATGGAAATCTTGTCGAGCTGCTTCTGCGACAGATGCTCCATCTTGAAGATACGCTGAAGGGTGTAATACGCCAATAGAAAACCCAACGCCAGGAAAATGCCATACCATCTTACCTCCATGGATCCCAGATGAAACGCCACTGGATTCACCTTCCATGTCACATATAATAATGTATTCTTAATCATAATTTCCGTTGTTTTTTTTGAGGCGCAAAAGTACAAAAAAAAGTGTATTTTTGCGGCCGAAAACCAGTGGATAGATTTGTCATGATTGCAACCACAAGAAAAAATGCTAAAACATCTTCTACCACGATTTTCAGTTTTTTATATTTATAATTTAAACAACTGATTATGAGCTATTTATTCACATCAGAATCCGTATCGGAAGGACATCCCGACAAAGTATGCGACCAGATTTCGGATGCCTTATTGGACTCGTTCCTCGCGCAGGATCCCGAGTCGAAAGTGGCATGCGAGACGCTTGTTACCACCGGACTCGTGGTCTGCGCCGGCGAGGTGAAGACCGAAGGCTACGTCTCCGTTGACGACGTGGCGCGCCGCACTATCGAGCGCATCGGCTACACCAAAAGCGACTACCAGTTCGACTTCAAGTCGTGCGGTGTCATCTCCACCATCCACAGCCAGTCGCCCGACATCAACCAAGGCGTTGAACGTGCGGCAGCCGAAGAGCAGGGTGCCGGCGACCAAGGCATGATGTTCGGATACGCCTGCAACGAAATGGACAACTACATGCCGCTGCCCGTCGAATTGGCACACCGCCTCGTGCAAGAACTCGCCGCCATCCGCAAGGAAGGCAAGAAAATGACTTACCTGCGCCCCGACTCCAAATCGCAAGTCACCGTGCAATATTCGGAGAGACACAAGCCCGAACGCATCGACAGCATCGTCCTCTCCACCCAGCACGACGATTTTGCTGACGAAGCCACCATGCTGGAAACCATCCGCCGCGATGTGGAGAAAATCCTGATTCCCAGAGTGAAGAAAAGCTGCCCGAAACAGGTACAAAAGTTATTCAAGGCTGACTACCAACTGTTTGTAAACCCGACTGGCAAGTTTGTCATTGGCGGGCCGCACGGCGATACGGGACTTACAGGCCGCAAAATCATCGTCGACACCTACGGCGGTCGCGGTGCTCACGGCGGCGGAGCCTTCTCCGGGAAAGATCCCTCAAAGGTCGATCGGTCAGCGGCTTACGCCACCCGTCACATCGCCAAAAATCTGGTGGCCGCCGGCCTCTGCGACCAAGTGCTCATCCAAGTGGCCTACGCCATCGGAAAAGCCGAGCCTGTGGGACTTTACGTCAACACCTACGGCACCGCCAAGGTGAAACTGCACGACAGCGAAATCGCCAGCCTCATCCGCGAAATCTTCCCGATGCGCCCCTACGACATCATCAACCGCTTCCAGCTCAAGAACCCCATCTACGAACCCACCGCCTCTTACGGTCATTTCGGCCGCGACAGTTATGAGAAAGAGGTGGACACCGCAGCCGGCAAACGCACCGTCACCTTCTTCCCGTGGGAGCGCCTTGATTACGTTGACATTGTGAAAAAAACGTTTGGATTGTGATTCTCGCTGTAGAGACGCACAGCCATGCGTCCCTACAACAATAACCCTTAACCTTTAACCCTTAACCTTTAGCAAAAAATGAACGCCTATATATTTCCCGGACAAGGTTCCCAGCATCCAGGCATGGGTCTGAAAATGTACGAGGATCACGCACTGGCAAAGGAATTGTTCCGAAGCGCGGACAAGATTCTGGGCTACTCCATCTCCGATATCATGTTCCATGGCACGGAAGAAGAGCTCAAACAGACGAAACACACGCAACTGGCAATGTTCCTGCATGGCTATATCGCATACAGGTGTTTGAATATCAACACTCCCGATATGGTTGCCGGGCACTCTTTGGGCGAATACACCGCTTTGGCCGCCGCAGGTTGCCTCAACTTCGAAGACGCACTCCGATTGGTGGAAATCCGTGCCAACGCCATGCAGAAAGCCTGCGAACTGGAACCCTCCGGCATGGCTGTGGTCCTGAAATTCGATGACAAAACCATCGAGGAGGTTTGCGCCGACATCACCGAAGAAGTGGTAGTGCCCGCTAACTACAATTCGCAACAACAGTTAGTCATATCCGGCAGTCTCAAAGGACTGGAAATCGCCATCGAGCGACTGAAGGCGGCCGGTGCCAAACGAATCATGATGCTCAACGTGGGCGGCGCTTTCCACTCCCCGTTAATGCAGACTGCCCAGGACGAACTCGCGGAAGCCATCTATAAATGCGCTTTCAATATGCCAGTATGCCCTGTGTATCAAAACGTTAATGCACTGCCTACCACCAACCCCGACACCATCCGCGAAAATCTCGTCAAACAGCTCACTTCTCCCGTGCGCTGGACACAAACCGTCCTCAACATGGTAAACGACGGCGCGATACAGTTTACGGAATTCGGCCCGGGTCCCACCCTCGGCAACCTTGTCAAACGAATCGTGCCAGACATGACAACCGAATGTCTCGGGAGCGACGAGGCATAATTTACGACATCAAAACAGGTGTGAATATTTATTCGTTCCCATAATAAAAAAAAGTGTATTTTTGCACCCTTAAAAAAATAGACGTACAATTATGGCAAATACAGAAAATCTGGGCTCCAAGAAGAACGAGCAACTGCAAGAGAATGAGAACTTTCTGACAAGATTCTTCGCTTTCTTCAGCAAATATCAGAACATCATCTACGGCGTGATTATCGGCATTTTGGTCGTCATTCTCGCCATTTTGGCTTTCAACCGCTTCTATCTCCAGAAAAAGAACGCTGAGGCTTCCGCGCAAATCGTGCAACCCATCCATTGGTTTGTGCAAGGTGATACCGCTTCCTTGAAGAAGGCTCTGGAAGGTGACGGCGAAAGCGACGGTTTCCTGGACATCGCCAGCGGCTACAAAATCACCCGCACCGCCAACACCGCCAACTACTATGCCGGCTTGACCTACCTCAAGCTCGGTCAGAAAGAGGACGCCCTCGAATATCTCAAGAAATTCAAGAAGAAAGAAGACGTGCTTTGGTACGGCTGCCAGGCTACCATCGGCGACCTCTACGATGAGCAGGGCGACGAGGCGAAGGCCATCAGCTATTACGAAAAAGCCGCGAAAGGCAAAGATCCCTATTTCACCCCCATCGCGCTCTTCAAACTCGGTCAAATGTACGAGAGACAAGGTGACTGGAAAAAGGCCCTCAACGCGTATGAGACTATTGAGAATAACTTCTACAGCGAATATAACAAGATGAGCGTGGCCCAATATGCCGAAAGAGCTAAGGCAAACGCTTCCAAATAATCAACAATGGCAGAAAAGAAGAAAAACTTATCGGAATTTACGCCTTTCGAGTTTTCTTCCGCACAAAATACAAGAATCGGTATTGTGGTCAGCGAATGGAACGACCGCATTACCGATTCGCTTTTAAAGGGTGCGGAGGAATGTCTGCTCGAACACGGCATTGCAAAGGAAAACATCCTGGTGAAGCACGTCCCCGGCAGTTTCGAATTGCCGTTAGGCGCCAAATGGTTGCTCGAATTTACCGATGTCGACGCGGTGATCTGCATCGGCTGTATCATCCAAGGCGAGACCCGCCACTTCGACTTCATCGCGCAAGCGGTGGCCGACGGCATCATGAAGGTCGGACTCAAATTCGCCAAACCGGTGATTTTCAGCGTGCTGACCTGTAACAATATGATACAGGCCGAGGATCGCGCCGGAGGAAAACACGGGAACAAAGGTGTTGAAGGCGCGGTCAGTGCATTGAAAATGTTGGATTTGCTGCGCCACCTCTAATGATGTCCCTTGTAGAGACGCGCCATGGCACGTCTCTACCACAACAACTGGTTTCTCCCTTAGAGACGCAATGCATTGCGTCTCTACATCATCGGTAACACAGAAAAACAAACAATCTATGAGGAAATTACGAGTCTGTTTCATGGGCACGCCGGAATTTGCGGTGGCGGCATTGGATGCCATCCGCAACGCCGGCCATGAGGTCGTCTGCGTGGTCACCACCCCCGACAAACCCGCCGGCCGCGGTCAGCAGATGCACTGTTCCGACGTGAAACGCTACGCCGTGGAGCACCAACTGCCAGTCATGCAACCCGAAAAGCTGAAGGACGACAGTTTTGTGGAGGATTTGCGTGACTACCGCGCCGATGTGTTCGTGGTGGTGGCTTTTCGGATGCTGCCGCGATGCGTCTACGCGATGCCCCCGCTTGGCACCTTCAACGTGCATGCTTCGCTGCTGCCCCAATATCGCGGTGCCGCCCCCATCCAACGGGCCATTATGAACGGCGAAACCAAGACCGGCGTCACCACATTTCTTCTGGACGAACACACCGATACGGGCTCCATCCTGCTGCAACGCGAGGTGGAAATCACGCACGATGACAATGCCGGCACCCTACACGACAAACTGATGGCGGCCGGCGCGGATATCGCCGTGGAGACTTTGCGTCAGCTGGCCGATAATGAGGCTGACCCGAAACCACAACCCGTAACGGGAGAGCTGAAACCCGCCCCGAAAATTTTCAAAGAGGACATGCACATCCGCTGGAACGACACGGCGGAGAATATCTACAACCATGTGCGGGGATTGTCGCCCTACCCAGCCGCTTTCTCCCTCATCGGTCTCCGCACCCGCGAAAACGAAGAAACGAAACCTTGCGTCCTGAAGATTTTTGAGGTAGAAATCACCACAACCCCAAGCTCCCAAAAACCAGGATATATCACCCTGAAATCGGATAAAAAAATGCTCATTTCAACAAAAAATTTCGATATTTCCATCAAAATTCTTCAAATTGAGGGCAAAAAGCGAATGAAAATCGAAGATTTTTTGTCCGGTTTTCGATCGGATAATTATACGTCGTTTTTGTATTAGTGTAAATTATATCCTTTGCCGCACATTGATTATTAACTAATTGAAATATTTATCCACAATTTGGAATTGAGATTTGGACATTACTTTTTTTTCTAACTTTGTGGCTCAAACTCATTATTAACCTTTTAAATTAAAAAAAATGAATAAGAGTGAATTAATCGCCGCAATGTCATTGAAAGCCGGTTTGACAAAAATCCAAGCCAAGAATGCTTTGGAAGCTTTAATGGACACCTCCAAAGATGCCTTGAAGAAAGGCGAGAAGATTGCCCTGATTGGCTTCGGCACTTTCAGCGTGCTTGAACGCAAAGCCAGAACGGGCCACAACCCGCGCACAGGCAAGTCCATCAAGATTCCGGCCAAGAAGATTGTCAAATTCAAACCCGGCGCTGCTTTTGCAAAAATGAAATAATCCGGATTTCACAATCAAATGGAAAAAGCCCTTTCGCAGGGCTTTTTTCTTGTTCCTTATTATGATAAAAACAGAAGATAACGAATTGAGAGAGAAACTTGTTGAATATCTTCAACAATTTGTCACCGAAGGCAGACAGGCCCGGCTGACCGAAATCTTGCAGAACCGGACGCGGCATGTCACCGTGGTGCTGGAAGATCTGTTCCAGGCGCAGAACATCAGCGCGGTGCTTCGGACTTGCGACTGCTATGGCGTGCAGGACGTGCATGTCATCCAGCACCGCAACGCATTCGAGGCGAACAAGGACATCAGCATGGGGGCCGACAAATGGCTCACCATCCACGAATACCCTCACAGCGATCACAACGTGAAAGACTGTATCGACAGGCTGCACGAACAAGGCTACTGGGTGGCCGCCACCCTGCCCGACGAAAGGAAACGGACCATTTTCGACCTGCCGGTGGAACAGAAAACCGCCTTCCTCTTCGGCACCGAACTGACGGGACTCTCCGAAGAAGCCATCAAATACGCCGACGGCAACGTGCTCATCCCCATGTACGGTTTCACCGAAAGCTTCAACATTTCCAACTCCGCAGCCATCATCCTGTCGCATTTCTCCGAAAAAATGCGCCGCTCCGATGTTAAATGGCAGCTTTCCAACGAGGAAAAGGCGGAAATCTATTTCGAATGGCTGCAGAAAACCGTGAAAGATCCAGACGGTCTGATTCGGCAATATTTCAAATCTGCAAAATCATAGCGACACCGAGCTCTTGCCCTTATCGGGGCCGTTTAAGAAAAAGGTTTTTATATTGACCTTTAACCTCGCTACCTCTTACCTCGTAACCTAAAAATTTGTATCTTTGCCCGCTCAAATATAAAAGGAATATGAACGACGAAAAATTATTCACCGAATTCCCGCCCGTGACCACGGAGCAGTGGGAAGCCACCATCAATAAAGACCTTAAAGGCGCTGATTACGAGAAAAAATTGGTCTGGAGAACCGACGAAGGTTTTCAGGTCCGCCCGTACTATCGCGCCGAGAACCTCCAGGATTTGGACTACCTGAAGACCATGCCGAACGAATTCCCCTACACGCGCGGCACGAAAGCGCGCGACAATCACTGGGACATCGTGCAAGAAGTGGAAGAGGCCAATCCTGCCAAGGCCAACGCCATCGCGGTGGATGCCTTAAAACGCGGTGCCACCTGCATCGCCTTCAACGCCGCCAATATCGACGGTGAAGCGGCCCTCAACATGCTGCTGAAAGACATCGACCTGAACGTCAACGGCGTGCAATTCAACCACGTGAAGAGCTACCTCGACCTGACGAAGCTTTTCGTGGCGTATGTGGAGGCCAACAACTTTGACCCCGAGAAGGTAACCGGCAGCATTAACTTCGACCCGCTGACATACCGGCTTCGCCACAACAAGTTCTGGAAATCCGCCGAAGAAGATATGCAGCAAGCCATAGCGCTTTTGGAGTTGAACGGCTGCATGAAGCACTTCAAAGTCATCAACGTGAACGGCATCACACTTCACAACGCCGGCGCGACAATCGTGCAAGAGTTAGCTTACACGCTCAACATGGCCAACGAATACCTCGCTTTCTGCACAGGTAAAGGCATCAAACCCGAGAAAGTGGCCTCCCGGATGCAACTCACGCTCTCCGTCGGCTCCAACTATTTCATGGAAATTGCCAAACTGCGCGCCACACGTCTGCTCTGGTCCACCATGGTGGCTCAATACAAACCCGAGTGCGACTGCGCGTACAAGATTCATATTAACACCGTGGCATCCACTTGGAACAAAACCCTTTACGATCCGTACGTCAACATGTTGCGCAGTACCACCGAAGGCATGTCGGCGGCCATTGGCGGATCCGATTCCATCTCGCTGCAGCCCTTTGACGTGGCTTACAAAGAAAGCGATGAGTTCTCCCGCCGCATCTCCCGCAACGTGCAAGTAATCCTCAAGGAGGAAGCCTTCATGGACCGCGTGGTGGATCCCGCCGCCGGTTCCTATTATGTGGAGAACCTCACCAACTCCATCGCAGAAAACGCCTGGAAGCTGTTCCAAAGCGTTGAGAAACAAGGCGGTGCACTGAAAATCATCGAAGACGGCTCCATGCGCGAAGCCATTGAAGCCAGCTGCCAGAAGCGCGACATGAACATCGCTACCCGCCGCTACATCCTACTCGGCACCAATCAATACCCGAACATCAACGAGACAATGGCCGATAAGATCGAGCGCGTGAAAACTGACGATTGCGAAGGGTTGAAGACCTACCGTGGCGCCATGGCATTCGAAGAAGTGCGCCTTGAAACCGAGAAATACGCCAAAGCGAATCACCGTCCGTCCGTGTTCCTGCTGAAGGTCGGCAATCTGGCCATGCGCCAAGCGCGCGCCGGCTTCATCACCAACTTCTTCGGTTGCGCCGGCTACCAGATTGTGGAGCCAGCCGGTTTCCCGACCGTGGAGGAAGGCGTGAAGGCCGCCGGCGAGACAAAACCCGACCTCATTGTAGTATGCAGCTCCGATGAGGAGTACGCCACCCTCGGCGTGGAGGCCGCCAAGCAATGCAAGGCACAGTTCCCGAACACCCCGTTCCTCGTGGCCGGCAACCCCACCGAGTGCCTCGAAGCGCTCAAAGAGGCCGGGACCGACGATTTCATCCACGTACGCGTCAATATCCTGGAATCCTTGCGGAAATACAACCAGATATTGTTGAAATAACATCGTAGAGACGCGCCATGGCACGTTTTACAATGAGACAAATCCCCTTTCGTTACGAAGGGGGATTTTTTTATTTTTGCCGCTCTTTCAAAACCCGTCGTTCATGATGAAAAACGCTCGATTTTTCGCCATTTTACTGATAGGACTGGCCCTGTTTTTCACGGCCTGCCATTCCCCGAAAACCGCCCCGAAGGAGGCGTTCTTCACATGGGAGGACTCCTATCACCGGCCCATCTCGCTGGCCGAGGCACCGCAACGCATTGTCTCCATCTCACCCGCCATCACCGAAGTTATGTTCCTCGTGGGGGCTCAGGACAAACTCGTCGGAGTGTCCGACTTCTGCAAGTATCCGCCTGAGACTGAAAAGATTACTAAAGTCGGCGGGATGCACAACATCAACTTCGAACAACTGCTCTCGCTGCATCCCGACGTGGTGCTCATCGGGTCTATGATTTCTCAACAAGATGTGGATGTCATCGAAAAGATGGGAATTCCTGTGATCTGCATCGTGGAGGAGTCGTCGTTGGAGGGTATGGCGGAGATGATGGAGGTGATCGGACGCATCACGCAGTGTGAGGAAAAAGGGAATGCCGAAGCTGCGCAGTGGCGGGAGAAGATAGCGCAACGAAAAGCTCACGCACCCGCCCCTGAAAACCGGAAATGCGTCTATTACGTGGTCGGTTTCGGGGACGGCGGCGACTTCACGGCCCCGAAAAACACGCATATCCAAGAGATTATCGAGCTCGCAGGTGCACGAAATGCCGGCGACTCGCTCACGGGCTGGAACATCAGCCGCGAATACCTCTTCAAGGTCGATCCCGACATCATCCTGGTGCGCCGGGAAGACAGCGCGGCTTTCGTCTCACGCCACCCTTACACGCAGCTCAACTCCGTGAAGGGCGGCCGCGTCTATGGTATCGAGAGCGGCTGGATCGACGTGGTGTCGCTGCGGAACATGCGGGCGGTGGACTATATTGCGGAAATTTGCGGAAACCGCTGAAATATTGCGGAAAATTGGGGGTGGGTAATAGGTTATCCCAGACATTCAGCCACGGCATCGCCCACCTCGGCGGCATTATAATTTAGGAAACGGTAAGGTTACCGCACAGCAACATCCCCACAGATACAAAAAAAACGGGAAAGTACCATACTTCCCGTTCACTACTAACTACTAACTGCTAACTACTAACTATTCGACGGCTTCTTTCAGTCTCTCGGCATTTTCCGCCACCTGCAACGCCTGCATCACTTCCTCAATGTCGCCGTTCATGAAGTTGGCGAGGTTGTACATCGTGTAGTTGATGCGGTGGTCGGTGACGCGGTTCTGCGGATAGTTGTAAGTGCGGATCTTCGCGGAACGGTCGCCGGTGGAAACCATCGTGCGGCGTTTGGAGGCGATTTCATCCAAGTATTTCTGGTATTCGCGTTCGAACAAACGGGTACGCAATACGCGCATAGCCTTCTCAAGGTTCTTGATCTGCGATTTCTCGTCCTGAATGGAGACCACAATGCCCGACGGGATGTGGGTGAGGCGCACGGCGGAATAGGTGGTGTTCACGCACTGTCCACCAGGGCCGGAGGCGCAGAAGGTCTCCTTTTTGATGTCGCTTTGTTTGAGTTCAACATCGAACTCGTCGGCCTCGGGGAGCACCACCACGGAGGCGGCAGAGGTATGCACGCGCCCTTGCGACTCGGTCTGCGGCACACGCTGCACACGGTGCACGCCCGACTCGTACTTCATGATGCCATAAACACCGTCGCCTGTTACGGAAAAGTCGATCTCCTTGTAGCCGCCTACAGTGCCTTCGGTCATGGAGAGCACCTCGATTTTCCAACCTTTCTTGTCGCAGAAATGCTGGTACATACGGAACAGGTCGCCGGCGAAGATGCTGGCCTCGTCGCCACCCGTGCCCGCACGGATTTCCATCTGCGCGTTCTTGCTGTCTTGCGGGTCGGAAGGCAGCAAGAGCAACCTTATCTCTTCTTCAAGATTCTCTTTTTCAGTAAGATATGTATCCAACTCCATCTTCGCCATCTCGCGAAACTCCTCATCCTTCTCATTGGCGAGAATCTCTTTCGCACTGGCGATATTGTCAATCACATCCTTATATTTCTTATAGGCATCCACCACGGCCTGCAACTCCTTGTAGTCTTTGCTCAGCTTGACATAGTTCTTCATGTCGGACATAATATCCGGCTTCGTGATTTCCTCGCCAATCTGCAGCCAGCGTTGGTAAATAAGCTCTAATTTTTCCAGTAAATCGTTCATATATAAGCCTTTCTGTCTTTTCTAATTCGGGCTGCAAAAATACACTTTTTAATGGTTATTGGTTATGGGTTATGGGTTATTGAAGCAGAAAACTGTACTGGAAGGGATTTTGACTTTGGCAATTGGCTATTAGTTGTTGGCAGCTAATGGCCAAAAGCCAATAGTTAAAAGCAAAAAATTCGTACTTTTGCCGCCGATTCGCAAAGGTATGCTACGATACATCGTCAAAAAGATAGGATACGGGCTGCTGCTGATGCTCGGGGTGACGACGCTGGTGTTCTTTCTGTTCACCGTGCTGCCGTCCGACCCGGCGCGCATGATCATGGGACAGCGCAGCGACTTGGAGACGGAGGAGGCCATCCGCAAAGAGATGGGCCTCGACCTGCCTCTTGGAATCCAGTACCTGGCCTACCTCAACGATGTGTCGCCTATCTCTTGGCACAAAACCGACGACGCAACCTCCTTCTTCTATCTCAATGACGATAACTACCACTACGTCAAGCTGATACCAATGAAAAAATCGGCTATCGTGCTGAAAGCGCCATACTTACGAAGATCGTACCAGAGCAAGCGTCCCGTGACGGAGATCATCGGCGAGGCGTTTCCGAAGACCGTATTGCTCGCAGTGGTCTCCATCGTTTTCGCCTTGATCGTCGGCATTATCATCGGCATTTTCTGCGCATTGCACAAGGGAACTTGGTTCGACAAGAGTGCCTTGGTGGTCTCGGTGCTGGGCATGTCGGTGCCGTCGTTTTTCGCAGCCATCCTCTTTGCTTGGGTGTTCGCCTTCCTATTGGCCGACTACACCGGACTCAACATGTTCGGCAGTTTATACACTGTAGACGACTATGGATCAGGACAATACGTCAATCTCAAGAACCTGATTCTGCCCGCGCTGACCTTGGGCATCCGACCGTTGGCGGTGGTGATTGAGCTAACGAAAAACTCGCTGTTGGACGTGCTGTCGCAAGACTACATCCGCACGGCGAAAGCTAAGGGCCTGGGGCAGAGAACGGTGGTCGTGCGACATGCCTTGAAAAACGCGCTGAACCCCGTGGTGACGGCCATTTCGGGCTGGTTGGCGGGTCTGCTGGCGGGCGCTGTCTTCGTGGAATACATCTTCGACTGGAAAGGCATGGGCGTGGTCATCCTCGACGGCCTCGACAAGTACGATTTCCCCGTGGTGATGGGTTCTTTACTGTATGTTTCCATCATCTTGGTGATTATCAACATTGTATGCGACATAATCTACGGATGGTTGGATCCGAGGGTGAGCCTGAATTGAGAGAAAAAAACACGTGCCCCGTGCCATTTTTTCGCTCAATTTTTTTTTTCTGAATAAGTCGCTAATAATCAACCCGAAAAAAATATCAACGTCTTTTTGTTAATAATTATCGGTATCGGAAAGGGCGAAGTTCCGATACAATTTTCTATTTTAGCAAACTCGAAAGACAGGCCGTTGAACTTTTGTAATGTGTTAAGGATCAGTTTTTTGGAAGATTTGTGGGTGAAGTATGTGCGAAAGACAGCCTCTGTTTTGCGAGAAACGAGCGAAAGACAATATAGATAAGACCAAACCAAAAACCGCCATAAATATGAATGAAGATTTATCCCTTTTCAGTGCAGCGAATGAAGAGGATGTGGAGCATGAAATAATGAACGAGCAACTGCAGAAGTCAATGAGCGAGCTGATGGCCAACCGCAGCTCAGCCATGCAGAAGTATTCGCAGGACACATCGGTCGTGATGCCGGATGCAGAGCTTGACGAATCCGTTCCGGAGCCCGTCACTTACACCAAGGAGGAAATTTTCCCCGACGTGGCGGCGTATTTCGGTGGCGACGAGTTGGCGGCCGGTGTCTGGATTGACAAATACGCGCTGAAGAACGCCGACGGCGAGCTGGTGGAGCGCACCCCAGCGGACATGCATCGCCGCATGGCCCGCGAGTTCGCCCGCATTGAGCGCCGTTATGCCAACCCGATGAGCGAGGAACAGATCTTCGACCTTTTCGACCATTTCAAATACGTGATTCCGCAGGGCAGCCCCATGGCTGGCATAGGCAACAAGTACCAGGTGGTCTCCCTCTCCAACTGCTTCGTCATCGGCAACAGCGGCAACGCCGACTCCTACGGCGGCATCATGAAGATGGATGAGGAACAGGTGCAGCTGATGAAACGACGCGGCGGCGTCGGCCACGACATGTCCGACATCCGCCCCTCCGGAAGCCACGTGCAGAACTGCGCGCAAACCTCCACCGGCATCGTGCCCTTCATGGAACGCTTCTCCAACTCCACCCGCGAGGTGGCTCAGGATGGCCGTCGCGGCGCCCTTATGCTCTCTATCTCTATCAAACATCCTGATGCAGAGCAATTTATAGATGCAAAAATGACCCAAGGCAAAGTCACCGGTGCCAACGTCTCCGTCCGCGTCGATGACGAATTCATGCAAAGCGTCCAAAACCATACCCCCTACACCCAACAGTATCCCATCAGCGGCGACAACCCCAAAGTGAAACGTGAGACTGACGCCAAGAAGCTGTGGGACAAGATTATCCACAACGCCTGGAAGTCCGCCGAACCCGGTGTTCTCTTCTGGGACAACATCCTCCGCGAGTCCATTCCCGACTGCTACGCGGACGAGGGTTTCGAAACCATCTCCACTAACCCCTGCGGCGAAATCCCGCTCTGTCCCTACGACAGTTGTCGCCTCATCTCCATGAACCTCTACAGCTACGTCGACAACCCGTTCACCGAGAACGCCGTTTTCAACATGCCGCGTTTCCGCCAGCATGTGCAATACGCGCAACGGCTGATGGACGACATTATCGACCTGGAGTTGGAGAAAATCGACGCCATCCTGGCCAAGATCGAAAGCGACCCCGAGAGCGAGTCCGTGAAGCGCGTGGAGAAAGAGCTCTGGCTCAAAATCCGCAAGCAGTCGCTGAAAGGCCGCCGCACCGGTCTGGGCATCACCGCCGAAGGTGACATGCTCGCCGCCCTCGGCCTCACCTACGGCACCGACGAGGCCAACGCCTTCTCCACGGAAGTGCACAAACAGTTGGCCCTCGCCGCCTACCGCTCCTCCGTCACCATGGCCAAGGAGCGCGGAGCTTTCCCCATCTACAGCTGCATCAAGGAGGGCCACAACCCCTTCATCCAGCGCCTTCGCGATGCCGATCCGAAACTCTACGACGACATGATTCGCTACGGCCGCCGCAACATCGCCCTGCTCACCATCGCCCCCACTGGCAGCGTAAGTATTTGTACACAAACCACTTCCGGTATCGAACCCGCCTTCAACGTGGTCTACAAGCGCCGCCGCAAAATCAACCCCAACGACATTTCTGTCTCGAAAACTGTGGTCAAAGATACGGTCGGCGATATGTTCGAGGAATATATGGTGTTCCATCACAAATTCGTGGTATGGGCCGAAACCAAAGGTTATACCCTCGAACAGATGAAAAACATGAGCGAAAAGGAGATTTTCGCACTTGTGGAGCAGTCGCCCTACTACAAAGCCACCGCCGCCGACACCGACTACATCAAGAAAGTCGAGCTGCAGGGCTCCGTGCAAAAGTGGGTGGACCACTCCATCTCCGTCACGGTCAACCTGCCGGCCGACATCACCGAGGAGGTGGTTGGCGACCTCTACATGAAAGCCTGGGAGGTGGGCTGCAAAGGCCTGACAGTCTACCGTGAAGGCTCCCGCGACGGTGTGCTCAACTCCCTCGACCAATCCAAAAAAGAAGAGGAAAACAAGGAAAAACCAAAGAACTTCAAACGTCCCCGCGAGTTGCGCGCCGATGTCATCCATTTTAAGAACAACAACGAGGATTGGGTGGCCTACATCGGTCTCTACGAAGGCAAACCTTACGAAATCTTCACCGGCAAGACGGGCGACGAAAGCTTCCTGCTGCCCAAATGGGTCGATCACGGCATCATCGTGAAAAACCGCCACGACGACGGCACCAAATCCTACGACTTTGTCTATAACGACAAAGCCGGCTACGAAGTGATCCTGCGAGGCCTCGACCGCTGCTTCGACCAGGAGTTCTGGAACTACGCCAAGATGACCTCCGCACTGCTTCGCAACGGCATCCCAGTGAACCACATCGTAAACATCATTTCCGGCCTGAACTTCCGCCAGGAGAGCATCAACTCATGGCGCAACGGTGTCTGCCGCGCCCTCAAGAAATTCATACAAGACGGCACCAAACAGAAAGGCGTCGTCTGCCCCAACTGCCAGCAGAAAGACACGATGGAGTTCAAGGAAGGTTGCCTGACATGCTCAAATTGCGGCTACGCCAAATGCGGTAATTAACCTACAAAGACGCGCCATGGCACGCTCAACATTAACCCAAAAACCCTAAACCAAAAAGAATGAGCGATTCGCAACAGACGGTATTCTTATACGTTCCCTGCCAAATGGACCTCTTCCAGGCAGAGACGGTGACGAGTGTGATTACGGTGCTCAACCGTTTGGAACAGTTCTGCCATTACGACATGGAAAACACCTGCTGCGGCCGCCGCTTCTTCATGGAGGGCGAGATGCAGTATGCCAAGGACTTGGGCTACCAAGTCATCCGCTCCTACACGGAATATTGCGAGTTGCACGGCAAAAAGTTCCCCGTGGTCGTACCCGACGCCGCCTGCGCAGGCTTCATGCACCGCCATTTCGACCTTATCCTGAAAAACGCCACACTTCCCAACGAGCTCAACACCTTCATCAACAATGTGTACGAACTATGTGATTACATAGTCAATGTGTTGAAAGTAAATCGGTTAGGGAACGAATTTCGTCATCGCGTGTTCTACTTCAAATCCTGCTCGGCCAAACATCTTTACCCAGCCAACAACGCCCCGGAAACTTTGCTTCGGAACACGGTCGGTCTCGACCTGATTGAAGACACCGAGGTGAAGAACTGCTGCTGCGGCGCTAATGGCCGATTCCCGATGCTGAACCCCGAAGCCGCTGAAAAGATGACCGGCGAAATCGTGTTGCGTGCCTACAACCAAGGCGCCGAATTCATCACCTCCACCGACATCCACTGCCTCCAACTGTTAGATGCCTACAAACAGCAGCACAACGTTGATGTGGGCATTATCCACATCGCCGACATCCTACGCGGGGAAGAATGATTTCTATGTACAATGTACAATTAACAATGGGCAATTTATAATGAACAATTATGATATTAATCACCAATCACTAATCACAGTCCACCCTTACAATTAGCATATAAAGTCACAAATAAACAATAGGAATATGAAAATATTAGTACTTAACTGCGGAAGTTCCTCCATCAAATACCAATTGTTAGAGATGGAGCCGCAACCTGAGCTTTTGGCTAAAGGTTTGGTCGAGCGTGTCGGCTTGGAAATGGGTGAGTTCACCCACAAACCCGTCGGCAAGGAGAAATGCTATGTGCAGACCCCCATTCCCACGCATGAGGAAGGTATCAAGCTGGTACTGAGTATGTTGACCGATCCCGAACATGGTGTCATCAAATCATTGGACGAGATTGGCGCGGTGGGCCACCGGGTGGCGCACGGCGGCGAATATTTCAAAGAGAGCTGCGTCATCGGCGACAAGGAGCGCGAGGAAATTGCGAAGCTTTGCGCCCTGGCACCTCTGCACAACCCCGCCAGCCTCACCGGCATCGACGCGATGAAGAAACTGCTCCCGAACGTGAAGCACGTCGGCGTGTTCGACACCTCTTTCCACCAGACCATGCCGTCGGAGGCATTCCTATACGCCCTTCCGTACGAATATTACACCGAGAAGAAAATCCGTCGCTACGGTTTCCACGGCACGAGCCACAAATACGTGGGTCCAAAGGCCGCTGAAATCGCCGGCATCCCTTACGAGAGCGCGAAAATCGTGAGCTGCCACCTCGGCAACGGCGCATCCATCTGCGCTATCAAGAACGGCAAGAGCATCGACACCTCCATGGGCTTCACCCCAGTGGAAGGCCTTGTGATGGGCACCCGCGTGGGTGACATCGACGCCGGCGCCCTGCTCTACATCATGGACACCGAAGGCCTCGACACCAAGGCGATGAACACCCTCATCAACAAGAAGAGCGGTCTGTTGGGCATATCCGGCAAGAGCGTTGATATGCGTGACATCCGCGCAGGACGTGACGCTGGCGACGAACGCAGCACCGACGCCTTCAACATGTTCGCTTACCGCGTGCGCAAGTACATCGGCGCGTATGCAGCGGCCATGGGCGGTGTGGACGTGATTCTCTTCACGGGCGGCATCGGCGAAAATGCCTGGTTCCAGCGCGAGAAGATTTGCGAGAACCTGGAATGGCTCGGCGCGAAGATGGATCACGAAGCCAACGAGAAATACTGCGGCGAGGACGGCATCATCTCCACCCCCGACTCCACCACAAAACTGGTGGTTGTCACGACCAACGAAGAACTGGTGATTGCAACCGATACCTACAATCTATTGTAAGACAAACGTTTATAAGAACTACGACAAACGGACGATCCCTTTTCGGAATCGTCCGTTTGTTTGTTATTGAGACTTAAGACTTAAATCCTGAATCTTGAATCCTGAATCTTCTAATGTGAGACTACCTCAACACCTTCTTCAGATACTCCGTCGTGATCTCCACCGGACGGTAGATGCAGCTCGCAAAGTTGTGGTCGTAGTATTCCAACTCATAGTATTCGCTATTTTCCCACAGCTGGTGGAAGCGTTCGCCGCAGGTGAAAGGCACGAGACGATCCCCGTTGCCTTGGATGACGCAGGCATTGCCATGATACTTGCCCGAGGTTTCAAAAATAGGGAGGTACAGCGCGGTTTTGAGGTAGCGTCGGCCGAGGGCAATGCCGTTGGATAGCACCAAGCTGTCGGGAGGATCAAGCGGATTGAAATCGATGCCGAAGAGATTGCCGCGGGCAATGTCATCGCGCACCGAAGAAGCCGGTGCCAACGCCACCACCGCCTTGATGTCCTCAGGATGCTTGCCCGCGACCATCGCCGCAACAACCGCACCCTGGGAATGGCCGACGAGCGCGATGTCATCGACGAACCGCAAGTCTTGCGCGTATGCCAGCACCTGTTCCAGATCCTCAATCTCGTTCGGGATGGTCATCTCGGAGAACCTACCTTCGCTCTTGCCGTGTCCGTTAAAGTCGAACATCATCGTAGCGAAGCCTTGCGACCTCAACCGCAAGGCGATACGCCGCATCAATTCAAAATCGTGATCGCAATTCAAACCGTGGCACATAATCACCAAATCGCAACGCTGACCGGGATTAAGGTGCGGCTTGTAAAGTTCAGCCCACAATTTTCCCTTGCTCCCGTCGATGGTTACCGTGTCACAACCACCAGAAAGCGTAACAGAATCTTGCCCTATGAAAATATCGTACAGCTTTTTCTCAATCTTATACGACAACACCGTACTAACCAATACTTTGCCATCCGGCCCGATGAGATAAACCGACGGAATCCAGCGAACGCCGTAGGCTTTGGCCACGTCTGAGTTATTCATCCGCTTCAGCTCGCTCACCTGTGTGTAGGGAACACCAGACTTGGCAATGTAATCCGTCCACTTCTCCTTGTCCGTGTCAAAGGAGACACCAAGAAACTCCACACCGTCCTTGTGGAACTTGTTATAGAATCGGATAATTTCCGGAAGGTCTTTGCGGCAGTCGGGACACCAGGAGGCCCAGAAATCGACGACCACATACTTCCCTTTAGCAAATTCGCTGAATTTCACTGTCTTGCCATCGGGTGTTGGCAGTTGGAAATCCGGTGCGGGAGTTCCTGGTTTGAGGAGTTCCTGCGCGTAGGTTTCGTCAAAATCCAAGACCACCTGCGCCCGAACGTCCGCAAACGCGAATGCCAGAAGGAATAGCCATAGAAGTTGAATGTTTCTCATAATGAATAGGGGTTTAGGTTTCATGTTTAAATTCACCATTCACAAGTCACAAGTCAAGTCTAACATCTTTATTATCAACAAGTAGAAGAACAATCGAAATTGGACAGCAAAGGTACCAAAAAATAGTGTATCTTTGCACGCTTAAAAAATGTTAAAATGATGAACGAACATCTGTCTTCCGCAATCCTCCCGCGCAGCCGGAAAAGCCGCGCCCGGTATCGCGTGGCGGTGATCGGTAGCGGCAGCTGGGCGACGGCGATTGTGAAGATTATCTCGGTGAACTTGGAACACATCCACTGGTGGGTAAGGCAAGAAGAGGTGGCGGAAAGCATCATGAAATACGGACACAACCCCAAATATCTCAGTTCCGTCTTCATCAAACCGGAAGACGTGAAAGTGAGCACCGACATCAAGAACACGGTGGCGCGCGCCGATTATGTCATCATTGTCACGCCGTCGGCCTATTTGCACAAGACGTTGGAACCGCTCAAGCGGTCGCAACTGTCGAAAAAGAAAATTATCCTCGCGGTGAAGGGCATCGTGCCCGAAACCATGCAGCTCATCAGCGACTACATGCAGTCGCAGTTCAAAGTGCCTCTGGGTCAGCTCTGTATCATCAGCGGTCCGTCGCATGCCGAAGAAATTGCGCAGGAGAAGTTCACCTTCCTGACCGCCGCCTCCACGAACACGGAACTGGCTGAGACGGTCGCGAAATTCTTCACCACCCGCTACTGCCGCACCTCAGTCTCCAACGACGTGATGGGCGCCGAACTGGCCATTGTGCTCAAAAACATCTACGCCCTCGGCGCCGGCATCTACAGCGGCCTCGGCTACGGCGACAACTTCATCGCCGCCTACGTGGCCAACTGCGTCAAAGAGATGAAATACTTCGTATCAGAGGTTTACCCCAACGAGAACCGCCATATCTCCGACTCGGTCTATTTGGGCGACCTCCTTGTCACGGCCTACTCCACCTTCAGCCGCAACCGCCTGTTCGGCATTATGATCGGCCACGGACTTTCGGTGCGCGTCTCCCTGTTGGAACTCCGCATGGTGTCCGAAGGCTACACCGCCTGCCGCTGCGTGCACGAAATCAACAAGAAAATCGGCGCCAACATCCCCATCGTGGAGACCATCTACGGCATTCTGTACGAAAACAATAACGTCTCGTCAGAGATGCAGCGAATAGCCGAGCACTTTGTGTGATGATCCGCTTCCTGAAACATTCCGAAATCGACCCTGCAAGATGGGATCAGACCGTCCGCGACAGCCTGACCCCCACTATCTTTGTGGAATATGCGATGCTAAACTTGCTCACAGGCGACGACACCTGGCACGCGCTGGTTGAGGACGATTACGATGCCATAATGCCCCTGCCTACTCGCCAAAAAGGAGTGTTAAAATATGTTTACACTCCCTTCTTTTTGCGCCAAATGGGCATCTTTTCCGCACGATCGCTGACATCGGATGAGGTTGAGTCCTTCTTGAAAGAGATGTCTCGGCGTTACGTTTTGGCCGATGTCCTGATGAACGTGAACTCGACACCCAAAACGGACGCAGAAGCGTTTTATTCGTACGCGTTATCGACGCAGCCTTCCTACGATGCGCTCCAATCGGCCTATTCCAGAAACGCGCGCAAAAACCTCAAAGCGGCACATAACAAACAGTGCCGCGTCACCGTACAGGAAGAAACCATCACGGATGTCATCGATTTATTTCGTCTGAACCGGGGAAAAGAGCGGAATGTCCAGTACCATCCCAGGGACTATGCAATACTGGAACGTATCTCCGAAAAGTTGTTAAACGACGGATTGTTAGACATTTACGGAGTCCGCACACAGGATAACGAGTTAGCTGCCGGAGCCCTGTTCCCGCACGACTTCAACCGTCGCAACCTGATGTTTTCCGGTCGCGACAACCGGCTGTCGGCCTGCAAACCCATGTACAACCTGATGGACGCCTACATCCGAGACCATGCGGAAACAGACTGTTTCATAGAGTGTTACACCAACAATCCCAATATGGCGGATTTCTACCAAGGCTTCGGAGGCCAGCGTTATTCCTACGCCTTCATCCGGCGGTTCAAAAACCCGTTTTGGAGGATACTGCTCTCACCAAAGCTTTCCAAACTGTAATCAATAGAAAGAGGGAAATCCGTCAGGACCTCCCTCTTGTTGTATTCAGCAGCCAACAAACCACGAACTGCCAACTATTAGTACCGGTAGGCATCCGTCTTATACGGACCTTCGACCTTAACACCGATATAGTCGGCCTGTTTTTGCGTAAGCTTCGTCAGTTTCACACCGATTTTTCCCAAATGCAGACGGGCGACCTCCTCGTCAAGGTGCTTCGGAAGGTTATAGACACCCACCTGGTAGTCGTGCTGCCACAGGTCAAGCTGGGCCATCACCTGGTTGGTGAAGGAGTTGCTCATCACGAAGGAGGGGTGCCCGGTGGCGCAACCCAAATTCACGAGGCGGCCTTCCGCCAAGATAAAGATGGAGTGCCCGTCGGGGAAAATGTACTCATCCACCTGCGGCTTGATGTTGCGCTTCTGGATGTTCGACTGGCTCTCGAACGCGCTGACCTGTATCTCGTTATCGAAATGGCCGATGTTGCAGACGATGGACTGGTCTTTCATCTTGTTGAGGTGATCCACGGTGATGACATCGCAGTTTCCGGTGCAGGTGACGTAGATGTTGCCCTCGTCGAGAGCGTCCTCCACAGTCTTGACTTCAAAACCTTCCATCGCAGCCTGCAGGGCGCAAATGGGATCGACCTCGGTGACGATAACGCGGGCACCGTACGAGCGCATGGCCTGCGCACAGCCTTTGCCCACATCGCCGTAACCGCACACGACCACCACCTTGCCGGCCACCATCACGTCGGTGGCGCGCTTGATACCGTCGGCCAAAGACTCGCGGCAACCGTATTTGTTGTCGAACTTGGACTTCGTCACGGAATCATTGACATTGATGGCGGGGAAGAGCAACTCGCCACGCTCCATCATCTGGTACAAACGATGCACGCCGGTGGTCGTCTCCTCGGAGACACCCTTGATCTCCTTCAACATGTTGTGCCAGTGGTGCGGATCCTCTTTCAGCACCTGTTTCAACGTGTTGAAAATCACGGCCTGCTCGTGGGATTCGGGTTCAGCGTCAAGAACGGTCGGGTCGTCTTCGGCCTTGCAGCCCAGATGGATGAGCAAGGTGGCGTCACCGCCATCATCCACAATGAGTTGCGGACCTTTGCCGCCGGGAAACGAGAGTGCGTTCACCGTGCACCACCAGTAGTCTTCGAGGCTTTCGCCCTTCCAAGCAAAGACGGATACACCGTTGTCGGCGATGGCGGCGGCGGCATGGTCCTGCGTGGAGAAGATGTTGCAGCTGCACCAGCGCACTTCCGCGCCGAGGTGCGTCAGTGTCTCGATGAGCACTGCCGTTTGGATGGTCATGTGCAGCGATCCCATGATGCGCACGCCCTTCAACGGCTTGCTGTCTCCGTATTTTTCACGGATAGCCAACAAACCCGGCATCTCCTTTTGGGAGACATCGATGTCCTTGTGTCCCCACTCCGCCAACGACATGTCAGCGATTTTGTATTTCAAATTACTGTCTATCATATTGTTATATATTTAATTTGTTCGAAATTCTGAGGGCGCAAAGATACTATTTTTAATGATGCATGACATGATGGACACTATGGATGACGAGTCAGGGCGCATCTCTACGTATGCAGCGCGAAACCCACGAAATGAACACAATATGTTGATAAAATAACCATAGAATATGGTATACAGCCTTTGTTTTTTTTGTACTTTTGCCCAATTTGGAGCTTGTTGTATAAGAAATACCTTAAACGGCAAGTTCCAGCTTTCCGCGACTGTTATCCCCAACGACGCAACCGACCAGACGGTGAGATGGAGTGTGACAGTTGGTTCTGATAAGGTTGCCCTCTATTCCGATGCTGAATGCAATACGCCTCTTTCCACCGGTGCTGTCGCTGCCGGTCCTATCTATGTGAAGGCAATCGCCGATGGCACTGCCACCATCAAGGTGTCCTGCGGCGCCAATCCTGCGAAATACGCCGAATGTGAAGTGACGGTGATTAACAACCAAGATCCTGTGACAATGGCAAGCACATTCCAATATTGCTATGACTGTCAGCGTAGTCCTGCCTATCCTGTATCAGGAAGTTCATGTACTTTCTCTGGTTTCAGCAATCCTTATGTAGGCAATCGCACAACGACAGGTCCTTGGAAATTGGAGTATAAAGGCAGTTATTCGTCGAATGACAATCCATACAACATCACTTTGAATTATTACAAGTCAATCTACAACATACAGAGTGTTCCTATTTTCGAACTGTTCCAGTGGGATGGCAACTCCTTCCAACATGCAGCATACGGTGTCGTTTGTGCATACTCCAACGCCGGTAATGTTGACCATACTGCCTTTTTTGAAGCCAACAACCACTATGGTTGTTACTTGACAGGAGGTTCACACTCGAGTAATTTGCAAATAACATTTGATGAGTACATGTCATCTGGTTTGAATAGCTTGATTCCTGTTCTCTTTGACCTTGGAACTGTCACCTCCGATACTACGTTACAAAACGGTTGGACGGTGACTGGCACGCTCGACGGTAATACACAGAAATATAAGATTACGATTGCCGACAATGCCACTGTGAGACTTCACAATGCCAATATCAACGGAATTAATTCTGGTGATTGGGCTGGTATTACTTGCAATAACGCCACCATTATTTTGGACGCAGGAACAACCAACAATGTCAAAGGATTTATGGACGGGAATGCGGGCATCCATGTTAAACCCGGTTATACGCTTACTATCGATGGCACCGGTACACTTAACGCCAGCACCAATGGCGGTGGTGCCGGTATTGGCGGTGGCTATTACAGTTCAGATGGTCATCGTAATGGCGGTAATATTATTATCAATGGAGGCAACATTACGGCCACAGGCGGTAATGTCGGATCTGGTATCGGTAGTGGCGGCAGGGCTAAAATCGGTAATATCACCATCAACGGCGGCACAATTGTGGCCAATGGAGGTAACGGTGGTGCTGGTATCGGCTGTGGACAATCTAATACAAGTGGCCAAACAGGTGCTGCTCCCGCAGTTTGCGGTAATATCACTATTACTAATAACGTGACGAAAGTTACTGCTAACAAGGGTACTAGTTGTAACTATAGCATTGGTAAGGGAGCAAATCCCCAGCAAGCTACTTGTGGCACCATCACCATTGGCAACACGGTGTATCCCAATGGCGTTACTCAAAGCCCATTTGTTTATGAACCGTAACGATTCCCCCTAAGGAGGGCTTTCCCTCCGAATGATAGGATAAACGAAAGGCCCCGGTGCTGGAAAGTGCACGCGGGGCTTTTTTATGTTGAATGTGCGCGGTGCTTGAACAATGAAGTTGACGGATGACGGACTTGGCCGGAAAAAAAGGAAAAGTGACAACCTGCATCCGCGAAACATACGTTGTTGTCAAAGTCACACATTGTCGTGCGAAACCGAGTCACTGCATAACTGAAAAAATTATATCTTTGCGCTTTCTAACAATAAAATTGTAACATTATGGCTATCACGAAATTAGACCAATTAGTAGAATTAGTTAAGTCCAAACCGAGAAAAAGATTGGTGGCTGCCAATGCCAACGACGCGCATACCATCGAGGCTGTGTACGCCGCTTTGGAATTAGGCGTGATTGACGCCACCCTCGTCGGCAACCCCGAGGAAATCGAAAAAGTCTGCAAAGAGCACGGTTTCGATATGTCAAAGTTCACCATCGTGCCCGAATATGTGGACACGAAGGCTGCCACGAAGAGCTGCGAGCTCATCAACGCCGGCGAAGGCCAGATTCTGATGAAGGGTCTGCTGCCCACCGACAAATACATGCGCGCCATCCTGAACAAGGAGAAGGGTCTCTGCCCGCCGAAGGCCACCCTGTCGCACGTCACCGTGATTGAGAACCCCGCCTATCACAAACTGCTCATCGTGGGCGACGTGGCCGTGATTCCCGCCCCCGAGTTCAAGGAGAAACAAGCCATCCTCAAATATTTGGTCGAAACCGCCAATGCCCTCGGCATCGAGAGACCGAAAGTGGCCTGCTTAGCCGCCACCGAGCAAATGTCCGTGGGTATGCAGGCTTGCGTTGACGCCGCCCTGCTCGCCGCTATGGGCAACCGCGGCCAACTGGGCAACGTGGCCATCGAAGGTCCCATCTCTTTGGACCTCGCCATCGACAAGGAGACGGTGGAAATCAAGAAGTTCAAGAGCGAAGTGGCCGGCGACGCCGACTGTCTGCTCTTCCCGAACATCGAGACGGGCAACGTGTTCTACAAATGCTGTACCAAATTCAGCCACGCCGAACTGGGCGCATTGCTGAAGGGCGCGAAAGTGCCGTGCGTGCTCTCCTCCCGCGGCGACAGTGCCAAGACCAAAATGTACTCCATCGCCCTGGCCGCCTTGATGGCCTAATCCCTATTGAGAATGATGACCTTGGCCGCCATATTCGACTTTGTCAGTTTCCGCATCGTGGATGTCCTCGACATCCTGATTGTGGCGATACTGCTTTTCGAGCTCTACAAGCTGACGAAAGGCACCGCCGCCGTGAAGATTTTCTGGGTGCTGGCGCTGTTGTTCGTGATTTGGGAGGTGGTCTCCTATTTCCACTTCACCATGCTTTCCGCCCTGATGGGGGAACTCATGAACGTGGGCGTGCTGGCTGTCATCATACTGTTCCAACCCGAGATACGCAAGTTCCTGCTCTACATCGGCGACGGCCGGTTGGTACACTTTTTCAGCGACAGGTTCTTAAAACAGCCCAAAGCCTCGGCCTACATTGACGAAATTGAGGCCGTGAAGAGCGCCTGCCGCCACATGTCGGCCACTATGACGGGCGCACTGATTATCTTCGCCAGACAAACCCCATTGGACGAGTTTCTGAACACCGGCGAGGTGATTGACGCCAAACCGTCGGCGGAATTATTAGAGAATATCTTCTTCAAAAACAGTCCGTTACACGACGGCGCAGTCATCATCAAGGACCATCGGATTGCGGCCGCGCGCTGCATCCTGCCCGTGTCGAAGAACCGCGACTTGCCGCAGGAGGTCGGTTTGCGCCATCGTTCCGCCCTCGGCGCCACCGAATTCACCGACGCCATTGCCGTGGTCGTCTCCGAACAGACCGGCAATATCTCCATCTGCCGCAACGGCCAGCTCACCCGCGACTATACCTCCTCCACGCTCCGCCAAGCGCTCGAGGAGATGCTGGCGAAGGAGTAATTATGCGTTAGGAACTAAATGTCAAAAAAAACAGGCAACAGGGCATCGAAAGTGACTTGTTGCCTGTTTTTTTGAACATGGAACCTTAAACCTTTTGACAAAAACAGAGTCGCAATCTTGTTTTATATAAAACAGTATATGAAGAAATATCTTGTGATAACAGGTATTATATTATTGGTTCTCAGCAATATATATGCCCAAGAAAACACCCTGAAACAAACCTTCACCCTTGAGGAATGTCTGCAATACGCGGAAACCCACAACTATTCGTTACAGTCGGACGTAATCGACGATTACATCGCGGATGTGAACCTACGGCAGGCCAAAGAAAATATCGCGCCAGCTGTGTCGGCATCGGTTTCCCAAGGTTTCAACTTCGGCAACTACGAGAAGTCGGTCGGCTGGAACGGCAACTATGGCATCAGCGCAGGGATGACCCTCTTCAACGGACTGAGCAATGCCAACAAGATCAAGCTGAGCCAGCTGAATGTCGAACAGTCGAAACTGCACGGAGAAAGCAACACAAACAGTGTTCGTATCTCCGTGATACAGGCTTTTCTGGCCATTATGATGAATGAGGAGTTGCTCGCCTATCAGCAACAGGTGCTCAACACCAGTCAGGAGCAGATGGAACAGGGTCGTCAGCAAATCGAGGTGGGCCAAATCCTCGAAAGTGACTATAAGATGCTACAGGCGCAATATACCTCCGACCTTTACACAATTGAGAATCTTCGGCATAACATAGAGTCCAACTATCTGACCCTGAAAAACTTACTTTCAATAGACCCATCCTCAGAGATTGCCATCTCCCGTCCGGACAGCGCAACCTTGTTCAAAAATCTGGAGCTTCCGGAATTGCAGGAGTTCATGAATAGGTCTGTCAATTATCTGCCGGAGCTGAAAATAAGCGAGAACGAGGTTGCCAGTGCGGAGTACGATGTGAAAATCCAGAAGGCTGGCTATTACCCCACGCTTTCAGCCAATGCGGGCATCAGCACGGGTTACAACGGCTCCAACCTCACTTCGCCCAACACCGGCTGGGGCACGCAACTGTGGCAAGGCCTCGGCGAAAACATCGGTCTCAGCCTCAACATCCCGATTTACCAGCGCGGCAGCGTCCGCAACAGCGTCAAACTGGCAAAATATCGTGCCCAGCAGGCTGAGCTGCAGAACAAGGAGACCGTCAATAAGGTCAACAAAGAGTTACAACAGATTTACCTCGACGTAGCCAAATCGCAGAATGATTTCATCTCGGCGGAAGCCAAAAAGGAGGCCTATCTCGCCAACTACAAAACCTACAGCCTGCGGTTCAGATACGGCTCAGTCACTGCCGTCGACCTCATCCAGCAGCAGACTAACTTCCAAAACCAACTCTACCAGTTCATGCAGGCGAAATACTCGTATGTGCTGCAACGGAAGATTCTGGATGTCTACATGGGAATCCCCGTCACATTATAGTTAGCAGTTAGCAGTTAGCAGTTAGTAGTTATTCCATAAGGGCCGAAGGCCTGAAGTATGTCAACCCAGGGTGAACGAAGTGAGCCCTGGGAGGTGAACGAAGCGAGCCCTGGGAGGTGAACGAAGTGAGCCCTGGGAGGTGAACGAAGCGAGCCCTGGGAGGTGAACGAAGCGAGCCCTGGGAGGTGAACGAAGTGAGCCCTGAGATCAGAAAAAAAACTAAAAATATGAAAAAATCAAAAAAACTCTGGTGGATATTGGGAATTATAGTGGTGGTAATCCTCGCGTTGATCCTGACTTCCGTGTTCAAGAAAGGCAAGAAAGGCGAACTGCGGGTGATGACCGAGCGCAGCGTCATTGACAGTATTGAAGTCACCGTGACAGCCACCGGCGAGCTGCAGCCCGTCTATAAGGTGGATGTCGGCACGCAGGTGTCCGGTATCGTGGAACGCATTTACGTGGACTTCAACACCGTGGTGAAAAAGGGGCAGTTGCTGGCCGAACTCGACCGTTCCAACCTCAACGAACAGCTGAAAACGGCGCAGGCCAGCGTGTCGAACGCGCAAAGCAACCTGACACTGGCGCAACAGCAGTATGACCGCATCAAAATCCTGTACGACAACAAGGCGGCCACGCTGGAGGCTTACGAATCGGCGGTCAACACGCTGACGTTGGCCAAAAACCAGCTCAAAACGGCCCAATCCGAACTGTCGCGCGCGCAGACGAACCTCTCCTACGCCACCATCTATTCGCCCATCGACGGCGTTGTCATGAACAAGGCCGTGGAGGAGGGACAAACAGTGGCGGCCTCCTTCAACACGCCCACGCTGTTCACCATCGCCAACGACCTGACCAAGATGCAGGTGGAGGCAAAGGTGGATGAGGCCGACATCGGCGAAGTGAAGGCCGGGCAACCCGTCATCTTCACCGTCGATGCTTTCCCCGACGATGTTTTCACCGGCACTGTCAAGGAGGTCCGCATCAACCCGACGGTGACGGCCAACGTGGTGACGTACACCGTCATTATCGACGCGCCCAACCCGGAAAGCAAGCTCTTCCCGGGCATGACCGCCAGCGTGACCATCACCACCAAGAAGGAGAGCGGCATCTGCATCCCGATGACCGCCCTGTTCGCCTCCATCGACCCCGAAATGATGAAACAGTTGGAGAAGAAGGGATACACATTCAAGTCGCTGTATAAAAACCAGGAAGAGCTCACCCAAGGCTTGAAAGATGTGACGAAAAAGACCATTTGGGTGAAGAGAGGGGAAAACGCCTATGGGCAAATCAGCGTGACCGTGGGTCTGAACAACGGTGTCAACACCCTGATAACCGAAGGCTTGCGTGAAGGTGAAGAGGTGGTCGTCAATGTCAGCGAAGTCATGGAGGGAATGCCGGGCAAAGGTTCGGACGAAGGCGGCTCCAGCCCCTTCAAGATGGGTCCGCCAGAACGCAAAACCCGGTAGGGGAAGCACCCACGTGTGTTCCCCACACAAAAACAAGGATTATTATGGCAAAAGACATATTACGAGTAGAGAAATTAGAGCGCGTGTTCCGTGTAGGCAGCGAGGATGTGCGGGCCCTGCGCGGAGTCTCGTTCACCATCACCGAAGGCGAGTTCGTGAGCATTATGGGTACCAGCGGATCGGGCAAATCAACCCTGCTGAACATTCTCGGCTGTTTGGACACGCCCACCTCCGGCGACTACATCATTGACGGCGTTTCCATCAAAAAGTTGAGCAAGAACGAGTTATCGACACTGCGCAACCGCAAGATCGGCTTTGTGTTCCAAAACTACAACCTGTTGGCACGCACCACGGCCATTGAGAATGTGGAACTGCCATTGTTTTACAACAGTGACGTGCCCGCCAAGGAACGCCGCGACCGTGCCATTGCGGCGTTGAAACTGGTCGGGCTGGAAAGTCGTATGGAACATAAGCCCAACCAGCTCTCCGGCGGTCAGCAGCAACGCGTCGCCATCGCCCGCGCCTTGGTCAACGACCCCGTCATCCTGCTCGCGGACGAAGCCACCGGAAACCTCGACACCCGCACCTCTTATGAGATAATGAGTCTCTTCCAAGATCTTCACAATCAGGGCAAAACCATCGCGTTCGTAACCCACGAGCCCGACATTGCCACCTTCACCACCCGAAAGATCAAGCTCCGCGACGGCCAGATTATCGAAGACGCGCCCATTGACACGCAGTCGGCTGCCGAAGCGCTCGCCGCCGTCAACCTCCAAAAAGAAGATTAAGCTATGAATATCGGAAATCTTGTAAAAGTCGCTTTCAGCTCGCTGTTCCGCAACAAGATGCGCACTGCGCTGACCATGCTTGGCATCATCATCGGCATCGCGTCGGTCATCGCCATGGTCAGCATCGGGCAGGCCTCCACGCAAAGCGTCAAATCGGAGCTCTCCACCATGGGCTCCAACATGATTATGATTATGCCCGCCCGTCAGCAGCGGGGCGGTGTGGATATGGGCATGTCAGCTTCCAAATCGTTGGACAACAAAGACTTGGAATCCATGACCCAAAACACCCGCTATGTGGCTGCGGTATCGCCGATGGTGAGCTCCAGCAAGCAGCTGATCTACGGCAACAACAACCACAGCTGTTCCATCAGCGGCGTGTCGGCCTCCTACCTCGACATCCGCAAATACGAGATGCAGGAGGGCGTGATGTTCACCGAAGAGGATGTGAAACGCTACAACAAGGTGTGCGTCATCGGCAAGACAGTGGTGGAGAAGCTTTTCACCAACGGGGAGAACCCGATTGGCAAGTCCATCCGGGTCGGTTCCATCCCGATGACCGTCATCGGGGTTTTAGCCTCCAAAGGACAGAACGGAATGGGTAACGACCAGGATGACATCCTGTTAGCACCTTATACCACCATCCAAAAGCGGTTCTTGGGCATCACCTACTTCAACATGCTGTTTGCTTCGGCCACCTCGGAGGAGGAGTCGGAGTTAGCGGCTACGGAGATCACCTATATCCTGCGCAGCAACCACGGTATCAAGAGCGGCGACACCGACGATTTCGAGATCCGCACGCAGGAGGAATTAGTCTCCACCATCAGCTCCGTCACCGGCCTGATGACCACGCTGCTGGCGGCCATCGCTTCGATCTCATTGGTGGTGGGCGGCATCGGCATCATGAACATTATGTACGTCACTGTGACCGAACGTACCAAAGAGATTGGCCTGCGCATGGCCATCGGGGCTCACAACCGCGACATTATGCTGCAGTTTTTGAGTGAAAGTGTGATACTGAGCTTGATTGGCGGCATCATCGGCATCATTTTAGGGTTAATCATCGCGTATGCAGCCTCCAAGCTGATGCACATGCCGTATGTGGTGAGCAAAATGGCCATTGTGGGGTCGTTCCTCGTCTGCGCCCTCACCGGTATCTTCTTCGGCTGGTATCCCGCGAAAAAAGCCGCGAACATGGATCCGATAAGCGCGCTAAGGTACGAGTAATCTCCGCGTATCGCGCGTATCTGCACGTGTCATTTCTCCCGCAGATCTCGCAGATTTGCGCAGAAAATAAGGTCTGCGTCAGTCTGTGTAATCTGCGGGAGAAAATGTATCTTTGCCGCCGCAAAAATTAGAGAAAAATGGAGCAGAAAAACAACGTTAAAGAACAGATTATCGCATACTTACTGTTGATTGCCGGCAGCTTCCTTTTTGCAGTCGGGGACGTGATGTTCGTCAACCCCTACTTGCTGGCACCCGGCGGCACCTACGGTCTTTCCAACGTGCTGAACACCGTATGGCCGTGGAAGATCAGTTACTACGCCATCTGCATGGACATCCCGCTGCTGCTCGTAGGCACCTGGATTCTCGGTCCGAAGTTCGGCTTCAAGACCGTCCTCTCCACCATTTTGATTTTCGCATTTACCTGGTTGATAGAGACCTTCTGGGGGTATAATCCCGTGATTCACGAGGGTATCGTGGAAGTCGCCAACATGCCCAACATGGTGCAGATTCCGCACAGCGAGCTTTTCTTCATGCCCGACTACTTCCTCAACACCGTGGTGGCCGGTATTATCTACGGCATCGCCATCGGGCTGATTTTCAAGTCAGGAGCCACCTCCGGCGGCAGCGACATCATCTCCATGATCATCCACAAATACACGAAAATCTCCCTCGGCACCCTCGTGATGATTGTTGATTCCGTCATCACACTCACCACACTCATCGCCTTCAAGCAAATCCGCCTGCCCATCTATTCCATCATCCTTATTTACATCGAAGGCAAAATCATCGACCTCATCGTGGAGGGCATGAAGACCTACAAGACCGTCTATATCGTGACCAACAACGTGGAGGCGATGCGGAACTACATCCTCAACGACCTCCACCGCGGCGGCACCCTCTTCCTCGGCCAGGGCCTTTACGCCGGCACCGAGCGCAATATGATTTACGTCTCCCTCGAGCGCGCCGACCTCGTGAAACTGAAAAACAACCTCCGCAATATCGACCCAACAGCCTTCGTGAACATTATCGACAGCGCGGAAATCATGGGTCAAGGCTTCAAGGCACTACCAACGGAATAGTTAGTAGTTAGCAGTTAGTAGTTAGCAGTTTTTATCGTAACATTATTCCTTGAGCAGTCCCGGAGGGACAAAACGCGCGATAGCGCAATTAACCCCACACAAGCGTAGCGCAGTGCAGGGAACCAAGAACAAGCAATGAATAAAACCACGAATATAGCCGTAATCCTCGCCGGCGGCAGCGGCCATCGGTTCGGATCCGACCTTCCGAAGCAGTTCCTGACGTTGGCAGGCAAGACCGTCATCGAGCACAGCATCGAGGCTTTCGAGCAAAACGGAGGCATTGACGAGGTTGCCGTGGTGATGAACGCCGACTACCTGCCGCAAATGCAAGAGATTATCGACCGTAATCCATGGCAGAAGGTGCGGAAGCTCCTGCCCGGCGGTGCAGAACGGCATTTCTCCACATTGGCCGCCATCAACGCCTACGGCGGGGCAACCGATGTCAACCTCATTTTCCACGATGCGGCCCGACCGGCAGTGAGCCAACGGATTATCACCGAAACCGTTACAGCATTAAAGACTCACCCTGCCGTGGCCGTTGCCATTCCCGCCACAGACACGATCTTCGAAGTGACCGAGGACGGGGATTTCATCACCGCGATACCTGCACGCAAACGGCTACGCTGCGCCCAAACCCCACAAGCATTCCGCATAGACATCATCCAGGAGGCCTACCGCAAAGCCCTGCAAGACCCGAATTTCACCAGCACCGACGACTGCGGCGTGCTCCTCCGCTATTGTCCTGATGTGCCGATATTCATCGTTCCCGGTGATGTCGCCAACACGAAACTCACATACCCGGAGGATGTCATAACACTGGAAAAAAATCTTTCGTGGAAATTGTAGAGACGCTCTATGGCACGTCTCTACAGAACCGTAATCGAACCCGTCACGCGGAACGGTCGCCCCGCATAGTCCGTGTATTCGATGATGTAGGTATAGACCGTCTGGTGGTAAATCTTCCCCTTGTATTCGCCGTTCCACTGGAAATTCTTGTCGGTGGAGTAGAACACCAACTCGCCCCAGCGGTTGAAAATGCTGATTTCGAACAGATTGATCGAACCTTTTGCAAGTTCCGGAATGTAGAAATAGTCGTTGAGGCCGTCTCCGCGAGCGGGCGTGATGGCGTTGGGCAGGTAAAGCTGATACACGCAAGGTTCGATAACATACCGCGCCGTAACACTGCATCCGCCCTCAGAAGCCGTGACTGTGTACACGCCGGGAGCCGTCACTGTGATATTCGGTGTCTGCTCACCGGTACTCCATTCGTAGTCTGCCATGTTCGTCACCACAAACAGCTCCGCCGACATATCCTCGCAGAAATCAGCCGTTGGACTGACAATACGCAACGCCGTGTCGATGACGGTAATCTCCAACCTCACAACACTGTCACAGCCGTCAACGGTCTGCAGATTGAGGACGCGGGAAAGGGAATCTTCCCCGACGGTCTCCGAGGCCGGAATGGCAAATCCATTCGCATAGTATCCGGTGCCTTCGCAAATCTCAGCACTAATGTTCGTTTCTTGCAGTTCGTGAATATCAAGTATCAGTGTCACTGTACTGTCGCAACCGTGGACACTGGTGTAATGTATCCAGGAGGTCAGGGTGCCCAAACCCACAGTTTCCGTCTCGGAAATGTTGAAACCATGTTCCTGGTAAGGATTGCCCACACAGATGTCGTCATAGATGGTGTCGCTGGAGACGGGCCAAACGGAGATGTCCAACGTGTCGCTGTAGAGCGTACCGCAATCGGTGCTAATCCAGGCGCGGCGCAGATGGAAGGAGTTGATCACGGGTGACTGGAACATATAATTCTGGGTGTTGTTGGTTCCCTGCATCGGAGTCCACGCCAAGCCGTCGGTGGAAATCTGCCACTGATAGACGCAGCCATCGCCGGTGGCCGCCGTACCTGTAACCGTACCGAGAGTATCGCCATAACAGAGCGTCTGCGGGCCGGAAATGGTTCCCGGCAGCATCTGCCCGTGCAACGTGTTGAGCGTCACCGAGGCTGTAGCCGAGCATCCAGCAGCATCTGTGACGGTGAAGGTGTAGTCGCCGGCCGGCCGGTTGCTGATTTGCGTGGAATTGGACACGGAAACTCCCGCCCCATTCGTCCATTGAGAGGCCAACGGCGGGATACCGCCGTTAACTGTCGCCGTGGCCGCACCAGTGTTGTCGCCATAACAGGCAATATGGGTGACATTGCCGATGTTTGCACTGATATTATCCACTGTCACCGTGTAAGTCAACACACTGTCGCTGCCATGCACGGTATGCAACGAATCGGTGACTGTCGCCGTAGCCGTGAAAGTGTGCCCGTGCCACGTCAGCGGCACTGCATTGGCGCAAACAGTCGTGTCAAACGACTGGGAAAAGTTCATGTATACGTAAACTTTCTCCAAAATCACAGAATCGCAGCCGTTTTGGGCGGGAAGCGTGTAGCTGAATTGGAACTCCGCCGATGAACCATACAGGAATGTAGTGTCAGCAGGTGCAAAATAATAGGGCAGCTGACCCTGCAAAAGCTGCAGCGTATCGTGGGCAAGATAGCTGTAATTCACTGTCAGATTGAGTGTTGCCATACTGTCACAACCTGCGGCGTTCGTCAGGGTGTCCCTATAAGTGCCCGTCTGGGTGTAAAGCGTGCCGTTCCAAAGGAAACTGTCGCAGACTGTCGTGTCGGTAATGGACTGGCTCGGACTGGAAAATGCAACCGTGACGGTGGACTCGGACGTACAACCGCCCGCATTAGTAGCCGTCACCGTATAGGCACCCGCCGTCGCCACGGTAATCGTTTGCACCGTATCGCCAGTACTCCAGACAAGGATAGCCGCTGTGTCCACACAAGCAGCGACCAAGTGCGCTGTATCATCCACGCAAGCCACGGGCAGACCTGTGATGGTGACCACAGGATTAGGATAGACATTCAAATTGATTGCAACGGTGCTGTCACAACCATGCACATTGGTCCCGTCCCAAGTGACCATCTGGCTTTGCGTGTAAGTAGTCCCGCCCCAGACAAAGCTGCCGCAGACCGTCGTGTCAAAAGAGACGTGACTTTGCGCATAAACATCAAAGAAGACCACTGTATCGTAGCCGCAGCCGTTTTCATCGTAAAAATAGACAGTGTAAGCGACTAACGTGTCATGCTGCAATGTATCGGGCGGGGTAATGACAAACGTGGTGGTATCCGTCATCGTCACCCACGGGCCTTCCACCGTCACCGCAACCACCTCTGTGTTGTTCGTGGTAGCGAAGGTGGAGGTCAACGCAAGCTCCCACCCGAAAAGATAACCGTTGTCAACAGAGTAACCATCCACCACCTCGATATACCAAGAACCGTTCAGCGGACATCCGATTAAGCTGGCAAACGACTGGTCGGGATGATAGAATTGGGTGCCCGCCGCCACATTGGAAGAGTCGAAAATGTTCTTTGTACCCGATCCGTATGCGTATGGGTGAGCGTGCGCGTTTACCGACCGGTAAATCAAGCTGCCATTTCCCGGCGCATAGTTGTAACCCTGGTCGGTATTGTTCGACCAGCAATAGTTCCAACCGACCCCTGGGGCATTAGAGGAGGCAGAAGCGTTGCAACTTGTTGTGGAATAGTCGTATGCCATTCCGAAAAAGGTCCCTTGGCTGGCATTGCTTCCTGCTTGCCAACCGATGGAGCCCGGAGGGATAGAGCCCGTGCAACTGGAGGTGCCCGTGCCGGCATACTTCATAATGTCTGCTTTCTGCCCATTGGGGCAGGTGATATTGATGTAAATGTCACCGGCGTAAGAGTGCTCCATATTAAGTCGCACATAGCGGATGTCATTGACATGGGTCACGGTAGCACCGGCGGTGAAATCGGTGAACGTCAGCGGCGACTGATAGGAGCAGCCGTAAGGAGAACAGTAAATACCGTCGGGCAGGAAGACGGTCTCCGCCACAGAATGCGTCTCCTCAATAGTGCCGATGACGAAATTGTCCGTTGACTGGTAGCCGACAGTGATCGTGTAGCTGTTTCCAGCGCACATATCCGGCAGATTGATGCTCGCGATCGGATCTACCGTCACCTCATTGCCGACAGTATACGTATCGGAAGCAGTGCAACCAATATCGTTGGTCACCGTCACGCTATAGGAGCCCGAAGCGTACACATTGATACTCTGCGTTGTCATACCGTTGCTCCAAAGATAGGACAAGGCACTGTCGGCCACAAGCGTGGTGTATGAGTCGGCACAAAGCACGGAAGGACCGGAAATGTGGGCCGTCGGGCTCGGCAGCGTCGTCACCGTCATGGTCACCGTACTGTCCACCCCATTGGCGGCAGTCAGCAAAGCCGACTGCACCCCCGCTGCCGTGAACGTCTTGCCGTTCCAGACTATCGGCAGCGCATTCGGACAGACCGCGCTATCCGCCTCGGAAGCCACATTATACAGCACTGTCAACTCAAATGTGAGCGTACTGTCGCAACCTCCAACGTTGGTCAGATGCTGCGTATAAATGCCCGCTGAATCGTAGGAATAACCATTCAGCAGATACGGCAGGCTGTTTTCCACCACCGTGTCCGCAAATGTTCCTTCCGTCGGATAGGTTATCGTCACCGTCATCACCACCGTGCTGTCCACACCGGAAGCCGCCAGTATTGTGACGGAATCCGTGCCCGCACCTGAAAATTCCACCTCGTTCCAGGTAATCGGCAGCAAACTGTCGCACACGGTACTGTCCACCTCCGCCCGCACATTGTACAGCACTGTAAGCACCAGTGTTAGCGTGCTGTCACATCCAATGGCATTATCGAGATTTTGGGTATATGTTCCCGGACCACCGTATTCGAAACCGTTGAGCACGAAGGGAAGACTGTTCTCTATCGCGCTTACAACCAACGTGCTGTCAGAAGACAGATGAACATTCACCGTCATTACCACCGTGCTGTCCACCCCATTGGCAGCCACCAGCATCACGGAATCCGTGCCAGCCTCCGCAAACGTAAGCCCATTCCAGGCTACAGGCAGCAGACTGTCGCACACCGTTGTATCCAACTCCGTGCGGACATTATTCAGCACCGTCAGATGAATCGTAATGGTGCTGTCGCAGCCGGCAACATTAATCCGATGTTGCACATAAACACCCGCCGCAAAATAACTACTGTCGTTCAGAACAAACGGAAGGTTATTCTGCAATATGGTGTCGTAAATTTCACTTTCCGTGGGCAACCCCACCGTCAAAGTCAGCACCACAATGCTGTCCGCACCACTGGCGGCTTCCAAGGTGTCTATCACAACTCCCGCCCCATGCCAGACATGGCCTTGCCACAAGGCCGGAAGCATGTTCTGACAAATCATGGCTTGTTGATGCGTAATCGTGTTGTTCGCTACATACAAATGAATCGTCAGCAGACTGTCGCAACCGGCGGCATTGGTAAGATGCTGGATATAGGTGCCGGCAGAATCGTAGCTTGCCTGGTTGATTTCGTACGGCAGGTCGTTCTCTACAATGTTGACAATGATTGTCTCGCTTGTAGCCTCATTAACCGTTAGATTCAAAGAAATAACACTGTCACAGCCGTTTACAGTCTGCAAAGTATCCGTATAGAGACCCGGCGTCATGAGGCTTTGGCCGAAAAACAGGAACGTGTCGCCCGCACAAATTTCCGCTGACATGGGGACATTGTACACGGGATTGACGGTCAGATTCAGGGTAATGACGCTGTCGCAGCCGCTGACGGTCTGCAAAGTGTCCGTATAGACGCCTTCCGAGGTTAGGAGCTGGCTGAAGAAATGGAGGGTGTCGCCCGCGCAAATGGTATCTGACAACGGAATATTATAGACTGGGTTAACCGAAAGATTCAGGACAATAATGCTGTCGCAACCGCTGACAGTTTGCAACGTATCGATGTAAACACCCGCTTCAGTAAGCAATTTCCCATGAAAATGGAACGTGTCGCCCGCGCAGATGGCTTCCGAAACCGGGATGCTGTAGGTCGGGTTGACGGTCAGCGTCAAGGTAATCACACTGTCACAACCCTTGACGGTCTGCAACGTGTCGGTGTATTCACCCGCCTCGGTAAGCTGATGGCCCAAGAAGAGGAACGTGTCGCCCGCACAAATCTCCGCTGGCATGGGGACATTGTACACGGGATTGACGGTCAGATTCAGGATAATGACGCTGTCGCAGCCGCTGACGGTCTGCAAAGTGTCCGTATAGACGCCTTCCGAGGTTAGGAGCTGGCTGAAGAAATGGAGGGTGTCGCCCGCGCAAATGGTATCCGACAACGAAATATTATAGACTGGGTTAACCGAAAGATTCAGGACAATAACGCTGTCGCAACCGCTGACAGTTTGCAACGTATCGATGTAAACACCCGCATCGGTAAGTAATTTCCCATGAAAATGGAATGTATCACCTGTACAAATGGCTTCCGAAACCGGAATGCTGTAGGTCGGGTTGACGGCCAGCGTCAAGGTAATCACACTGTCACATCCGGCCACGGTGGACAGCGTGTCAGAATAGACACCGGTAGCGGTCAATGCATGGCCTTGCCACATATATGGCAAGATGTTTTCACAGATTGAAATGTATGAAGTATCCTGATACACAGGACTTTCTATCAAAGTCAGTACTTCCACACTGTCGCAACCGCAAGCCAATGGGTAGGGAATCATGAGGGTGTCGGCACCGTTGAACGTATGCCCATGCCAACTCAGCGGGAAAGCATTTGTGCAAATTGTCGTGTCAAACGAATAAATCACGGACAGATGCATTGTCACTACACTGTCGGCACCATGCGTTGTAAACAGCAATGTGTCGCTACAGCCCGCATTCGTAATCGTCGGCCCGTTCCATACGTACGGCAGTTCAGAAGCTGTGACCGTATCGTAAAGATCGGTATGCTTATGGGCATAAATGTGGATGTAAATAGTTGTATCAAAGAGACATCCGTTTTCGTCCGTCAACGTGAAATTATAAGCAACAATTGTGTCGTTCGCCAAATCCTCGGGCGGGGTGATGACAAAGGTGGAATCCGTGGAACCGCTTTCCGCCCACAATCCCTCAAAACCGGTTTCCGACACATGCGCATAATGCGTGCCGCTCAAATGCTCCGCCACCGAAAGCTCACACTCGAAAATATAGCCGTTGTCACCTTGAATGCCGTCAATCACCTCAACCGTCCAAAGTCCGTTGACGGGGCAGTCCACCAAGCTGTCAAACGGGACATCCGGATGGTAGAAGTTCGTACCAGCCGCCGCATCGGAGGAATCCACCACATACTTGGTCAGGTAATCGACGGTATGAGTGTGCACATTTTCAGGGTCGTAAATCAGGCTGCCCGCACCCGGCGCATACTGATAACCCTCGGTCGTGTTGTTCGACCAGCAGTAGTTCCACCCTATACCAGGTTGATTGTCAGGCCTGTTCGGATCACATCGATCTTCATTGTCCGACCTCCAAAAAGCATAGCCGAAATAAATCGAAGTGTATGTTGACTCGAAATAGTTGTTCTGCCACCCTCTGTGCGAAGGACTGATGGAATCCAAACAGGGGGAGGTGCTGTTTCCGTTAAACTTCTTGAGAATATCGGCGCTTTTTCCGTTGGGACAGGTCAGGTTTATGTACAAATCCTTAATCCAGGAATGCTCCATGTTCAGCCGGATATACCGTATTTCATCTGCGGAATGAATGACAGCCGTTTCAGGAAAACCGGAAAACGACATCGTGGCCTTGTAGGAGCAGCTTGGCGGGTCACCGCAAGGTTCGCCGTCAGGCAGGAACGTGACCGTCGAGTAGGTGAGCGTGGACTGCGGCAGCTGGTAATGGAGGTTGTCGCCCGCCATGGTGCCGATGACCACCGTCTGTGTGTCGCCCGCCACCATATCGTTCAAAAAGCCGCCCAAAATGGGATTCTCCGTCTCGAAAAGATGAAATTCAGCAGATTCGGCCGTACATTCGCCCGGAAAAGTGGCGGTGACGGTGTAAACGCCCGCTTCCGCGACGGTTATGGCGGAGTCTGTCATCCCGTTGCTCCAAAGATATTGCGCCTGCCCATCCGCAACGGCGGTAAGCGTGACCGAATCACCAGGACAGAAAGCCTGCGATCCGATAATGTCAACAGACGGAGTGGTGATGACATGGATACTTACCGTAATGATGCTGTCGCACCCGTGAATGTTCGTCAAAGAGTCCGTAAGGGTGGTGTCGGTAGTATACGTGACCCCGTTCCAGACAAGGATGTCGCAGGCGGTCGTGTCGATGACAATGTCCTGACGGGCATAGAACGTGACTTGCACCACGGTGTCGTAGCCGCATCCGAACGGACTGTGACAGTGGAAGGTATAGCTGACCGTCGTATCGTGGGGCAAGTTGGCGGGCGGCGTGAAGAGGAAGGAGGAGTCGGAAGTGGTCGTCACCCACGGACCATCCACCGTAGTGCTCACCACGTCGACATACTCCACTTCCAAAATATCTTCCGCTAACGCCAGTTCCCAGCCGAAAATGTAGCCGTTGTCCACTCTGTTCCCGTCCATCACCTCGATATACCAGTCCCCATTCAACGGACAACCCACCAAATTTTCAAAAGATTCGTCAGGATGATAAAACTGCGTGCCGGCAGACACATCCGAGGAATCAAAGGCAAACCAGTAATCATCCATAAAAGGACTATAAGCCAATACCACGTTATCTTCGCGATAAATCAGACCGTCACCTGCCGCATACGTATATCCCTTTATATTATTGTTTGACCAGCAATAATTCCAACCATATCCAGGCGAATTTTTGTAATGCGTGGGATCACAACTGTATTGAAGGATGAAGTCGTCGTTTGCCACACCGAAAAACGTATACTCATCAGCATTATCCCCATTTTGCCAACCTCGGGAAGAAAGCGGTATCGAATCATAACAGGCGGCAGCATTTGAATAGCCATTCCCATATTTCAAAATATCAGCTTTTTGACCATTAGGGCACGTCAAATTGATGTACAAGTCACCCACCCAGGAATGCTCTATGTTGAGCCGCACATAACGTATGTCATTGACACTGTTTACTTTGGCAGTATCAGCATAACCGGCAAATGTCAACGGGGACTGATACGAGCAACCGTAGGGAGGGCAATCAGCGCCGTCGGGCAGGAAAACAGTGTCACTGAGAGCCAGAACAGTCTCGTGAGTGACGATATTAAAGTTGCAAGAGGAGGAATGCCCCACGGTGATGGCGGCAGTGTCGCCGGCACAGACATCGGGAATGTTGATGCTGGAGATGCCGTTGACCTTCACGGCGGTGACTTTGAAAGTGTCCACTGCAAGGCACCCTTCATCAAACGTGACAGTCACCATATAGAAACCCGACGAAGAGACGGTTATGGATTGTGTGGTGGCACCGGTGCTCCAAAGGTAGGTGTCGGCGGCTCGAGCAATCAGCATGGTGGCAGAATCGTTGCAAAGATAGACAGTGTCCACCAAAGATTCGGCCTGGGTAACGGCTACTGTATGCGACACGCTCCCACTGCATCCTGACGGCGAAGTGACAGTCACAGAATATTCTGTGGTCTGCGTCGGATTCACCGTGATGGTGGCTGTGGTGTCTCCAGTGCTCCAGATGTAGGTGGATTCGTAGGTAAAACTGCGCACGGCACGAACACTGTGCGGGTTCATTTTGGAGGAAGTATGGAAAGTTCCTTGATTGTAATGGATCAACCATGCTTCTGAGTCGTTTTTCTCAGCACTGCACCAGTACTGATCTATCGTGAGTTCCGTGCCGCCCGCTTCGGTGATAGCGGAGGTAATGAAGGGCAGCTGCGCAAACAGCATAGAGAGCTGCGCCGGAGAAGGAAGCACCCACCCGTGGGCGAAATCCACCTTTCCGGCTGCGTAATTCGTGTTGTTATTCTGATGGTTGCGCAGCGCCAGCGTATTCGCATACCCTGCCGTGTCATACAACATGTTTTGGAGTTGAGAAGGATCCTGATTGGCCAGTCCCGGCACATCGGAAAAGCCTCCCCACATGCAAGACGTGGAAGCATCAGTCAAGGCCACCACCCAACCGCCGCTGCCGTCGGGATGGAGATAATAGACGATGCCCTGGCTGCCGTCCGGCGCAGTATAGACATCACCAACGTGGTAAGTCTGCGCGGAAAGCATCCCGAAGCACAACATCCATAGTATGACCCATAACTTCCTCATATTCTATCAAAAATTCCGTATACTTCGCACCCCGAAGGCGTAGAACTTGGACCAGAACGTCAAGTTTCCTGTATTACTCACATTAAATGCACGGCTCTCCCCATTTTCCGTTGATGTCCAATAGTAAAAAGAATCATCCATCGGGAATGGTGTTCCGTTCACGATTTGCAACGCGTTGTTCACCCTGATCATCTCGTTAAAGAGCAACCTCATCTGCCCTGCGGAGGGCATGTACCATCCGTTGTCAAAATCCACCGCGTGCGCTGCCGGGCAGGTGGAAAGATCCGTCGCTGCAAGTATCTTCTGGGTATTGCCGTAACCATCCAGATCCATAATGGCTTCGCGGGCGTTCTCGTAGTTATCTAATGTGGGAATATCCACATATTGGCCGGAAAGGGACCATGGCGCATTCATATCCTGATCGTTCAAATGCACCGCCCATCCGTGCTCCCCGGTGTTATCCACATAGAAGACCACCCCCAAGGCCGTCTTGCCCAAATCCGACGACCATGCGGAAGGCTTCACAAAAGTGCCGTCGGTGCAAAGAATATCGCCGACCGCCAGAAGGGGTGCCACAAAGACATTGGTTGCCGAAGCCTGCAAGGTGACATTGCCGTTTTGACACACCGTGTCGGCAGTGGCGGAGAGGGAGACCTCCGGTGTACTGCCAAGCGTGAGCTTTAATGTCACGGAACTGTCACAACCGTTGGATGCGGTAAGATGCATCGTGTAGAAACCGCTTCCCGTATAGGTGTTGCCGTTCCAAGTGTAGCTTTCACAAGCCGTTTCCACCATGACCGTGTCGAAAGTCGGATTGGTGAACACGGTGGTCGTCGCCGCGCCCATACTCGCATAGTCCGCCATCACAGTCACGGTGTAGTCGGTGGCGTGTTCTGGAGCCACTTTAATGGAAGAAGACCCCACCCCCGTGCTCCAAACATACAGCGGATAGGTGAAACTGCGCACGGCGCGGACACGGTAATTGCTGTTCTTGGGCCAGTCGTTAATATATCCTGAATATCCCTCCAAATCGAAATTGACAGCCCAGGCCGTAGTGGTGTTTTTCTCAGCGCTGGTCCAATAAAAGGCGTTGTACAAATCAATACCTCCCGCCGCCACTATAGCGGGGGAGACGAAAGGCAGCTGCATATAGAGCATCTGCAATTGCGCGGGAGAGGGCAACACCCAGCCGTTTTCAAAATCCACCACACCGGCAGCATACTGCTCGTTGTTCTGATAATAGGCACGAATCTGCTGTGTGTTAGTATAACCGGCAGTGTCTAACAACAAAATCTGAGAATGTTGGACATCCTGGTCGTTAAGACCCGGAACATTGGACATGCTTCCCCAGACGCAGTTCGATGCAGTAGCATCTTTGAGCGCGACCACCCAGCCACCGCTGCCGTCAGGATGCAGGTAATAGACAATGCCCTTGCTGCCGTCAGGGGCAATGAACAAATCGCCGACCCGCAGATGCTGGGCCGCCAATCCGCTCCAAACGCCAAGCAGCGCCATTGTCCATAATATGTTCCGAATAAACCTCATTCTCAAAAGTTTCTGACACTACGTATTTTCTCAACACCATGTTTATAGTCGTCCCGCGGGCTTCCCCCATACACCAGATTCCAAGCACGACCATTGGCAGCTTCGGTGGAAGACCAGTAGACATAGTATTCGTTCCAATCAAAAGGAGTTCCTCCCGCCACTACCAACGAAGCGTTCATCGTCACGAGCTGCGCATGAAGCTGGGTCAGCTGCCCAATAGCGGGGAGGTACCAACCGTGGTCAAAGTCCACCGCCCAAGCTGCCGGGAAGTGCGTTGAATCACCCGCCGCACGCAATTTCTGGGTATTGCCATACCCGTCAAAATCCCCGATGGCATCACGGGAATTGACAATATTGACCAATGTGGGGACGTCAGTGTACATACTCTCTTCCGGTGACCACTGAAAGCCGTATGCAGAAGGACCCTCAACATCGTGCAGATCCATTGCCCACCCATGCTCGTCCGTGCTATCGACGAAAAAGACGACTCCTAAGGCTGTCTTTCCGGAGGAAGCATAGGCGGAAGGCTTCACGATGGTGCCGTCAGTACACAAAATATCGCCCGCCGCGATAGGCGGGGTCTGCGGAACGGCAAACTGCTCCGCATTTTCCAATACGGCCTGCAAGACGGTGCTGTCGCCGGCACAAACCGAAGTGCCACCGAGAATCGCCACCTGCGGTATATGTGCCACCTTCACGAAAAGGCTGTCCGTGAGCAACGGACCGCAGACACTGTTGAGGATTTCCACCTTGTACCAGCCGCTTTCACCGTTTTGGGGAATCACGAAATCGATTGTCTGAGAATTGCCGCTGATCCCGTTCGGCCCTGTCCAATGGTAGGTCGCTGGCGGCGGGAAGGTGAAGGCGGTGAGATGCACGGAATCGCCTTCATAGTGGGATTGAGATGCGTGGGGATTTTGCTCCCATATCAGATTTTCGTGGGTGAGCAGCGATGCCGTGATGTTGACGGAAAAACTGGTCGAACAGGAATCTGTCACCTGTACCGTAAAATGTTGGCCTACCGTCATGGGTACATTCTCGAAAAAGCCCGAAGAATTGGAGGCGATAAGGCTCCCCCCTTGGTCATACAAAGTATAGACGAAGGGCGCGTTACCGTTAATGGCCTGCGCCGTCACCACTCCCGTTTCCGACGAGGACCCGCACAACAAGGCGGACACCATGTCAAAGTCAAGGTGAGAGAAGGCAACGGTGACGGTATCATAATAGTATTGGTATTCGGTACACCAACCTGTACCATTGGCGTATGGAAAATTATAAGCATAGTTGGTGATAACGTATGTTCCCGGAATAGAAAAGGCGATCACGTTCCTTCCTTGCATATCCCTGTAGCTGTTACCGCCTTGTGAGGAATAATTTGAACACGCATGGTTTGGAATCGTCTCCTCGGGAATATCATTGCTGACTTCAGGATCTATAAAATACATATAGCTTTCAAGACCTGTGGATACTTGCGTGTACACAATTTCGCCGCAAAGCTGCCGTATTTCATATTGCGGAGCGGAAACAAAGTCGATGGTGTCGTAATAATAGCCAGCCCACGAGTAGGTTATCGTATCCACACCGCAATCCGTGGAGACCTCAAAGGAGTAGCGTCCGGGAGCCAGGCAAACCGAGTCGCGGACAGTGGCCCGCCACCCGTCCTCGTAGGAAAACTCCACGTACGTGGAATGGTTGTTCGGATCGTCAGGCGTGACTGTCCACACACCGCCTTGTCGTATCGCCGTGAAATTGAACTGGTTGTACAGAGGGCTTTCAATCAGGCGAAGGGTCATATTCCGGCGGAACACGTCGGCATCCACCCCGTGTTCCTGAATCCACAAGTAGCGATCCGGACAACAATGGTCTTTCCCGTCATCGTCTTTGTCGTTATGGCATTCAAACCCAAAAAGCAAAGAATCCACAGGTTCTGCCTGGAAAACCAGCACGGTATCTTTATCTGCCAACGTACAGCCTTGGGCATCCGTCACCGAGACGTACACATGGAGGCTCGTGTCCGCAAAAAAGCTCTCCCAAGTACCTAATCCCGTGAATTCATCCGACTGGGCGTGCCCCAACAGCGTGGAATCCGGCAAGGACCAAACGTTATACGAAAGCGGACACCTGCGATAGCGAACAAGTGCCTGAGCGGCGCTATAGTTGCTGCCGAAAAAATACTTTCCCGAACCGGTCCAATCGCTTCCCCAGATTTTGTACGACTGCGTGGAAACCCCATTCAGAAGATAGGTGGCGCAGGTGTCATGAATGGCCGTATCTTGCTGATAAACCACATCCGTCGAATCAGAGAGCCCAAACTGGGGAAGGAATCGTAACGAATACGTCATCAGCGTGTCATGACACAAATCATGCAACTGCATCGTGATGGTATCGTAAAAGATACCACAATAACTTGGGACCGTGTCATAAACGGAAACCCACGTGGCAGCGTTGCCTGGGGAATACAAGTTTTTCCATTCGGTGGTGTCGCCTCCCGGATTGATGAAACGATACATCAGGATGCTGTCCATGTAGGCGTAATTGTAATTACACCATTGGGCGCTGATACCTGTGGGATATCTTCTTTCCACTCTGAAAGGGACTACGGTTTCGTCCAAACAGCCTGAAAGTTCAGATTCCACAAGCGCCAAATACCGGACAGGCTCATAATCCGGTATGCTGAACGTCAACGGCACAGTGTATCCGCATGAATCGGAAACGTAAATGGAGTATGTGCCTATGGGCAGGCTGTCGAAGGTGTAGTAGTCGCGATAATTGGCAGCGTAAGGACTGGTGCCATTGTTGGCACGGTGATAGAAAACCTCATGCTTGACCGTATCCTGCTGTTCGTCGAGAATGGTCACCGTATAAGGGAACGATCCTTGGACAATACGCAACTGTATGCGTCCTACATCGGCGCAATGGAAGGAGGCTCGAAACCCGTATCGTTCCACACCGTCGTGATCATCGAGAGAAATGTTGGAAAGAGCATTGGTTTCCAAATAACTATACGATGTCGCAATCTGAACATCGCAAATGGTCGTATCCACCAGTATGTAGCCATCTTGTGTGGGGACGTTCGCGGTGACACCCACGCAATAGGTGCCCGCCGTTAGCATGATGTCATGGTCATAATCGTAATGCACCCCAAGCCCGCCAGATACATTTTGGTAGTGATACTGGACGTTATACAAAGGGTATTGGGCGGTATTCTCCGCATTATGGGTCTGCGGGTCGATTTGGATTTCGTTGCCGTCATCGTCCGACAAGGTGAAGACGAGGTGGGCGTCGTCGTAGCAATACCCGGAAACTGTCTCCACAGAGACATGATACGGGAAATGCTGTTGCTGGGCGGAAATCCACCCACAGCACAAAATCCACAACACCAATATGGCTACTGCCCTCCTCATTTAACACTCCATTTCTTACACGATTTACTAAACCCGCAAAGATACAATTTTCAGGCAATTATCCGCCCTTCTCCACATATTTTATGAAAAGCATAATGTTAATATATCCGGGACAGAGCAGAGTTGGAGCAGAGTTGGAGCAGAGTTGGAGCAGAGGAGGAGCAGAGGAGGAGCAGAGTTAGACCAGAGTTGGACCAGAGTTGGAGATTCACCATTAATCGCAATCCGAAACCAAAAAAAATGTATCTTTGCGCTTCATTATCGGACAACAATAAAATCCTAAAATATTATGAGTGAAGAGATTAAAAACACCGTCATTGAAGAACTGAGGCAGTCGGAAGCGCTGCTCGAAGGTCATTTCCTCCTTTCCTCCGGCCGTCATAGCGACCGTTACTGCCAATGCGCCAAACTGTTGCAATATCCCGACAGGGCCGAGCGCGTGATAGCGAAAATCACGGAGCAGGTGAAGGACCTGCACGTGGATATGGTGGTGGGTCCGGCCATGGGCGGCATCATCGTGGCCTACGAACTCGGCCGCCAGCTCGGCGTTCCGGCCATCTTTACCGAACGTGTCGACAATGTGATGTGCCTGCGCCGCGGCTTCGAGGTGAAATCCGGCATGAAACTCCTCATCTCCGAAGATGTTGTCACCACCGGCAAATCCTCGTTGGAAACTATCGAGGTGCTCAAGGCCTTCGGCGCAGAGGTCATCGGTGTCTGCTGCATCGCCGACCGCAGCGACGGTTCCTTCCCCTACCCCGTCTACAGCGCAACCAAACTCAACATCCAGAACTGGGCCGTGGAAGACTGCCCGCTCTGCAAACAGGGCCTGCCCTTCGTGAAACCCGGCAGCCGGAAGATGTAATGGTTAATGGTTATAGGTTATTGAAGCTTTTTGTTTGTGGGTAGTTATAGGTTTGTAGACCCAAAGCCAAAAGCTAATAGCCAATAGCAAAAAAAATGTATATTTGCCGCCGTTTTAAAAATCATTGATGAAAAACCCAAAATTATCCAACCGATACGCCAAGGCGCTGTTCGACTTCGCCGGCGAGAAAAACCAGATTGAGGAGGTTTTCGGCGACCTGCAACTTTTCGCGAACACCTTGAAAGATAACCGCGAACTGCAGATGCTGCTGCGCGACCCTGTGGTGCCCCCCAACCAAAAACACCAAATCTTCGAAAGCGTCTTCAACGGGACCCTCCACGAAACCACTTACCAGTTTCTGGACCTGCTGCTCAAGAAAAGACGCGAACCCGATTTGGACAGCATTAGTGAGGGGTTTTTCAGATTATACAACCAATCCCACAACATCAAGACCGCGAACATCGTTACAGCACAACCGCTTAGCGACGAACTCAAGTCCAAGATTGTCTCGTTACTCGTTGAACAGACGCATGCCACCATCGAACTGAAAGAGGCGGTGGATCCCACTATCATCGGTGGTTTCGTGATCCAGATGGATGACTTTTACCTTGATGACAGCATCTTGTATAAATTCAATAGGCTAAAGCAAGAATTTTCCCAAAACAGTTTCCAAGTACAATTCTAAATCCGCATATAAATGGCAGAAATCAAACCCTCAGAAGTTGCCGCTATCCTGCGTCAGCAATTAGAAAACTTCAACCAGAAGTCTGAAATGGAAGAAGTCGGTACTGTGCTGCTGGTCGGCGACGGCATCGCCCGTGTCTATGGCCTTCACAATGTCCAATCCGGCGAACTGGTGATGTTCAGAACCAAGACCGGCGACGAAATCACCGGCATCGCCCTCAACCTGGAAGAGGACAATGTGGGTGTCGTGCTATTGGGCGACTCCAAGTCGCTGAACGAAGGCGACATCTGCAAGCGCACCGGCCGCATCGCCTCCCTCAAGGTGGGCGAGGGGCTGCTGGGCCGCGTCATCAATACTCTGGGCCAGCCCATTGACGGCAAAGGCGACATCGAAGGCGACCTCATCGAGTTGCCCATCGAGCGCAAGGCCCCCGGCGTCATCTACCGCCAACCCGTGAAACGCCCGCTGCAAACCGGTATCAAGGCCATCGACGCCATGATCCCCATCGGCCGCGGCCAGCGTGAACTTATCATCGGCGACCGCCAGACCGGCAAGACCGCCATCGCCATCGACACCATCATCAACCAGAAGTCGTTCTACGACAAAGGCGAACCTGTCTATTGTATATATGTGGCTGTGGGACAGAAAGGTTCTTCCGTGGCCGCATTGGTGAAGACCCTCACGGAACGCGGGGCCATGCCCTACACCATCGTGGTGGCCGCCACCGCATCAGACGCCGCTGCCATGCAGTTCTACGCCCCGTTTGCCGGCGCCGCCATCGGTGAATACTTCCGCGATACGGGCCGCCACGCCCTCATTATCTACGACGACCTCTCCAAACAGGCCGTGGCCTACCGTGAAGTGTCACTGCTGCTCCGTCGTCCGCCCGGACGCGAGGCTTACCCCGGTGACGTCTTCTACCTCCACTCCCGCCTGCTGGAACGCGCGGCCAAAATCATCGAATCCGACGAAATCGCGGCCAAGATGAACGACCTGCCCGCCGCGCTGAAACCCTTGGTCAAGGGCGGCGGTTCCCTCACGGCACTGCCCATCATCGAGACCCAGGCCGGTGATGTCTCCGCCTACATCCCCACCAACGTGATTTCCATCACCGACGGCCAGATTTTCTTGGAGACCTCCCTCTTCAACGCCGGCGTGCGTCCCGCCATCAACGTGGGTATCTCCGTGTCGCGCGTGGGTGGTAACGCCCAAATCAAGTCCATGAAGAAGGTGGCCGGCACCCTGAAACTCGACCAGGCGCAATACCGCGAGATGGAATCTTTCGCCAAGTTCGGCTCCGACGTCGACGCCGCCACGCAGTTCATCCTCGAGAAAGGTGTGCGCAACGTGGAAATCCTCAAACAGCCGCAATATACCCCCTTCAAGGTGGAAGAGCAGGTGGCCATCATCTTCTGCGGCTCCCGCGGCCTGCTGCAGAAAATCCCCGTCACCAGTGTTCGCAACTTCGAAACAGAGTTCATCTCTTATATGCACACCAACCATCAGGACATCCTCGACACGCTCGCCAAGGGTGTGATTGACGACGACATCATGGCGAAGATGACCGAAGCCTGCGCGGAAGTGGCCAAAAAATACGAATAACTATGGGCAACCTGAAAGAAATACGCACGCGAATCAGCTCGATTGAGTCGACGCAGAAGATCACCAGCTCCATGAAGCTGGTGTCGGCCGCCAAGCTCCGCCGTGCCCAGACCGCCATCCAGCATCTCCGCCCCTACTCCCAGAAACTGAACGAGATTCTGAACAATCTGGCCGGTTCCAACACGGGTGTCGATCAACTGCCGCTCTTCGAGCACCGCGAACCCGAAAAGGTGGCTATCGTGGCCATCACCTCCAACAAAGGACTTTGCGGCGCGTTCAACTCGAATATCATCAAAACGGTCAACCACTTAGTTGCCGAAAAATATGCCGACCAACATCGCGCCGGCCACCTACAGCTGCTCTGCATCGGCAAAAAGGGCAACGACCAGCTCAGCAAGCTCTACCCTGTGGCCTACCACAACGAAGAACTGCTCGACAACCCCGATTTCACCGTACTTTCCACCATGGCCGACGATTTGGTCAGGAAGTTTATCCACCACGAAATCGACAAGGTGGAAGTGGTCTATAACCAGTTCCTGAATGCCGCCACGCAACGGGTAACCGTGGAAGAATTCCTGCCCGTGCTTCCCCCTGCAAGCAATGAGGAACAGAAAGTGACCAGCGACTATATCATTGAACCCTCGGCAGACAAACTCCTGCAAGAGCTGATTCCCAAAATCTTACGCACCCAACTGTATAAGACGTTATCCGACTCCATAGCCTCGGAACACGGTGCCAGAATGACTTCCATGACCAAAGCCACCGACAACGCTACGGAGATTCTTCGCGAACTGCGCCTGAAGTACAACAATGCCCGCCAGTCGTCCATCACCAACGAGCTGATCGAGATTGTAAGCGGTGCCAATGCGCTCAACGGATAACCGTCACCGTGAAAAGACTCTGGCTCATAGTAGGGATTTTGTGCTGCCTGTCAGCGGTATTCGCGCAGCAGAAAAAGTATTCGGCGCGAGTTTTCGACGGCATCACCTACCAGCCGCTCTCCGGCGCCAGCGTCTACAACATGAACACCCAGAAGTTCGCCTTCACCGACAAGAACGGACGCTTCACCATCGAGTTGTCGCTCAACGACACGCTCATCATCTCAAAGTCCACCTACCGGCAGCATGTGGCCGTCATCGACCAAAAGCTGTTCTACGGTTTCGAGGACTTTTTTCTTTATTACAAGGCCACCATGCTGAAGGAAGTTACCATCATCGGCATCAACCCGTCGTACGAGGGTTTCAAGAAAGACATCGTGACGCTGGAACTTCCTGACTACTACAAACGTATGGAGGAAACGCAGCTGTCGGAATGGCAGAAGGCCAACGCCGCCTTCAAGCCTGACGGCAACATCCTGTCGCTCGGCGGCAAAGTAACCCTGTCGCCCATCTCCTTCCTCTACGACAAATACAGCCACAAAGGGAAGATGGGCCGCCTCTACAACGAGATGCTCGACTACGAGGACGAGATGGAACGCATCCAGCAGAAATACAACCGCGAGCTGGTATCGGAAATCACGGGCCTGCAAGGCGATGAGCTTCTGAATTTTATGATGTACTGCCGTTTCAACTATTATGATCTCGTACGCTGGAGCGACGCGCAAATCCGCGAGAAAATCCGTTCCAACTATTTCAATTACCAATACGACAAGATTGTCCATGAAGAAGAAGAAGAATAACGATTTTTGGAAGAAAAACCTCACATGGCTGCATGTCGCCGCGATGGCGGTCGGCGTGCTGCTTTCGCTGCTCTACTGGTACAAATCCGGCCAGTATTCCACCAACATCCTGAGAAAAAGCCCGATTCTGATGGCCATCTGGGGTCTGTTGACCGGATATATCTTGATTGATTTAGTGAAATCGAGCAAAAAAAGGGACGAAAATTAGGAGCTGCGGCATTCCCCGCAAACAATTAGGAGCCGCGGCATTCTTGCCGCAAACAGTATTTGGATTAATAATTTCAAACTAAAATAAACATTATGGAAGAAAAATTACAAACATTGAGAGACATCCCGGCCATGAGATGGACGGCGTTGTTGCTGCTGGCGTTAGCCATGTTCTGTTCCTACATCTTCATGGACATCCTTTCGCCCATCAAGGACCTGATGCAAACCGAGCGCGGGTGGGATAGCCTTGCTTTCGGTACTATGCAAGGCGCAGAGACGTTCCTGAACGTGTTCGTCTTCTTCCTCATCTTTGCCGGTATCATTCTGGATAAGATGGGGGTTCGTTTCACCGCCATTTTGTCCGGCGCCGTGATGCTGGTAGGCGGTCTTATCAAGTACTACGCTGTGACAGACGCTTTCATCGATTCAAGTCTGGCACAGTGGTTCACCACCCATTTCCTCTATGTTCCTGGTTTTGACGAACTGGGGGTGGCTCCTTTTTACGGTGAGCGTTGGGAAGTGATGATCAATGGGGTAGTCAAAGAGATCAACGCTGTCAAATTCGATCCGAACACGATGGAATTCGTGCGTATCACCTCCACTATGCCGGCTTCCGCCAAGGTGGCTGCCATCGGTTTCATGATTTTCGGTTGCGGCGTGGAAATGGCCGGTATTACGGTTTCCCGCGGTATTGTGAAATGGTTCAAGGGTCGTGAGACGGCTTTGGCCATGGGTTCTGAGATGGCTCTCGCCCGTCTGGGTGTCGCCACCTGTATGATCTTCTCACCCTTCTTCGCCAAACTGGGCGGTGTTGTGGACGTTTCCCGTTCCGTCGCCTTCGGTGTGGTGCTGCTGTGTATTGCCTTGATAATGTTCATCGTTTACTTCTTCATGGACAAGAAGTTGGATGCCCAGACCGGTGAGGCCGAGGAGAAGGACGATCCGTTCAAGGTGTCCGATATCGGCAAGATTCTCTCCTCCGGTGGTTTCTGGTTGGTGGCTCTGCTTTGCGTGCTTTACTACAGCGCTATCTTCCCGTTCCAGAAATATGCTGTGAACATGCTGCAATGTAACCTGACGCTCAATCCCGGCACTGGTTTCTGGGCTGGAAGCAGCGTGACTATTATCCAATATTTGGTGATGTTGGTGGTGGCCGCCTGCTCTTTCACGAGCAACTTCTCCAAGAACAAGACCGCCAAAATCGGTCTGATGGCCGTCGCCATTGTGGCTTTGGTCATTTACTGCTATATGGGCTTCATGCGCGGCACGGCCGAGACCATCTTCGCTGTTTTCCCGTTGCTCGCCGTGGCTATCACACCTATTCTCGGTAACTATGTGGACCACAAGGGTAAAGCCGCATCCATGTTGATGATTGGTTCTTTGTTGTTGATTATCTGTCACTTGACCTTCGCTTTCATTCTGCCGCAGTTCAAGGGCAGTGAAGTTGGCGGTGTGGTCGTGGCTTATATCACCATTCTGGTGCTTGGCGCTTCCTTCTCCTTGGTGCCCGCCGCTTTGTGGCCGAGCGTTCCGAAATTGGTCGACGAGAAGATCATCGGTTCCGCTTACGCCCTCATCTTCTGGATCCAGAACATCGGTTTGTGGCTCTTCCCGCTGCTCATCGGCAAGGTGCTCAACGCCACCAACGAAGCAGGTACCGCCGCCCACGAACTCGACTACACATGGGCACTGGTGATGCTCGCCTGCCTCGGTGTGGCCGCCCTCGTCATCGGTATTATCCTGAAGGCTGTAGATAAGAAACAGCACCTCGGTCTGGAAGAACCGAACATCAAATAATTCAGAATTAAGAATTAAGAATGCATAATTAAAGGGCGTCCGAAGGGGCGCTCTTTTTTTATGGTTGGTCCTTATAGGAGCCGCGGCATTCCTGCCGCCATATAAGCTCAACTATCTTCGGCAAGAATGCCGAAGCTCCTATGTCGCATATATTAACAAACAAATTTTTGAGGAATACAATAAACCTATCTGTTTCAACGTTAGGTAACGTTTAATAAAAAATAAAAATGAAGACAAAACTTAAAAGCGCGGTAGGAACTCCGCAAAACGATGTTAATCTCTTCGGCACGAATGCCGAAGCTCCTGAAACTGCGGCATTTTTGCCGCAAAATGATGCTAACGAACTTCGGCAAGAATGCCGAAACTCCTATCAATTCCTCGAAAAAAACAAATATGTCAACATTTGGGGCACAAATCTGCCGCATTGGCATCAGGATGGTAAAACGCAATTTGTCACATTCCGCTTGGCAGATTCAATCCCACAGTCGAAAATCGAAGAACTGAAAGCATACAAGCAAGAATGGATGAAAGCACACCCTTACCCCTGGAGCCAAGAGGTACAAGAAGAATACAATCACAACATTCTCGTGAAGTGTGACAGATGGATTGATGCGGGATACGGTAGCTGCATTCTTAAAAGACCCGATATAAGAAAAATTGTTGAGGATTCCCTTCTTTTCTACGATGGAAAACGCTATGTCGTCCATTGCTATGTCATTATGCCCAACCATGTTCACGTATTACTCACACCTATAAATGGCCATAATGTCACGACCGTATTCTCCAGGGTGAAGGGCTTTTCCGCACATTCTATTAACAAAGTCCTGTGTCAAAAGGGCACTGTTTGGCAATCTGGCATTTTCGACCGTATGGTGAGAAATCTCAATAACTTTCTACACTACGCAGTCTATATCCAAAATAACCCACGGTATTTGAATCCCGGCGAATACACTTTAGGAGCCGCGGCATTTTTGCCGCCATGACATAGGAGCCGCGGCATTCTTGCCGCCATGACATAGGAGCTGCGGCATTCCTGCCGCCATGACATAGGAGCTGCGGCATTCCTGCCGCCATGACATAGGAGCTGCGGCATTCCTGCCGCCATGACATAGGAGCTGCGGCATTCCTGCCGCCATATAAGATCAACTATTTTCGGCAAGAATGCCGAAACTCCTATTATCTTCGGCAGGAATGCCGAAGCTCCTGTTATTGCAGGAATGCCGAAGCTTCTAAATTTTCGGCAAGAATGCCGAAGCTCCTATGTTGAAAATTTTGTATCTTTGCAGGTTTTATTTTTGGATAAGTATGTTCACTGGAATTATAGAAAAAACAGGGAGAATCGTCAATATTGAAAAGGACCGGACCAACTTCCACTTCACCCTGGAAGTCGATTTCGCCGACGAGCTCAGCATCGACCAGAGCATGGCCCACGACGGCTGCTGCCTCACTGTGGTCAAATTGGACAAGGAGAAAAAACAGTACGTGGTGACCGCGATGGAGGAAACCATGCTGAAAACCAACCTCGGCACCTGGAAAGTGGGCGATGAGGTCAACCTCGAGCGCAGCATGCGCATGGACGGCCGCTTCGACGGGCATATCGTGCAAGGGCATGTGGACCAGACCGCCGTGTGTGAGAAGGTGGTTGATGAGGACGGCAGTTGGCGTTTCTACTTCACCTACGACCCCGAGAAGAACAACTTCACCGTGCCGAAAGGCTCCATTTCCGTCAACGGTGTCAGCCTCACAGTGGTCGATTCCGAAAAGGGCCGCTTCTCCGTGGCCATCATCCCCTATACCTACAAAGTCACTAACTTCCACAATTTCAAGCCCGGAAGCGTCGTCAACATCGAGTTCGATGTCTTCGGCAAATATGTGCAACGCCTTTTGGAAGAATATTTTGCCAGCCGGGAAAAATAAAATCGTCTAAACTACGTTAATCACGCCTCACTAAAAATCCGGATCATTGAGAAAGAAAACAAAACTGCTCGCGATATTGTGCATCGGGCTGCTGACTGCGGCGCTGACGGGGTGTTCTACGTCCAAAAACACCTTCCCGAACCGCGCCTACCATAACGTAACTTGCAGATACAATGTATATTGGAACGGCAACCAAGCAATGAAGGACGCTGAAAAGGAGCTGGCCAAACTCTCGAAGGACAACTATACGGCCACCCTGCCGGTCTACAACTACCCCGACAAGAGCGACCTCGGTCCGTGCCTCTCGCACCTCGACCGCACCATCGAAAAAGCGTCAAAGGCCATCCACAAACACTCCATGATGTTCAAAGGCAAGGAGTACGTGAAAACCATCGATGACGCCTACTTCCTGATGGCCAAGTCCTATTTCTACAAGCAGGATTACATACAGGCGCAACGCGTGCTGAACTACATTGTGCACACCTATCCCAAGTCGAACGTCCTGAACGAGGCTGAAGTACTGCTCGCCCGTACCCAAATGCGGCAAGGCTATTACGCCAGCGCCGACGAGCTGTTGGAGACCATACGCTATATGAACGACAAGAAGAACAACAAGAAATTCGCAGTACTCTTCAACGCGGCCAAAGCGGAATACCATCTCACCGCCCCCGACGGCGACGTGCAGGAGGCTATCGACTATATCAGCAACGCCATCGCCAACAAACCCAAACGCGAGTTCCGCACCCGCCTGCAACTCATCCTCGGCGAACTTTATGAACAACTCGGACAACAGGCAGAAGCCCAGAAAAACTTCAAGACCGTCATCAACAAATCCAACAACTATGAGATGACCTTCTGCGCCCAGATGCACCTCGCCGCCAACTACGACGGCACCGAAAGCAACCGCAACACTATTACCAAACAACTCGAAAAAATGCTGGAAGACAAGAAGAACGAGGACTACCGCGACCAGATCTACTATGCCTTCTCCGAAATCGCCCGCATTGACGAAGACGACGCCCTGCGTATGGATTACTTAGCCAAGTCCGTGTCCGCTTCCACAGAAAACCATTACCAGAAGACCTTCTCCAGCATCACCTTGGCTGACCTTTACTTCGAGGACAACGAATACCGCGAAGCGCAGCACTATTACGACACCGCCATGATGAGCATCCCGAAGAACTACCCGAACTACGAGGAACTGCACAAAAAAGCAAACGTGCTCAAAGACCTGGTGGACAAACTCGAAGAAATCGACCTTCAAGACAGCCTCCTACGCATCGCGAACCTGCCTGAGGGACAGCGCAATGCGTGGGTGCGGAAGATGATTGCCGACTACACCGAAGCCGAACGCAAGGCCGCCGAAGAAGAGGCCGAACGCATGCTCGCCATGCAGAACGCCGCCTCCTACACCAACATCAACAACCAAAGCAACTCCAACGGCAAATGGTACTTCTACAACCAGTCGTTGGTGACCGCCGGCCAGCAAGACTTCTACCGCCGCTTCGGCAACCGAAAGTTGGAGGATAACTGGTTCATCAGCAACAAGACACAAATATCATTCGACGACATGGCATTGATGAACGACCCGTCTCTGGCCAACGATACCGTTGATTACGACGAAAACGGCAACCCGATCCCCAAGCGGGAGACCGACCCGAAGAAAGAAGCTTACTACCTGCAAGACCTTCCGCTCACCCAAGGAGCAAAGGATACGGCAAACGCCATCATAGCCAAAGATTTGTACGAAACAGGCTTCATGTACCAGGATTTGCTGGGCGACACCAAGCGTGCCTGCGCCTCCTTTGAATCACTGCTGCAACGCTACCCGAAAAGCGAGTTCGCCCTCCCCTCCATCTTCATGCTCTACACCCTCTACAAGAAAACCGACAATCCCAAGTCGGAGACCTACAAAAATATCCTCCTGACCCAATATGCCGAAACCGACTACGCCAAGCTGATTCAAGATCCGCAATACTATAACAAGCTGGCAGAAAAGGAGAAAACGCTGGAACGGCAATATGAGCAGGTGTATGAGGATTTCACCCAGAAACGCTGGCGCAATGTGGTCGCCGCCGCCGACGACGCCATTCCCAACTGTCCCGACGAGACCTTGCTGTCGCAGTATGCTTACCTGCGCGCTATCGCAGCCGGACAAATCTACAACAATGACACGCTCATCGTGGGAATGACTAACATCGTCAAAAACTACGGGCAACAGCCCGTGGCAGAACTTGCCCGCTATTACTTGGCCAACTTCACACCGACCCAAATCAACAAAGCGTTAGGCATTGAGCAAGACACTAACCAGCAGGCGAAAGTTCAGCAGTCCATACAATCCGACAACACCCCGAAGGCAAGCGCGTTCACCTTCAATCCCAGTGAGCAACACTACATTATCCTGTTGGTGAAGACCGCCGAACTGCCATTGCAGACCATCAAGCAAAACGTCAACTCATTCAACAACACAAACTTCAGTCTTAAGAAACTCGCCATCAGCAGTTTCTTTATTGACAACACACGTCAGATGATTACGATTTCCAAGTTCGAAAATAGCTCGGAAGCCATGGACTATTACTACATCTTCCTGAAAGACAGCGCGTTCCAGTCACACATTGAAAACGGGACCATTGAGCCTTACGCCATGAGCTCGACCAACTACACCACCTTCTACAACAAGCGTGGAGAACGGGGTACTTATCCGGCATTTTTCAACGAAAATTATCTTAAGAAACAATAATAAAACACGGAGATTATGAGAGATAGTGATACTCGCGAAATCGGCGGAAGCACCGTCAACGTCATTGCCCAAGGCACGCAGCTGCAAGGCAATATGATTACCGCCTCTGACTGCCGCATCGACGGCGCCTTGCGCGGCAATATCGAAAGCAAGGCCAAAATCATCGTCGGGCGCAGCGGCATTGTGGAAGGAAACATCAAATGCGCCAACATCGAGATTGAGGGCACGGTGAAAGCCGAGTCGCTGCTGGTCTCGGAGCTGGTCTCCCTGAAAGCCACGGCAAACCTCATCGGCAACATCGAGACGGGTAAAATCGCCATCGAACCAGGTGCCGAGTTCTCCGGCAACTGCAAGATGCGCAACAACCGTCCGGCAGCCCCGCAACCCACCCCGCAACCCGAGCGCAAGTAATCCATGGCCGGAACGGGCACCCCGAAGAAAAGCTCTCCCATCCATCAGTACGCCACCTACACCAACCTGGCCTTTGAGATGGGTGCCGTTATCGCTTTGGGCGTATTCGGAGGGGTAAAAGTGGACAAATGGCTGGATACCAGCCCGTTGTTTACCATTGTGCTTTCCCTTGCCGGCATAGCCATATCGCTCTACCTGATGATTCGATCATCGTTGAAACCCCAAAAGAAACCGAAAAATGAGCAAAAAAATACCGATTAGGAAGTTTTCGTTCCGCATCATCGTGTTCTCGGTCATCGTGGCCGGCCTCGCAGCTCTATTCCAGTGGATTTGGCCGCAGCTCGCCACCCCTGCACTGCCGTATATCGTGCTCTTCTTCTTCGCGATAACCCTCCTCACCATGTACATCGTGCTGCGTGGAGACAGTGGACGCGACGGCAAAAAATTCGTCTCCTCCTACATGCTCTCCCGCACTGTAAAACTCCTCTCCTGCCTGCTTTTTCTTTTACTCTACATGTTTCTGAACCGCGAAGATTCTATCAAGTTCGCCATCGCCTTCATGGTAATCTATTTCCTCTACGCTATCTTTGAGATTGTCCTGTTGAAGAAGGAAAATGAAAAAACAGACACTGATATATAACGGCAAGTCGAAAAAGATCTTCGCCACCGAGAGCCAGAATTTCATCATTATGACCTACAAAGACGATGAAACGGCCTATTTCGGGGTAAAGAAGTCGGTGATTCCAAACAAAGGGATGCTGAACAACAAGATTTCAGCGTTGATTTTCAAATATTTGGAAAAAAACGGCATCCACACACACTTTGTGGAGCAACTTGACGAAAGCGAACAACTTTGCCGCCGAGCCACCACCCTGCCGTTGGAGTTCATTGTGCGCAACATCATCGCAGGATCGCTCTCCCGCCGCCTCGACATTGAAGAAGGTACCGTACCCGAACAGCCCATCTACGAAATCTGCCTGAAAAGCGATGTCCTTCGAGACCCCATGATTAACCGCTACCACGTGGAAGGATTGGGTATCGCCAAAGAGGAGACACTGAACCAGATTCTTGTCATCCTAAAGAAAATCAACGAGTTGCTGAAAAACTTACTGAAGAAGTCGCATATCGACCTCATCGACTTCAAGGTGGAGTTCGGTTTCGACACGGAAGGCAACTTGATGCTTATTGACGAAATCTCACCCGATACCGCGCGTTTTTGGGACTCCGAAAGCCACGAACACCTCGACCGAGACCTTTTCCGCCGCGACCTCGGCGATGTGGAGACGGCCTATAAAGAGGTGCTCGCAAGACTTGAAAACGTATTACAGAATGGATAAGAAAACCTTGCGGCAAAGCATCCGCACCGCCAAAAAGCAGCACACCCCGGAAGAACTGCGCCAGCAGTCGGAGGCGGTGCTGTGTAAACTCGCCAATCATCCACGTTTCCGCCAAGCCGAACGGGTGATGCTCTATGCCTCCCTGCCCGACGAAGTGCAAACACTGACGTTTATCGAAGAGTGGCGACACCGAAAAACCATCATTTTGCCCACGGTGGTCGGCGACGACATCATCCCGGTGGAGCTGGCCGATGACACAGTCTTTGCCGAAGGAGACTTCCACATTCCTGAACCGCAGAACCATCCCTATACCGGCGATTTAGACCTGATTGTGGTTCCCGGTATGGCCTTCGACAAAGAGGGTCACCGCTTGGGACGCGGCAAAGGCTACTACGACCGCTTCCTCGCCCAGCACCCGCACACCTACACCATCGGCCTCTGCTTCGACTTCCAGCTGGTGCCTGAAGTGCCCTGCGAACCCCACGACCGAATCATAAGCGAAATCCTGACTCTAACTGTCTAGGGTAAGTCTGGGGTAACTTTTGTCTTTTGCCCATTCTCCAAAAATTTGTACTTTTGCAGGTTTTTAAAAACCCGTAAAGTCGTGAATACCATCGAACAGCATTTTCAGGAAATTCTTCAAGGCAAGAAACCTGCAAACCTTTATAATCCAATTTCTTACATCTTAATGCAGCCTGGTAAGCGTCTGCGTCCGCAGATGGTGCGCATTGCATCCGACATGTTCAACGGAGACCCTGAACAGACCGGCTATATTGCCGCCGCCTTCGAGATGCTACACAACTTCACGCTCATCCACGACGACATTATGGACAAGGCCGATGTGCGGCGCGGGCAGCCCACCGTCTACAAGAAATGGAACGGCAACATTGCCATCCTCGCCGGTGACGCCCTCGCGGTGATGGCCATGCAGCAACTCTTGAAGCTGCAATGCGACCCGAAAATCATCCTGGATCTCATCGACATCTTCGGCCAAACTGCATTGGAGGTGTGCGAAGGTCAACAGTATGATCTTGATTTTGAAACAATTGACGACGTCACTCTTGAGGAATACCTGAACATGATCCGGCTGAAGACCTCCGTCATGTTCGCGGGCTGCCTGAAAGCCGGAGGCCGTTTTGCCGGTGCCGACGGAGAGAGTCTGCAGGCCCTTTATGACCTCGGCATCCATCTTGGCATCGCTTTCCAGCTCGCCGACGACCTGCTCGACGTCTACGCTGACGAAGAGGTGTTCGGCAAGGCTGTGGGCGGCGACATCAAGGACAACAAGAAAACCTACGTCTACCTAAAGGCCCTCGAAATAGCTGACGAATCGCAAAAAGAGGAGCTGTACAGACTTTTCTCCACCACTCCCGCAGACGAAAAGGAGAAATTCCTCGCCGTAAAAAACATCTTCGACGCAGTGAATGTGAAAGGGGCTACTGAAGAAGCAATCGCCTTATACACAGCAAAATGCATTGACGATATTAACCGCATTCATACCGAAGAGCAAAAGAAAGCCTTCGTGCTCTCCCTCGTCAACTCGCTGCAAAGCCGCAACAAATAATGTCACCCACCAACAGTAACCGATATTACATCATTCTGGGCGTGTTGGGACTGCTCATGGCCATCTACACCTTCCATCTTTTCCGTCTGCAAGTGCTGAACAAATCGTGGAAGACCAAGGCCGAGGAAAACGCCATCCGTGAGAAGACCATCCACCCGGCGCGCGGTTTCATTTACGACCGCAACGATTCGCTGTTGGTCTATAACGACGCCGCCTACGACCTGATGGTGGTGCCCAAAGAGTTACGCAACTTCGACACGACGGAGCTTTGCCGTGTCTTGGACATGGAAATCGTGGATGTTCGGAAAAAAATCGAGAAGGCAAAGAAATATTCCGGCAGCGTGCCGTCGCTGTTCAAACAGCAGATTTCGAAAGAGGACTACGGTTATTTGCAGGAGAAAATGTCGGAGTTTCCCGGCTTTTTCGTGCAGGAACGAACGCTACGTACTTACCCGCAACCCATCGCCGCCCACATTTTGGGCTACGTCAGCGAGGTAGATGAGCAAGACGTGGAAAACGACAGCTACTACCGGATGGGCGACTACATCGGCAAGAGCGGCGTTGAGAAGGCCTACGAACCGATCCTGCGCGGCGTGAAAGGCAAGCAGAAAGTGCTCGTGGACGTGCATAACCGCGAGGTCGGTCCTTATAACAACGGTGACGACGACGTGGTGGCAGTGCCGGGAACTTCCATCTGGAGCACCCTTGACATGCAGCTTCAGCGTTACGGTGAGGAGCTGATGGCCGGCAAACGCGGGGCCATAGTGGCCATCGAGCCCAAAACCGGTGAAATTCTCTGCCTGATTTCCAGCCCCAACTACGACCCGAACCTGTTAGTCGGCACCGCCCGTCCGAAAAACTACGGCAAATTGGTCAATGATCCGGAAAAACCGCTATTCAACAGGGCGTTGCAGGCCGCTTATCCACCAGGTTCCACCTTCAAGTTAGCCAACGGGCTCATCGCACTGCAGGATGGCATCATCACCCCATCTACGATTTATTCCTGCTCCGGCGGCGGTTACCATCTTGGCAACCATGTGGTTCACTGTCATAACTGCGGTGGCCTCAACATCTACAGCGCCATTCAGCGTTCGTGTAATACCTTCTTCTGCCGCGCCTACTACAACATCCTCTCCAACCGCCGCAAATACAAGAACATCGACGAGGCTTACACCGCCTGGCTCGACTACATGAGCTCCATGGGTTTCCTGCAGGTGTTCAACACCGACCTGCCCTACGAGCTGAAAGGCCGTATTCCATCGGCGGAATATTTTGACAAGAAATACAACAACAGCTGGAACGGCAACACGGTCGTCTCCATGGGCATCGGTCAGGGTGAGGCGGCTGTCACTCCGCTGCAAATGGCCAACATGCTGGCTGTGATTGCCAACAAGGGCTACTACATCCGCCCGCATGTGGTGAGGGCCATCGGCCACCGCGACAGCCTAAACACACAGTTCAGCGAAAAAGTCTACTCGAAGATTGATCCGCAGCACTTTGAGACGGTGCTACAGGGCATGCGGATGGTGGTGACAGGCGGTACGGGACGCGGGGCGCAAATCCCCGGCATCGAGGTTGCCGGCAAAACAGGCACGGCCCAAAACCCGCATGGCCGCGACCACTCAGTCTTCGCACTCATCGCACCCGCCAACAACCCCGAGATTGTAATCTTCTGCCTGGTGGAAAACGGCGGCTTCGGCGCTACCGTGGCCTGCCCCATCGCCAGCCTCATGGCCGAATTTTACCTCAATCGCAAGGTCGAGCGCACCGACCTCGAGCAACGAATGAAAGAAATGAAAATCAAGTAAGCCATGCCGAAGTTAGAACCCTATAATAAACTCTCCAAAGGCTTCGATGTCAAGCTAATCATCTACTATCTCGCCTTGGTCGTCATCGGTTGGATTACCATCTATTCCACCTGCTACATCCCCGACGGATCCACCCCGTTTTTCGACTTCGGGCAGCCATACGGAAAACAGATGATTTGGATTGGGACCTCATTCTTCTTAGCCACTGTCATTTTGCTGATAGAAAGCGGCATCATACAGCATTACGCTTATTTTTTCTACCTGTTATGTCTCTTTTTGATGATTTTGGTGCTGTTCATCGGGGTGGAAATCAACGGCGCGAAGTCGTGGATAAAAATCGGCAGTTTCAGCATACAGCCTACGGAATTCATGAAAGTGGCCACGGCGTTGGCATTAGCCAAGTTCATGCAGGAGGGCAAGACCGAAAGCCAACGTCGCAACGTGTGGATTGTACAGTTCGCCCTTATCTTCATCCCGGTCATCGTGGCCTTGCTGCAGCATGACGCAGGTTCGGCACTTGTCTTCTTCTCCTTCATCATCCTCTTCTACCGCGAAGGATTCAGCGCGGAGTTTTTAATGCTCGGCATCATTGCGGCAATCCTGGCCTTCATCACCCTGAAATTCAACGAGACCTACTCCCTTGCCCTGATTACGGCTGTTTTTGTCGGGTTTATGATTGCCAACCGCACGAAGAAGAAAAAAATGCGCCGAAACGTCATCGTCTATGTGGCCTGCATCGTGTTCGTGTTCTCCGTCAATTTCCTTTACGAGCACGGATTCGAACCGCACCAAAAGCAACGTATCGACACCATTTTGGGCAAAACCTCCGACCCGCTCGGCGCCGACTTCAACCTGAACCAGTCGAAAATCGCCATCGGCTCGGGCGGACTTTTCGGCAAGGGCTACCTCAAAGGCACGCAAACGAAACTCAACTTCGTGCCCGAGCAGAGCACCGACTTCATCTTCTGCGCCATCGGCGAGGAATGGGGTTTCTTCGGCACCTTGGTCGTTTTCGGCCTCTTCGGCGCCCTCATCTTCCGTATCCTGAAACTGTCTGAAAAACAGCGCAATCCGTTTGTCCGCTACTACGGTTATGGCATTGCGGGCATTATCGCCTTCCATTTCTTCATCAACATCGGCATGACCACCGGCTTGCTTCCCATCATCGGCATCCCCCTGCCCTTCATCAGCTACGGCGGCTCCTCCCTCTGGGCGTTTACGATTATGTTGTTTTGTTTCATCAAGTTGAATGACAATTAAGGCAATAGACAACGATCGAAGAACCACATATATGAATAACCTCCCTGAGCAGCCTCGAAAAGGCAACACGCACGAAGTGCAATTAACCCCACACAAGCAAAACGCAGTGTGGGGCATTACAGACAAGGCGACAGCCGCAGACACGATAACCGCAATGGCCGCTTCCCACGTCGGCGCCTCCCCCGCCTCCTGCGTCCCCCTCGCGCAGTCCGGGTCGCACCGATGCTATTACCGCCTCACTTTCAATGACAACAGCACCCTGATTGGTGTTTACAACGACGATGTGACCGAGAACCGCGCCTTTTTCGAATACACCCGCTTCTTTGCCGCGCAAGGGCTGAAGGTTCCCTCCCTGCTGGCCATTCACGAGGACGAGAGACATTATCTGCTCAACGATCTCGGAAAACAGACTCTTTACGACAAACTGTGCGAAGTTCGGAAGGATAATGGTGATTTCCAAGAGGTTATGGACGACTATCGGAAAGTGGTGGCAGCCTTGCCCAAGTTCCAGATGACGGCGAAAAAAGGACTGGACATGTCGGTGGCCTATCCCCGTGCCGCCTTCGACCGCCAATCCATGCAGTGGGACCTCAACTACTTCAAGTACTACTACCTCAAGATGGCCTACATTCCATTCAACGAACAGTTGTTGGAGAATGATTATCAGCGGTTTATGGACTACCTGCTTAGTGTCGAGGATGACTTTTTCCTCTACCGGGATTTCCAGTCGCGAAACATCATGGTTTATCAGGATGACGTCTGGTTTATCGATTATCAGGGTGGCAGGAAAGGGGCTTTGCAGTACGATATTGCCTCGTTACTGTATGATGCCAAGGCCGACCTCTCGCCCGAAACACGTAACGAACTGTTGGAATGTTACTTGGACAATCTGGAAAATTACATCCCAGTTGACCGACAACAGTTCAAGGCCGCATTCAACGCCTTCGCGCTCATCCGCATTATGCAGGCAATGGGTGCATACGGCTACCGTGGCTATTTCGAGCGGAAGACGCACTTCCTGCAGAGCGTTCCCTACGCCATCCGCAATATGCGCTACTTGCTGGAACAGAATGCGTTGCCGGAGGGGCTGCCCGAACTGCGGAATGTGTTGCAAGCATTAGTGAACAACTATGTGTCACCGATATCGGAAAATTCTGACGTATTGACGGTTTCCGTACAGAGTTTCTCATACAAGAAGGGAATTCCAGAAGACAATTCCGGCAACGGCGGCGGCTTTGTTTTCGACTGCCGCGCCCTGCCCAATCCTGGTCGCGAGAAAAAATACGCCACTTTCACCGGCAAGGACGACTGTGTGAAAAAGTATTTAGAACAATATCAAGAGGTGGAAACCTTTGTGAATCACGTGTGTGCGTTGGTGGACATGTCAGTGGACAACTACTTGGAACGCAAGTTCACCCATCTGACGGTCAATTTCGGCTGCACCGGTGGCCAACACCGCTCGGTCTATTTCTCGGAACGCACGGCCGCGCATTTACGGGAAAAATATCCGCAGGTTGTGGTGGATTTGCGGCATCGGGAGCAGTAATGCCTCAATGTCGTTTACCGTAGGGGCGAATAATCATTCGCCCCTACGCATCCCTTGTTTCACTAATTGCCCGCACGCCGCATCAATATCCTGTCCTTTGCTCTGGCGAATGTTGACCACCATATTGCAACGCTCCAAAACGGCAATGAAGTTCTGGCGGCGTGTTGGATCCGACTTGTGGAACAGTGAATCCGGCGTGGAATTGTATTCTATAATGTTGATTTTCACGGGGAACGGACGGCAGAAACGAGCTAACTGTTCGGCCGCCTTCTCGGAATCGTTCACCTTGGAGAGCAACAGGTACTCAATGGTGATGCGATCGCCGGTTTTCTGGTGATAATAAGCTAACGCCGCCTGCATATTGTGGAGCGGGTTACCCTCCGTCACTGGCATAATCTGCCCGCGAACATTAGGATCGGCGCTATGCAACGAAATGGCCAATCCGCAACGGAAATTTCTGTCTGCCAGTGCTTTGATGCCTTTGATAATACCTGCTGTGGAAAGTGTAATCCGCGTCGGCGACAACGCGAAATAGTCCTTGCCCGTGAGGATGTCGATGGCGGTCATCATGTTGTCAAAATTGAGCAACGGTTCGCCCATCCCCATGAAGACGATGTTTGTAATATGCTGGTTGTAAATCTCTTGCGCCCGATTGTTGAGCAATACGTACTCGTCAACGACCTCGCTGTAGTGGAGATTGCGGATAAAACCCATCGTGCCGGTGGCGCAGAACGCGCAGTGCAAAGGGCATCCGACTTGCGTGGAAAGACACGCAGTGACACGATCCTTGCTCGGAATGAGAACGCCCTCAACCATCTTGCCATCGTGGAACTCTAACAAAAACTTTGTGGATTTGTCGCTACTATGCGCTTCTTCCGCAATTTTCGCTCGGTGAAACGTAAAATTCTCCTGCAATTTTGTCCGCAACGCCACGGAGAGGTCGGTCATTTCGTCAAACGAACCCGCACCTCGCTTCCACAAACCCGTCCAAATTTGCTTTGCCCGAAACGGTTTTTCGCCATTGGCGGCCAAAAACGACACCAATTGACCATATTTAATATTTCGTATATCGTTCATCGTTCGTTCATCGTTCATTCGATCCCAAGGCTCACTACGTTCACCTTGGGCTGACATACTTCAGGCCTTCGGCCCTTTTGGAATGACGAGTTAACTGCTAACTGCTAACTCCCCAATAGCGTCGCTGGTGTACATTCGGTCACCGCCACATCCGCATAATCGCCAATTTGGTGGTCGCCGCGCGGGAAAACAATCACCTTGTTCTGGCTGTTACGACCGAAGAGCTGGTCGTCGGAGCGTTTGGAGGCACCTTCAACCAATACGCGGAAGGTTTTACCCACGTCGCGACGGTTGCTCGCCATTGAAAGTTCACCTTGCAGCGCGATGACCTCCTCCAAACGGCGAGTCTTCTCCTCGTCGGGAATGTCGTCAGGATACTGTTTGGAGGCTAACGTGCCGCCGCGTTCGGAATACTTGAACATGTAAGCATACTCGTAGCCGACCTCGCGCATAATGGACAACGTATCCTGGTGATTTTCAATGGTTTCCCCACAGAATCCCACGATAATATCCGTCGTAATGGCACAATCCGGCAGCACTTCCTTGATTTTCCGCACCCGTTCCAGATAGCTCTCCCGCGTATAGACGCGGCGCATCTTCTGCAGCATTTCGTCACTGCCCGATTGTACCGGCAAATGAATGCACTTGCAGATATTGTCGTAGCGGGCAATCGTCTCAATCAACTCGTCGGAAAGGTCTTTGGGATGCGATGTGGCGAACCGCACGCGCAGTTCCGGCGACATTTCCGCCACCATCGCCATCAGTTTCGCAAAGGAGACCTCTTCGTCGCCCTCTTTCCAGTAATAGGAGTTCACATTCTGCCCCAACAGCGTGACTTCCTTGTAATTGTCTTTCAACAAATCCTCGATTTCGCTGAGGATGGTTTTCGGGCTACGACTGCGCTCACGACCGCGTGTGTAAGGCACCACGCAGTAGGAGCAGAAATTGTTGCAGCCACGCATAATGGAGACAAACGCCGACACGCCGTTGGCATCGTAGCGCACTGGCATAATGTTGTCGTAAGTCTCTTCCTTTGAGAGCAACACGTTGAAAGAGGTGTGTCCGTGTTGCGAATCGGCAATCAGCTGAGGCAGGGAGCGATACGCGTCCGGCCCGGCAATGAAGTCCAATACCGGCTCGGTCTGGAGAAGTTCCTCTTTCATTCGCTCGGCCATACAACCTAACAAGCCGACCTGCATTGTCCGTTTTTTGCGCTTATAAGCCTCTAATTCCTTCAAACGCTTGTGTATGCGTTGTTCAGCCTTGTCGCGGATGGAACAGGTGTTTATGAGGATTAAATCGGCCTCCAGAATCTCTTTTGTCAGCGCATAGTCATCCTTCAAAATGGAGGCAACCACCTCGCTGTCCGCGAAATTCATCTGACAACCGTATGTTTCTATGAAAAGCTTTTTCATTGACTATCTTTTTATTCCCAGGGCTCCGCTTCGCTTCACCCTGGGCTACCGAGCTTTTGCCCCTACCGGGGCTGCTCAGGGAAGTAGTTTATAAAACTATTGACTTTGAAACTTGAAACCTGAATCTTGAATCTTGAAACCTGAATCTTACTTCTTCCTAAAATAAATTTCGATGGGCACGCCGGAGAAGTCCCAGTTCTTGCGGATCTGGTTCTCCAAAAAGCGTTTGTACGAGTCCACGACATACTGCGGCAGGTTGCAGAAGAACGCGAACGTGGGGTACGCCACCGGCAATTGTGTAACATATTTGATACGGATTACCTTGTCTTTATTCATTGGCGGCGGAGTCTCCTCAATAATGGGCAGCAGCGTATTGTTCAGCTCCGATGTGGAAATCCGGCGTTGGCGGTTCTGATAGACCTGGATGGCCGTCTCCAATACCTTGTAAATGCGCTGTTTTTCAGTCACAGATGTAAAGATAATCGGTACATCGGTAAACGGCGCGATGCGTTTCTTCAACGCATCTTCGAAATTCTTATGCGTATGCGTGTCTTTTTCCACCAAATCCCATTTGTTCATCACCAGCACGATGCCTTTATGGTTTCGAGCGCAAAGTCCGAAAATATTAAGATCTTGCGAATCAAACCCTTGCGAGGCATCTGCCATCACAATACAGACATCGGAATTTTCGATGGAGCGCACGGCCCGCATCACGGAATAGAACTCCAAGCTTTCCTCCACTTTGCTCTTTTTGCGCAGACCAGCGGTGTCAATGAGGTAGAAATCGAAGCCGAAACTCTTATAGCGGGTGAAAATAGTGTCGCGGGTGGTGCCGGCCAGCGGGGTGACAATATGCCTGTCCTCACCGAGGAACGCATTGATAATCGAGGACTTGCCGACATTCGGTTTGCCCACGATAGCGATGCGCGGGAGGTCGTCGGGCAGGTCGTCCTTGTCTTTGGAGAAATGCTTCACCACCTCGTCAAGCAAGTCTCCAGTACCACTGCCTGAAACAGCAGAAATGGGATATATATCACCTATTCCAAGCGCATAGAACTCCGTATAGTCCAGATAGTTACTCGGACTGTCAATCTTGTTCACCGCCAAATAATAGGGTTTCTTGCTTTTGCGCAGAATGTCAGCAATCTCCTCGTCCAACGGGGTCAACCCCTCGCGGCCATCGACCATAAAGACGATGACATCGGATTCCTCTATGGCCAACGCTGCCTGCTTGCGAATCTCGGACTCGAAAATGTCGTCGGAACCCACCACATAGCCGCCGGTGTCAATGACAGAAAAGTCATAACCGTTCCAGTCGGACTTGCCGTAATGGCGGTCGCGCGTCACACCCGCCGTGGCATCCACAATTGCCTCTCGTGCTTGTATGAGGCGGTTAAAGAACGTGGATTTCCCCACATTCGGCCTACCGATCAATGATAATATGTTTCCCATTTTATTTCAATTTACAATGTACAATGTATAATGTACAATTCTCAATCATCAAATGACTGTCGCAATGCGTCAGCCCCATAAAACTTAAACCCTAAAGAATATTCGCCAACTGCTCTTTCAGCTTCTCCAACTCGTCTTTCATGCGCACCACAATCTGCTGGATGTCGAAATCATTGCTTTTGGAACCGAGCGTGTTGATTTCGCGGCCACACTCTTGCACGATGAAACCGAGTTTCTTGCCGTTCGACTGGCTTTCGTTAAGGGTTTCGATGAAATAGTCACAGTGCTTGCGCAAACGGACCTTTTCCTCAGTGATATCCAACTTTTCCAAATAGAAAAACATCTCCTGTTCGAGGCGGTTAGGGTCATACTGTACCTTCGGGGCGAGTTCCTTAAGTGATGTCTCGAATTTTTCGCGAATCCTGACAATGCGTTGCTCCTCAAAAGGAGTCACCTCGTCAATCATATCGCGAATGAGGGTAATCCGCTTCACGAAATCGGCTTCCAAAACCTTGCCTTCAGAGATACGGAACTCGTTGAGCTGGCGGCAGGCGTCGAGGATGGCACCGCGGACAGCCTCCCACAATTCGTCGCTGACCTCTTCCTGAGGGGTGGAAACCACATCAGGCATCCGCAACACATGCAGGAAGATGTCGCTTTCGACGGGATTGCCAAGGTTCTTGGATAACTCAGTAAGTGCCTGATAATAGGAAGCCGCAAGTTCCTTATTGATAGCCACATTGCTGGTAGTGGAGCGATTTTCCACCGTCATGGTGAAGTCGGCCTTGGCACGTTCCAACTCTTTGGAGAGAATGGAACGGATCTCGTTCTCGTAATTCTTAAAGAGCAACGGGATACGGGTGTTAAGGTCTAACTGTTTACTGTTCAGGGTACGGATTTCGACCGTAATGCATTTCCCGTCGGTCTCCAAAACCGTCCGGCCGAAACCGGTCATTGATTTAATCATAACAAAAAAGCATTAAAACAGAAAAAAAGGCAGGTCACAGTAGGCCTGCCTTTTCGGATATAACGTACGTGCTATTATTTCACAATGAGTTTCTGCGTGGAGATACCCTTGCTGGTTTGAACCGTCACCATGTAGATGCCATTGGCTAAATTCTTCACGGGGATGTTAACCATATTGCTACCTTCGCTCACACCGTATGCTTGCGTATAGACAGCCTGGCCCATCAGGTTGCGCACGGTAATGGCAGCATTGTCAGCCTCTTCAGAAGTGAAAGCGATATTCACGGACTCGGAAGCCGGGTTCGGATACATCTTGATACCAGAAATCGCTCTGTTAGAAATGCTGTTGGGATTCACATTGTCAACCCACAAACCTTGGCAAACTTCGTTCGTGTTGTTGAAGATACCGATAGAGTCTGCATCCATGGCAAAATAGATAATGGAGGACTCTTCTTGGCACATCGCTATCGCTGTACTCGCCTGTTTAATCTCAGAACCGGCTTTGTAGTCCTGTTGCCAGCACATGGCAATTCTGCCGTTGACAAGTTTCGGAGCGACAGCAGGATAAACGCTTTCACCTTCATTGTAGATATATTCGCTAATGTCATTGTAGGTGGTCGTGCTGTCCATCGGGAACAGTTCCCAAGAAGTCATGTACGTGCAGTCCTTGTTGTAGGAAAGCCAGCTGTAGTCGCCAAAGGTCTGTCCATTGTCAGTGGACTTGGTGGCGAAAACGCCTCTGTAGTACATTTCGCTGGTGGCATCAATGAATGGGAACTCCAAAATTTGGCAGAAGGTCATATAGACTTTGCCGTTTTCAGCGACCAGCTGCGGGAAGGAGACGGAACCGGCACCATAACTCGGGAAATTATCAGCATCCCAACTTGAAAGGCTCCAAAGACTCTCGTCGCAGTCGAGGTTGAAGCGCTCGATGACCGTACAGCCGTTGCTTCTCAGCACGTCAGGCTGCATATACATGTCGTTGTTATTGTAAAGAATAGGGCTCTTGCTCTCGTTCCAATAGACGAGCTCACCAACGCTAGGATACCAGTACCAAGAATCACCGGTATCGACATCAGAAGAGACGAGATAGGCACCGAATGCAATGTGAGCCATGCCATTGTCATCTAAAGCGACAGCGCAAATACCGTCATTGACGTAGAGGTTAGTGTCAAGCATAGCGGACAGGTCGCCGTTCTTAATGGCGGACTCCAAGAAGACGGTTTTGGTGAAGTTCGCACCATTGTCAGTAGATTTCCAGAGGAAAGCATCCATCGTGCTGGAAGGCATAGCAACGATAGCCACGTTGTTGCCCTTTGCGGTGATGGCGTAGCTGTCACCAGAGAAGCGGCTGTATTCATCCGCCGTCACATTACCGACCACGCGGGGGTTCTCCCAGCTGATGGTGTGGCTGGCAGCATCATACGTACCGCGGTAATAGACCAAGCATGTGTTAATTCCGTTGTAGTAAAATCCTGAGTCAGACTCGGTGCAGGCAATCAAATGCACATAGTTGCCGGAGGAGGCGAGCATCGGCCATAACAGAGCGGTACTTGTGCCAGTAGGACCGCTAATGGAGGGACCTTGCAGAGTGGAATAAGTCCAATCCTGAGAACCTTTCTGCGGGCAAATGCTGATCACGAGAGCGTTAGAACCGTTGTGGGAAGCCACGATTTCGGCATCGCCAACGCAAGTGATAGTACCCCAACCCGTGCGGGTGTTCTCAATTCTGTCAGTACTTGAAGAACCATTGGCCCAATAATTACCATTGAAATAGTTGTAACCCGTACCGCGGGAAGCAGCCGTGGATCCGCAGGTCGTCCAAACGGCGGAGATGGAACCGTCGTTGTGTGCAACCATACGTTGTGACATGGAACCGTTGGATTGGCAGTCATAGAATGTGGATCCAAGAAAGTTACGTCCGACAAAACGCATCATAGAAGGTTGGACTTGGGGTTCGGCACCTTGTTCAAAACCCGTAAGTTGGGTTTTTCCTTTATAAGGCACAGCGACAGCATGCTTACGCATGTCCACACGCTCGCTTTGAGCAAAAACGGCACTGAACATGAACAGCGCACAAACAGCAAGTAAAATTTTTTTCATACTATTGATTTTTGATTAGAAATTGAATTTTAAATACAAATTCAGGGCAATGACAGAACATCGCCCTGAATATATGAATCGTAATTAGTTGTTAACCACCTTCTTACCAGCCGCGTAGTTGATTTTCAACGCATTGTTGGCACGCAGTTCCTGCTTGATGGTATTCACATAGCGCATCTGCACGTCCTTATCAACTTTCAGGGAGAACGTCAGGCGGTCGCGATCTTGTGCGTCGCGAGATTCTTTCTCGGTACCGATGAAGTCACGCACGTCGCGTTTCAGATCTTCGGCCTTGACGGTCTGGTCGTTGAGCTGAACGGAGACCTCGCCGGGAGGGAGGGTATTCTCGTTCTTGGAGATAGGAGCACCGATGTAGATGTTGGCCACGAGGGATTTCTTCTCCAGCTTCTGAATCTCAGTTGCTTGCGGCGGTTGGAATTTCACCTTCAACGAAGCCTCACGCATGGTGGTGATCACCATGAAGAAGAACAGGAACATGAAGATAATGTCGGACATGGAACCCATATTGAGTTCCGGAGTCTCTTTTTTTCCTTCTTTTCTGAATCTTGACATAGCTTTGCGTTTTAAAGGTTAATTGCCGGTATTGCTGTAGTCCATAGGCGGAGCCTCGGAAATACTCATGGGGATAGCCTGGGAGACGGCACGCTGGGCGGCGGAATCCAGACCGTCGAACTTCTTGCCGAAGTACTGCAGGGCTGTCTCGTCGCGCAACTCATTGACAGCGCGCTGGAGTTCGTTCTGCACCTGCACGTACATGTTGTAACTGGTGCCTTGGTCGTTGGTCAAGGACACAACGCCCTTGGAAACCGGGAAGTCGCCGATGCCGTCAATAGGTTTGCTGACCTTTTCAGGCAGGGAGGGATCGTTGCTGGGATTGGCAAAGAACTCCTTGGCTTTCGCTTTCAGTTCGTTCACCAGAATCTGATCCCCGTTCACCAGGATTTCGTCACGGAAGTTCACCACAACGTTCAGCACATTTCTCTTGTTGATATCCACCTTCTTATCCTCGGCGTCCTCTGTTTTTGGCGGCGGAAGCTTTCTCGGGATACCCTGCTCCGTGTTGATGGAGGAGGTCAGCAGGAAGAAGGTCAACAGCAGAAACGAAATGTCTGACATTGCACCTGTATTCAAGCCGGGTGTTTTTCTTTTGCTCATGTTAGTTTCTGTTTTTAACGGCGTTCATAATCAATGACACGATGATGGCCAGGATAGCGACAAGCAGGCAGGTGTAGACAGTAAACACAGCGGCGTTCACCATCTTGTAGCCTGAACCAGTCATACCGGCCTTGATAGCCGAGGGGCTTAGAGTGGGAGAGCCCACCAAATAGCCGATGAAGAAAATCACCACCAGCAGGACAAGGCCCAAGAGAATCTGGTAGGAGGAATTGGTAATCATGCTGGTAACCAAGAAGAAGACCATCAGGGCAAAGGCACCGATAAGAAGCACGTAGACCAGCATGATAAAGAAGTTCTGCAGGGACGCGCTCTTGTCGAAGCTCTTCAGGTCGTTCTGGAAAGTTTCAAATTCGGCAGCTTTCTTACTGGAGGAGGCGGTGTTGTTAATGGCATCGGCGCGGCCGATAAGTCCATTGGCGGCTTTGATGTAGTTGTTCTCAATCAGGTAAGCCTGTTTCACATCCGTGTAATCCTCATTCACTTTCTCCACATATTTCTCCAAATCCTTGAAGGACTTGACGTTGTTGAATCCGTCCACACATTTTTTCTTGGTTTCGGGGGAGCATTTCACAAAGAGGGCTTCTGAACGGGCGGTGAATTTGGCCTTATAGGCATTGAATTTCTCCTCGTTGTCGATGTTCTTCAGATCTTGCAGGTAGGTGTAGAGAATATCCTTTTCCAGTTGAACGCTTTTGAGGTTCTCCTTACGTTCCTGGGTCTCTTTCTGGTATTTTTCAATCACGCCGGTGAGATTATCCAGCGTGGCAGTCTCGAAGTCGGCAATCATTTGCGGTGACTGCGCTTTCACTTCCTGAGCCTGGATGTAGCTGTCTTTCTTGTCCGCGTCAAAAGAGACGAAGGAGAATACGAGAGCCAGCACGCAGGCCAGAATGGCGACCGCGAATATGACGATACTAATGACTCTATTCTTCATTATACAACGATTTATAATTATTGTATATATATAAGTAAGTTAGGGTTTAACCCTTATTTATTCGCTTTGTTTTTCACCATAATATCCATGAAGGAGATGGTGGCATCCTCCATATCGTTGACGATGGCGTCGATACGGGTGAGGAGGTAGTTATAGAACACTTGGAGGATCATGGCGGTGATCAAACCGAAGACGGTGGTCAACAAAGCCACTTTCATACCGCCGGCGACGATGGTCGGGGAGATATCACCTGCGCGCTCGATGTCATCGAAGGCCTGCACCATACCGATAACGGTGCCCAAGAATCCGAGAGACGGGGCCAGGGCGATGAACAAGCTGATCCAAGTCATGTTGTTCTCCAGTTTGGCCATTTGGACGGCGCCGTATGCGGTGAGGGATTTCTCGACTGACTCAAGTCCTTCGTCGTAACGGTCAAGACCTTGGTAGAAGACAGCGGCGAGAGGGCCCTTGGTGTCGCGGCAGAGCTCTTTGGCAGCATCCACGCCTTTGGTGTTGAGGGTGTTCTCTATCTTGTCAAGCAGTTTCTTGGAATTCACTTGGGAAAGATTGAGGTAGAATATACGTTCGATGACAAAAGCCAAGCCCAGGATCAAGCAGATCAACACGGGGGTCATCCAGACTGCACCGCCCTGGATGAATTTGTCTTTCAACGTGTAGTGCAAGCTTTGATTGATGGAGTCATCAGGATCCTCCGACAGCTCAGCCTGTGCGGTGGCGGCGGGAGCCTCAGCCACCTCTGCAGCCTGCTCGGTGGCGGCAGGTTCGGCAGATTTTTGGTCTTTCTGCGCAAAAGCAGTGTTGGCAATACCGAAGGTCAAGAAACCGAAAACGGTAAGTAAGGCGATAAGCTTTTTCATAATTGATTTTTGATTTGTTGAAATTAAATTATTATTACTTTATTGATTTTCAAGCTTTTACCCTCAGGCGGAGAGAATGGGATTCGAACCCATGAAGCGCTTTTGGCGCTTACGCGCTCTCCAGGCGCGCGCCTTCGACCACTCGGCCATCTCTCCTTGAATTTGAGGCCGTAAAAATACACTTTTTTTCAATCACCGCACCATCTCCTCAAAAAAAAATTTTCATCCCCGAAAAAAGGACCGGTCGGGTAAGGATTTTGCGTCCCGAGTAGAGACATAATATGGTATACATTGTATTTTTATATAAGTATATATTTATCCGTTTTGTATTGGTAATTTGTGTACTTTTGCCGCACATTTGAATATCATTTTATCACCTTAAAAAAATAACGTATATAATTGGTTATGAAAGAAGTACACAATTTTAACGCAGGACCGTGCGTCCTTCCGAAAGAGGCTGTTGAATCCACAATCAACGCCATCCGCAACTTTGACAACACTGGCATCGGCCTGATGGAGATCTCACACCGCACCCCGGGTTGGGAGAGAGTGATGGCTGAAACCCGCCAACTCTGGCGCGACATCCTCAACATCCCCGACACCTACGAAGTGCTCTTCCTCGGCGGCGGCGCCAGCACCCAGTTCTTCATGGTGCCCGCCAACCTGATGAAGACCAAAGCTGCCTACCTCCAGACCGGCGTCTGGGCCAAGAAGGCCGCCAAGGAAGCCAAGAACTTCGGCAAGACCGAAATCGTCGCCTCTTCCGAAGACAAAACCTACAACTACATCCCGAAAGGCTGGACCGTCCCCGCAGACGCCGACTATTTCCACATCACCACCAACAACACCATCTACGGCACCGAAATCCGCAAAGACTTCACCGCTGAGGAGTGCAACAACGTGATGCTCGTCGCCGACATGAGTTCCGACATCATGAGCCGTCCCGTCGATGTGACCAAATACGGCCTCATCTACGGTGGCGCCCAAAAGAACGTCGGTCCCGCCGGCGTCACTTTCATCATCGTGCGCAAGGACATCCTGGGTCAGATTGGCGACCGCGCCTACATGAACCCGCTGCCCACCATGGTCGACTACCGCACCCACGCGGCCGAGGAAGCCAAGAACATCTCCATGTTCAACACTCCTCCCGTACTCCCCATCTTCGTGATGCACGAAACCCTCACCTGGCTGAAGAACACCATCGGCGGCGTTGAGGAGATGAACAAGATCAACATGAAGAAATCCAACCTGCTGTACGAGGAAATCGACCGCAACAGCATGTTCGTGGGCACCGTCGCCGACAAGGCTGACCGTTCCATCATGAACCACTGCTGGGTGATGGCCCCCGGTTACGAAGACAAGCAGGATGCTTTCATGGCCTTCGCCAAAGAGCGCGGCATGATCGGCATCAAGGGCCACCGTTCCGTCGGCGGCTTCCGCGCCAGCCTCTACAACGCCTGCACCATCGAAGACGTTGAGGCCCTCGTCGCCTGCATGCAAGACTTTGAGAAAGCGAACAAATAACATTAGTTAGCAGTTAGTAGTTAGTAGTTAGCAGTTACTTTGGACTGCCAACTACTAACTATTACTAATCATTTAAATCAATAATAGGAATGAAAGTATTAGTTGCAACGCAAAAACCTTTCGCGAAAGCTGCCGTCGATGGCATTCGCGCTATTGTGGAAAAAGCTGGTTATGAACTGGCCCTGCTGGAGAAATACGAAACTCCTGAGGAACTTTACGCAGCAGTCGCTGATGTGGACGCCATGATTGTCCGCTCCGACAAAGTCACCGCCCAGGTGATTGACGCCGCCAAGAACCTCAAGGTCGTCGTTCGCGCCGGCGCTGGCTTCGACAACCTCGACCTCGCCGCCTGCACCGCCAACAACATCGTGGCAATGAACACCCCCGGCCAAAACTCGAACGCCGTGGCCGAACTGGCCATCGGCATGATGATCTACATGGCCCGCAACACCTTCAAACCCGGCACCGGTGCCGAGCTCAAAGGCAAGAAAGTCGGTATCCAGGCTTACGGTAATGTCGGCCGCCTCGTCGCCGAAAAGGCCCGTGCCCTCGGTATGGAAGTCTGGGCATTCGACCCCTTCGTTCCGAAAGAGAAAATGGAAGCCGAAGGTGTCATCGTTCCCGCCACTTTGGAGGATATGTACAAGAACTGTAACTACATTTCCCTGCACATCCCCGCCAACGACCAAACCAAGAAATCCATCAACAAGGCGCTGGTCAGCCTCATGCCGAAAGGCGGCTGCGTGATCAACACCGCCCGCAAAGAGGTCATCAACGAGGAAGAGCTCATCGCCCTCATGACCGAGCGCGAAGACCTCAAATACTGCACGGACATCGCCCCCGACGCATTGGACGAGTTCAACAAATTCGAGAAACGTTTCTTCGCCACCCCGAAGAAACAAGGCGCCGAAACTGCCGAGGCCAACATCAACGCCGGTCTCGCCGCCGCCACCCAGATTGTGAACTTCTTCGTCAACGGCGACAAGAAATTCCAGGTCAACAAATAAACCGACTACGAATTTTCGGATATTTGTAGAGACGTGCCATGGCGCGTCTCTACTTTTATTATAACGCGGCGCGTCTCTACTTTTTTTTTATCTTTGCCGCCGTTTGAAAATATAGAATATGGCTGAAAATAAGAATTTCACAATCGGTATCACACAAGGTGATATAAACGGAATCGGTTACGAAGTGATTATCAAGTCGCTGTGCGACAACAGAATCATGGAAATCTGCACTCCTGTGGTGTATGGTCTGGCAAAAGCGGCCTCCTATCACAAGAAATATATGGACATGCCGGATTTCTCGTTCCAATACGCCAAATCCGCCGAGCAACTCTCCACCAAGCGCCCCAACCTCATCAACCTCTACGAAGAGGAGGTGAAAATCGACCTCGGCACCTCGACGCGGATTGCCGGCCAGATGGCGGAACGCGCACTTTATGCCGCCGGCCGCGACCTCAAGAACAACCTGCTTGACGCCATTGTCACCGCACCGGTCAACAAGAACAACATCCAGTCCGATAAATTCAAGTTCCCGGGACACACCAACTTTTTCGAACACTACTTCGGTGGAAAAGAGCACCCCGCACTGATGATGATGGTGGCGGAAAATCTGCGCGTCGGATTCGTCACCAACTACCTGCCTATCAAGGCTGTGGCTGAAAGCATCACCACAGAGGCTGTACTGCAAAAGTTAGAGATTCTGAACAACTCCCTCAAGCAGGATTTCGCCTTGAACAATCCCACCATCGCCGTGCTGTCGCTTAACCCCCACGGCGGCGAAGAGGGCTTGCTCGGCAATGAGGACAAGGACGCTGTGCAACCCGCTGTGGCCCAAGCCTTCCACAACGGCATCAATGCTTTCGGTCCCTTCCCTGCCGACGGATTCTTTGCCTCCGGGGCCTACACCAAATTCGACGCGGTGCTGGCGATGTACTACGACCAAGGCATGGTGCCGTTCAAGCTGCTCGGCAAAAACGGCGTGAACTTCACCGCCGGACTGCCCATCGTGCGCACCGCTCCCGCCCATGGCACCGCCTACGACATCGCCGGCAAAAACGTCGCCAATCCCCAATCCATGCGCAACGCTATCTACCTTGCCGTGGACATCCTCCGCAACCGCGCGAATAAGAGTTAAGGTTTATAGTTTAAAAGAATAAAAACATCTTCCTGAATCTTGAATCTTGAATCCTGAAACCTGAATCCTGAATCTTGAATCCTGAAACCTGAATCCTGAATCCTGAAACCAAATGAATCTGGTTATAGATATTGGGAATACGCTGCGGAAGGTGGCGGTTTTTTCGGAAAAAGGCGTAATCATACGCCTTTTTTCGGAAAAACAGCTGACCATTCCCTTTTTTGAACGACTTTTCGACGACTATACGATACAGAGGGCTATTGTCTCGTCCGTGGGTGCAGGCGATGAGGATGCCTTGGACTGGCTTGACGCGCACACACGGCTTGTGCGGTTCGCGCACACCTGCCGCCTTCCCGTCACGCTGACGTATGCCACCCCCGAGACGTTGGGCACCGACCGGTTAGCGAATGCCGTGGGTGCCAATGCTATATATCCCGGAGAAAACGTGCTGTCCTTGATGGCCGGCACCTGCTTAGTGGCCGATTTCGTGAACGCAGACGGAGAATACCTCGGCGGCAGCATCGCCCCCGGACTGCGGATGCGGTTCCAAGCATTAGCACACTACACCGCCCGTCTCCCGCTCATCGAACCCGAAGAGACCGCCCCTCTCGTCGGCGACACCACGAAAGCGTCCATCCTGTCGGGCGTTATCAACGGCATGGCGGCCGAAATCGACGGTCTGATAGACCGTTACCAGGCACTATATCCCGATATGAAAGTTCTTTTTTCAGGCGGTGATTCGGAACTGCTTCTAAATTCCGTAAAAAAACGTATATTTGCCGCCCAAAATCCGATTCTGCTCGGACTGTATAAAATATTGGTATTGAATGTTTCAGAGGACTGACTGTAAAACAGTGTGGATGTGGGTGTTCTGTTGTCTGTGCGTATTGACCGCGCGGGCGCAGAACGAGATCAGCACGCCCTATTCCAGCTATGGCATCGGTGTCGTGAACCGCTCGTCAAACGGCATTCTGGATGCCATGGGCAGCGTTTCCTACGCCATGCAGAACCCCTACTATATCAACTTCCGGAATCCCGCCTCCTACGCGGCTTTCGACTCGCTGTCGTTTATCGCTGACGTGGCGGCCTCCGTCTATTCCTCCCGTCTGACACAAGGGCAAATCTCCCAGCGCAACACCTGCGCCAAGCCGGGCTACATCGCCATCGGACTGCCCGTGACACGGCACTGGCGCACCAGCGTTGGTGTCAAACCGTTCAGCGACATCGGCTACAACATTGTAAACAGCGAGGTCATCGACGACATTGGATCCATCACCTACACCTACAGCGGCAAAGGTGGTCTCAACCAACTTTATTGGGGCAACGCCTTCAAGATCTGGAAAGGACTCTCCATCGGCCTGAATGTCAGCTACATGTTCGGTTCCGTTTATTCCTACAGCAACACCGAATTCGAAGGAGACAACTACTTCAACACCTACGTCAATGATGCCTATCACATGGACGGCATTTACCTTGACGCCGGCATCCAATACATGCTCGACATCGGCGAAAAACACCGTATCGGTTTGGGTGCCGTCTACAGCAACACTGCCTATATTTGGGCAAAAGAGAAACTATTAGTAAACTCATATACAGGAACTTACATTTCAACTACTCTTTACGACACCGTATTGTACCAGGAAGGTAAACGCGGGCAGTTGAACATCCCGCAGTCCGTTGGTCTCGGTCTCAGCTACACCTATGCCAACAAGATGACCGTTGCCGCGGATGTGACGTGGAACAATTGGGAGAAATTCCAGTTCATGAAACCGTCGAACGACTCGATGCACAACTCCCTCACCACCTCCCTCGGCTTCCAGTACATCCCCGACCCGCTCTCCAACAAATTTTTCAGGAAGATGGCGTTCCGGGTCGGTGGCAAATACTCCACCGGAGAATTGATACTGCGGAATAAACCCATCTCCGAATTTGGAGTCTGTATAGGCGTAGGAGTTCCACTCACCACCTTCAATACTCACTCGTCACTCAATATCATGTTCGAATACGGGAAGAACGGAACCCTCTCCGACGAACTGGTAAGCCAAAACTACTTCAGGTTCTCCTTCTGCTTCACACTGCAAGAACGCTGGTATCAACGAGTTAAATTAGATTAGAAGTTCAAATAACCCCATTAAATAAACAAGAAGATGAAAAAGATTATCGCAATCGTCGCCCTGGTTCTCAGCGTAAGCTTCAGCTTCGCCCAGAAACCCTGCTCCTTCAAGTACGGAGCTAACGAGGCCGACTCCATCAAGTGCCTGGAGCAAATCACCATTTTCAGAACCTTTTACAACGACAAAAACTACAAGGATGCCTATGAGTCTTGGCAATATGTGATTCAACACAGCCCGTGCGCCTACGACGGCATTTACACCAATGCGCAAACACTCTTCCAGAACCTGATTAAGAATGAGAAAGATTCTGCCCGCCGCGAGCTGCTTATTGACTCGCTGCTCTACACCTTCGACGTGCGCAGCACCTACTTCCCCGACAAATTCACACCGGGCTCCGGTCTGGGCTTCAAAGCCTACAACACCATCCGCTACCGCAAAGACCAATACGAGCAGGCGTACAACTGGTTCGTGCAGTCTGTGGAAATGGAGAAGGAGAACACCCAGCCCGCCATTTGGGACACCTACTTCCAGTTGGCCGAGAATCTGACCAAGGCCAAAAAGGACACCTCCATCGTGGTTGAGGCCTACGAGCGCGCCACCGACTACATCGACCTCTCCATTCTGAACGCCACCAAGGCTTACGAGGCCGGTGTTGACGAGTTGGAGAAGTTGCAGGCGAAATTCGACAACGCCGAAATCGACCGTATCGCGCTTGACAAACAGTCCAAGCGTCTTGTCCAAGATACCACCCGCCAGTCCAAGCTCATCGTCAACTACCGCAAAACGTTGGCCAAAATCAACAATGCCGTGACACCGTACGCTTCCTGCGAGGTTCTGGACATGCTCTACACGAAGAAGTTTGATGACATCAAGGGCGACCTCGCCTCTGTCAGCAAGATGGTCACCACCATGTTCAAGGGCAACTGCACCGACAGCAAAGTGTTCCTCGACGGTCTGACAATCCTCCACAAGGCCAGCCCGAACCGCAACACCGCCTTCATGATGGGTAACTTCACATTCAAAAACTATGCCAAGAACCAAAATGCCGAAGACCTCAACGCCGCCATCGACTACTTCAAAGAGGCCGTGCGCCTGAGCGAAACTCACGAACAGGAGGCCGATGCCAGCTACATGCTGGCACTTGCCTACAAAGTGAAAAACTCCTTCTCAGAAGCCCGCTCCGCCGCTTACGACGCTTTGAAGGCGAAACCCAACATGGGCAAGGCTTACATCCTGATTGGCGACCTCTATGCCAGTTCTGGCGGAAGATGCTCCGACGACCAAGTGCCCGGTGCCTACGCTTGGGCCGCCCTTGACAAATACAACAAAGCCGCTGCTGTGGATCCCAGCTGCGCGGACGACGCCGCCAAACAGCGCGCCAAACTGCGCTACCCCAGCAAAGAAGAGCTCTTCAAACGCGGTCTCTCCGCCGGCGCCACTGTCCACGTGGGCTGCTGGATTCAGGAAAACACGACTGTGAGATAGTCCCCAAGGATGTCTCTTAAACGAAAATATCTGTACAAAAGCATCATAACAGCCTCGTGCGTTATGATGCTTTTTGCTGCCTGTGACTCCAAAAGCAAGAACGCCCAGCTGCTGGAGTTCGAGGGCAAATACCCCGACGAATCCGCCGAAAACATGACCATCACGGTGAGCGACTCCGGCCAGACCGCCTTCATCGTGACCACACCGATGCTCAACCGCTACGACAACCCCGACACCAGCTACCTCGACTGCCCCAAGGGCATCACCATCGTCTCCTTCAACGATTTCGGGCGGAAACAAGCCATCGTCACCGCCAACTACGCCTGCCAAATCAACAATAATCTCTACAAGGCCACCGACAACGTCGTCATTTACGACTACAGCAGCGGCGACTCGGTCATCACCGACGAGGTAATCTGGGACCAACGGAAGCACACCATCTACTCAACAAAGACGGTAAAGCAGGTAAAGCGCGACGGTTCTGTGAATTACGGTGACGGTTTCGACGCCGACGAGCGGTTCACGAAATACACCATCATCCACCCGCACGGAGAGATGGCGGGGTATGATTTCTAAAAGAAGTAGTCCCGCTGGGAATCGAACCCAAATCAAAAGTTTAGGAAACTTTCGTTCTATCCATTGAACTACAGGACCCTTTGTGAAAAAGTGCGCAAAAATACAACTTTTTCGGAATCGGAAGGCCATAAAAGAGAAGGCACGGACAGCAAATCCGCGCCTTTTCTTATTAACAGATTGACAATCAGCATTTAGCGATGTTTACAATCACTTCGGTGGCCTTGACCATCGATTCGAGCGGCACGTACTCGTACTTTCCGTGGAAGTTGTGGCCGCCGGCGAAGATGTTGGGGCACGGCAAACCGCGGAACGAGAGGTTCGCACCGTCTGTGCCGCCACGGATGGGCACAATCACTGGGGCGACACCAGCCTCCTCCATTGCCTTCACCGCACGTTCCACCACATAATAAACAGGCTCGACCTTCTCCCGCATATTGTAATATTGGTCCTTGATTTCGCAAGAGATGCAGTTGTTGTATTTGATGTTCAGGAAGTTGACAACATCCTGCATAAACTTCTTCTGCGCTTCGAACGTTTCGCGGTTGTGGTTGCGGATAATGTACGACATCTTAGTCTCTTCCACAGTACCGTCAATGCGGGTAAGGAGGTAGAAACCTTCGTAGTCCTGTGTATGCTCGGGACGTTGCGCAGCGGGCAGCAACCCATTGAGTTCCATAGCGATAAGCTGTGAATTGACCATCTTATTCTTGGCATAGCCGGGATGGATGTTCTTGCCTTGGATGCGGATATTGGCACCGGCGGCGTTAAAGTTTTCGAACTCCAGCTCGCCGATGGCACCACCGTCCATCGTGTAGGCGTATTCGCAGCCAAAGGCATCCACATCAAAGAATTTCACGCCGTTGCCGACCTCTTCGTCGTGCGAAAAAGCCACCTTGATGTCACCATGCTTGATCTCAGGATGTTGGATGAGGTACTCCATTGCGCAGACGATTTCCGCCACACCGGCCTTGTCGTCGGCACCAAGCAGTGTCTTGCCATCGGTGACGAGCAACGTCTGTTTTTTGTAGTCCAGCATTTCCGGAAATTCCTCGGGCGAAAGAACGGTGTTGGTCTCCTTGTCGAGGACGATAGTGCCGCCGTCATAGTTCGGGACTATGACAGGCGCAGCGATGCCGGGCATGTCGGGTGCCGTGTCGAGATGGGCCATAAAGCCAATTACCGGCTGTTTTTCGGGAGTGTTGGCGGGCAGCAAGGCGGTCACGTAACCATGTTGGTCCTTGGTGACCTGCTGCATGCCAATACTTTTCAATTCCTCCACCATCACGTCGGCAAAATCGAGGAGTGCCTGCGTGCTGGGATAGGTCTCCGACTCGGGATCGGCCGTCGTCGCAAAGGAGATATACTTGCTAAAACGTTGTAACAAAATATCCTTCATGTTTATAACGGTTTGATTATTAAATAATTGAATATAAAAAACTCATTTTTAGGGAGCAAAGGCAAAAGTACATTTTTTTTAAGATTTTTTTAGAAAAAAAACTCTTGACAAACGCTTAAAAATATTGTATCTTTGCACGCCAAAATTTTAGTGGATGAAATTATCTGAATTTAAGTATTATTTGCCTCAGGAATTGATTGCGCTGCACCCTGTGGAGGAGCGTGACGAGGCGCGTATGATGGTGCTCAATAGAAAGACAAAAACCATTGAGCATAAGCTATTTAAGGATATTATTGATTATTTCGACGACGGCGATTTGTTCGTAATGAACAACACCCGGGTATTCCCCGCGCTGATGTTCGGCGAGAAGGAGCAGACACGCGCCCAAATCCGCGTTTTTCTGCTGCGTGAGCTCGACGAGGAGAGTCGCCTGTGGGACGTGTTAGTCGATCCCGCCCGAAAAATCCGTATCGGTAACAAGCTCTCTTTCACCGAGGACGACAGCTTGGTGGCCGAGGTCATCGACAACACGACCTCCCGCGGCCGTACCCTTCGTTTTCTCTTCGACGGCGACCATGACGCTTTCAAACGGAAGTTGATGGAAATCGGCACCACCCCGCTGCCCAACGACATCCAGCGTCTGCGCGATATTGAGCCGAGCGACGAGGACGACTACCAAACCATCTACGCCACTGAGGAAGGCGCCGTCGTGGCTCCTGCCGCCGGTTTCCATTTCAGCCGCTTCCTGCTCTCCAAGATGGAGCTCAAGGGCATCGAGCGCACCTACATCACCCTGCACGCCGGATTAAGCAATTTTAACGATATTGACGTGGAGGACCTCTCCAAACACAAACCCGATTCCGAGCGCATGATCATCCGCGCGGAAGTCGCCGACAAGATCAATGAGACCAAGAAGGCGGGACACAAAGTCGCCGTCGTCGGCACCACCACAATGAAGGCGCTCGAATCCTCCGTCTATGACAGCGGCATGGTGAAGACCACCGAGATGAACGGCAAAACGGATATGTGGACCAACAAGTTCATCTATCCGCCCTACCGCTTCAAAGTGGCCAACGCCATGGTTACCAATTTCCACGCCCCGCAAAGTTCCATGCTCATGATGGTGGCGGCGTTTGGCGGCTACGACTTCGTGATGAAGGCCTACAAGGAGGCTGTCGCCGAGAAATACCGCTTCCTCACTTACGGGGACGCCATGTTGATTATTTAACATTTTTTAATACAAGAAACTATGTCAAAAGCCTATCAGGACGCAGGCGTACAATTGGAAGCCGGCTACGAGTCGGTGCGCCTCATCAAGAAACACATCGCCCGCACCAACCGCCCCGGCATGATGGGCAACATCGGCAGCTTCGGCGGCATGTTCGACCTGGCCTCGCTCGGCTACAAAGAGCCCGTTTTAGTCAGCGGCACCGACGGCGTGGGCACCAAACTCAAACTGGCGTTCATGATGGACCGCCACGACACCATCGGGCAGGACGCTGTCGCCATGTGCGTGAACGATGTACTTGCCCAAGGCGCCGCACCACTTTTCTTCCTCGACTACATCGCCGTGGGCAAAAACCATCCCGAGAAGATTGAGGCCATCGTGAAAGGCGTCGCCGACGGCTGCGTGCTTTCCAACTGCGCCCTCATCGGCGGCGAAACGGCCGAAATGCCCGACATGTACGGCGATGACGAATACGACATTGCCGGATTCACCGTCGGCGCGGTCGAAAAATCCTGCCTCATCGACGGTTCCAAGGTCAATGTCGGCGACATCCTCATCGGACTCGCCTCCTCCGGCGTGCATTCCAACGGATTCTCGCTCGTGCGCAAAATCGTCCTCAAAGACAACCACCTCGACCTCAACACTCAATACGACACACTGCCCGACACGCTCGGCAACGTGCTGCTCACCCCCACGCGCATCTACGTGAGGCCCGTCTTGGAAGTGTTAAAAAATGTTGACATCCACGCCATCTGCCACATCACCGGCGGCGGCTTCGACGAGAACATCCCGCGTGCCCTGCGCCCCGGCCAAGGCATCTTCGTGGACGAGCACAATTGGGAAAAACCCGCCATCTTCCCGTTCCTCGAAAAGTACGGCAAAGTCGATCACCGCGAAATGTTCAACGTCTTCAACATGGGCATCGGCATGGTTCTGATGGTCGATCCGAAGGATGCCGACCGCACCGTGAAAATGTTCAACGATCTGGGCGAGAAAGCCTACATTATCGGTAATGTCACCGACAAAGAGGGCGTTGTCGACATAAAACTTAAATAATTCCAAAAGAGCTGAAAGCCCGACGTATGCTAACCCAGGGCTCACTGCGTTCACCCTGGGGCTGAAGCCCGACACGTGTCAACCCAGGGGTAAGCGAAGCCCCCCCTGGAAGTCAACAGTCAACGGTCAATAGTCAAAGTATGAAATATATAGGTCCCCATGTCAGCGCCTCCGGCGGCGTGGAAAACGCCCCGCTGAACGCTATGCAGGTCGGTGCTACCGCCTTCGCCTTGTTCACCAAGAACCAACGGCAGTGGTTTTCCACCCCGCTGAGCGACAAATCCATCGCCGCTTTCAAGGAAAACCTCAGCAAATCAGGAATTTCCACCGACTACGTGCTTCCCCACGATAGCTACCTGATCAACCTCGGGAGCCCCGATGCGGAAGGGCTGGAAAAGTCGCGCAACTCCTTCATCGAAGAAATGCACCGGTGCGAGCAATTGGGGTTAAAAATGCTTAATTTCCACCCAGGCAGCCACCTCAAACAGATTACGCTGGAGGAGTGCCTGACTCGCGTGGCCGAAAGCATCAACCTGGCATTGGAGAAAACGAGCGGCGTGACAGCCGTCATCGAGAACACCGCTGGCCAGGGCACCAACGTCGGTTTCAGTTTCCACCATTTAGCCTACATCATCGACAAGGTGGAGGACAAAAGCCGCGTGGGCGTCTGCCTCGACACCTGCCACACCTACTCCGCCGGCTACGACCTCAAAACCGAAACGGGATACAAAGCCACCTTCGAAGAATTTGAAAACGTTGTGGGATTCAACTATTTACGCGCCATCCACCTCAACGACACGAAAAAAGAGTTCGGTAGCCGCGTCGACCGCCACGACAGCATCGGAAAGGGCTTCCTCGGCATGGAATTTTTCGAACGGCTTATGAACGACCCGCGCTTCGACAACATGCCGCTCATCCTCGAAACCCCGGACGAAACGCTCTGGGCGGAGGAAATTGTTCTGCTACAAAGTCTTGTGAAATCGTTGTAGAGACGTGCCATGGCGCGTCTCCGCAGGTGCAGATGCCTCCCAAGAAAAATTTTGCATTAATGGTCGGCGTATCAAAAAAAAGTGTATTTTTGCCGCCGATTTCGACTGCCGCGTTCTTCTAACGGTTAGGAATCAAGATTCTCAATCTTGCAATATGAGTTCGATTCTCATACGCGGTACAAAACAAGGCCATCTGTCAAGAACAGATGGTTTTTTTATTTTTTCTGTATCAGAAAAAAGTGTACCTTTGCCGCCGAAATACGGCCCCGTAGTTTAGCTGAATAGAACGTCAGATTCCGGTTCTGAAGGTCGTGGGTTTGAATCCCGCCGGGGTCACTAAAACCGTCCGTATGAACATCGAAAAATACGATGAGATCCGGGCCTCCCTGCCCGCCGGCACGCGCCTGGTTGCCGTTTCCAAATTCAAACCGGCGGAAGACATCAGCGCGCTGTACCAACACGGTCAGCGCGTTTTCGGTGAGAACCACGCCCAAGAAATGCGCGACAAACACGCGCAACTTCCCCAAGACATCGAATGGCACTTTATCGGGCACCTGCAGACCAACAAGATCAAGTACATTGCCCCGTATGTGTCGCTGATTCACAGCATTGACAGCTTCGATCTGCTGAAAGAGGTGAACAAACACGCCATCAAGAACGGGCGTGTGATTCCCTGTCTGCTGCAGTTCCACATCGCCGACGAGGAAACCAAGTTCGGGTTTTCGCTCGAAGAGTGCGAGGAAATGCTGCAAAATCCCGAATTCCAGGAGCTTGGAAACGTGGCCATCCATGGTGTGATGGGCATGGCGACCTTCACCGACAACCAAGGACAAGTGCGTGGTGAATTTCACCACCTACACGAGATTTTCGAGAAACTCAAGACCGACTATTTCGCGCAAAATCCAGATTTCAAGGAACTTTCAATGGGCATGAGCGAGGACTACCCTATCGCCGTGGAAGAAGGCAGCACGCTCGTCCGTATTGGCAGCGCCATCTTCGGACCACGGAACTATAACGTTTGACAATTCACTACTCACCATTCACCATAACCCAAAAACATGACCAAAAAAATCACTTTTCTGCTTGCAGCCCTTCTGTTCACGGGTGTCTGCCTTGCGAACGGCGAAAACGACTCCATCGCGAAAAAACCAAAAGACCGTAAACCCAAAAGAGAGAAAAGCGAGATTCGTACCGGCTGGACGTTCGGCATCCTGCCGAGTGTGGCGTATGATGCCGACAAAGGCTTCCAATACGGCTTGCTGGCCAACGTGTACGATTTCGGCGACGGATCAGCCTATCCCGATTACTTCCACTCCCTCTACTTCGAGGCAGCTTACACCACCAAACGCTCCGGCCTGTTTCGCTTCGCCTACGACTCCAAACACCTGCTCCCAGGTCACCATCTGAAACTCGATGTGTCCTATCTTCCTGACGCACTGTGCGATTTCTACGGTTACAACGGTTACCAGACTGTCTATAACGGCGGTTGGGCCAAGAAAAAAAGCGAGGATTACATCTCCCGTGCCTTCTACAAATCGCAACGCGACCTGCTCCGTATTGCAGGAGACATTGACGGCAACATCGGAGGCAACTGGTACTGGAACGCCGGTTTAGGAGTTCTGTGGTATAAAATCGCGCCGGTGAACATCGACATGATCAACAAGGGCAAAAAACCGGAGAACATGCTTCCCGCTGTGGACGGAATGTACGACAAATACGTGAAATGGGGAATTCTGACACCGGCAGAGGCCAACGGCGGCTGGCATCCCTACGTGCGCGGCGGCATCTCTTTCGACAACCGCGACCGCCTGCAAAACACAAAAAAGGGCATGAATGCGGACGTGTTTTTGACTTATTACGCCGGATTCGGGGAGGACAAAGGGGCCAACAGCTTGATTTTCAACGCCAGCTTCCGCCATTTCGTGCCGGTTTATCAAGACAAAATCACGTTTGCCTACCGTTTGGCCGCCCAATTGGATGTGGCCGGCGATGCCCCATTCTACCTTAACAATTACTACAATAACTTGTTCATACAGCGAGTGTTATACGAAGGTCTCGGCGGCGGCAACACCTGCCGTGGTATTCTGCGCCACCGTATTTCCGCCAAGAGCTATGCTTTTGCGAACGTCGAGTTCCGTTTCCAAATCTGCAAGTTCGACATCGGAAAGGAACACTTCTTCATCGGCCTGAACCCGTTTGTGGATATGGGCCTGATTCTGCAGCCCTACCGCCTGAACCAACAAGAAATTGTGGACAATATCATCCAAAACGACCCCGAATTTGACCTCGACAATCTGGACGACTACATCGTCTTTGACGAAAGCAAGAACATCTACCGCCCACACTTCTCCGGCGGACTCGGTCTCAAACTGATGATGAACGACAATTTTGTACTCTCCGTCGATTGGGCAGTGCCGTTCGACAAGCGCGACAACGACAGCATGGCCAATATCTACGTCAAGATGGGTTATATGTTCTAAGATATGAAACTATCTGACAATCAAAATCTTAAAGAATACAACACCTTTGGAATGGAGGTGTATGCGCGGCAATTTCTCGCTATGGACTCCGCCGATGAAACTCCCGACGTGATGGCCCATTTCCTCCATGAGAACCCGTATTATATCCTCGGCGGCGGCAGCAACACGCTGTTCACCAATGACTTCGACGGCACGATAGTACATCCCGCGTTCGGTGGCATCGAGATAATGGAGAAAAAGGAGGGAAAAGTGCTGCTGCGCGTGGCTGCCGGAGAACCTTGGGAAAATTTGATACAATATTGTATTAAACGTCAACTATATGGTATCGAGAATCTTACAGCTATTCCCGGGCTCGTTGGCAGTGCCCCCGTGCAAAACATCGGTGCCTACGGTGTGGAGGTGAAAGACACCGTCTGGAAGGTTGAAGGATTCGTTATCTCCACCGGCCAGCCCTTCGCGCTGAGCAATACCGAATGCCACTTCGGCTACCGCAACTCCATCTTCAAACAGACGTTGAAAAACGACTGCATCATCACTTACGTTTGGTTCCAACTCTCTGAAAAGCCACACTTTACATTGTCTTATCAGGGATTGACGAAAGCCCTGCAGGAGCGCGAGCTGCCCTTGACCCTGCGCAACGTCTCCGACTGCGTGCGCAAAATCCGCGATGCCAAGCTGCCCGACCCGAAAATCGTCGGCAACGGCGGCAGTTTCTTCCAAAATCCTGTCGTTCCGGCTGAAAAATACAACGAACTGACCGAAAAACACAGCGATTTGGTAGCCTACGACGCACTGGACGGGCAGAAGAAACTCTCCGCCGGCCAGCTGATTGAAAAGGCGGGGTGGAAAGGCAAGCAGGTCGGCAACGCGGGCACATGGAAAAACCAGGCGTTAGTACTGGTGAACTACGGCGGCGCCACCCCTCAGGAGGTATTGGATGTAGCCGAAACTATCATAAAAGATGTTAAAAACCTATTTGGGATTACGTTGGAAATGGAAATCAACCGGATTTAAACGAAGCATAAGAAAATTTGTCACTGTAGAGACGCGCCATAAAAACGCGCCAAGGGAACGCACCCGTAGAGACGCGCCATGGCACGTCTCTACGAACGAAAAATCGAAGAATTATGGAAGAAACTCCTCATATTACCCAAAAGAAAAGAAACAATTTGCCTCTCGGATTGCTTTTCTGCTGTCTCGTACTGTTGATGGCCGGCTGCGACCTCTTCAACCACAGCGAAAAGTTCGACAAGACGCTGCTCGCCGGCAAATGGGTGTCGGGAACGCTGTACGAATACTATAACCCCGCCGGCACCGGCTATACATGGGACATCCTCGACGATGTCACGGAGGATGAGGCGCAACCCTTCACCTGGACACTCGAGAACGCCACCCTGACCCAAATCCACCAGATGGAAATGGGCGGTAATGTACCGAAAACCTACACGGTTACGAAGCTGACCGCCACCACATTGGAGTACCACGACGACTACGGCAAATACTACACCTTCATGCGAGAAGAAGAATGAAGAAGGCGCTGAAAATAGGGCTGATTTCGTTAGGATCGCTACTCGCGGTAGTTATCATCGCCACAGCCATCCTTCTTTTTCACATTTTTTCACCTTCCAAGCTGGCCAAGATGGTCAACAGCCAGGCGGACAGGTTTATCACCTGCGATTTCCATATTGACAAAGCGGGTCTCACATTCTTCAAAACTTTCCCGAAAATCGGTCTGGACTTAGAGAATGTGGTGTTAAAAAATCCAAAGAATCTCCAAGTTTCCGACACACTGCTGTATGCCAAGGAGTGCGTGGCAGCGCTCAATATCCACGAACTCATCAAAAACAACCGCCTTGAGCTGTACGACTTCGCACTCAACCAAGGACTGGTAAACCTGTACATCGATGAAAACGGCAACGGTAACTACAAAGTTTTCCGCTCCGATTCCAACGACACCTCGTCTTTTAGCTACAGTATTGATTTACAAAAAGTTAAAGCCAAAGAGGTAGATGTGCGCTACCTGAATATCCAATCGAAACAAAAAGCGGAAATCCGGGGCGCGGATTTGACTGTCAAAGGAACATTCAAAGACAACAATATAGACGGACAGGCGGAGGTGGAGGCGAAATCCTTAGTCTTTGCCATGGCGGACAGCACACATCTGTATTTTACTGGCGATGAAATCAAAGCCTCCTACGACGGCTCTTTCACAGATTTTAACTTGCTCGACGGCAAAATGGAAGCCGACATTGAAAATGCCGTTCTTTGCCTCGACACCACCCACTACCTCAACAGAATGAACCTCAACGTGGCATCCGAGGTGAAAGCCGACCTCAACAACTTGCAATTCAACCTTCTGGACACGAAGCTACGCCTTGACAGACAGGATCTTGCTCTCAACGGTTTTGTGGGCATCGACACCGCCACCCGCGATATCCACACCGACCTGCATTACAAAACCGGCGACTGGAAAATCGACGAGGTGCTGCTACTGATTCCCGATGCGCTCATCGGCAACAAGTTAGACGACATCCAGATAAGCGGCAATATCGCATTGGAAGGTGACGTGAAAGGAACCTTCAGCGACACGCAAAAACCGCTGATTACCAGCGATGTGGCCTGGCACCACGGTCGTTTCGCAATGAAGAATCTTCCGCTCAATTTCGAGAAAGCAGACGGTCTCTTCGACCTTCGCTTAGACCTGGACAATCAGTCAGACCTGACCGTGAAAAGTCTGTCGGCCACCACTCGGAAGCGCAACAAAATCACGGCCTCAGGAACTGTCAAAAACTTGTTAGGCAAAATGTTATGCAACATTCTCGCCACAGGAAAGCTGCACATCGACGACTTCAAAGACCTGCTTCCCGAGGATTTCACCCAATACAAAGGCAAGGCAGACCTTCAAGTGAAAACGCAGCTGAGCTACGACCCCGAAACCCAATTTTCTGTCAACAATATTAATAATGCCAATATCAAAGGGCAATTTGAGGATTTAGAACTGCTCTATCACGACACGATGTTTTTGTACTCGCCTGACCTGCAGGTGGATTTGACATTCCCTGTGACCGAAAAACCGTATAAAATCGACGAGTGGCTTCATGCAAAACTGAAAACCAACCTGATACGGATTAAAAATGAGCGTTCGCTGACAAAAAAAGATATTTTAGGTTCTGATGCTCAATTGGATGTCTTTATGAACAACCTGTTGGACAGCACATCAGCACTCAAATTCGCCACCACCTACCAATTCAACCAAATCAATGCAGAAATAGACACAATTTACGCGCAACTATTTGAGCCACATGGTGTTTTTGTTATGAAAAACAAAGATCAGATGCGGATTGACTACGCTGGTGACGCCCTTAGGTTGTACGTTAGCAATGCGCGGCAATCCACAAGTTCAAATTATGACCCTTTCTCTCTCTACACCGAGGCCATCCAATTGCATGTTGAAACAGATTATAAAGAAAAGGAAAATCATCCGCTATTACAATGGTCGCCGGTGGTGCAATTGCAAGCAAAAAACATCGAGTTGGGAATCCGGGATATCATGAAATATACTGTGGAATGCCCGGTGTTGGATCTCGATTTCAACCCTCAAAAATGTGTGTTAAAAAAAGTAAATATCGGGTATAGGGAGTCCAAAGCCTCCGTGACGGGCACCATTACCGGCATTGCAGATTACTTGCAAGACAAGAGGCTACTCAAAGGCAATTTGGAATTGGTTGCCAACTACCTGAACCTCAACGAACTGATGGCCATGGTAAACGGCATCAACGCGCCAGATTCCCTGACGGCGCAGGCGGAGGAAGTGGCCAAAGAGAGTGGCGACTCGCCCTTCATTGTGCCATTCGGGGTGGATGTCAACATGAACACCACCATCCAGAAAGCGTTGTATGATGAGACGGAGTTCAACAACATTGCCGGTCGTGTGTATGTGAAAGACGGCGTGCTGGTGTTGGAGGAGATGGGTCTCACCAACGAGGCCGCGCGGATGCAGCTCACCGCCATGTACCGCACCCCGCGCATGAACCACCTCTTCCTCGGTTTCGACTTCCATCTGCTTGACATCAAGATAGACAAGCTCATCGCGATGATTCCCGAGGTGGACACCATCCTACCCATGCTGAAGGCCTTCAGCGGCAATGCCGAGTTCCACTTCGCTGCCGAGACCTACCTCAAGTCCAACTACGACATCAAGTTTTCCACCCTCAGAGGCGCAGCCGCCATCAACGGTCACGATTTGGTGGTGCTTGACAACGAAACCTACCGTAACATCGCCAAGAAGCTGTTATTCAGCAAGAAAACACAGAACAAAATCGACAGTCTCTCCACGGAAATCACCATTTTCCGAAACGAGGTGGATGTCTATCCTTTCCTGATCAGCATCGACAAATACAGCGCGATTATCTCCGGCCGGCACAACCTCGACCTCACCTACGACTACAACATTTCGTTAGTGAAGCCTATCCACATCGGGTTGGACATCATCGGGTTGGACGACCGGCTGAAGTTCAAGTTAGGCAAGGCGAAATACGCCACGCTGTTTGTTCCTGAAAAGCGCAAAGTGGTGGAATCCAACGTCTTGGAGCTGAAAACGCTCATCAACAAGACGTTGCAGGCGAATGTGCGGCCGTAGAGACTCACGGTCGCGATTTCCGCGCCGGACAGTTCGATGTGCAGGAGGTTGTCGGTGGGGTTGGGGCAGACGGTCAGCGCGGCATAGGAAACCGCACCCTTTACACTCCAAATATAAGAAGCCGCACTGTCACAAACCGCCGTATAGCTTACCGTATTCCCTTCACCTTCCAAACATTCGACATCTTTGAGCAACATTGGCGAGCAGCTGGCGAACTGAAACGGTGTCAGCATCGGATAGTCTTTTGCCAAAGGGTCAACGCTCCAGAACCGTCCGATGCGGGTGTCGTGCATGCGGTACTCGAAGGCGTGCAAAGCCCCGTCCCCAAGCACCTCATTATCAGCCTCCTGTCCGTTGAAGAAGTACCGATAACCGCCGGAATAGTAACGAGGGGGCTGGGGCGGGTATGTGGCGGTGCGGTTCATGGCGCGAAGATAGGAATTTTTCGGGTTGGACAACAATTAAGATATATTTTTTGACGACAACAGGGACAATTGGGGACAACTTGTTGAGGATAACAGGAAGATTTGTGCGTGTAATCAACTACGACTTCGGTTTCTTCAGCTTGATATCCTTCATGTACCCCTCGTTCTCCGCCTCGTATCCGGTGGGCAGTGTGTCATGCAAAGTAAATGTGGGGACAATACAGACCGTTTCGGTAAAAGATCCAGAAGTTGGATAGTTGTATCGAATTTTTGCCAGTAAAGAGTCTTCACTATAACATAAGACTTCCACTTTATTAATGCTCCTTAGCTGACCGAAATCCGAATTCTCAATGACAGGGCGATAAATGTCCGGGAACAAGGAGTCCGGAGTATAATAATATGCCAACATCCAATATGCTTTTTCGAAACAGTTGATACGATTACCCTTATTGTAACGACAAAATGACTGAATCGTGTCACCGTCCCAGTGATAGCAGTATTTCACCTCAATGGCTCCCCGTCGGAACCATTCGCGGTCAGATATCCAAACCACGATTGGGACAAAGACAAATAAACAGATTAGGCTGATTCCAACCCACAATTGTGGATTTTTTCTTATTATCATTTCGATAGGAATCATTGGTGTCATGCTTCTTCCGTTATTTAGATTGTTTCTCTTTCACTTGTCGTTGATAACTTTCACTTTCCCATTGGTCTTTCCCAACTTCGATCATTTTAATGTCTGTTTTAATTGGTGTGTCCTTGAAGAGGTTAAAAAGATTACCTCGGTCAATATAGTATAAGTAATGATTAATAACCTCAAATTTCGGTTCTACGTTATTATATTCAAATCCTTTTTCTTTTACAAGGTTAATTAAACTCGTTTGTTCCTCATACGTAATCGAAAATGATTTTGTCACTTCTGTTTTCATAGTTACGTGTGCTGCAACTAATCCAAATCCAAAACTCGCCCCAGCGTAGGTATCAACTTCTCTTCCTTCTATTGATCCACCAAATATGGGGTAAGCATCAACAGATGTAATTGCACCTTTATTTGAAGATTGCCTGAAAAAGTCTGAAGAGAAATCAATTCCGAAATGATTTTTTAAACTTATCAGCATGAGTCCCACAACAGCTTCTTGATCCGTGGTCTTGAATGAGGATTTATATTTGAAATAAGTAATCCCTATCTTATCTCTTGCTCTTCCTTGCCCTCTTACAAATTTTCGTCCATATTCTCCAACACCCGCAGCACTTCCAAATTCTGTTGTGATGTAATAGACTTCCAGCCCCTCCAGTTCTCTCCCCTCCACAACCCGATTCTCCGCAAACGCATACGTGCTGTTCCACGGGAACTTTCCCGCCAACGGGTCCACGCTCCAGAACCGTCCGATGCGGGTGTCGTGCATGCGGTACTCGAAGGCGTGCAAAGCACCTTCTCCAAGCACCTCATTATCAGCCTCCTGCCCGTTGAAGGAGTACCGATAACCGCCGTTATAGTAACTTTGACTGTTATATTGTTGATAATTAATCATTTGTGCTATAAATTCACCATGAAATATTCAAAATCGTTTGCAATTAATGTGGCAAAAATACATTTTTTACTAATCACCACGTTACCACTTTGTTCACAATCGAATATTGCTCGCCGGCTGTCATACGCAGATAGATTCGGGTGGTTTCGATATTTTCATGCCCCATGAGGTCTGCCAGAAGTGCAATGTCGTTGTGTTTTTCCAGAAAATTCTTTGCAAATCGGTGTCTGAAAGAATGAGGATAGACCACTTTGGGGTCAATGCCGTATTCTTTGGCGTATTTCTGTAGCCGTCGGTAGATGCCTTCCCGAGAAATCAGCCTTCCCCAGCGATTCCTGAAGATGAAACCCGATTCGATTTGCTGGGATTCCAACCATTCCAAGGCCGCCGTCCCCAGTGTTTTGGGAATGTATATGCGCCTGATTTTCCCGCCTTTTGTGCACAAGTCTATATAGCCCGCATGCACATGCTCCACTTTGATTTGCAAAAGTTCGCTGATTCGTGCACCTGTGGCCGCCATGAACCATACCATGAAGTACCATTTCATGCGCCCGTCCTTCTTCATTCTCTTTTTTAAATACTGGTAATCCTCATTACTTATTACATTTTCCAAATAACGCTTCTGTTGTACTTTGACCGACCTCAACTTCAGGTCTTCTCTTCCTACATATTCCAAGTATTGATTGAGCCCAAAGATTTGGATGTTGGCAGAAGCCGGCTTATAGTGGGCAACACAATGTTCCTTGAAATTCAACAGATTAGTCTTGTTGACTGTGTCGTAAAACGAATAGTAGCGTTCCACCGCTGTCGAATACGACCGGATCGTATTGTTTGCAAGATTCTTTTTGCGTAGGTGATCTTCAAATTTTTTGTACATAGATACTTTATTTATTGGACTGTTCCCTTTTCAATCGCATTCTCCTGTTGGTCGGTTTCTGCCGTCTCTCCTTCTTGTGTGGCTCCAACCACTCGATACCCGCCGCTTTTTTTCGATCCAACGTACTCGACTATATTTTCCGCTTTGAGCTGTAAAAGGATGCGGTTGATGGTGGACTGGGAAAAACGGGTTATCTCAGAAAGCCTGACGGCAGGAATTATGGGGTTGTCGGTTATAAGTTGAAGTATTTTTGCAGTCTTTTTATTTTCAAGGATTGGTGTTTTGTTCTGCTTTGCCCCCCTTGCACTTTCCGAAGAGGAATCAAGTTTCGGAATCAGAGCCTGCAAATCTGCCTGTTCCGTGAAATCACCAAAACGCGATATGATTCGGCATTGGTCTCCTCGCTGAACCAGACCAATCTACGCAACCGTATTGCCGCCGTGTCGTTTTATCCGACCGACGTCAGCGACTACCAGTCGGCCACACACTACAGCTACGACATCCATGGCAATGTGAAGCGGTTAGTGCAGGAAATCCCCAACCTCAACCTGTTCGGGCGGCAGTTCACCACGCTGGATTACGAGTATGACCTCATCAGCGGCAACGTGAACCGCGTGTGGTACCAAAAGGGGAAATTGGAGCAATTCTCACACCGCTACCGCTATGACGCAGACAATCGCATCACCCACGTCTACACGTCAAACCTCTTCAAAAAGAACGACACAACTTTCCTGCCGCAGGAACGGTTGGAAGCCCGCTATCTCTACCTGCCCACGGGTGCATTGTCGAGGGTGGAGCTGGGCCACAAGCAAATACAAGGCATTGACTACGCCTACACGCTGCAAGGCTGGTTGAAGGACATAAACGGCTACCGAGGTCTGTTATCCGATGTATATGACCTGCTTTCGGGTTATGACACGGGCAATGACGGCTCACCGGTTACGGGAAATCTGAACAGCGTTTTCCCATGGGATGCTTTTTCCTCCTCCATCCAATACTACCAAGGAGATTATCAGCCAGTTGTTGGAACAAACTACTTCAACTGTCCCTCAACATCAGCCGTTCCGCTCTACAACGGCAATATTTCGGCATTAACCACGAGTTATCATAACAGCACGAACGTTGTCTTGATGAAATTGTTCCGTTACGACAAACTGAACAGGATAAAACAGATGCAGACTGCTGAACAATTCCAAAGCACGTCCGGCTGGGAACCCGTGTCCGACAATTATTCCACGGAATACGAATACGACTGGAACGGAAATTTACTATCTTTGCGGCGCAATGACAAGTATGGACAGATTATGCACGATATAGCCTATCATTATCCGAACGCAGCGAACAACCGCCTGGGCAGCATTACCGCCACCGGCCTCAACTCGGGCTCGTATCGGTATGACGCGATAGGCAATCTCGTGCGCGACAACGCGGAAGGTTTGACTGTGAGTTGGAATGCACTTGGCAAGGTGGACTCCATCTGCCGGAACGGCCATTTGCTGTCCCGTTTCCGCTACAGCCCGACTGGCCAGCGACAGGTGAAGATGGCTGACGGGGACACGGTGTTCTACATCCACGACGCCACGGGCAATGTGATGTGCGTTTACCAGCTGAAAAACGACACTTTGTCTGCGACAGAACGTTACATGTACGGCGGCAAGCGGTTGGGCATGTTTGGGCAGCAGGTGTGGATTGTGGCGGGCGGCACAGCCGGAATGAGCGATTCCAGCACCATCGGCGCCCGCACCTATGAGCTGACCGACCACTTGGGCAACGTGACCGCCACGATACTTGACAGGAAACGGCCTGTTCTGAACTCATACGGCAATATGGTATACATACCTCTCATTGTCTCCTATACGGACTACTACCCCTTCGGTTACCCCATTTCAGACAGAAGTTACTATAACGGCGGTTATCGGTACTTCTTCAACGGGCAGGAGGCTGATAATGAGGTGCTTGGGGATGGGGTGAGTTTGACCGCTGAATTCTGGCAATACGACACGAGGTTGGGCAGGAGGTGGAATGTGGACCCTAAATATACTCCAATGTTGAGTTCTTATAGTTGTTTTGTGAATAGCCCTCTTTCTTTAAATGATAAAAAGGGTGACACGACATATAGGTTTAACATAAATACTGGTGAATATTTAGGAATGTATGATTTGAATCAAACTGGTCAATATGGTTCGTATGGTTATACAGAAACGGCTGGATATGGTGAGAATAAGTATGAATATTGGAAAGGGGAAACATTCAATTTTGCCGATCCTGTGAATGATGCAAAAGATATCAGGGATGGAATAATCACCCAACTAGTTTTTGTTCGTGATGAAGAAATGGTGTCTATTTTACGAAATCAAGGTGCATTTGAAGTGGGAAAATTAGGTTTTGTCAAAGAAAGTACGGGAGGGGGAGATTTTGATTACTCATTTTCAATTTTACCCAACTACTACCCAGAAGCAAATTTCAATCCGGTCACAATGAAATCTAATTTCCTGTTTCTGCCCGAAGGCGATTATACAGCGCACAATTTTATGAATTTTGGAAATTATCTATGGGGAATGACTGGGGCTGTTGTTGGCTTTAGTTATGCGATTTTGCAAGCTGGTGCACATGCCAATAGCCTCTTGAATTCTAATAAAAATGGATACGAATCACAATTGGATTCTAAAGATGATCAGCTTTCAATCAAAAAAGGAATTTTTCATTCGAACAACAAGAATTATCGACAATATCGGAGAAAAAAATGAAAAGATTTATTTTAATAATTTATTCCATTCTTGTTTTCGGTGGATGTTCTCGATATAATACTCCACAAGAAAAATTTGAATCTATACAAAACTCAAATTTTTCTGATTTTGTTGACGTGGAAATTGTTTCCAGACCACCTGTATATATCGTACGGTTTCATGACACATCATATTGTGTAAAAACACGCTTTCTATCAAACAAGATAAAGTCTATAACCTATTACAACAATCAAAATGCAAGTATTATGAGTTTTAGCAAAGATGATACAGAACATTTAGAATATCTTTTACATCTGTTTGACAATCTTGATGTCAGGGCAATGTCCGTTGACAAAAAAAAGAATGTTTGGTTTTCATTTCAATTTAAAGATCGGTGCACTTACAGTTTTTTAAAACTATCGCCAACAAGTTCATTGGAAGAGTATGGATTGCAATATTACAAAAAGTACAACGAAAATTGGTTTTATGACGTAGAGTGTTCAAAATATGGAAGATGATTCATTTAAGGGACTTTCACATGTCATCGGTCATCGACTATATAGTCAGCCCTCAAAAAGCCTCCATGGATTCCGGACAGCATAAACAACGGCCCATTGTTTCTCTAAACCGAAAAAAAATCCTATCTTCGCGCCATGAACCACACCGCCACATACCCGCCAAAATCCCCCCGTCCCGCTATCGGGGGTTATCGGTACTTTTTCAACGGGCAGGAGGCTGACAATGAGGTGTTTGGAGAGGGGACTTTGCACGCCTTCGAGTACCGCATGCACGACACCCGCATCGGGCGGTTCTGGAGTGTGGATCCGCTGGCGGGGAAGTTCCCGTGGAACAGTGTGTATGCGTTTGCGGAAAATAGGGTTGTCGATGGAAGGGAGTTGGAAGGGTTGGAATGGAATCCGAATAAACCGCTAACCACGACAAACGTAGAAATCCCCATACGCGTTGTCAACGCATGCGACCAAACGAAAGTTGTTCCGTCGGTATCGCCAAAAACAGAATTGAGGTTTCAAATTTCCACGAAAACGGTATATGCGTTTGATCCTGGTGAAATTCGTCCAGCCAAGTCAGAATATGAAAAATGGTGGGAATTCACTGCGGGACCCTTTGCCAATTCAATTCGTACTGATAGAGTCCTACAAGCCGCTTCCACAGGCGTTTTTACTGCAGCTACATTTTCTTATGGCGAAATCGTCGTCACACAATCTTTGCCGTATGTGGTGAGAGGTGGACAGACATTTTACTCAATGGGGGTTAAAGTGTACAATAACCCTTGGGGGAAAAGAATAATTGGAGGTGGCTTAGGCTATGTGGGTAATAAACTAAAATGGTCTCCTGATATAACTCCTTCCGATCCTACAATAGGTACATATAGCCTATTGTTTCAATTTCTATTTGACACATGGGAGAAAAGCAAACCTTTATTTGATGATAAATTAAGAATTGATACCAAGACATTCCCTCAAAATACAAACGATAATGCAAAATCCAATAATACAAAATCAACGAAGAAAGAGAATTAACCGTTTTGTTAAATACTATTATTATTCTTTTGTATTTGCTTTTGTCCTTTCCACAATAGCTTATAAAACCGGAACTATGGGATCTGGACTACGCCCATCTTATTACAAACCCACACCTAATACCTGGCAATATGTCTCTGATCAGTGGCCTGATATTGTCGTTTTTTCATTAGTGGCTGGTCTATTGCTCACTTTGCCAATACCTCCGTCAAATGATGAATGATAAAATGTTGTTACGCTAAATTCTGAGGTGAGTCACTCATCATTCAAAACAATGTTTCATATTTCCCGTTGTTCAAAAACAGTCCCATTAGTCTCCCAAAATCAAAAGTCCCATCTTCCCGCCATGATCCGCATCACCACATACTCGCCAAAATTCCTCCGTTCCGCTATCGGGGGTTATCGGTACTTCTTCAACGGGCAGGAGGCTGATAATGAGGTGCTTGGAGGAGGGGCCTTGGCAGGGTATGAGTTCCGGCAGTATGACACGAGGCTGGGACGGTGGTGGGGAGTGGATCGGAAAGTTGCAAAATACCAGTCGTTGAGTCCGTATCAGTTTTGTGCAGGTAATCCGATTGTATTAGTGGATTCGAGAGGGGATTCAATAGTTCCAGCATCGAAAGATAAGTGGAATAAACAAAAATCGGAAATCACTGCCACAATTGTGAATCGAGCATTTCAGGTTGTAACGAACACACAAGACTACAGCCCTTCTTATACCAAAAAAAGCATTATGAGTCTTTTTGAGACCTTGTCTGTAATGGATCAAATGGAACGACATCCTATTTGGTGGTACTCTCTCTCATCAAAAAGAAAAGGTACAACCGGATATACAAAACTAACAAGGGATTCTAAAAGTAACATGTCGTATTTGTTCAGAATCGGATATGTCAATACAGCCAATTTTGTCCACGAAGTCACTCATTGCGGGCAATTTCTGAGCGGGAAAATCGTTTTTGAAGAAGAAGAAGGCAAATTTGGGGCATACGTAGATGTTTATGATGAAATAGATGCTTATAAATCCCAATATTATTACAATCAAAATTCGTTACCGCTAAACAACTACCCCATCTTCACTGTAAAATGGTTGAGAGACATTAAAGATGATAACGATAAATACCCTTATAGAAAGGATGGGATAATTTCATTTGATAAATTTGCGACAAAGGAGATTATGCAAGAGGCATATCCTGAAATTTTTGAAATGTTTGATGACATGAAAGGCCCCCTAATGTGCAAGCCAAGAACCGTTAGTAACTAGTAACCGTTGTACTATGAAGAAACAGTTTGTATTTGCTTTGTTGTTGTCAATACCCATAATCCGTCTCTCTTTTGCCCAAACTGAGATAATAGCCAATGACTATTATGATATAGAATTCTTTGATAGTAATAAAAGCAAAGATGTCCCTGATGAGTTTGATGCATCTAATCACGAGAATGGTTTCCCATATAAAATCTACGATATTTGCATAGTATCATTTGACAGTCAAATGAACTGTATTAAAACCCACATTCAATTTATTCTAAATAAAAAACACTGGGTACCAGAAATGGAATCATACCACGGAAAGATAGAATTCATTAATGATAGCATTGTTTCATATACCAGCAACAGTTTACTCAAAGACAAAAGATATATGCTTCGAGCTGCATATTTTCCTTGCCCAATGGCCACTTTGGAGGAGGATTTTGTTATTCGGTCATCCTCAATACGAATAGCGGAGACGTGGTGGACTTTTTATCAACTTGAAGATTTGCATTTAAAAAGATCGGAACTCAGAGAATTGAAAAAAATCTTAAAGCTTTGCGGATTGCGAATGAAGAACAATCGGATTATATATCCAAATGAGACTCTTTAATCGTCTTCCCCTTTAATGTTGTCAACCTAAAGCAAACGACGATGAAAAACTCAATCATTCGCAATCAACGGAAAAAGGAAATCAACCGTCTCGTTAAAAAATTCATATTTTTTTAATGATGTCTTTCGTTATCATAGGGATGGAATATAAAAGTGGTAGTGCTGGTGCTAGATGGAAAACTGCCACTTATTCTAAATCTACTCCTAATACGTGGCAATATGTTTATAATCATTTGTCAGAAATTGTTTGTCTCTCGTTGTGCGGAGGTGTGTTTTTTACATTAATATCAGAGTTAATTCATGATGATTGAAATATTCTGATCACAATCTGTCCATATTCAAGTCACCATAATCCATCTGTCAAATAGACAATATAATCATACTCAGATATAGAAGTGAAACGAACAGAATAATCAAAGTACAATGAAAAAACATCTATCAAACATTTTGGCATTGACGGCTGTCCTTTTATGTACTTCCGTTGCGCAAGCGCAGCACATCACCATTGATGGTCCGAAGACGACAATTGAGGACGGCAGTCGCCTCAACATCATCGGCGAGGACGATCAATACCTGTACATCTCTTCCTTGAAGATTGATTCATACGGAGACGATGACGACATTTTCATCTCCGTGTATGACAAAAAGAATCGTTCCGTGGTCATCGAGCATAGGATTGACGAGGACCACTATTTCAAGTCAGCTTACATGCGCGGATCGGATGTGGTGTTGGAAGGCACCCGCTACAACGGGAAGACCAAAAGCGTGGAATTTTTCGAATGTGCGTTCCCCGTGATGATGAAAACTCCCCGCAAATTCGTGAAAACAGCCGTGTATAGCGTGCCTTGCTCGTCGAACAAAGTGAGAAGGACATTCTCCCTGCGATCGCCAGACAGCACCAAGACGGCTTACGTGACCTGCATTCGCCTGTCGGGCCGTGCTAAAGGCGGCTACCTGTTGGACGTGGAAGTCCGCGACGCGAACGGTGGCGAGTTGTCGCATTTCAACCGGCAATACCCAAACACTGATGCGCTGATCACCAAAGCGTTCCTCTCCAATTCCGGAACCGTCTTCGTGGAGGAGAGTCGCTGGGATCTGACTAAAACCTATCCGAAATATCTGGATGGTATGGATTACTACTCCCGTTTGTCTCGTTATTACACCATCCCCCCGAAAGGTGAAGTCAGCTGCTATCCCGACCCTGAGAGGGATAAAGCGCTGCTGAACGCTTGTGCCGGTCTTCTGCATAACGGCAATTTGTTGGTCGTTGGGCAGACTTCCGAGGGCTGGGCAAGTGTGGCGTTGGATGCCGAAGGGGAACATTCCTGGGAATACCAGTATGAAGGCAAAATCCCTGACAGACCCGAGAATATCAAGTATGTACGGGATGAGTTGCCCCCCTTGACATTCCAACAGGTGATACCTTTGTCGGAAGGACGGACCCTGGTGATGGCTTACCGGCACACAAAATATTACATCTACAGTTACGATATGAGGCGCGCTTATTTTTTCAATTTATACCAAACCATATATTTATATATGTTTGATTCTAAAGGGAAGCTGACGGCCAGCTCCATGATTCCGTTTTCAACACAAAGCGATGGCGACGCCCACCAAAACAAGCCGACAGCTTTTTTGTGGAACGGTGAGGTTTGGCTGATTTTCAACGGGAATTATGAGAATTACAAAAGCACGAAAACGCCCGAGGAATGGAAAATGTTGCCACCGAACAGGCCGGAAGTCCGCTGCATCGTAATGGGGCGCGTAGATGGCGAGCTGAACGTCGAACCAAACGTCATTTACGAGCAGGATGGAGTGGGACTATGGAACCGCGGCGATTACTACGACCAATTGGTGAAAGTGGATGGTGACAAGATCTATTCTATCATTCATCACGACCGTTCCAATCATATCGAAGAGATTTCGCAATAAGCGGTGTTTTGTGGTCAACAACAATCTCCTTAAATGGAAGAACTGGTACCGACAGATAAAGTGCGAGAAATACATAATACGAATACGACTGGAACGGAAATTTACTATCTTTGCGGCGCAATGACAAGTACGGACAGATCATGCACGATATAGCCTATCATTATCCGAACGCAGCGAACAACCGCTTGGGCAGCATTACCGCCACCGGCCTCAACTCGAGCTCGTACCGGTATGACGCGATAGGCAATCTCGTGCGCGACAACGCGGAAGGTTTGACTGTGAGTTGGAATGCACTTGGCAAGGTGGACTCTATATGCCGAAACGGCCATTTGCTGTCCCGTTTCCGCTACAGCCCGACTGGCCAGCGACAGGTGAAGATGGCTGACGGGGACACGGTGTTCTACATCCACGATGCCACGGGCAATGTGATATGCGTTTACCTGCTGAAAAACGACACTTTGTCTGTGACAGAACGTTACATGTACGGCAGCAAGCGGTTGGGTATGCTGGGGCAGCAGGTGTGGATTGTGGCGGGCGGCACAGCCGGAATGAGCGATTCCAGCACCATCGGCGCCCGCACCTATGAGCTGACCGACCACTTGGGCAACGTGACCGCCACGATACTTGACAGGAAACGGCCTGTTCTGAACTCATACGGCAATATGGTATACATACCTCTCATTGTCTCCTATACGGACTACTACCCCTTCGGTTACCCCATTTCAGACAGAAGTTACTATTTCGGGGGTTATCGGTACTTTTTCAACGGGCAGGAGGCTGACAATGAGGTACTTGGAGACGGGGTGAGTTTGAGCGCGGAATTCTGGCAGTACGACACCAGGCTGGGTAGGAGGTGGAATGTGGACCCCGTGTTCAAGGGGTACGAAAGCCCTTATGCGTGCTTCGCAGGGAACCCGGTGAGGTTTGCGGACCCGAATGGTGAGGACGAGTGGATTCCAGGGGTTGATAGAAATGGTAACGCGACATATACGGCAGAAGATGGCGATAGTTTTAAATCTTTCATGAGTCAATTCGAATTTGCAGACAGGAATGTCGCAGCTGCTATATTTGCCAAAGCTGGGTTGAGTACTGAGGCAGAAGTGGTGAAAGCGGGGAGTGTCATAAAGGGAAAAGATGTATTTGATGTTACAAAAGAATCACAAATATTGAAAAGCAGATGGTATGCTATGGACAACGACCATAGAATTACTACCATAATGTTTGCCATACAATATGCAAGTTTTCATAAAGAAAGGAATGCCAAAAAAAATGGTGATTTTTCTGTAGACCTTTATAGATTTATACCAGATTTCCCAAAGACAGACATCTTGAGGTACCAAGATGATTTGAATCGAATTCTATTGCCTAACGGTCAGTCCATAACCATTCACTTTATGGAAATACATGTGGATAAATTAGGTAACCCCCCAACTATCCAACACTATCCAGAGGGAGGAGGATATGTCTTTGAGGATACTGATGGCAAAGAATATGTGAAATACATATTTAAAAGTGGCATAAATCCTAATGCAGGAAGACGTTTTAAAGGAATTCTCATGTCGATACCCAGCGAGGATCAGGATAATTTTGATGAACGTTACAATTAGTCTATAGCCCCAGCAAAAGAATGAGTTTGATTCGTAGAGTTTTCTTGTTGATTATTTTTGTCGAAGTTGCCGTTTTTGAGGCTAGACCGCAAACATCTGTCATAGACATGAATTCATTATGGTCAAATGACATATTGATTCAATCTGCTATTGACAGTTTTTATGAAATAATGAAAATCTCTGACCACATAGACAGCAACCACAAATGTATCGTTAGGTTTCCTACGCAAGAGGGAATTTGGTTTGATACGACTTTATATTACAATTTGTTTTACTATTTTGATCAAGGACTTGTGTATGCTGAAAAGGATAGTTTCATCTGCTTAGTGGCCGTCGATTTTTTCAAAAATAACACAATCACCCTTCATGCCCAGAAAATAGATTTGAATAGAGAAACCAGAATCAAGGATGTTGTTTCTGTATTTCATCTGAAGTCCAGAGATATTTTAAAGGAGCCTTTAAGACTATTGGAATATGACAGTCCATATTTTTATACCATAGAGTTGTCAGCAGGTTTTTCTCCGACCGATATCAACCTGATATTTGATAACAAGAAAAAATTGTTACATATGGATATTTTGCCTGTTTATTAATCTATTCTAAAAGTTTGAATATATCACCATTTTGAAATCATTGAATATCAACAGAACTCCCACCTAATTGCGTTGTCCTCGTTATCGTCAAAATCAATTCCGAAGTTTCTTAACCCGAAAAAAACCTATCTTCGCGCCATGAACCGCACCACCACATACCCGCCCCAGCCCCCTCGTTACTATAACGGCGGTTATCGGTACTTCTTCAACGGACAGGAGGCTGATAATGAGGTGTTTGGAGAAGGGGTGTTTCAAAACTATGGATTCCGCATGTATGACACTCGTATTGGAAGGTTCTGGGGTGTTGACCCTTTGACGAAAGACTATCCGATGCTGACACCGTTTCAGTTTGCCAGTTGCTCGCCTATGTTGCTCGTCGATGTCGACGGACTGGAAGGGATAGAGAACACTATCGGCTATACGTCAGACGGGGTGCCTTTCAAATATTTCAATGCAAGACAGAGCACTTACGTGGCACCAAAATGGTTCGCCACTCCAGTCGTTACCACAACTGAATTGAAAATGGTTTCGTGTTCTTATAATCCTTGTGGGGAGATAAAGGAACCAAAACCCCTTTCGCGGTTTGAACTTTGGCTGGAAGCACCATCGAAAAGTACTGTTGACTACACATTTAAAAGTTTAGCAAATTTTGGGTATAGTTATGTAAACGCACCATATTCCTTATTTTTTGGAAAAACTATCTCCGGTAGTTCTTTGACACCCAAACAGCGGATGGATGCATTTGTTGATTTCGTTCCAGGAATTATGCTGAAAAGTCTAACATTTTCAGGACAAATCATTCGCACTGGAACCGGATTGCAAGGATACAACAATTTTGTAAGAGAAAGCAAAGCCATGGGAACACTACCAAAACAGGCAGATCTACCAGTCGGCGTGAAGTGGCAAACGGAAACGGGAAAAATGTTCCGTCTGAATATAAGCAATGGACAAATGTTAGACGAGACAAATATATTTCTCAAAAGTCTAAATTTTGCAAAACCATTCACCAATAACCATATTTTTCCCGAACAATCGCAACCTGAATTCCAAACCAAATCCGATCAATAACTATGTTATATCCAGAATTACGAGTTCTCGGGGCATTCGTTCGATGGCTAATGAAAGGATGCAAAACCAAATTGAAATATGAAGTGTTCGACAACACTGAACATGACAAGGCTAACTATATGATTGGTATTTTAATCGTTCTCTCACCGGTTTTGATAGCGTTGATATTGATTTGTTTGGGCGTAATCAGATGATCTTTCTACAGTTTTATTCAAGGACCCGAAAATTCCTATCCTCGCGCCATGAACCCCACCTCCACATCCCCGCCCTGCTACCCCCGTTACGCCAAGGGGCAATCAAGTTGTCCAAGTTGTCCAAGTTGTCTTTCTAAATAAATTGTATCTTTGCGGCGAAAATCCACCGTTATGAAATACCCTATCGGCATACAGACATTCTCGGAAATTATCAATAAAGGATACCTTTATTTTGACAAGACCGCTCTGGTACACAAGCTGGCCAATGACAGCAAATACTACTTCCTCAGCCGTCCCCGCAGGTTCGGCAAAAGTTTGCTGGTCACCACCTTGGAGGCCTACTTCCAAGGGCGGAAGGAGCTCTTCGAAGGGTTGGCCATCAGCAAGCTGGAAACCGAATGGAAGCAGTATCCCGTGCTGCACATCGACCTCAACGCCGCCGACTACAGAAGCGAGGAAGCCCTCATCTCCATCATTGACAGGCATATTCGCCAATTTGAAACTATTTATGGGGAAAATCCCAAAGACATGGCTTTGTCAGATCGTTTTATTGGTGTCATTCAACGCGCATACGAACAAACCGGCCGTCAAGTCGTAATCTTAGTGGACGAATACGACAAGCCGCTGCTGCAGACTATCGGGAACACGGAACTCCAGGACAACTACCGCAAGATTCTGAAGGGTTTCTACGGGGTGGCCAAGACCATGGATGCGTGCATCCGTCTCGCCTTCTTCACCGGGGTGACCAAGTTCTCGAAAGTGAGCGTGTTCAGCGACCTCAACAACCTGAAAGACATCTCGTTGGATAGCAGGTATGCAGAAATCTGCGGCATCACCGAGCAAGAGATTCGCGACAAATTGGATGTGCAGGTTGGGGAAATGGCGGAAACCAATGGAATAAGCAAAGACGAATGCTATGAGAAACTGAAAAAGCAATACGACGGCTACCATTTCAGCAAGAACGGCACAGGAATGTACAATCCTTTCAGTCTGTTGAATGCGATGGACAGTCAGGAGTTCGGCGACCAGTGGTTCCAGTCGGGCACGCCCACGTTCCTGGTGGAGGTTCTGAAACGCAATAATTACGATCTGGAGCAGCTCACCCGCGAAAACGTAACGGCGGATTTGCTCGGGAGTTTGGATGCCATCGACACCACTCCGATTCCGCTGCTCTACCAAAGCGGCTATCTCACCATCAAGAGTTACAACGCACGTTTCCGAACCTACCAGCTCGGATTCCCGAACGAAGAGGTGGAACGCGGGTTCAACCTGTTCCTGTTCCCATACTACGTGCCGCTCAGAAAAGAGAAGACCGGTCTGTTTGTGATGAACTTCGTGCAAGAGATAGAGGCGGGGGAGCCCTTGAAGTTCATGGCACGTCTCGAGTCCCTGTTCGCCAACCAAGACTACCAAATCGCCGGAGACGCGGAGCTCTACTTCCACAATGCCGTGAGCCTCATCTTCCAAATGTTGGGCTTCTACACGGAGACCGAGCGGCACACTTCCGACGGCCGCATGGACATGGTGGTGCAGACCGCCGACTACATCTACCTCTTCGAGTTCAAACTGGACAAATCCGTCGAGGAGGCGTTGGCGCAGATCGAGAAAAGGGAGTACGCCTTGTCCTTCGTCCACGACCCGCGCAAGCTCTTCAAAATCGGGGTGAATTTCTCCTCCGAGACCCGCAGGATCCAGAACTGGAAGGCGGTAGAGCGGTAACCTCCTATCTTCGCGCCATGATCCGCACCACCACATACCCGCCCCAGCCCCCTCGTTACTATTCCGGCGGCTATCGGTACTTCTTCAACGGTCAGGAGGCTGACAATGAGGTGCTTGAGGAAGGGGTGTTGATTGGGTACGAGTTTCGAGAGTGTGATACGAGATTGGGTCGGTGGTGGGGAGTGGATACCAAAAATAATGAAATACCTGGAGTGTCTCCTTATTCGTTTGCTCTAAACTCTCCCACCATTTTCATAGATGCGGATGGCAATCTTCCCATACTTCCCTTTTTGCTAAAAGCAGGGGCTGCGGGTGCGGCAGATATGTTAATGCAAGCGACCTTTTTGTATTTCTTTGACCCACAGGTAGAAAGTGTAGGTGAAGCTTTTTCAAAAGTTAATTGGTGGCAAGTTGCTCGTTCTTCTTTGGAAGGATTGGTCCCTTGTAAGACACCTGGCGGTAAGTTAGGGCGCGCCGCTGCAACAGCAGCTGGTGATGTGTTTGTAAATGCTTTAAATAACCGTTCTGATTATTCCGCAGAAGAGGCACTTATAGATTTTGCAATAGGTTTCTTAGGGGATTTAGTTGGTGGCGAGATAGGAGACGTGGTCAACAAATACGGAAGTAAAGCTGTGGCAAACGGATTATTAAGAATGGGCTTCGATACCAAATACATTAGACAAGTAACGGGTGGGCTAAGCAACAAAGAAGTACGTATGTGGTATAGTGAGCAGATAAAAAGCATTAATACTAATATAGCACCAACAGAGGCGAATGCTAAAATGATAGTTGAAAAGAGAAACCAATTTAAACGACATGCAAGAGAGCTAATGTCCGATCGGAATAAGGCAAATGAATTAGATAAAAATTATCCTATTAGAGAATTTGACTATTACAAAGAAAAGTACTCTAAAATGGGATATAGTGGTGAAGATCTTTATAGGCGGATTATGGAAGGAGGTACAACTCCTAATAGTACAGTTAATGAGAAATATGGAATAAAATAAAAGTCATTATGGAAAGAATATCAGATATTTTAAAAGAAGAAATTGAATGGTTTCCATTGGTTACAAGCAAAAGAATATATGTTTGTGAAAAACATTCCACAAAAGATTGCTTTTTGATAATGAATGATTTCCCAGACGAACCATTATGGACGTTATTCTATTGTGGTGAATTTTTAGACATAGAGGATGAACCTAACCAATGGAAAATAACCTATAGAAGTCAAATATAGTGTTTAATGGAGTATAACTCCACATACAACATGGGGTATTCAAATGAGGATTTGGAGATTTTATCTTGGAGTGGGTTGCAAGAATCCGTGGAATATTGTGGGTTTATTGAGCAGAGAGCGATATTGAACAATCGCACTTTCGACGAAGAAGATGACTTTGTTAAGAATAGAATTACAGCAATAATGTACGGGGCTGACTTGGATGAATATGATGAATAATACGATAACGAATATTATAGTTTCCTTTTTGGCGATTTGTTGTCTGAGTATTACAACTTCTGATGCTCAAGACAGCGCTTTTTATGAATTTGAATGTGTTTATCTTGACAACACCTTCATTTGTCCAATACAGTGGAGTGGTGATTCTGTGCAGATGATATCTAATTTGTTTAATGAGATAACCATTTCCGATGAGGTCGTATTCACTTTTCGGGACAGTTGCGTGTATTTAACAATTGATGGGCAAAAAGGACTTTTTTATGGTGGCACTGAAATGGGAAGTTGGAACAACGGAGAGAACGAGGAAGAGCGCTTTACCATCAAGTGGGATACCTTGGTATGTCCAAATAGCGGAGAATTGTTATTTAAATTTGAGTTTATACCCTATTATCGTGAAAATAATCCTTATATAGCAGACGATGGTTCGACTATTATTCGTGAATTTAATGATATGATATCATATTATTGGACATATTCGGCAGGTGTAGTCGCAATGGAGGGAGAATGGCTTTTTGTGAGAAAAGATAAAGAATCTTTAAGACAATGCCTACATTGTTTCCATTAAAAGGGTTATAATATCTAAGGATGCGTGTTTCGTTATCACAAAGTTATCCGAATCATCTCTTGTCCGATTTCAAAAAAAATGTACTTTTGCGGAATATTAGAATAACAGACCGAAAATGAGGCGAACCAGCATAATTGACAAAATCAGAGAGGTGGCCAGCGGGATGAAACCTGCGGTACAAACCATCTTATATGGTTCGGAAGCCCGGGGGGATGCCCGCGAGGATTCCGACATAGACTTGTTAATGCTTGTGGATGCAGACAAACTGTCATACGAGGACAAAGACCGCATCATAGCCCCGTATTACGACATCGAGCTGGAGACTGGCATTGTCATAAGCACGCTCATCATGCCTCGGAAAGAGTGGAACAACCGCCCGTTCCCAACGCCCTTTTACATAAACGTTACGAATGAAGGAATAATACTATGAAAAACGAACTGACAAGCGAGGCATACGAGGCCTTATCCCAATACCGGCAGAGCAGGGCACATGAAACGTTGGCTGAAATTCCTTTTTTGCGGGAAAAAGGGTATTACGGGACGGCCACCAACCGTTTGTATTATGCATACTACTATGCCGCATTGGCACTTTTGGCAAAACACCATATCACGGCAGGCACTCACGCTGGAGCGAAGACTCTTTTGGGCTTGCACTTTGTGTCCAAAGGACTGGTCTCCAAAGAGAGCGGTCGCGCATTTTCGAACTTATACGACAGCCGCCAACGCGGAGATTATGACGAGTTCGTATATGCCACATTGGAGGAAGTTGACGAGCTATACCCCAAAGCACAACATTTCATTGAAGAAATTGATGCGTTATTGGAAAAATAGACATTGTATTCCTCTATCTCTTCGCGCCATGAACTTCACCTCAACATACCCACTTCGGACCCCTCGTTACTATTACGGGGGTTATCGGTACTTTTTCAACGGGCAGGAGGCTGATAATGAGGTGCTTGGAGAGGGGGTGAGTTTGACTGCGGAATTCTGGCAGTACGACACAAGATTGGGCAGGAGGTGGAATGTGGACCCTGTGTTCAAGGAGTACGAGAGTCCGTATGCGTGCTTCGCGGGAAACCCGATGCGGTTTGCGGATCCGAAAGGAGATACGGTCATCGTGTATAACAATGATAGGGTTACGAAAAAATACATAAAACGATATTTCAAGGAACATTTTGGAAGTTCGAAAATGTTCTGTTTTTCAAGCAATGGAATGCTTTTAGTAAAACAGAAAGAATTTGATCTGTTTTTTGACAATGCAAACCCTCAACAACAAATGCTATTAAGTGGACTTGTCGAAGCAATATCGACAACGACGAAAGTGCGAGTTTTAATAACTAAAACAAACCCAAATGTATGTTTTAGTAGGCAACCAATTGTTGGTTATGATGACAATGGGAATCCTACATACGGTGAAAAAGAACAATCTTTCATTTACACGCAATATAATGGCGGTGGAGCTATTTCACGTGACCCAAAATTTGGGTATATCATAGGAATCTGCGACAAAGTAGCTAACGAGACACTTTGCTCTTCTGAATTAAACATATTTGGAGTGCCCCACAATGAAGTTTTATATAATATTGAGACGGGAAGTGCCAGTTCCGCTTTCTTTCACGAATTGTTGGATGAGTTCTTGGATTATTACGTAAAGAGAATAATCACTCCTGAATCATTACCGACAGAAGAAGTTCAGTATCAGAATGCCGCTTTAGAGAACAAGAAATTACCTAAAAGAGACGGAAAAGATCATGAAAGATTATAAAAAAATATTATTTGTAGCTGCCGTTATCACGTTGTCTGTTCTCCCAAACTTGAAT